>Ga0065711_1034264_pt1 | contig 24075 bp, 12 predicted proteins | sample Hoacrofraction12_FD_59098 | JGI IMG/M metagenome (GOLD analysis project Ga0065711, IMG submission 59098) | Hoatzin crop microbial communities from Cojedes, Venezuela - Epithelial fraction 12 v2 (version 2) | ecosystem: Host-associated > Birds > Digestive system > Esophagus > Crop | place... | reverse complement strand
TGTCGCTGGGCACTACTGAAAAGAGCTTGGCCCCATCCTCCTGACACCCACCCTTCAGATATTTGTAAGTATATATTAGGTCCCCTTGCAGCCTTCTCTTCTTCAGGCTGAACAAGCCCAGCTCCCTCAGTTTCTCCTCGTAGGGGAGATGTTCCAGTCCCCTCACCATCCTCGTAGCCCTATGCTGGACTCTCTCCAGTAGCTCCTCATCTTTCTTGAACTGGGGAGCCCAGAACTGGACAGCGTACTCCAGATGAGGCCTCACTAGGGCAGTGTAGAGGGGAAGGAGAACCTCTCTCAACCTGCTGGCCACACACCTCCTAATGCACCCCAGAATGCCATTGGCCTTCTTGGTAGCCAGGGCACACTGCTGGCTCATGGTTAACCTCTCGTCCACCAGGACACCGAGATCCCTCTCCACAGAGCTGCATAGCTCAAAGTGAAGTTTTCCAGTAAACACACTGGGTGAGATTCTGATGTTATTAATACTAGACTTTTCCATTTATTTCAGTGCTTTTTAAAGCTTCATAGACGATTTTTTTCTAAAGCGTACAGCTTATTTCCGTGTAGAAAATCACACCCATAACTCTCAAGAGTTATGAAAACTGTGGATTTCAGTGAACTGCTTACTAGCACAGCACTTACTTAAATAAGCTGAAACAAGAGATTGAATTATGTACTGAATTTTCTGCAGAATCTGGAGGCAAGATCAGGCTACTCTGCTGTTAAAAGTAAATAAACAGGACATTGTTTCTCAAGACTTATTCTTTCAGTCCCGTGATGTGCATAAATAGTTTGGATTATTGACATTTTGCTCCTTTCCCAAGGTATTCAGTATGGTCAAATCAATATTGGGAAACAGCAGTGTGAAACTACAACTAGCTGAATGCCCTGGTCCTGAACCAGCGAAATATTTAATTGCATACTTCCCCTGCATAAATATGTATACTTAATGACTTTAATAAAGCTATGTGAATGCTCAAAAAGAATCATCCATCATTAAACATACTAAAGCTGGTAACACGTTTTGCACTTTAAAGGAGCCCTTTGACCTTGATTTAATTAGTGGTGTTTTGAATAATTAAGAGTTGAGTCATCCAAATTCTTCATACTGCAGTGAGGAAACTTGTCCCATTGACAGCACCCGGTTGTAAAAGGTTATTCATGGAAGCGATATCTTTGCCTGTAACACAGGAGATGGTTTTCCTTTAGGATCTTCTGTGCTCAATGTTTAGACAAGATGAAAAACTTTTATGGGTGTTTTAATTATAAGAACTTTTAATCCATATTTCCAGCACAGGACAGACATGGACCTGTTGGAGCAGGTCCAGGGGAGGCCACAAAAATGATCTGAGGTCTGGAGCACCTCTGTAGTGAGGAAAGGCTGTTCAGCCTGGAGAAGAGAAGGCTCCAGGGAGACCTTACAGCAGCCTGCCAGTACCTGAAGGGGGCTTATGAGAAAGATAGGGACAAGCGTTTTAGCAGGAACTGTTGTGATAGGACAAGGGGTAATGGTTTTAAACTTCAAAAGGGTAGATTTAGACTGGATATGAGGAAGAAATTTTTTACAATGAGGGTGATGAAACACTGGCACAGGTTGCCCAGAGAGGTGGTAGAAGCCCCATGCCAGGAAACATTCAAGGTCAGGCTGGACGGGATGTGTAGATGCGGAGTTCAGCGCTGGAAGTGACAGTGTTAGGTTTATGGTTGGACTCGATGATCTTGAATGTCTTCTCCAACCTAATCAATTCTATGTTTCTATATTCTATATATTTTGTCAATAATGAGTAGCCCTAATATAAAGATTTCACATATAAATTGCTCTATATTGTGAGATCCTAAAAATCTGTCTGTAGGAATTCAGATGCAAGAGAAAAAGATAAAAGTGCAGGTACATGTTCAGTAGTTTTTTATGCTGTATTGGGTGTTTGCTACAATGGCAATACTGAGGTTTACTTCACAAGCTGTTAACAACCTGTTTGGTTTTGCACTAGCCTTTTGTACTATGACAGTGCAAGATGTGATATGGTCACTAACATATGAAGGGAGATTGCTGTAATTCGTGTGATTTGTATTTTCTTAGAAGGAAAGCGTGCAAATTATTTTGGCAATGGCCCAACCCCTTATGATACTTAACACAGACTGCCAAGGCCAGAATTCAACCAAGCCAATTAGCAAAACTAAACTAGACGTTGTCAGATGCCGAAAAGCTAGAAAAAAGTGGGATGTCAGCTGGTGGTAGTTGATGTAATCTCCCAGTTCGTTGATCTTTATGTACTGGTTTACTCTCCAAATACAACATGCAGTACCCTGGAGTCCCTGGGAGCGGGGTCAGCATCTGGGCTCTGAAAGCACAGCAACAGAGCAGGTTCCTTTCCTGTGAGTGGAACGGCTGCAAGCGTCATAACCCTCATTTCCCAGCCCTGGGCAGTGGGATCCCACCCAGTGCTCGGCACCTTGCTTGCAGACTGGGTAAGGATCCAAGGTGCATAAGGCCTTATTACCTAGCAAAATTTTTTCCTTGAAGCTCTCTTTTTGGGGGTTTCTTAACATAACATACACATTTATCCAATTAAAATGTCCAGACAGAAAAAAAATTGTACCACAGGTCACATGTTCATTATCTTAATGTTTTCTGGGATGTCCTATTTTAACTCAAAATCTGTTGTGTTATCAGCTCCGAAGTGCTGGTTTAGTCTCAGATTAATCTCAACAAGCTATACATTTGGTAAACAACTATTTTTTTCTGCATCTCTTGAAGGTTTCAAACTTGCTTTCAGTTACCTAAAGGATAAGAGTTTTGTGGAGGTGATAGAAATTTGTCGTAATGCAAGTCATTCACAGAAAATTGAATTACATCATCAGAAAAATGGTGTTTATTTTATTATTGTCTTTTTTTTAACTAGGTTTTAACACTCTCTCCAGGTTGTCCAAAGATTTGCAAAGATTTTAGAAAAGACACAAGCAGCAATCAAACCCTAAAAATAAGATTTTAATAATAATATTTAGCTATTAGAGATGTCAGTAAACACTAGAAATACAAAAAAAATGAGTAAACATGTATTTTAGACTTTCTAATTAATGTAAAATTAAAGTTTTCATTTTTTAGAAGAGTCACATGGAAAGACAACTGTTTAAGAAAAGAATAAGATGATTCAGACATGAACAATAAAGTCTGTGTGTGTTCAGCAAGGGAGAGCTTTAGGTTCACCAACAAGGGACATTGCATTTATCATAGCTGTATTATAAAAATGATTCAATTTATAAGACAGTGAATATCAGACCCGCTCTCTTGCAGCCACTTATTTACTCAAAGAAACCTAGAGTGGCAGTAAATTGGATTTATCAGTTTTAAGCATCCTTTAACTGCCCAGATTGTGCAGAAAGGTTTTAAATAAAACCAGTAAGACCGTCATATACAGTATTATATGTGTGTTAAGGACATTGTAAGACCTGCCTTCTCTGTCAGCCTTCGGGACCCAGGGTTTCTCCTGCCCAGCAGCTGGAGCCCAGTCTGGTGGACCCTCAGTGGGAATGCTGGGCCCTCGTACCCACTATATGATCTCCTACTTGGCAGCTAGTCCAGCTTGCTTGTCTTGCGCAGCCCCCTCAAATACCCCAAATCCTCAAGTTCATCTTCTTTTTCCCTTCTTGTCACTTGCATCATCCAGGTTAGCTCTCTCCAAAGCTGTGCCTGTAGTTCCATAGTGGCCCATCAGCTACCATCTGGAGACTTCTGGTCCTCATTATCACCTTAGTTACCTCTTGTCTACCAGGTTTGTGTCTCTGTTCTTTCGCTTTACTTGTTGTCCCCTCTGAACTGAAAAGGTCTTTGATCTTACATCTTCAGTGAAGCAGATGCTCTCACGTTCCACGTACCCTCAACAGTCTGTATATCAAACTTCAGTTTCAGAGTAGAGTTTATGGTGTGCATTATAACTCGCTTGCAGCTCAGATGCCTGATAAATTTGTCAGGTAGTGTTTTTCACTTAACCGTACATCGCAGTGCATAATAACTAGTGTCACTCAGGCACTTGCCCTTTCCATCAAACAACGTCATGTGAAACATCAGTAAATATGGGTTAAGTGTGTGCATTTCGTGAGACTGACCTTAAATTTAATAAACATTTTTATCGTTAAAGTGAACATGCAGATATTACCTCATGTTGTTTTAGGATTTCCAGTGTTGAAATGTGAGGTTTTCTCAGTTACTGATTTTGTGGTTCCTTCTTGCTAAGAATTTCTTTTGAGGCGGACGTATTTTAGATGAACCTTCAAAGATATGCTTCTGTGTACAGAGATAAATGGTGTGGTCTGACAGATTAGCCATTTCATATCATGCATCCGTTTTTACAGGATGAGAAGAAATGGCCTCAAGTTGCATCAGGGGAAGTTTAGATTGGATATTAGGAAACATTTCTTCACTGAAAGAGTGGCCAGGCATTGGACAGGCTGCCCAGGGAGGTGGTGGAGTCACCATCCCTGGAGGTGTTCAAAAAACGCGTAGATGTGGCACTTTGGGCCATGGTTTAGCAGGCATGGTGGTGTTGGGTTGATGGTTGGACTTGATGATCTTAGAGGTCTTTTCCAACCCTAATGATTCTATGATTCTGTGATTCTACAGCTCAGTAGTACTCATACTGAAATAAAGGCTTCATCCTGTAGCAATAAAAAGAGGAGGAAAAAGTCATTTTTCCCTTTATCCTCATTTAGTGATGATTAAGGCCACTGCCGTATATTTATTAAGAACTGTGCATTAGATCAAGTTTTTGTCAGTCTTCAGGATAGTCTATCCATAGAATTTTTTACTTAAGCAATAAAAGGGTTTCCTCTCACATTGTCCTAACTTGTTGCCAAATGATGATAAGCTAGGAATATTTATGGGTTTATTAGTGTGCTGATCAACCCAAATTCAGTTATGGAATAGAAAGAATATAGATCAAAAAATAATGAGAAATTAAATACTCTGTGTGCATTGGAAGGAGTCTTCTCTGGTCCTCAATACATTTAAAACCATCTCTGTTGAGAAGAGGAGCATGTGCTTTACATTAGCACATACTTAAGTTAACAATGTACTTAATACTATCCTGAATAGAGATGTTATGCTGAATTGCTGCTATAAAGAACAAAAGAAAACCTGGCGTTTGGAGCGCCAAAATAAATCTGAGGCTTTCGTTTCTGGAAACATAGTCAATAAATAAAGATACATGTAGGGCTGAACTGTGTCATGCCAAAGATCCATCTAGCCAATATCCTAGTGACAGTGGGTGATAGCAGATGCTTAGAAAAAGTACGTAAGAGCAGAGTGAACATAAAGCTGCACAATAAACATGCACAATAAACCCTCTCAATGCCAGGAATTCAGTTTGTGCTTTAGGACCTCACTGAAAGATGACTATACCCTCAACTTCATGCTCAGCAGCTCCTAATGGATCTCATCAAGACCACCTAAATCTCCTTACGTGCTTGTACAGTTCTGGAATCTTTCCCCACCATCCATCCTATCCCTTACAATCTCCCTTATCCTTCCCATCACTCCTAAAATAATCTACTCACCCAGAAAATACTGCTGTCATCACAATATTTAATTCTGATGCTCTAGGAACAAGGACAAAAAGGCTGTATAGTAATCAACTAAGCAGTGCTAGATCACTAATTAACTAAACAATGCTAGAGCACCAATTAACTAAACAGTGCTAGAGCACCAACTCAGACATTGTCCTGCTTCTTCTGTACAGTTAAATGCCAGCACAGTCTAGCGTAACACTGGGTTGCACCAGCCCATGCTCCCCATAGCGACTCTTACACCTGGTTTGGAAAGTTGGTATGGACGAGAGACTGTGTTCCACAGGCAGCATGGATGAGACCTCTCTGTTTTAGAGTATAAAAGAGTTCTGCCATGTGGACACCAACAGGGCCATTCGAGTTAGCTTTGTGGTGTGAAAGATGTTCGATTTTGTTTACTGGTAAAGACCTGGAGCACAGAAGTTCATTTTTGCCTGCATTTGTGAGAAACTCTGAGACAGCTCTGCCTTGAGATGGTGTGTCAGAGAGGGAGAGTCCTGGACTCCAATTCCAGGATTCCAGGAGTGTTCATGTTCTGAAACAAATTTAATAGCCGCTGGAGGGTTATGGGCCTCTGAGGTTTAGCAGTAGCTGAGATGTTTTGTTTCGGATAGCAGCTCTAGACTTCAGCATCTCAAGCCAAGCTTAGCAACTGGAGTTCCGTGATAATGCTGTGACACCAAAAACTAATCAGCCTTCTTATTGCCATTACCGCCAATCTCCATGTTTTTTCATTTCCTTCCCTAACAGTTAAAGTCCTAACTCATAAATTCAAGTTTTTTCACCCTGGCAAGGGCTTGTACATAGAACAGCTTCCCACTCCCAAAGCTCAAACTCCTGTCTCTCCATTCCCATAATGTCTTGGAGGTTCACCTCTTCCACAAACCACGTATGCAGAGCCCAGAGCAAAACACAGACAGTCCCTCAAGAGCTCTACACTAAAACAATGCCTTAAGTGGAGGAATTCTGAAAACAGCTGTAATTCATCATCCTCAGTGCAATTTATTTCTCCTTTGGGCATTACAACACAGCCCAACAGAAAAGCCACTCAGCTGCAAAATGAGTATGATACCAGTACGTTGCTGTAGAGTGCAGATTACGGGCAAAGAGTTACTCAAGCTAAATGGCATGATGTCCAAAAGGAGAATGAACAAACAACATTCTTCATCAAAACTGTATGCAAGGAACACATAATGTCTTTGGAAAAATAAATTAGCAATAGAAAATGAGTGAGTTTGCCAGGTCTAACGAGCATGATGAATGTAGAGAAAGTGAGTGAAGGGACTGTTTGGCTAAGAGGCCACTTTCTGACCTCCTAGCCAAAACTAACTGGAAGCTAAAAATGATCTATGATGTAAGGGGGAAAAAGTGTTCAATGGCTTAAAGAAGGTCTCAGTGCTGAAATATCACACTGAACTTTTTATGGTTTCCAGTAAAATAAAAAGGTTTTGTTAAAGAGAACTGTTGGGATGATGTGGAAAAGGTCCTTGTCCTACCGTATCCATTCCATGGAGAGTGAATCTCATTAGCATACCTGGTTGGATGACCCTTGCTGTCTTCTGCAGTTCATTTCCTTAACTCTTCCTTTTTTACTTCACAACTGGTGTCTGGCTGCAGCTCAAGTTCAAGGTGAGCTTTTCTTCCCACCCGTTGTGTCCCAAGGGGATATCCCCTGATCATGGAAACAAGTTTCTGGGTTTCCACCAGCTACAGGGGTCTCTTCTTTTCTTCCTCACTGGACAAGTAAAGCAGGGCTGTATTTTACATTTAATGGAAGAACCTGTGCATCTGCTATGCTCCTGGATAGATGCCTTAAGCCATTAAAGGATATAAATCATGATGCTTCACAAGCATAGAATTGTTAGGGGACTGCAGTTAATGGGGATGTAAGAAAGCAAAACATACTTCCCGCTAAAAGAAAGTTATCCATTACAAAGGCTTCCACGTTTTCTTCTGAAGTGGCACTGTCAAAGATAGGATGCAGGTCTTGGCAACATTGCCTGGTGCCTCCCCTACCTGCTGCCTGTCCCAAGCTTCTGGGAAGCAGCTTGACAGAAAAGGACCTGGGGATCCTGGTGGACACCAAGATGAACATAAGCCAGCAACGTGCCCTTGCCACAAAGAAGGCGAATGGTATCCTGGACTGCATCAGGCAAAACATGGCCAGTGGGTTGAGGGAAGTAATCCTTCTCCTCTGCTCAGCACTGGTGGGGCCACATCTGGAACACTGCGTCCAGTTCTGGGCTCCCCAGTACAAGAGAGACACGGGCATACTGGAGAGAGTCCAGTAAGAGGCCACAAAGATGATTAAGGGACTGGAGCCCTCTCCCATGAGGAAAGGTTGAGAGAGCTGGGACTGTTCAGCCTGGAGAAGAGAAGGCTTGGGGACGATCTCACCAATGTACATCAATAGCTGAAAGGAGAGTGTGAAAAAGGGAGAGTCAGACTCTTTTTAGTGGTAGCAAGTGGCAGGACCAGAGGCCATGAGCATGAATTGAAACACAGGAGGTTCCCTCTGAACATCAGGAAACACTTTTCTGCTGTGAGGGTGACCGAGCACTGGCACAGGTTGCCCTGGGGAGTCTCCATCCTCGGAGATATTCAAAAACTGTCTGGACATAGTCCTGGGCAACCGGTTCTCAGTGGCCCTGCTTGAGCAGGGGAGCTGGACCAGAAGAGCTCCAGGCCTCCAAACTGAACTTTTCTGTGATTATGGGACCTTTTCCATTCCACAGAGATAGCCCAGGTTTCTTTCAGCTTCAGGATCCCCCTGGGCCATAGCCCAGCTCCCTACCTCCCCTCCTGCCACTGAGAGCCAGCACTTTGGGGCAGGCAGAGGAAAACTCATTCAGCAGGGAGGAGGGAGCAGAAAAGGATCCTAAAAAAGGATCAGGATGTCCACCCAAGGTCAGTTCAACGTGTCCAGCCAAGGTTGAACCACCCTCAACAGTTGCGCTTCTCCCTGTTTGCTATTGCTCTTTTCATCTAGTTGACAAAGATCAGTTCATTTTACGTGGAGTAGCAGACAGCTGGACTGACAGATAAACTTCTCACAAGGGAGTATAACATGTTCATCAACAGTTGCTAGTCCGAAGTGTTGGCTTGTTGAGCTTGGGTTTACATAATTTTATTTCTGACTTGATCTGAGAGCTCTCCAAATTTATCAGGTTTTTTTCTGCTTCAAGGCCCTGTGGGAACTATGCAGCGTAGAGGTGTTTGTGTAACCTTGGGCTCTACCTTGAACAGGTTGCTGCTCCCCCTTTTTTTTTCCACATAGAGGAGATTTCTGATCAGTTTAATGGGTTATGAGTATAGATCAATTGTATTAACCACAAATTTAGAGACAGAATGTTATCAGGTATTTTAGTATAAGAAGAATTTTTCCTGGAGAAATGCTACCACTTCATTAAAAATGCATCAGTAACTGGTTCTTCTCAGTTGCCTGGGTAAGTTACAGTTCAAGTACTTGAGCTGGGAATGGGTGAACCTCTCAGCCTCTGAATGGTGCAGTTTAGAGCATATCAATTTTTTCTCTGCAATTACTGTGCTAGGGCAAAACCTAATGTGGACACAATTATTCTGCCTGGAAGGGCTTTTCTCTATTTCAGGAGCAAGATCTCCATGAGAAAGATCTGGTGGTGCTCTGAGGGATGGGAGGAAAAACCTACACCCTGTAAGCAAGCAGATTTAGGTTGGTGCACAACCACCTGGCAGATAGAGTGAGATTGTAGGGAGTACTGGAAACAATTTATATGACAGCTTTGCATTTTGAATCCTGTTCATAGTCTTTTTCAACACTGGAAGCTTTAAATACAGCCTCCAAGATGGAGAGCGATCACAGTGCTGCCATGTGAAGGTCTCAACCACTTGATCTTTGGGACTTGCTTTGCTGGCTGCCCTGTGCAGCGCGAGGTTGTCACTGGCAGTAACCCACGGTGACTTGTGCTCTTTAGGAATCCACAGGACAAGCTGCACTCCTATTTTTGTGTGGTTAGGGGCAATCTCTGGAAGTCTCCTAAGGGATGATCTTCTGACAGATGTGCTGTCAAGGAGAGTAATTGGAGTCCACGAGGCCCAACCAAACAGCTGGAAGTGGCAGGTAATGCTGGTGTCTTATAATTGAAAAAAAGCCTTCTACTTGAAAAAAAAGGTGAGAAAAGGACAGCTTCCACTGCCCAAAGCCCCACATGCCATTTCTGCAGAGGCATGGCATGGCTTGGGTGTGAAATGCGTTGTCGCTTGATCCAGGTATCGCTTCAGATTGCCTGTGCTGACTCCCCGGGGTATTATTCTCACATCTGCGGTGGAACCCTTATCAGCAAGCAGTGGGTCATGACTGCAGCCTGTTGCCTCAGCGTGTGAGTGGGATAAAAAGCATTAAAACTCCGGTCCTGCCCCTCATTCTTGCTGTAGATGGGAGCCGGACCCTTCTCACCCTCTGAGCTCTCCACTGGTGCCGTTCCTTGCACAGCTGGACATCTCGCTGTGCACTTAGTCAAGGAATTGGAAATCTCTGTTTGCTTTAGCCTTGATTTTACGTGTTAATTGCTGACTTCCTGGGAGTGGAAATCAAGCTGATCGCTGATTTGCATAATAGGACATGCGTTTGCATGAATGTGAGCATTTTGAATGGGTTTTCATCCTGAGAAACCTGCACAGAGATGGAAAGATTGAACGAAAATGTTTTGTAGCTCACGGGCCATGTTGTACGGTTTGCTCTGCAGTGTGTCTAACATGCACCACCAAAACGATACAGCGCGACACTAATCAGCGAACACTCCTCTTTAATTACTCATGCCTTTAGTGATGTACTTACAATAAAGTGTAACGAGCTGATCCTTCACACTCTGTTTCAGATAGATGCAGAGATGCAAAATGAACATTCTGCTTCCAGACGGAGCTCAGCACTGCGTTAGCTGATGCTGCACCTTCACTTGCTTCGCCAGCAAACCACAGGCAGCATTTGCCTAATTTGTAAGACCATTTAGCTCCAGGCCATCGAAAATCCTCCGGTGGAAGGTGCTTTACAAATGATTGCATTGGTGGAAGGTCTGAGTGGTGCAGGAATTACACCGCAAAGCTAGCGGTGGGGAGTAGTTTCTGCATTAATTATGCTGTGATTTGTTTTCAGGCCACCAGAAGCAACCTACCGAGTGGGTCTGGGTGAGCACGATCTCTCGGAGGTGGATGGCACCAAGTATCGGTGGGGATAGAGTCTTCATTCATGATGGCTGGAATCCCTACAACACTGCCAATGGGTGATTATTTTGAATATTGTCAGCTGGCTGAATGCTACTTAGCACCCTGTCCTGCTAGCGTTTATGTGTGTGTGAGGAGTGGCTGAGGGAACTGGGGTTGTTTAGTCTGGAGAAGAGGAGGCTGAGAGGAGACCTTATCGCTCTCTACAACTACCTGAAAGGTGGTTGTAGAGAGGTGGGTGTTGGTGTCTTCTTCCAGGTGACTAGCGATAGGACAAGGGGCAATGGCCTCAAGTTGCATCAGGGCAGGTTCAGATTGGATATTAGGAAAAAATTCTTTATTGAAGGAGTGGTCAGGCATTGGAACAGGCTGCCCAAAGAGGTGGTGGAGTCCCCATCCCTGGAGGTGTTCAAAAAACATGTAGATGTGGCACTTTGGGACATAGTTTAGTAGGCATGGTGGTGTTGGGGTGACAGTTGGACTTGATGACCTTAGAGGTCTTGATTCTATGATTCTATGATTCTATGGGGAGTGGTTAGTAGTGAGTGAGGGAGAAGGAGGAGCATTAAGGGTCCCTCCTCGTTTCAGAGGGAGGTAAGTCTGCCCGAGGCAGTCTGTGGGCTCCCTTCCTCAACCGCTGGAGCTCCTGGACCAAAATCTGACCCTTTGTCTGCTGGTGGGTGACAGCAGTGCAGACAGGCTGCAGGAGGTGATGCTGCCAGTGGTCAACCTTGAGATCTGCTCCCAGGACGACTGATGGGGATCTCAGGCAAAAGTCACTATGATCTGTGTAGGTGGAGATGGCGTGAGGTTGAGGTGCAGTGTAAGATCTGTTACTATCAGAGGATTTTCAAGCTTCCCTCTTTCTGTTTCCTTCCTATCCGACATTGCTCTTCCTTCATCTGGGACCCAGTTTTGCCATTTCTCCACCTGCAATAGCTCTCCTGGAAATCCTGGCTGCTTCGCTGCTTTCTGCTGAATATCTTCTAAACCAGACTGCTCCACATTCCTCCATCTCCCCACAGAGCAGCCAGCAGAGGGAAAACCTCCAGATCCTCAGGGTGCATCTCTCCCCTTCAATGCTGAAGGGGAGATTTGCCCTTTCTTCCAGCGGCATGTCCCATTGCCCAGATCCTGGAGACTAGGTTGAGACTTTGGCGGTCCCCTCTGCCCTCATCCAAAGGGTGAAGCTGCAGGGAAGTCTTACCACTCCTCCAGTGTTGCTGTTGTGTTGCCAGGCCATGCTCCTCCCTGCTTGTTGCCCTTCCCCTCCCCAGCCCGCTTACATGGGCAGCTGAGGTTGCTGTGAGTTTTGGCTGTGTCCAAGCTGCACCGTCTGGCCCAGGTTAAGTGGAAAAGGAAGATGCTGTGAGGTCCGCTCTGTCTCGGGGGCTCCAGGTGGCTCCAGAGTCAAGGCAGGGAGGTTTGGCATGTGAAGGCAGGGGGCACCTGTTACCTCTGCCTGTATTGCCTTCACTGCAGAGGTGGCCTCTGGTTAAGCAACCATGCAGAGCCTTTAAAAAATAATGAACAAATATGTAATGTGCTTGATTGTGTAAATAGATCAATATAATACAGAAACATAAAGAAATGAAACAGGTTATACAATTATACAGAGTACAATTATAGGTCTGTAGATATTTAGTGTATTTTTCTGGTGTGGTTTAATTATGGCAGAATCTTGTTACAAACCAGGTTCTGACCAGAGCAAGAGCCTTTATCTTCTCATATATTTTAAGTCAATTTGCTTTCTTTTTCATCACCTTAACTTCCTGGGACCCTTTGAATATACTCGTATGAGAAGAACAAGGGGACCAGCGTTTCCCTTCTGCCTGGTTCCTCGTAGCTGGAGAGCGCACTGATTTTCGAACAGAGATGCTGTGCGGGTGGACCTTGCTGGGAAGGACTGCGTGTGATGCAGCGTGCCTGGGCCGTTTGCTTACAGTCACTGGTAAATTCGGGTTTCAGCCCTTCCTGGAGTGTGTATGTGTATGTATGTGTGTGCGTATGTGCATGTAGACCGAGATAATAAATAGCAGGTCTGATCTTTGCAGCATCTCAGGAGGTGCTGGGCAGTCTCTGCTCCCATGCTGCTGGGGAGCAGTCAGCCCTTTGCAAAGAAAGCAGCACAGATTTTTATTTTCATGTTCAGGACAGCAGTTAACTAACTGGTGTTCCTTAATCCTATCCAGTCATTCCTAATTTGCTCAGATAATTTGTCTTAATATGTTTCTCTCCTTCCTCTGATCCGGGGGGACTCTGGGGGCCCTCTCATGCTACAAAGACGATCTCCAGCAAGTCCACGGGATTGCCAGTTTTGGGCAAGTTCCTTGCCTACAAGAAGCCAACAGTCTTCACACGTGGGTCAGCCTACATGGACTGGATGTACAGATTAGTGCCTGCGAGGTAACCTGATGCATCTCCCATGAAGGCAAGGGAGTGCCAGAGGAATTGACACTCCATTTCCAAGAGGAATTTCATTTATTAAACTATTAGGAGTTGAATGAGGAGATCTGGGGAGGTCTAAAATCAGGATATTTGGTGCTATTTTTGATGTAGTCAAACAATTGTAAGGAAGGAGCTGCTGCCTTGGAGCTGAAATGCTCTGCTGAGGACCTTGGACAAAATTCAAGCCAGGCAGGAGCTGGGCTTTGTGGTCCCAAAAAATGATCATTGCCATTCACCCAGACAAAACCTTGCCACAGGAAACCACTGAAGGAGTTGGCTGAATTGGGTGAATGGGAAATGCACCAAACAAAAAGCATCTCTACAAGTGCGAGTCCTGCAGTGCCGCCCTGTGCACTCTCAGCCTTGCATATGGAGCCCCTCGCTCCCAGAAATGGTGTCTGGCACAGGCAGCAGCCCTTTCCCAGGCACAGGGGAGAGGCTTTGTGGAAAAGTTCCTGTAAACCGTGGGGCCTGCTGGAAAAGGTCGCGAGAGGTATTTTAAAGCACTGCAAGGAAGAGAGAGGCTACTGATGTCCATAAAGCTTTCTGGGTGGGAACAGGTTGTTAGAGCTGTCTCCTGGCCCAGCTGGGAGCAAGCCCTTCTTCAGAGCACTTACATGGGATGGAGACATGCATTATTCAGGTGCTCTGTGTAATTCACCTCTTTGTTATTTTCCAGACTACAATAAATAATGGGGGTTTCTAGAGAAGGATCGATGAGTCCATGAACATGAGAAGAGCTAGAATGAAGGACCTCAGCTCAGTAACCCTCCTCTCATCCCTTCTACACATCTCTGGGCTGTTAATAGCAAGATTTGGCTGAGTAAAGTGTCAGTGGTTTCAGCCAGCGACCTGTTGCTGTGTCTGCCTGGCCTTAGGCACTGGCTCAGAGCGTGTCAGCAGGGAAGAAGACTCCAGCAAATTCCACAGCCTGTAACGACAATTAAGCTGATGGTGGTGTCCTTAACTTGGGGCTGGGCTGTGGGCAGCGAGCACAGCTCTTCAGGGCTCTCATTTTGGCACCAAACCCCACCCTGCAGAACATGACCGTGATGAGTTTTTCTCCCCAAGGGCTTCCTTAGGGATAACCCCACCAGCAGTGAAGGTGGTCAGCTCAGTGCTTGCAGGTCGGTGGGAGCCGAGCAGTGGTGTGACACTGCTGGGCACGAGTGTAAACTGGGAGAGGAGCGGCTGGAGAGCAGCCCTGTACGAAGGGAGCTGGGGGTGCTGGGTGGCAGCAGGCTCAGTGCAAGCCAGCAGTGAGGGCAGACGGCGTCTGCGGTGCATCAAACAGCGTAACCAGCCGGTCAAAAGAGGAGATTATCCCACTGGTATTCAGCGTTGGTGTGACCTCACCTGGAATACTGTGTGCAAAGAAGAATCTGAAGGTCCTTGAATGCATCCAGGGAGGGCAGCAAAGCTGGTGACAGGGCTGGAAGCCATGTCTCATGAGGGGCGGCAGAGGACTTTGGTCTTTTTTCGTTTGGAGAAAAGGAGGCCGAAGGGTGACCTCATTGCTCTCTACAGCTTGCTGCAGAGGGGACGTGGAGACGGAGGTGCTGAGCTCTGCTCCCTGGGACCCAGTGATCAGGCGTGTGGGAATGGTTCAAAGCTGCGCCAGGGGAGGTGTAGACTGGACATTAGGAAACATTCCTTTACCAGGAGGGTGGTCAAACCCTGCAGCAGGCTTCCTAGAGAGGTGGTCGATGCCCCAAGCCTGTCAGTGTTTAAGAGGCATTTGGACGATGCCTTAGTAACGTGCTTTAACTTTTGGTCAGCTCTGAGCTGGTCAGGCAGTTGGGCTAGGTGATCGTTGCAGATCCCTTCTGACTGAAAGAGTCCTGTTCTATTCTATTCTATTCTATTCTATTCTATTCTATTCTATTCTATTCTATTCTATTCTATTCACAGCAGCCAGCAGAGGTTTTGCTTGCAGAACTGGGTTCTCTTTATATTCCTAAACGAACAGCTTCAGCACAGTGCTGCTCATACAGAGGGCATCTGCCTCAAGTGTATTGGCAAACTCAGCCCATAGAAAGCACGATCCGTCTAACTTACTCTTAAATTCACTCTGAGCAGGATGATTTTTTTTTAAATTCATTTTCTAAGACTAAGTGCATAGAAAAGGGCATTTCCGGAGGGTGCTTTTTCTAGTGAGGAAGCAATAAATTCAGTGTAAAGCAATCCCCTGCGCTGTCAGACGTGCAGGGCCCCATTCTCCAGCCAGCTGGGCAAGCCTGTCCGCAGCGTAGAACATTTCCAGGTAAAAGCCATGTTCCTATTAGACACACAGCAGGGTCAGTAAAGAGAGGGAGGGAGGAAAAGAGAGAGAATTATGTGCCCAATATAGCAATATTTGTCTTTTGATGAACTACAATTCCATCTTCTAGGAATACACGGGGAATGCCACAACCTTCCTTCTCCCTTTTTGCTGTCTATGAGGTGAGCACTGGTGAATAAGGGAGTTTGATTCAGCTCTTTTTCCATTTTAAGCTATGTCCCATGGCTCCTAAAGCCGGCACGTGCCTAGGGCATAGTGCTGTTTTTGCAAAACATTCTCTGTTTTTGGGGAATGCACATTTCTTCTCGCCAAAAGCCGCTAGAGGGCATTGGCAAACCGGAGGAACAGCCGATGGGTTTATTAGCCAAATCCTAAAGAAGTTTTGTGGGCAGAGAATGATAAAACGGCACGCACGAAGCCTTGCTCCCTGTCCTTCATGTTTGCTTGCGGACACACAGATAAGCAATGGCATCCAGGCGCTGCTTCTCGCCGCCGTTATCCAGAGGTCCGATGCGCAAACAGGTGAATCTTCCTTATGACGGCAAGCGGAAGAGAAAACGAAGCCAGCGGCGCTTTCTTTAGGGCTTGTGTAGGAGTGGAGTCCCAGGTGTGTTTTCAGGTCTCTGCTTTACTGGACCGCACTTGGCAGTGTCTCCTGGGTGCTCTGTAGTTTGGGATTTCTCCTTTTCTGACAAGTTAAAAAAACCCTGAATCTCAGCTTTCCTGCCCCTTAATATTACTGAATGGTTCTTGCTCCTTTTAAGACAGCATGTGTGATTTCTGCTGCGGTACCAAGATCAAATATTTAACTTCTCCTGAAGCAGCCTAGATCTGTTCGGCTCAGTGATGGAGTAATGTCCCCAGAAAGTGCGCTGAGGAGCCAAGTGACAGGAGCACGCTGGCATCTGTGATCTTGGCCTGGCTATATTCAAACATTTCCCTTTGATTTTCAGCAGGAATTAAAAAGACACACATCAAAGGCTTTGGGAAAAAGGATTTCTAAAGGGAACCCTGCAGACCACTTCCAAAAATTACTCAGATGCCGAGAAGTGCAGTATCACAGTGCCTGGTGGCTTTGCAGTGCCTGGGCTGGGGGTCTAACGCTGTGTGCTCGGTGCGTGGGCTGTGGGGGGACAGGGGGATGTCACACAGGGCCCCAAATTCTCATCAGCCTCCATCCCTGGCCTGGGCTGAGCAGAGCTGGGAACCGTCGGGGACGTTGCTGCTCCTTGGGCCAAAAGCACTCCCGAGAGTGCAATTTAATGATTGTGCATGTGCCGTGCCCCGACTCCGAACTCCACAACCATTCCGTTTGTCCCTTGACATGACAGCGGTGTCGGGCTCTCCCTGCTTCTGCCCACAGCCGTGCAACTGCCCCTGGTCTCCGCGGAGCAGCAGTGCCCATCGGATGCTTGAAACCTCTTGTCGCAAGCCGCTCCGAAAGCCGGGCTGGACATTGCTCCTTTAAATCCTTCCTCCACGTGAGCAAGACCTGGACCCATTCCTGCAACAGCCAGGAGGAGAAACATCAGGCTGCACCCGCAGGAGCAGGAGAATCAGGTGCTGGAGACGTACAGCTCTAATTTGGGGTCATTATCACCTCCCTGGTGCCAAGAGGAGCATTTCTTTCCGCGTTTCGATGACAGGAACAGCTTGTGCTGCTCAGCCATGATTTATTGCGTAGGATAAGAAGGTGATAGCCTGGCAGCAGATGAACAGGGTCCATGTGCTCCTCCTGTGTCTCGTTTACCTCTCACTGTCCAAGAGCTTTGCTAGAGCTACTTGTTCCCCAGAGCTGCCAGGCAAAGCTGCGATCCCAGGAGCACACTGTGGGAAGCCTATGGAAAAATGCAGTGCTTCATGCAGGTATTACTGTGTGAAGATACTGGGTGTCACAACAACATAATATCCAGCATTATTGGGAAAACACAGCTGGGCACCGTACTATAATGCTCACATAAAATATTCCCATCCTTTTCTCCAAAGCTGGGTGGCGAGGATGCAGCTAAGCCAGGGAACCAACTAGATTTTTGGAAAACTAGTGCTCCCCATGTCTTTGTGGGGAGCAGAAAAAGGAGACAGCCACAGCAACAGGAGACATCTCCTGGGCTGGTCCCACCAGGTGTCGGGTGCTCTGGTGAGGTGCAGAGTTGGCTACAACACCTTGAGCTGTTTGAGGGAGGTAAGGCTGCTGAAACACAGCTGGGGGGTGCAGGGATCAAATACAGTGGTCAGAGCCATTAGGGGTGGCTGAGGACATCCCACCCCATCCCGCTGCTGCTTCAAACAGGTACAGCTCTCCTGAGGTCCGTTGTCATCTCCACCAGCTGCGTGGGGATATCTTCATACCTTCGAGCATCTCAGCTGGCCCAGAACACAGCAGAGCTGGTGAGATTTAAAGTCACACAGAGATAAGTTCAGCAACGGGGCCCTGAATCATGTCACAGCAGAATAGAGATGTTCTGGTTATGGACATCTCCCCATTCAGATCCTGCCCTGGGGTTGCTACCTTTTATCACATTAACCCCTAAAATCTCTAGTCAAATTTGTGTCACTCCTTCACCCAAACATTCCCTTGCTCACTCAGTTGCAGGCAAAAATGGTGGGTGCTTGGGAGTGTGACTATGATGGGCTCCCTTGTCTCCTGACAGCTATTCAGCCTTAGTTACCAGAAAGCACTTTGAGATGCTTTGAATATGAAAAGCCCTTAAGGACCATGAAGTTCTCATCTCTGTTTACTCCAAAGCAGTGTCCAAGTATTTATTTCCAGGGAAGTGCAATAGATAGTGGTTCCCTACACAGGGTATCTCCGTGGAGCAGGTTGATGTTGGAGAGAGATCTTTCCATGCTATTCATCGTGGTGGCAGGGTTCTCCTATAATGTTTCATCCTGGCATGTGGCTCATGTGGTCCCCAGGGAATCGGGTCCCCAGACCATCTCGAGCCTTTCAGCCTCCTTGGCTGGACTCACCTGAAAGTCTTCACAGCCTCCACGCTCGCGCCAAAATATTTCAGCTCTGTTGGTCGCAGATATTCTCCCTTTGGTGTGTTTCATGGACTTACCAATGCGAAGGAGTCAGGGCACATCCAGCCACAGGCATTTTGGTTCCTCACTCAGCTTCCCTGGCCAAAAAAGGGGTGCATCCGTCGATTTGTTTGAGCCTTTACCTTCTGGAGATTATTTCCTCCAGCAGTGGAAGTGTGTGCCAGGCCAGGCATGGAAACACAGCCAAGGCCCAGGACATCTCCATCTCTCCTCCAGACCTGAGTGGGCCATTTAAGCCTTGTTTTATTTTTTTTTCATATGATATCCCAGTGAGATACATGATGTCTCTGGTCCCACAGAGGAGGACGAGCATTGCCGGAGAGCAACCTGGCCAGCTGAGAGGCCGGGAGAATCAGCAGCTGCCCTGTAGATGGCAATACTGCCATTCACTCAGCACTAGGCTTAGAGGTATAAAAGCAGCTGATGGAAAAGTGTGGATTAAGCAACACTGAAAACTCCAAATGGTCATAGCTGGGAAGGAGAAAACTTAGTTCTCGCTATTAACTGCTTATTTGAATTCTTGCTTTAGCCAGAGTTCTGGCAAAACAGGAATTGTTGCTGTTTTATATAGGGAAAACACTGAAGCCAGAAGAGTTACATTTATTCGGTGCCTTTGGCACCAGCCGTTTCCCCAGACGCTGAGGACTCACAGCTCCTCCAGAGATGGTGACCACAGAGGGGCCCTTGCGTGGTGCAGAAACCAAACTGCTTTTGGGATGCCATTTGGGTTGATTTGTTGGAGAGGACGGTTCTTTACAGCATGAGGAGGATTTCTGGCATGTTGCATGTCAGTACCACAAAGAATAAGGAACAAGAGCTGAACTTTTTTATTTCCCCATCCCGTAGCAATGACAGACTAAAACTCAAAGGGGCCACAGGAACAAGTCAACAATTGCCAATTCTGCAGTCCCTGTTTATAGGAAAGCCAAATCTTTCAACAGGTCTGAGTAAAAACCTTAGCACCTTCAAACTTCTGCTCATTTCCATGGAAAAAGCATGTGCACGGGTGGAGAAGGTGCCTCTTAAAGTGAACAGAGGTCCTGAAGCCAGTGGAGATGCAGAGGCATCACCTGAGATGGCTTTTATTGCCTTTACAGAAGGCCTGGGGCAGCCTTACCCCCTGCACTGTCACGCTGCTCGGCCACGCGGTGCAAACCTGCCTTTTTCTTCTATCAGCCAGCCAGGCGATGAGAAAAGGGTTTTTTTTCCCCATAGTTCCTGCCTCCAGAGTGGACACAAGCCCATGGCGTGCAGGATCTGGCCCTACAGAAATGCTCCCGCTGCTGCAGAGCCAACACCCCTGCCCTCGCCTTGCCCTGGAGCTCCTGGGTTGTTTTCTTCTCCCTGCCAGAGCTAAAGTCCATCCTACCCGTCATTTTATAGCTGTTGCTGCCGAGAAAATATCCTCAGGTGTCTCATTCCTGCACGGCGCCGGGTCTGGAGGAGCCAAGCTTCGCGTCGCAGCCGGTCCCCGTCCCCGTCCCCGTCCCCACCGGCTGTCGGTCGCCAAATGACTCATCCCTTTTCCGCAGGCTGCTCCACCACCCGGGGAGAAACGCTTTCTAGTCTGGTGGCTGCACGCATGGTTCAACTCTTGTAGGCACCTAAAAATGAAACGCAAGCGAGCGATGAGTAATACTGTGCCTCTGGGTGTTACAAGCAAGGCGTACAGGGTGGCTGTGTGGAGGAAAAAAAAAAGAATAAATTGAAATAAAGAGGATGCTGAAGCCCTAAGCAAGGTGAGGAGCGCACAGACGGGTTTAACTGGGGTCAATGAATCACCGATTCCCAGGGATGGGAAGAAGCTCACCTGCCGCTGTCAAACGGGGCGTGAGACCCAGCTCTGTGTCACCGGGCTGGGTCACATCCGTCCCGGTACGTGCAGAGAGTCAGCTGCCCTCAACCCCTCCACAGCCAGGGAGCAAACCAAGGGCTGCACCTGGTTTCACCCCTTTGAAGTGGAGTGGCCGTGGCTTTAACGTCAACGCCTTGCAGGGGGGTGATCCCCCATCAGCCAAGGAAGCTCCTCCAGGTCTTCTCCTGCCTTGCTCTTCAAAGCAAACACGAACTCCCCTTGGCACAAAGGGGCTCTGCTGCTTCCCCAAGGAGATGCCGGGAAGGTGGAGGCCCGTGCCGGAGGCTGGTTGATGGGATGTGGCACCTCAGGGCTGTTTCGTCACCGTCCCTTGGGGGGTGGTGGGTCCCCTGCCCACGATGCCCTTTGCCAGAGCACAGCACAAAGCCATCGCTGTGAGCTGAAAAGCTGGAGCTGTGTGCTGGGGGCTTCTCCCCTCCCAGTCAGAGAATAATTAACATAAGAGGGAATTATAGGCATAAACCCCATAAAATAAAATTTTAAAAAAACAGGCCTCTTTTTGCTATGGCTGCTTTTATGGCCCAGCAAATAATTTGTAACAAATAGTTTATTCAATTAATTGAGCTTCTCTGCTCTGGGGGCAGATGGCAACCTTCAGAAATGAATTCCCGCTGGAAAACTAGACAATGGCATTCCTGGGCCAATTTCCTTTGCTTTCAGGTCGCTGCCAGTGGCTATGATTTATGCCCATGCTGCGGGATGCAAGCCCATGGGATAAGAGTGCGTTTCCCCATCCAGGTTTCTGGGATTTATTCAGCTTTTCCTTTGCACCATGGGCTGGCTCACAGCCTCTCCCCCTTCTCTTTTCCCTGCTGGTGCCAGGACTGAGCGTGTTTTCCCCGCTTATCCCCTGGGGCACGGGATCGTAGGGATGCTTCATTTTGGCTGCATCCTTCCAGGTCCCAGGGGTGCCGTGGGGCGATGAGAAATGGTTTGTAGCCTGCAAGGGAAAGGGGTTTCCAGGGATTTCCAAGGGTTTCCCAAGATTTCTCCTAAACGCTTTTTGTCGATGGAGATGCTGCCACTGCCACTTTTTCCATCACCCCGTGAAGAGGTGCAGCTTTCATCCACAAGTGAAGCAAGCTTGGGAGACAACACAGCTGTATCCCAGCTCCACACACCTTTTTTAGGGGAAAGAAAAAAATTTTAAAAAATAGCACTTTGTTGCAGAGTGACACTGGTGGAGCAGGAAGCAACTTGGAACAGGACAGCTGTCCCGTGCCACCACGAAGCAATGCTCCAGGGACATTGCAACAGCACAGCTGAGTGGCTGGAGACACCCTGGGAGATGCTCTCTAGGACAAGATGCTCTTGTTCTGCAAAGCAAGAGGTTCCATCACACTTTTGCCCTCAGATTAATGAAGCACATTGCCATAAAGGTCCCTTCTGGTCTCAGCCTTGGGAGAAACTGCTCTTGCCAGCCCAGACTCTCTCCCAGCCAAAAAACGTTGTTTTAGCTCAAAATTTGAAAGCGGGGGCTGGCACTGGGTGCCCGTCTGCGAGGAGACCCATCCCTGGATGAACTCAGGACTTTGGGGCACCCCTTGTGCACCTCCAGCTGCCCAAAGAGCTTCTCCCGTGTGACCACCCAGGGCTTTGGTGGTGTTCCTTGCCTCATTTCGGAGTGACGTGGAGGCTGTGATGGACCCGGGGACACCTCGGAGACTGTCTGGGAAGTCCCCCCCTTTGCATGCCCAGCTGCCACGCATGGAGAAGGGCTCCACAGGGACGGAGGAGCTGCCTCGGCTCGACGCCTCCTCCAGGGAAGATGTCCCCTTCGCTCCGGGGACCGACCATGCGACTGGTTTCCTGCTACAGGACTGGCCCCATGGCGATGCTCAGCCCCCCAGACCCCCCCTGTGCCTTTCCCTGATGTGAAGGGGGATGCTCTCCCTGGGCTGTTTTTGGGGGGCGGTGAGAAAAGCAATGGTTCCCCAAGCTCAGGAGAAGCCTCTTGGAGGACACCAGGCTGGGACAAGGGCTGCTCCTGCCCATCTCAACACTTGGGGTGGGAACCCCAGGGCACCCATTAGCTTCAAAAAGGGGCCAAAAAAAGCCAAAAACAAACAAAAAAAAGGGACAACTATGACATACAGCACAGCGTGCACACACAGATCACACACATTTTTGAGCCACTGTAAAGGATAAACAGGGCGAAGGCGCTGCCATATTCAAACAAAATTCTTTTATTGAAAGTGTAATGGAAATTTCTTCATATTGCTTTGATGAAATGAGCGACAGCAGCTGTAGACAAATATGCTTTTTTATAAACAAATGCAAATGGATAAGGTAAAAATAAAGCATTTTTTTTTAAGTTGTACCTTTAAGCAACATAATCACAATATATACACAAAGAAAGCTAAAATAAAGCTATGTTGAAACCAAAGCGTTTCAATCAATACATTAGATAATTACAGATTGTGTCAATAAATACCCAGTTCTTAAACTGTTTAACAGGCAACTTTTTACACAGATACCAAGTAGAAAAAAAAAATATATATTTACAATTCAGTGCCCTGGGGAACAAAAAAAAAAGAGAAAAAATCTTTTTTTCTTTTTTTGGCACCAACACAAATAAAAAGAATAAATTATAGAAAAAATCCACAAAGGCAGGAGTCTGTCCCCGTCATTCCTTTTTAAAAAAAAGTGTGTGTATATATATAAAATATATGTATATATTTTATATATATAAATATATATATATATGCAGAGAAACCTAGGAATGTTATAAAATATATTAGTGCCAATAAATACAGAACGGTACCAGACTTTCAACTGTCAGTATTTTTGATGCAGTCTGAAGGATAGAAACTACCACCTAGGAGATAACTGAAGGGGATTTTTCAGTCTAAAGAAACGACGACAACAAAAAATAATAACAATAATAATAATAATAATTATATATATATATATATATATATCCAGGAAATCCTCCATCTGCCAGTAGTATTCCTACAGTCGCCCTCCCACCCGGCGGGGAGGTCCCCAGGGGTGATGCTTCGAGCGTGGGGTGAGCACCCGCTCACGGCCATGGCGGGTCAGCTCCGCTTCCAAGTTGACCGGCTCAATACCAGAGAATATGTACAATTAAATAGTAATAATAACAATTAAAAAAAAACCCAAACAACCCAGCCTTCGCCATATTCGTATGCCAGAAGTTTCCTAAATCGCCGGCAGGTTTGCACGAGGCGCCTGTGGAACAGCAGGTACCAAAGAGCACCATCCATGTCGTCAGGGTTATAAACAGTTCAGCCAATGGAAAAATCCTCCAATATGTATTTTGGGAATTTTCTTCCCTCCACCTGGGTGTATTTGCACCCACCAGCACCCCACTCCCAGGGCCGCCGGGCTGGGACGCCCCAGCTGCCGCCTGCCCCCGGTGCCAGCAATGCCAGGAATCACTCCCATCACCAAACCCTGCGTCTTCCAAAGGCGGATCTGAAGCCGGGAGGTTTTAAAGTCCTTTTTTTTTCCCCCATACCGCTGGCGTAGGCACTTAGTGTATCACCGACGTACAGATTTTATGTCCAGTTACATCCACAGAAGCTGTGGCTGCCCCCTCCCTGGCAGTGTTCAAGGCCAGGTTGGATGGAGCTCTGAGCAACCTGGTCTGGTGGAAGATGTCCCTGCTCATGGCAGGGGGTTGGAACCAGATGATCCT
>Ga0065711_1034261_pt1 | contig 24077 bp, 8 predicted proteins | sample Hoacrofraction12_FD_59098 | JGI IMG/M metagenome (GOLD analysis project Ga0065711, IMG submission 59098) | Hoatzin crop microbial communities from Cojedes, Venezuela - Epithelial fraction 12 v2 (version 2) | ecosystem: Host-associated > Birds > Digestive system > Esophagus > Crop | place... | reverse complement strand
CTCTTTCTCTTTCTCTTTCTCTTTCTCTTTCTCTTTCTCTTTCTCTTTCTCTTTCTCTTTCTCTTTCTCTTTCTCTTTCTCTTTCTCTTTCTCTTTCTCTTTCTCTTTCTCTTTCTCTTTCTCTCTTTCTCTCTTTCTTTCAGAGAAAGAATGTTTACAATCAGGACTGTATAGGTAAAGTAAAATGATCAATCAAAATGCTTTATATCTTTGCTGGTATTTATATTCCTTTAGTTTATATACCTCTAGTAATACATTTCACACTTTGTTTCAAAGTCTAAAATAAGTCAGATGAGTTGACTCCTGGAAGTGCTACTCTCACTGATTTTCTTCTGGTCTCCAAAAAAAAGGCTATATGAACTCAGATTTCTGTACTCTCAATGTCTAAAATTACATTAGACAAATGATGCATTTCACGCATCTGAGAAGATCTTGTCAGTTTAGAGATGTCTAGATGACAGAATATTATATGTTACAAAATGCTATAAAAAATGGGGTCAAGACCTCAAGATGTTAGTGTAATTTCTGTCTTTAATTGTATAAGACTACATCATCACTGTCGAAATCAAGTAGGCAAATGCACTAGTAGGCTTTTCATGGCTTCCTGAACATCGGTCTGACTCTTCACAGAGGGTTCAGAAAGCCCATCAGCTTTTGGAAGCCATTGAGAGGTTGAATTTATTCTCCAGTACACTTTTGGTCATGTTCAGGGCTGAGACCAGCAGAAGTCCTGGAAATCTTCAGATGTTACACATTCTGTGTATTCTCTTCCTCTTTAGTCTACTTAGTTTTCCATGAGTGGTCTTTGAGGTCTTTGGTCAAGTCCACAGCATCAAGCTGAGTGAGCCAAAAGGGACAGATACCTATGTCATAACTCCCATACCTAGCAGAAACACTCTTAGAGCTGGCAGTGCTGGCTTATCTGTGCATTTTCCAGCTAGCGGCTGGCTGTATTTACAGTGACACTTTCACTCCTCAGTATGGCATGGAAGTAGCCACAAGGAATGTATCTACATAAATGAAATATTAGTGTGAGGCTACGTGCTTATATCTTGGTTCCCATTCACAGCATGTTAGGGGTTGGAACGGACCTCGGTGGGTCATCTAGTCCATTCGTTTGTACTGTTTATGAGCATCAGAAATACAATCACAGTTGCGGCTCATGACAATTAGTACTCTACAAGATAATGCCCAGTCCCAAGGCCCATTCTCCACAGGTTACCCCATACTAGGAGGAAGAGAGTTAGGTCAGAGGTGTTAGTGGCAGTGTGTCTTGGCCATTATATCTGTTAGGCTAGCAACAACCCAGAACTCTTTGACAGTAGAATTAAAATGTTGATGTTAATTATCACTAAACTTGAAATTGTTAAATTCAGCTAAAAGAACCAAGAAGAGATGGATATTATGATTTGAGGTAGAAGAATATTCCAGTAACATTGACAAATACTCAGAAAATATTAACAATGGAACATACATCACATGTAAATGTATTATATGTTATGCTGCAGTATATTTTTAACAGAAGCAAATATCCAAGTTCTCCAAACTTAATAAGATGGATTTGCAAAGTATTGCATGAGCAAAAAATAAAATTATTCTGAAAAGTTAATCAAAAACTGTATTCTAAAGTATGTAATACCTTTTTCTTGGTTGATGCTTGTTTATTTTCCATTTACTTGGAGTTCTTCAATTCATGGAACTGACATTTGGTTCACACAGTATAATTTTTAGTATTTTATGAGAAATCAATTAAATTATGATTTAGACTTTGCAGGGAGTTAATGGATTGCAATTTAAAGAACTATTGCTGTGCTTCAAGTAACATCAAGTATCTTCTTCTGCCTACATAATTTTCGTGTTCCTACTGCTTAAGCAGCTATTAGGAAGTGCTCCCGACACTGTCTTATGCTGTGTATCTGCAGAATTCCACCTCATTGCTTCTGATCCAGATGTTTTATACTGGGTACTGTAGCATTTAAGAGATAAGATAAGGCCATACCACCAGGTAGTGTAGCTGCATTTCTTTAGAAAAAAAAATCAAATCCAAGGCAACAGATTGTAAACTGAAAAGCTATGAAAATCAAGACAAAAAAATAATTAAATTTGCTCAGGAAACTTCAGAACCACATTCAGTCAAACTTAGTCTGGAATAATTGAGTATCTGAAGGTGTACAATATTCTAAAAGCAGCCTTGATGTAAATGGATGGATAAGCTACACGGAAAAAACGCTTATGATTAGATGTAAGTAGTAAAAGAGTGCAGTGAGCAGCACTTCCCATGCAGCAGGGCAGGGATACTGAGGTGTTCTAGCTGCAAAGCACTGCTTTGGTGACTCAAAGCAGCCATAAACTTTGCATATGAATTCATCAGCCTGAACTTAGCAGGGAATCTGAACTTTCTGAATATGAAGCTGTTGCACATCAGAGTCTATTTGCTCTTTAAACTTACTTGTGAGAAATTTAAGTATTTAGCGTGATTTGCACTTCTCTTCTGTCAAATTGGTATCGGCTTTATTTTGATCTGCTGCAACATACGTATAGCAGGACCAACAGAGCAAAGGCACCTGACGCCTTGTTTGCTTGCTATAAATGCAAACCCATCATGAGAAACAAAATAGTCCACTTACACCTCAACATTTTTAAGAGCCCAGCATAAAGTCGATGATTAATTTTTCTCGTGAAGAAATTTGTCCCTATCTCATGACTGGTTATGTGAACACTCCACAGAGACTGTGAAGGGAGAGACCTTGATTAGCTGCATATTTGGCATTTCTTCCACTGTTACATGATTGCTGTCGTCCACTTTGCAAGTCTATTTATGTTGGCACTGCATGTGGCCATTCTTTTTTATTCATAGAGTTACCGTCAACTGCTAGCTTACTTTCGTCTTTCACCTGCAAAAGTCTAAATCCTGATATTTAGCTTCTCTAGCTGTAACAAAAATATATACATTATGTATATGAATATTCTAACTTATAGAATCATAGAATCATAGAATGCTTTGGGTTGGAAGGGACATTTAGAGGTCATCTAGCCCAACCCCCCTGCAGTGAGCAGGGACATCTTCAGCTAGACCAAGTTGCTTAGAGCCCTGTCCAACCTGGCCTTGAATCTTTCCAGGGATATGATCCTTTCAAAGTTAAATGTGCTCTTTAAAACTGCATCTAGCATATGGGCATGAGGACTGACTTTGCTTTGCCATGTCTGGGCACAGGTAAGCAGAAAGTATGAGATCAAAACCAAGTCTGCTGAATCCTAGTTAATAATGCAAGTGCAAATGGAGAATCCCTGATCGGCAACTATCCTTGGTTTCCATGTGAAAACATAAACAAGCGACATCATGATTCACAGCTCACCCCCTCATTGTCTGAAGATAAACATTTACTGCATTGTAAACATGAATTTGTCTAAGATGTATCAACAGAAAAGCCTTTCAAGAGTTTTTGACTGTCTCTAAATGTTTAGATTTGTAGTCTGTTGCTTTGAGCAATAATTATTTAACTCCTCCATGAAGAAGAGGACCTTTTACTAATCGGCTTCACACTGCATGCTGACATTTCAGGAGGCTGCTATATTAGTTCTATCATTCAGAGCCATGAATTATTGATTCACCTACACTATTCTCCTTCAAACTACTGAACTACTTACCATTGAAGTGATGCAAATAGCTAATAAATAAGCAGAATATAAAATGACTATTCAGCTTTAAATGAATATCATAAAGTTTTAGTAGAGCCTGTGCTATTACTAGTGCTAGCCAGGTAGTAAATTTTGTTTGCAACTTTCAGGCTTTCTGCACCAGCCTGCCATCTCCAAATTAGTTTCAGCTTCGTATTTCATGGAAATTATACATTCATTTGTGAGGTAAAAATGCTGCTGTTCTTCTATCAGTTCTTTACCACCTGTGTATTCTCAAACCTCAATGTGCTGCTTCAGGGATCAGAGCTGCCCTTCACCTTCCTTTATTTACTACAGGATGTAATTCTTTCCTAAGTTACATTCGTGTGAATCAGGAAAGATTGTGGCAATATGTGGAGTTGCACCACAGAGAGAAGTACGGGGTACTGTTTATTTTCCAAGAAAGCATTTGTTATTAAGATAAATAGCTTATACTGACAAAGTGAGATAATAATAGACATTCTAAAGCACAGCCCCTGACATTAGCTTTTAAAGGCATGTACTGTCTGCTGTAAAGGTTGGGAACATTATACAGAGTATTTCAGATATTCCACAAGTGCTGTATAATATTCTATTACAGTAGATTCAAAATACAGATAACCTGAAAAACTGATTGTAAAGCATCCTGCCACAGTGGAGATTTTTTTATTGAAAACCTCAAAAGAGGTTTTGGTGAGCTCATCCTGTCTGTTTCTGTTTACTGGGCATAGAAATTTTAAATTTTTATTTTGCTGCAGGAACTGTAATAGATTGACTAGTGCGATACTAATACAGTGTGTGCAATACAAAGATAATCACAAGAATAGAAGTCAGTATTGGACTATTTCCCTGTTGTCCAACCTCATGCAGAAACACACAGCAAAAGCAGTGATTAGTTACACCTGGACTGTTTTTTCTGAATGTAGTCATTATGCTACAGCACACATTTAAGAAACCTTTTGATGAGAAAGAGAGAGTGTTTTTCAGTCTCTTCAGATCCTCCATATACTTTTTTCATTTCAGAAGTTTTGAACTTTCTCTTAGATAAAATAGACATTTCACCAAGAATGATCTCTGTAAAATATTTTATTTTCTGCATAAAATACAAAAAAATCTGAACCCCACTGTGTTTTTACGGGAAATTAGGTTTCATGGGGAAATTAAAAATCCAAAACCATCACTTGTCTATTTTAACATATGTAAACGAAATTATTGTAGAGATCATGATTAGATCTTTTGTCTCCTGGGAATACTAAGATTCTTAAACAGAAGCTATGTAGCTGAATTTCTGAAAAACAATGAGTATAGACATACCTGCTCGATAATTTGGAAACACCTGCATGGAAACACCTATGAAGCATTCAAAATTCCTTTATTCTAGCTTCTGGAAAAGTGTGTGTTCCCTGCAGAATTCAGCTCAGCAAACTTGGCACTATGGGAATGTCAGGTCCAGGAGAGGAATGAGCAGTAAGAGATGGCTGCGAGACTCCTGAGAGCATGTAGATTCGGCATCAACCTCTGCGTCTGAACTGCATCAGGCTATGGCAGTCCTGAAGTGACAGAGCTGATGGCGGGCAAATTTACCCAAAGTGGGTTTTATAGCTTAGGCTGCAGTCCTTGCGGCCTCCGGGGGTAGCTATCATACCTGAAATAGTCACTCCAGAGCAAGTTCAAGTCTATCTACCGTATACTCTAGCCATTTCTGTGACTGCAGTGCTGAAGTACTTTTATTTTTATCCAGCGCATCAAGTCTTTATGCTTTGCTCATAACTGGCAGGGAAAAAAAAAATTACCTCATCCATAGTTGTTAGGTGGCCTAATTACTTACTTCAAATGACATGATTCTTACAGAAAACTTTTAGAATGGCTTTAAAAGCTCTCAACAGCTTACAGCTGAAAGCCAAATGTATAGGTTATAATTCATTTACATTTCATAAAACTATGTAACTCCTCAATAGGTGCCACAAATCATTTCAGTATGGTGTGTTCTCACTTAAACGTCGTAAGAAATGCAGTCTAAAATCTTTCAAGTAGGAAATTCTGGGGTTTTTTTCACTGACATAATACCAAGCTGTAACTTCTCTTGTTCAATTCTTGATCATTAGCCAGCTTTTCCAGAGAGCCCTCCACATATTCCACTTGTTCAACATCTAAGGACCATATCTAGGTTTAGTGTTTTATCTGTCTTCAATTTTTATACGTTACAAACTCCTATGTTCATTTAAAATGGAAGGTTCTGGTTTTCTGGGTGCACCGTAACAGTGAGCCAGCAGTAGGTGTGTGTATAGAGAGAGACATTTAAGTTCCTCATTACAGTGAGAGAAAATGTATGGAGAATATTTCTCGAATGCTATTTTTATCCAATAGATTTATAGGATCCCTTTCTACTAAGCATTATGGTAGTCATTAATTATATGATAAAGTGTTATTTTTTTGCATGCAGAATCCTTTGTGCTCAAATTCCTAATGATTAAGCACAGCAGTTTTCAACCTTAATGTAGTTTCAAGGTAATACACAGAAAGAAACTTGTATGATACCATTGACTGAACCAGTATTATGTGTCATTGTTTTCTCACTTAGTTTCTTTTGTAATACTGATTTTTAGTGATTTTGTGTGTACCAGTGCAAATACACAGCTAAGCAAGGCTACACATAATAGACATCTTACTGGTTTTAACTGTCCATTATAGTTTCATCCCTGTCTTTCTTTTCATCCTGTTTTAAAAATGGCCTTCCTCTGTGACAACATATATTAGCATTCTCTTTTTTTTTCTTTTCAATGAAGGTTACTGTTTTTTCATAAATTGAAACCGAGACAGGTGTCAGTTAAACAAAAATTAACTCATGTAAATATGGATAGACATCAGGAGAGGTAGCTTTAAAAATAAACAAAAAAGCAAATTATATTTACAGTAGTGAAGGCAGAAGATCTGTTCCCTGTCTGTCTCTCCATCTCCACCCCAGCAAATCCTTTGTGTCTGCGGGTTTTATTTTTCTGTGGGAAGGTCTACATATTCACTTATGAGAGTGATTACCAAGAAATTTGGACCATTTTAAAGAACTTCTAGGTAAACAATACGGAATGTACTGAGCTAAAGCCATTTCCAGTTAAGTGAAGGGTTGGGGAGAAATACAGAGTTTCACGAATTGCTCCGTTGTTGTTAAAGTGTCTCTATTTGTATTTGGATAATTTTCACCTATCTAGCACAGTACATTTTGAAAAATGTTGTAGAAGGCATTTGACTATAAAGATACCACATAGAATCATAGAATAATAGAATGGTTTGGTTTGGAAGGGACCTTATAGTTCACCTAGTTCCAACCCCCATACCACAGGCAGGGACATCTTCCACTAGACCAGGTTGCTCAGAGCCCCATCCAGCCTGGCCTTGAACACTTCCAGGGAGGAGGCAATGTTCTTGCTTTGTAAATACTGAGCAAACACTCAAAAAATGTGTTCATGAGAAATGAGGGTTCATATTACATAAGTTAATTTAACTCCAAGGTACTACTTTCATGCTTGCAAACAATTTACATGTGCAGTTTAGAAAATTTATTGCGCAACAGAAGTAACACAAAGCTTTTCTCAAATGTTTATGTACTGTTACATGGTATTTATCCTACAGCTGAGATACAAAAAGTAATTCTGAAAATCTAGTATGTGTGGATTTTCTCCCTCTTTTGAAATTGTTCTCAGGAGAAAATACAAAAAAAGAAAGATAATCCCTACTTTAATTCTGCACTTCGGGAAAAAATAAACAACCAAAAAACACTATGTATGTGTAGAGCATTGTGAGCCTCATCAAGTAATTTCCTTTCTATTTTTAATTCTCATAAGTTGCCTGCATTTCATAAGGTGCTCTGGATATATAACCTGGTAAAGACCATAATCACATGCTTTGCTTTAAACATGAAAAGTCTTCTACATATACATTTTTACATTACTTCCATGGAGAGTCAGGGAAAACTTGTCTAGTCAGTGCACGCGTAGTCACTTTGTGCAGACAAAGAGACAGCAAAGAGCAGTGCCACCAGTGGCTCTACAGCTGGGACAGGCTGTCAGTCCCCGGAGGGGCCGGGCACCGGGTTCTCTGCCAGAAGCGTCAATGTAATGATTTTAATAAATTAAGTAAAATTAATGTTTGTTTGCCACGTGAATATGAAGAATTTATATCTTATACAACATTAGAACCAAGTATCTCTGACAACAATGATTCCACAATACTTCTTAGTACAACTAAAATATTCTGAAAAGAGAGAGAAAAATGCTCATAATATCATGTGAAGTACTGAATACATACAGACAACATATCCAAATTTTGAAAGTACCTCTTCCTAGTAGAACAGTTTAATCAAGAAATGGATATATGCTTCTTCTGGAGTTAAAAAATTTTCAAAGAACAGGAACTATAGCTCAAAAACAGTGCTGAATTTGAGTATATGAGACAAGACAAATTATTCTGTACAAATATTTAAATAAAATGTACAGATCAGCCCAAAAGATAGGCTACCCTAAATTTCGGCCTTGATTACCAAAGTACACAATGGGCCTAAAATACAACCAGAATCCTTTATGATGGGAAAAGCATTAAGCCAGATTAGGAGGGTGAAATTAAATCAGACTTATTTGAGACCACAAGCCTAAGGCAAATATACATTACTATGACAAAGCTTTAAAACTAACAGATTAAATTTCTTAGACTTCTGAAGTATGATTCAATCTAATAGACAAAGTATTTTAAATAATTCTATGTGCTATGTGGAAATACACTTTAATTACTTCTTGAATTTGTCACCCATTCCTCTGGAAGTGAAATGCTTGATATAAGTCAGATTGTATACAACAGGACTTCAGATAGGTGTTTTAAATCCGCATATAGACCCTCAATAAAAATAGTCTGTGGTGGAAATGAAGTCATGTTTACCTGTTTCAGTAATGAATGGAATATCTAACAATATTCTATTAAGTAATGAGAATGCAACATTCAGTTATTTTTGCTGTATGTTATAAGCAGTACATATGAAGGTGTATCATTGTATTATCTCTGAAAGTTTAGAGGTAGTTGGATTTTTTTTCTATTTTTTTAAGTTCAGTTACTCATCTGTGACTAAAAACATGTTTCATATACATTTTAGGACATTGTTTCTCAATGTTGGATCAGAAAAGTCTTTCTAGAACTGTCTGCAGTGCAGTTAATGAGGCTGTTATACGATTTGATCAAGACTTTTTACAGATCATGAAGTCTAAGTGATTTATTAACTGTCTTCAGATAGCATGTCGTATGTTTACAGGGAAAACTACTCAAATCCAATAGTTCTTTCTTGCTTAAACATACCAAGGGAATTGACCCAATGTCACCTCATTGACTGCAGTGGGCTGCGAACCACAGCACAAGCCAACACTTCCTATAACAATTCACAAAGAAGAAATGACTAAGGATCATTTTGAAACAGGATAATCGCTTACGGTAGAAGAGATGCTTTTCAGAATGCACTTTGTTGGTGTACAGTTGGCATCAGAATTTGAATTCTGCTTTGGTTAACCTAGCACTGATGAAGAAGAATGTAAAAATTATGGGACAGCAACTAAATCTTTTCAGAAAATGAGGGTTAAAACAAACAAGCAAAAAAAAAACCCAGCACTTCACTGAAATGGTTAAATCAGACATGACAGAGGCAAAAAGATGCTGAGTTTGAATCAGTATTTCATTTTTTTTTGGACTGGAAGTGTTTTTCTCCCCTCCCCTCAGCAACCTGTTTGGTGGAACCATGTTTTAAAGAGTATTTAATAGCAATTTCTAAAATAATAGTCATCACACTCCATGCTGAAGGTTAATCCTTTGAGTATTAATTTAGCTTTATCACAAAGAAGATAGAATGTCTGTACTCATCTCACTGCACTTAACATATTACCAAAATTAAGGTGTCTATATGCAAAAATAGCTTTATTTAAAAACAGTGAAGCTTAGTTGATGCAAAAGTAAATACAGTGTTCATTGCAACCACTTCAGTACACACAAGAATGTGCATTTAGTAGTTAAAGAAAGTGAATCATCTGAATCATTTGAAGAGTACAGGCTGTCCAGCTCTGCTGTTTATTTATACATGCCATATATTCTGCAAATTTCTACTGGCATACAGAAAGTTCGGTTTTCTACTAACATAGCCTCTGATAATCTTTCAAAAACTCTAGTCAAACATTGTGTTAAAGCATAAAACTTTGTACAGGATATTAAATTTCAAAAAGCTATCAACTTAACTAACTAAAAACATTTTCTCAGCTGCAATTAAGATCATTCCACAACTTTAAAAAGACCATTCCTATTATTAAAAATAAAAATGTAAAATGACTCACTACACTCACTAAAACAAACTCATTTTTAGTCATGAATTTAGCAATGCAGAACACTGTCCTTGTTTAAATGTGTTTCATCACACGTTGCTCAAAGCAAAAGTGAGGATTTACATAGCCATATGCTACAATGCTTTATTAAAGTGTTAACATATACAGGGTGATCAACGTCATGTTACTTTCCTCAGACTCACTGGAAACATTGCTTTATATCACCATGAAACACTGAATTACTAGCCAAAAAATGCCAATGCTTGTATGGAAAACTATTAGGTGACAAACAAATAAGAACATTTTGTCATTACTCATTATTAAGTATTCAAAGACTTGCGAGGCTTTTCATCAACATGTCCATAACAAGACTGATATAAAATGATAAATAAATATACGAGATACTATGCTGATATTATGATCAGTTACCTGTGTTAATGCGGTCACTTGGAATATGGTCAAATGCTAGACCTGTCCCAGCTCCTCCTTGGCAGCTAGTGTTCCCATTAGCAATCCAGTATAGCAGAAGGACAGTGACAGCTTAGCAGGGTAAAATTCAGTGTCTATGATACAATTATTGTGCTACTGATTACTTCAGACTTTGGTGAGTTAATCCTTGGGGTATTAATTTACTGCTCTGACTGTACAAAACAGATCCTAGTGCTTTACTCCTTTGAGGGCTGTCACTGTAATTATTCCATATGGCACCACCAGTAAGGTTTTCCTGTGTATCACTCCCAGTAAACAGATTTCAGGATATTTTCAAGTCAGCGAACAAAAAAGAACTTTATGCTGCTTTCAAGCACCACAAAATACAACAATCCTCTTTTGAGAAGAATTTTGTTATTTCAAAGTCTTGCTATAATTCAGTTAGGAAGAATCTTGCTTATTTCAAAAAGTCTTTCTGAAAGGAAATTGTAAAATACTATTCTGATCAAACAGAATTCTGGTTTTATGTATACTGATACAGATACAGGTTTATTAACATATATTATTAAGAAAAAGAAAATTTAAAACATCTGATTCAAAAATATTGAACTGGGCTATCTCAACAAATCTGAGTGCTCCAATATTATTTTATGAAACTAAAACTGGAAAAAAAAAATCCCACTTTGGTAACAAAAGTGTACTGATTCCACCACAGTTTTATATCCTAGTGTGAAAGTTTTTCATAACAATTGATATACACTTGAATCTTCAAAATTAAAAATCACTATTAGTCAGGAGTAAAAACAATCACCATATGAAATTCAGTCTCAAAAGCTGCAGACTCCAAGGCAATGATGATACCTACTGACTACGTAGTTAACCTTGAATTTGACACATTTATTTTATTTTGTTCTCTGTTACAGTGTCTTATTTCAGTGCTACATTTCTTTGTGTGTAAGGGGAAAGTGAAGAACAGAGAAGAAACACTTTCAAGAGGTCTTTGTCAAGATCTGACCTGAGAGAGTCCTAACTGAGCTAATTAAGCTTGGGAGTTAGGGCAGTATTTTCATGGATTAAAGACCGTCTAGGAGTTATATGTCAAAGGGTGCAGATGAACAACCATTTTTCTCTATGATGAAGGTCAACAGTACACATCTTGAAGTCTCTGGAAGAGTATATTAATTTATCTTATTTATATTATCTTAAAAGTGAGCTAAGAAGCAAAATTTTGCAGTGAGACAACATTATCTAGATTTTGGGATGGCTGGTAAAGATTTCACATCTCCACAAAATTGGCAAATATGCAAACTAAATGTTTCAGACTAAATGTTAAAGTGAAGAAACTGACCTGAGCATCATTTTAGAAAAGGCAGTTAAGATCTGTTTGCAAATTATAAAAATTAATAATAAAGGATATCTAAATGAGATGCTGGAAAACAAGTAAGCTAATGAGCAATAAGGAGCATATGCTAATGCCTCCATATGACTCAGTGCTGCAGACTCATTTGGTTACATTACCTGAAGTATCCACAAGACCCTCTTCTCACAGAAGAAAAAGCAGAATAGGAAGAAAACCAATGAAGCTGAAGGCATGGAGCTCTTGCACAAGAAGGACCAACATGATAGGAACTGTGAGAATATAGAGTGTTTATATTGTAAGTTTTTTAAAAAAAGGATATAAATATAATTATTATTACATTGGTTGAATTACACCACTGTGCTTATTACTGTTATTACCAATGAATGGAGTTTGTGAAAGGTCACTTTATGATTGTACATACATAAGCCTGAATGGAATTTCACAGCTTGTCTGATCGCGTTGAAAGATTTGTGCTGCTTTCTTTTCAGGCTGCAAACTAGCTCCTTCAGGTTTACCCACTGCTGACAAGCTTTTGATAATACTGTTCATTTGTTCTTTGTGGCTCATCTGAGCTGTTCCTTCCTTTTACTCACCAGAACACTGTTGTGTTGATGAATCCAAGCAGCCCCTTTGATCTGTGGGCATTTTTTAAAGCAGTCAGTAAAAGACTGCATAGCAGCAAATTAATAAGTGTTAACTAGTAATTTCTTTCTGAATTTTTCCTCTTTAAAAGCAAAGAAGTGCTTCCAGAAATAACCTATCCTGATTTATGTTTTTTAATTACAATTTACAGATGTACCTTAACAATGTCATTGTGGGTTTCCAGCAGCATTGGACAGTTATTTAAAAACAGTCATGAACATACCTGCAAAGTAATTTGTCCTTGCCATTATTTGCAGTATTTCAAAGTGGCATTTATTCACCCAGACATAGCTATCTACGTGTCCCCACCTAAGCTAGTCATTTCTGTATCCCTCTGTAGTCAAGGAAGAGAAAAAGACACTTCTTAAGTGGGAATTATATCATCCCAAAGAAGATGTCCAAATTCCATCAAACACATGCAGCTATAAAAGCAGCTGTTTCTCTCCCTTGACTATAAAGGGAATCTGATTAGCAAAGTCTGCTTGACTCAGACATTGATGTCTACCCTGCACATGTCTACGATGAGGTGAGATAATTCCCTTGATTCTGCTTTCCTTTCACCTCTGGGCTCTTTCATTTGAGTATCATTTCAATACACTGCCTGTACCTCTGTAAAGATTCCAAAGCCTTGGTATTCCTCCCTGAATTTCATATTACTGGCCTTTCAAGCACTGGTTTAAGAAGCTGCTAAAAAGCAACTTTGACCTTAAGGAATCAAAAATAATTCCTTCTCAATATTCACTGAAGAAAATGAATGTCAAATCCAAATTCTGATCTCTTATGTGACAGAGACAATAGAAGGCGACCTGGTCAGCCATGAGCTCTCTCTTACAACAAAATGAGGTGGAGCTTCAGTAATCAGAAAAAACATTTTCATGCCTGAGTGACATTACTTTGCTGCATTTGCCCTTCAAGTCCTTCAAAAGAAAAATGAAAGTTCTCAATGCCTTCAAGCTATGATTGTAATCAGAATTCATAGCTCTGATAGCATGGTGAATTTAAGCAAAATTTGATACACAATTTAAAATCAAAATGATAATAAAAAATATGTGATTATTCCATTCAAGGAAACTGATCTTAAAATACACTAACTACACTTAAATACACTATTGTATGTCAGTCATCTACCTAGCTGCAAACACAATTATCTGGTGGATCAGTAGTTTTCAAACTCTCAGTTTAAGTGAATGCACTATTTAGACAAAACAAGCTGAACATTCCTCAAATATCCTAATACAATACATTGCAAATTGAAGCAGGATTTATATTCTGAAGCAAAAGAAGGCCAAAGTCAAACACCATTCTGCAAGATGCCTCCAATTCAGGTTCTACAGAACACGCCACAGGCCATTTGCTTCACCTAAGGGGACTGAAGAGAGGGATACAATCAGAAAAGCAATTAATTCATTATTGTATTTTAGAAACTATACTTCAATCCACTCAATACTTGGCTTCTAATTTTATGTTTTTACATGCAAAAATTGAAGCCTGAACAGGTATTAATAGAATTTTTATTATAGATATGTGTGGATGCACTCTGTAGCTTAAGTGCATTCCGTAAGACCCAGGAATGCTGTATGTTCCAAAGCTTTGTGAAGTTCTCAGGTGACAAAACTGACAAGTGCAGATATTATCATCAGTTTCACAGGAAAACAGAGCTCCAGATTCACAATTTGGCAAATTCCAACATCTAATATGTGGCATTAGCTGCAGGAAGGAGCACAAGAAAAATAATCAGATTGTGACTGTCTGTTCCTCAGTGGGTATCTTCCTGATTTCTGTTAGAGATTGCCTTAAGCCTTGAAATTTAAAACTTAATATACCTTCCAAAGTTGCGATAATTCTGTTAGATACTATTGTATCTACACAATTGCTTACTTCCCTTCTGAATCATCTTCAATCTGTGGTCTCAATGATGCTGAATAGCAGTGTGTTTCACAGTCTTACATGTTTTACAAATGATTAAAAAACTCATCAATTTACCGAGTGACCTTCAATGATGGAACACTGCAATTTAACTAAAATATTGTCATGTTAATATGTAAAGAGACAGGAAGACGAAACCTTTCATCTTTCTCTTTCATTCCATAATACACTAACATCATGTCCACTCTTGTCTTTTAAGGCAAACTGTTTTTGTGAAAGACAGTCCGCTCTTCCTCATTTTCATCTCCATTCTCCATTACTCTCTATCCCACTCTTTATTTATAAAAACGCTTTGATCATTTTTTGACTACAGCTTTACAAAAGTAGACTTCTCCTTACCTTAAATTCAGTTCTCCAAATTCAATGAAAGCTTTGCTTGCAGACTCAAAGCAAATGAGCCACCCTCTTTTGAGGGATCTCGTGCTCATGTCCAACACAGAATAATAGATGGGACTGAATGATACAACCAGCGTAGAACTGATTAAATTCCTTAAAGCTAACTTTCCTTCGGAGTGTGTGATCTTCCTCCATGCCTTCCCTCTTCTAGCAGTTTACTCTCATATATTTTCAATGTAGCCACTTATTTCAATGAGACTAAACAATATATCACCCAAGTGACTTATGATTTTGTGCATAGAACAGTAGGGAAGGAAAAAAAAAACCAAACTGGATGTTACTTCTCTTGCCAACATCATTATTATAACCACTTATTCACCACTATCACATTGGGCGAGAATATACATAAACAACATAAACAAAGTAGTTTTAGGTTTATCACTATCTAAAAGGTTTGAATATTTCTTCGTCTTAAATCCATGCAAGAAATTAATATAAGCTGATCCTCTGAGAACTGGTATGCATTATCTTTACTACAATGCACTAATGAACATAGATTGATTCATGTAGAACAATTCATTTGTAACAAATGACTCAACTGCTATTGTGTCTTGTCATGTTCACTGCAATCACTTTGCTCTTTTAATACAGAAACAAGAGCAATGTACTACAATAGAATGTCTTGATATTGAAAAAAAAAGTATGTGGCCAGAACTTAAAAACTGTGCCTGTTTTGGAAAGGACTTTTAGGACAATTTGAACTACATGCATGTGCTGGAACAGACTAATGCTCACATCAGGGTGGTCTGTTCTTTATTTGATTAAATGGAGGTCTAAGCATGCTTCCTATCAGAATGCCAGGTACAGGCTGTCCAAATGTGCATGAGCTTATTACAGTGAGTGGATTAAACATAGCAAGGATGGAAAAATGGGCAATAAGGAGAGTCAAAAGAATATGAAAAACATTTATAAGAATTTCAGCGTAATTTAGCTATATGCAAAATCTCAAACACTTCTGAAGATCCAAAATGATTTAGGCAATTTCTTTTAAGCTAAAAACTAATAATCATTTAACTACAGATACCAAGCCTAAGGGCAACAGAATCACAGACATACATGCACAGCATGTGGGCGACATACTGGAACTCTGGGGAAAAAAAGAAATGCACTTTTATATGTTCTTGATCCCTACTGTGATTTCAAAGGATTGCTCATGAAAAATATTTAAAAATATGTGTTACTTAATTGATAAGCAAAGAAAAAGTATACAAAATGCTTTTCTTCTATTTGATCTTCAATACACATCTTAATCTTCAATGCATGTCCATTCTTCAAATTTACTGGACAGCATGTATAGTGCATGCAGTTACTGCTATGGATGACTTTGAAGTGTGTGTACGGATAGTTTCTGTTATACTGGTTTTGTCACTTTTCCCAAGATCACTTTATTCAGATTGCTTGTGTCTATCTATTTATATACGTAACTTTTACAGGTTACTTTTGCTAATAGAGTGTCATTCATCTCAGTTACTGCCAGGTCACTATTTTTCATCTTATGCAAGAAAAATACTGCAGAAAGCCTCTGTAGGATGATTTGCAACTGCCGATGGTTATAGTGAAGAGAAAAGCTTAACAGAAGAAGATTATTTCACTGCCCAACATGAAATGAGTTACAGTATGTCTATACTAAGGTGCCATTGCTCTGCTTGTATCTCGTGCTGGCCATGAACTAACTCCAATACAGAAACTGCACGACTATGTTGTGAAACACTAAGTCCCAGATAATATACCCTGACTCTCCTCAGGAATTAACCACTCATCTGGTGACCTAACTACCATCATCACACAGCATTTTGTTGATTCGAAACATTGATAAATTACATCTACATTTCTCCTTAAATGACTGTATTGTCAGTAATTTCTGGTTCCCAAGTCTGTGGAAAATATTGCAGAAGCCTGATGGGTAAACTGGGTGATCTCAATCAAAACTAAAGTAAATCAACAAAGAAAAAAAGATCTCTTCTGCAGTGTTTCTTTTTCTTTACAGTGGAGCCACGGTTTCTCTTCCTTGGCAAAAACATAAAAAGTATGCGCTTCCTAGTCCAAGTATTTCTGCCGTCCATAGTATAACTGAAGTCAGGACACCAGTTCCAATTTTGCTAATGGGGCTCCTTTTCAAGGGTAAAGGGCTGAGAAGGAATGAATTTTCACCCTTCCCTCATCTTTCTTCCACAAAAAGAAGCAAATGAATCACACTGGTAGAGGTGATTTGTTCATTAGAGTTTAGCAGAACATTTCTGCAGCTTGAAAACAAATTCCTTTTTCTGCTCTTTGATGTGCCTTCCACAAGGCCAGGGAGGTGGTGACAGCTTTTACCTCTAACAGCTTAAACGAGGTCAAAAGGAGCAAACTAGCAGTTGAAAAATTAAAAATTTGCTACAGAAGAGAAAGGAAAGATCTCCTTCTTGAACTCCCAGTTACACCAATGCCCTGCAGGTATTAATTTGAGTGGTTGTGTTGCCTGTGTTTTTGTGACTTTCTCTCCCTCTGCGACATGACTTCTCTTGACACTATTGCAACATGCACATGCACTAAAGTACTGTCGGCATGCTTTACTTTTTGCCTTCCAAAGCCATCTACATTCTGCAATAGCAAAATCTCTAAAAGCTTTGAAGACCAGTTATTCTCTGAAAAGTAACCCAGCAAAAAGCATCTCAGTATTACACCCTTGTCCCTTGATGATACACCCATCAGCTCTGCTCCATTTACAAGAAAAATAACCTCTCTCTCAAAAAACCTCCCAACATTCCATAAAAACTTACTCAGTATAAAGCAGGATTTGTACATGGCTAGGTCTCTATAATCCCACAGCACTACACTGCCATCTTTTTCAGGTTGTGCTCTCTCAGAGGTGCTCTGCTTTCTCACTGCAGCTAGGAATTTCGATTTTCCAGTACTGGATCAGATAGAAGAGTCATCAAGCTTAATACCCTTCCTTCAACAGTGCGGAGTAGTAAATGCTCTAGAAAGTGAAAAAATTTCTGACTTTGATACAGAATGATGCAACATTACAGCTTTCATCCTGAGATGGTATAACTAGAAATCAGCTGAAATCTGGAAGTATGACATTATAAACTCTTCCTGAAACTTATATAGAGAGTTTTGGTAACATCAGATATTCTTTTATTCAGTGTCAGTCCCCTTGTGAGACTTGTAAAAATTACTTGCTTTCAAAGGCTGCTGTTTTCAAAGAATTATTACCCATGTTTTATTGAGAAAGCATATTAGCTGTCTGTTCTAGGCACTTTAAAAAAAATATTGACTACAATGATTAAAGTACACTAAAAGCATTTGTAGATTATAAGAGCTATAAGAGTTTATAAGCACTCTGTAGGACAGGATAAGGTTTCAACATGATTTTGATAAATTGAAGGGATGGCTCAAAAAGAAGATAAAATTCAATAAAGAAAAGGGAAAGTATTGCTGCTAGAAAGGAGGAAAAAATGCACAAATACAACGTGAATAACTGGTTATCAGTGATATGATACAAAAGGATCTGGGAGTTGTGATGGATCATAAATTGAATATGAGTCTGTAATGCCCCACAGTTACAGAAAAAAAAGCAGTTCAATCTGGTTTGTCTTGACAGAAATTTCTTACATACTAAGGCAGAGAAATAATAATGCAAATTCTAGTTGACCCTTGCGCCATCCGAGATTTAGAACTGTTTTGGATTGCGGGGACACCACATAAACACAGTCTTCCAACTTATAAAACACTGTCAAGCAAAAGATAATGAAAAAGAATTCTCCAATTTACCTGGGGCAAGCAAATATTGTAAGAAAATGTTGCTTACATTTACAGCAAAGATTAACAACTTGTTTATGGGAGAAAATTATACGGTGACTTGAATACTTGAACAGGACTCTTACATGTATCTTACAAAATCTCTTAGAGACTGCAAACATTTTCAATATATCTGTATATATGATATATGAATATATCTTATTAGCATGAGTTCTGTGTGAGCAAAAGCAAATTCCAGAAAAAAAACCACAAAGATGACTAATTCCATTCAAAGTACTCAGTACAGTAGTATCAGCTCCTGATGATACCAGCGGTACTTCTCCAGATATATGGAATCTTCAGACTCCTACCTTAGCTGACTTTTGCTGCAAGCAAGGCCTCACTGGCAGGATCTCTAAGGGCATCAGGCAGACTCTGTTAGTCATTATATTTTATTATTTTGTCTTATGCTAACATAAAGAGGCCTTCATCAGTAAGCAATTATTTTCCATGTTCACTAGGGACAAGACAAGAATAAATGAGCTTAACAGAGCAGATTAGGTTTGATACTAGGAAAAAATGTATAATTATACAGATAGTTAAATGCAGAAAGCAGTGACCTAGGGAAGCTGTGGAATATCCTTTCCACTTGAGCAAAGAGAGGAGAAGTCAGGCCATGGATGGTGAAGTTTATAAGGACTGCACACATTTGCCATATGTGCACAACTTTGTTTCCATGAATAATCTACAAATAACAGAATCACAGGACCAGACAAAAATAGGGCTGGCAGGTAGCTGAAAAATTTATTTCACAGCAGAATAAACTGCAGTTGTATGCTTTCTATTATTAGTTTATCTAAATTGTTCTTAAAAACCTCCAGCAATGGGGATCCTGCAACCTCCTTAGGCAAGCTGTTCTTATATTTGTATTCTTAAAACAGCATACGTACAAATTCATGCCGAAACAGACTCTACGACAATATCCAAAGCCAACTGAAGCAAAACAGAGACAGAGAATGCGGGAAATATTGCTATCAGCAACTTCTGATGTTATTTTTTGATGTAATAGGCACTTTGGAAATGTTACTGATAGCAGAAATTATTGGCATATTTTCCTCAGTCCTTGTTTTACTAAATCATAAATCCCACACAGGGGAATAATTTAATCAGCATAAAACTGTAGAAACTTTATTTGTAGCTGATCAAACTCACTACTACAGACAGGACTCATAGCGAGCGGGCAGACTGTCCAGACTGTGAATGTAAGATTGGCCAGTATCTGGTATCCTCCAAACCAAGCTTTCCAAAAGAAACACAGAAATGTAACTTTCTGCAAGAATGCACAATTTTTAAAAGCTCACTATATTTTTTCCAATTCTGTTGCCACTTGAGAGCAATGAGATCCCATTAGTGGGAGATGAAACAAAAAACAACATTAAGAAAAAGATACTTGAACAGAAATCCATTTGTTTTAAAATATGCTAAGTTAGCTAAATATAATTTATGTTACAAAGTGACAAAAATAAGTGTCAGTAGCATATGGATATGGTCATTTGCATTGGTGTTTGCTTTTTTGTGCTGATGATAAAAAACATACATCTGCTTGAAACAGATGCATTGTAATATTGCCTTTAACTAAATTCTACAGTATATGTATATGGATGGATAGTATATGTATATGGATGGATAGTATATATATATGGATGGAAGAACCAATAAGTAAAACTGCCCATTTTCAGATTTCATAGCATCAAGGGAAATTTCTTTCCAGAGTGTGAATTTTTTGAATACGTAGTGTAAAGCACAATGCTGTGACTGACATTGATTTTACAAGTAACTTACCTAATATAAAGTATTAATACTATATGTGCTAATAAATCAAGTGTTAAGAACAGATGTTTTCTTCAATAATTTTTTCAAAGTAAAACTGTATCCTATGAAGATGAATGTTCACTGTATACATACACAAATGCATTTCAATAATCTAATTTTAACCGACTTTCAGTTCCATGAAAAAAAAAAGACTCTACAATATCTAACTACTTAATAGAAGAATCAGTCTTACATACCCAGTGATTTCTTTCTTTCTTCCTCAACCTACAGCCAGACAGACTGAAGTGGGTAAAAGAAAGGAGGCCAGGAAATATTTAGACTGTATGGTTTCTCAGGTTATTGTGAAATAACCCCTAATTGCTTTTACACTAATATTCCAGCACAGTCCTGCAAACATTAATTGTATGTAAACATGATGCATCTTTTAGAACTCTGTGTTAACCAGGGACAACATTCTTGCTGAAGTTTATTAGTCACCAATAGCACTTGCAAGTTCTGGTACCAACACATTCCAGTAAAAAAGCTATCAAATTATTAGAACTTTTTCAATAGATTGTTTTTATTGCCTTATATTAAAAATGCATTTTTTTTCTAATCCTTGTTAATGCTGAATACATTGCTACCATTTTTGGAAGCTCAGGAAATCTCAACAGGAAAGCAACAAGAGTTGTTTTAACTATTTCAAAGACAAAAGTGAATTATTGTTTTTTCTACCTTAATTGCTAATATCTTCATTACATGTCGCTAATAGCTAAACTACTGTTATCTATTATACCAACAAATACTTCCGAATTCTTTATATTTCCTAGAAGCTGTAGACCAAGATCCAAATATATTGAGTCCTGAACACACACACACACACACACAGAGTATGCTGCTACTACCAATGCCATCATATTCACAGCAAGGGAAATACAACCACCTTTTCTTAAACTAAAAAGAGAACATGTGCTATGGAACACAAATGCTCCTGCTGAATGGATACATGGCTGCCCACAGTTTGAACTGGAAGTGTATATACCATATACTCTTTCAGAGCTAGGGACATGGGACAAGATCTGCAGCAGCCTGGTCTGGCATCTGGATCTGCACCAGTCCTTTGTGGTGAACCCTGTAAAGTTCACACACTGACTTCTATAACCCATGGGTGTCTGGAGAAGATCATCTAATGCACGTAAAATTCCTTGTGCTTAAATAAACCAATTGATCTGAATATAAAACAGGATATAATGAACACAGTACGCAAATATGTATTAAAAAAAAAAAAAAGAAACAAACAAGTACTCCTGCAATTTTTTGCAAAATTGAGTCTTCTGCAAAAGCTTTAACAGATGTTTTATTTTCAGTTATCAATAACTCAGATTTGCTTAAATAAAGTCCTCAAGAAACCACTTCAAATATTTAAAATTTGATTCTATGCATTTAATTTTGCTTCTTCTCCAACAGGAACAATTGATAAGGATGTCCAAGACTAAGAACTGAGAGAACATTTAAGTAGACCCAGTGCTTACAAGGCCACTACATTTCACACTAATCCATCTTTATGAAGTCTCAAAATATTAAAATGCATTAGAATTGTTAAATAATGAGATGATTACATGATATAAATCTAGATGATCTTAGTAGCCAATTTTAACCTAAACAGGGTAGACAAAGATAGAATTCTTATCCTCTGTGCATGTTTAACAAAATATAGCAAACAAGCATCCAAGAGGCATGCTTTTCCATGTGACCACCAAATACCCATTCAGAGAATCATAGAATCATAGGTTGGAAAAGACCTCTAAGATCATCAAGTCCAACCGTCAACCCAACACCACCATGCTTACTAAACCATATCCCGAAGTGCCACATCTACACGTTTTTTAAACAACTCCAGGGATGGTGACTCCACCACCTCCCTGGGCAGCCTGCTCCAATGCTTTACAACTCTTTCAGTGAAGACATTTTTCCTAATATCTAATCTAAACATCCCCTGATGCAACTTGAGGCCATTGCCTCTCGTCCTATCACTAGTTAGTTGGGAGAAGAGACAAACATCTGCCTTACTACAACCTCCTATCAGATAGCTGAAGAGAGCAATCAGGTCTCTCCTCACCCTCCTCTTCTCCAGACTAAACAGCCCCAGTTCCCTCAGCCGCTCCTCAGAAGACTTGTTTTTTAGACCCCTCACCAGCCTCGTTGCTCTTCTCTGGACACGCTCCAGCACCTCAGTGTCCTTCATGCGGTGAGGGGCCCAAAAGTGAAGACAGGATTCAAGGTGTGGCCTCACCAGTGCCGAGTCCAGGGGCACAATCACCTCCCTGTTCCTGCTGGTCACACTATTCCTGATACAAGCCAGGATGCTGTTGGCCTTCTTGGCCACCTGGGCACACTGCTGGCTCATGTTCAGCCAGCTGTCGACCAACACCCAAACGTCCTTTTCCACCGGGCAGCTTTCCAGCCACTCTCCCGCAAGCCTGCAGCGTTGCATGGGGTTGTTGTGACCCAAGTGCAAGACCCAGCATTTGGCTTTGTTGAAATTCATACAGCTGGCCTTGGCCCATTGATCCATTCTGCCCAGATGCCTCTGCAGGGCCTTCCTACCCTTGAGCAGATTGACACTCCCACCCAACTTGGTGTCATCTGCAAATTTACTGAGGGAGCACTCAATGCCCTCATCCAGATCATTGATAAAGGTGTAAGACAAGACCGGATGCAAAACTGAGCCCTGGGGGACACCACTCGTGACTGGCCACCAGCTGGATTTAACTCCGTTCACCACCACTCTCTGCACTTGGCCACCCAGCCAGTTCTTTATCCAGCAAAGAGTACACCCATCCAAACCATGGGCAGCCAGTTACTCCAGGAGGATGCTGTGGGGAACAGTGTCAAAGACCTCACTAAAGTAGATAGAATAGAAAATTTATGAATAATTGGGAATGAATAAGAGAAAAAAACTTAAACTGTCCTTTTTTTTTTAAATATAGTGTATGAAAAAGCCTTTTTTTCTTTCTTTATCTTAGTAACTTCTGTGAGATAAGCTAAAAGACACTACTGTTTTAAAAAACAATCTTCTTATAGACGTAGAAGCTCCTTAGAGGCTGTGTCCCAGGTGGCAGAATATCTACAATAAGTTGGACAGCCCCTTTGAAAAAAAATGTCATCAAGCTTGCTAATCTATGAATTAAATGGAATAACATTTCCTTCAAAAATGTATAATTCAGTTATAAAAGGAAAAGTACTAATATACAGAATTTAGGTATTTGTTCACCTATGCTATGAGCTGGCAATATTTGGAGTAAATTAGTGGAGGAAAAGAAGGTTATCAGGAGTAGTCAGCATGGATTCACCAAGGGGAAATCATGCCTGACCAATCTGATAGCTTTCAACGCTGACTTGACTGGCTGGGTAGATGAAGGGAGAGCCGTGGATGCTGTCTACCTCAACTTCAGCAAGGCTTTCGACACAGTCTCCCATGACATCCTCCTAGGGAAGCTCAGGAAGTATGGGCTAGATGAGTGGTCAGTGAAGTGGATTAAGAACTGGCTGAATGGTAAAACTCAGAGGGTTGTCATCAGCGGCGCTGAGTCTAGTTGGAGGCTGGTAACTAGTGGTGACCCCCAGGGGTCAGTACTGGGCCCAGCCTTGTTTGACTTCTTCATCAACGACCTGGATGAAGAGTTAGAATGTACCCTCAGCAAGTTTGCTGATGACACCAAACTGGGAGGTGTGGTAGACACACCAGAAGGCTGTGCTGCCATTCAGCGTGACCTGGATAGGCT
>Ga0065711_1034260_pt1 | contig 24078 bp, 10 predicted proteins | sample Hoacrofraction12_FD_59098 | JGI IMG/M metagenome (GOLD analysis project Ga0065711, IMG submission 59098) | Hoatzin crop microbial communities from Cojedes, Venezuela - Epithelial fraction 12 v2 (version 2) | ecosystem: Host-associated > Birds > Digestive system > Esophagus > Crop | place... | reverse complement strand
CTGACATACCTGGAGAAGCCCTTCTTATTACTCTTTGCATCCCTTGCCAAGTTCAGCTCCATCCACACCTTGGCCTTCCTGACCCCGTCCCTGCACAACCAGGCAGCGTCCCTATACTCTTCCCAGGATACCTGTCCCTGCTTCCACTGCCTGTGCAGTTCCCTCTTGCTCTTTAGTTTGACCAGCAGATCTTGACTGAGCCATGCCGGTTTCTTCCCTTCCTTGCCTGACTACAGCTCTTGTGCTCCATGGAAAGGCTCCTTAAAGCTTGGCCAGCTCTGTTCTGCTCCCTTGTCCCTCTGGGCAGTTTCCCAGGAGGTCCTATATTGACTAACCCCTTGACGAGCTGAAATTTTGCTTCCCTAAAGTTTAGGGTCCTGACCTTACTCTTAGTCTGACCCACATCCCTCAGCACTGCAACCTCTACCAGTGCGTGCTCACTGCATCCCAGGATGCCTCTAATCTTGACGTCACTTCTGAGCTCACTTGTGTTGGTGACCAAAAGGTCCAATGTTGGATCCCCTGTGGTGGGGCTGTCTATTACCTGGCTTAAGAAGTTATCCTCAATGCATTCTAGGAGTCTCCTGGATTGCCTACAGCTCACCGTGCTACTTTTCCAGCAGCTGTCAGGGTGGTTGAAGTCCCCCAGCAGGACAAGAGCCTGCTAGTGTGAAACTTCCTGTAGCTGGAGTAAAAAGGCTTCGTCAGTAGGCTCCCCTTGATCAGGTGGCCTGTAGTAGACACCACCAACAAGATTCCCGTTGTTGCCTCTGCCTCTGATTCTTGCCCATATGCTTTCAACGAGCTCATAGCTATTTTTCAGGGACAGCTCTTCACACTGTATTGATTTCTTAATGTAGAGGGCAATGCCTCCGCCCCTCCTTCCTCGCCTGTCACTTCTGAACAGCCTGTAGCCATCGATAGCCACGCTCCAGTCATGGGATTCGTCCCATCAAGTTTCAGTAATGGCAATCAAGTCATAGCTTTCTAACAGCATGGTAGCTTCCAGCTCTTCCTGTTTGTTTCCCATGCTCCCCTGCTGCATGTGTTCGTGTAGAGGCATTTCGTCTAGGCTGTTGGCTGTGCCACCTTCATAGAGGAACACCCCTTGTTTCCCTTGGGGTGTTTCACAGAAGCTCCCTTGTTGGCTCCTGCTACCTCAGGAGCGCCCAGCTTATCTCCACAAGACTTTGACTGTGCTGCAGTGTCCCCAGCATGCTTCTGGGCAACAGTTTGAGGGCCCGTACTAGCACCCTGTCCCTCCAACCATTGTGTATCATCCCACAGCTTGTCACAGGCAAGCCTGATATGTTTACCCTCCCCCTTCCCCTTCACATGTAGTTTAAAGCCTTGTCAATGAGCCCTGCAAGCTCCTGAGCAAAGACCCTCTTTCCTCTTTGAGAAAGGTGAATCCCAAATGATGTATTTGCTCTTACAGTAGCACAATGTCACTGTGATTATGGATGCCTAAATAAGCGCTACATGTGCCTGTAGTGCACCCAGCTCTCCCAGGAAGTGGTGTGTGATACAGATGCACAAGTTCTTCAGTGATGTGTCAAGACCTCATAATACAACATTTTACTAATTTAAAGGGCATTCTGCTATGTTACATGCACCTAAAATAGGAAACGAACCACCAGGCTCTGTGTTTGCATTGTTTGCAACTCTTTGTTGATCTCTGCCAGGACACAAAAGCTGTCTCAGTGGACTTTTTGCAGGCACTGAGTCTGAACGTTCAATAACTCAGTGTGAAAGCAGAAGCAGCATTGCATAAGCATTGACAATACAGAACAAAATGCGCTTAGATTAAAAGCGAAACAAGTTTGGGAGGTTTTCTTGCGTACGGTAGTGCTAGCCCTTTCGGAGATGAAAATAAGCAGATTTCTGAGGTTCTGAATGCAAATCTTGATGCTAACCATTTGAGTTTCCAAAATAAATGAGTAAAATATCCCCAAACGAAGCCCTGCTTGAAGCGCTGAACATGCCGGTGGCAAGTTCTGCTTCAGACTCCAAGAGATAATGTACGTTAGCACCTATCGGTTAGTCTAATTTATTCAGTGTCTTTGCCATATCACAACCTTCTGTTTGATTTTCTTATAAACTAATAATTTCCTGAATGAACTAATACTGCCACAGCCACTAGTACCTCTGCCTTGTAGAAGTTTTTTATTGTTGTGTATGCAACTAAATTGAAATATCTTTCACTTGAAATATTGACTTTAATATCTCATTTGAAAAATTCATGAAGCCTTTGATGTTAAATCCATACTCAATTTAGCCAAATGCCATTAGAATATGCAATATGCCTGAATACAGAGAGCATTATTGTCTGTGTTTCTGCAGAAGAATTACATTTTATGAATGTAACGTCAGGATCTTTTTTGGATTTGTTCATGAAGAAAAGAAAGGCAAAGGCAGCACATTAGAAATAAAATGAAAAGTGGTATTGATTAGGCTCTCATTTACCCTCTCTTTGCTTCAGTCCCTAAATACATGGAAATAAGGGTTGTGCCACAGCAAGTAACAATGCTCTGTAATGAATGGAACGATCTTTAGAAAATTAGTGTAAACATGTATGATAGTGCACAGATGTTGCTCTTAGTAACTGTCATACATTTATTTTACATTTCCATTTACATACGTCTCTTTATTTCCTAATAGTATCATAACAGAAACATGACAATAGTTAATGATTTCATAAAACACGGAATGTAAAGCTGACAGGGAGGTAGAACATTAATTGAAACCTATAGCTGTACTACATTAGAATTACATCTCCTAAATGACTCATGATAAAAATATCCCTCTTTTACAGACAAAGACAGGTAAAAAAGTAGGCTTTCAGCAAATTAATTTTTTTTTCCAGTAAAACAGAGACTGGCAAGTGTTGCAAAATCTCCCGAGTGCTAATAGAATGGTATTTGCCTTTAGTAATTTATGGGCACTTTTCCCCCGGCTATCGATCACATTTGAAAAAAGTAAACTGCATTAACATTTTAGCCAATAATGGCTCCAGAAAATGTTTGATTTTTATCACTACCAAAACTGAGGTCATGATACTTGGTTCTTTAGCAGATGTGGGAGAGCGTAGTACGTCCAGCCTGTGGCGCGTTTATGCAAGTGCCACGGTCGAACTGAATAAACTGGATGTAAATCAATGCTTGGAGCTTGTTGTGTTAGCTTGAAACATAAAAAATAAGTTGATGGCACAAGTTACGAGACTGCTGAGTAGCAGTGTAATGAGGTGTCCAGAGGACCTTGGGGTCTGTGAGGATTGAAACTGTGGTGATAAACCAACCGAGGGAGGAGGGTGAGCTGCTCTCTGCCACCATCTTCTGGCCAGTTCTTGGGACATAAACCGCCTGTGCTTTGTCTCCTGCATGGTTCACCAAGTCTTCTGTTGCTTCCACTGACAGGACAATCAGCCATTTTAAGCAAGCTCATACTGGAAAAATAACATGTTTTTAAAAATTTCCAGAGGGCAACTGGATCGTAACAATTTCCTGCAGGTGTACAGTAAAGTGGACAGTGCAAAATGCCAGACTAAGGGAGCTGAAAGCTCTGTGAGTGAATCCAGAGCATTAGTGCCTGTGATTTTATGCTTGGAGTTAGAGTGTTGTTTTGGTCAGTGATGGTGGCTCTCATGTGGCCAGATAGACCTGAATGCTCTAGAAGCATGTGTTACATGTGATGGTGACTGGACTGAATTCCTGCAGAATATTTATATATTGCGGCAGGAAACAGCTTGATTTCAATAGCTAACACTTTTTTAACCTCAAGGTTAGTGTGACAGCTGTGCCCTGAATACAGACCCTTGTGGGTTGCTTTTGCTAAAACTCTACATAGGGGCAGAGAGGCAGCTTGAACAATTAAGTCTGACTGACCAATTACCAAGGTTTTTCTTGCTTTTGCTGATGTCCGTCTGTTTAGTTATTTGTTGCACTCATTAAGCATTTGGAGACTGCTTACAGAACTTAGAGCTTTATTATTGGGAAGCAGTGTTGTAAGGTAGATTGACAATGAAACTGAAATTAGATTTGAAGATTCAGGCTTACCATGGGCCTTTGCAGAAATCTGTGATCTACAGAACAGAGTTGAATGAAAGTTCTTCCTGTTATATTACTTAGTGTTACTGTAGATGACAGCATGGCACGATAGATTGCTATTTGATTCCTCAATAATTAATTGTGACAACAACAAACACATGAAGTTCATTTACAAAATGTGTACAAACTGAACCTGCTATCCTTCTAATTCCTTTGATTGCTCAGGTTATTTCGTACTTTTATCTCTGCAGAGCTATAGAATTATATCACCATTTGGTCATATGTTAAATTAATTGTGACAAGTTAAAATAGATGTTAAAGTGAGATCTCCTACAAATTAATTAACAGTTGATTAGTACAGTTTATAATTTTTTATAAGAAGTAGAATCATGTATATTATGAGTACAGATGAATGTTAAGCATTTTGACATACTGGAAGAAATTTTGTGAGTTGAAGATCATGTAAACGTTATGATCTGTATTGTGTAGAACCACATTAATATGCTTGCTTGTGTTTTAAACAAATGTGGAAACATTTCTTGGAGATCTTGTACCCTAGTGCTTTTTCTTCAACGAAAAAAAAAAGACATTCAGAACATCTGTGCATCAAAAGGAGGTTGTTTTTTACATTATGCCAAATAATATGAAATAATCTGAAGTATATATTAGGATGCAGCATATAGTTTATATGTACCACTGGATCTGATACTGGTGAATAAAAACTTATTAGGGAAATCCATTTGCCATGCCTGAAGACTTTATGGTAAACAGTTTTACAGATCTCATTTTTCAGATCTGAATTTTATTTCAGAAGCTTTGCAGTATGCTGACTAATGAAGAATTGTGGGAAAGAACGCAAAAGTTGTATCAAAAATAAAGAAACTTTTAACTGCAATTTAGAAGAACGACACAAATCAGCATGTGGCTATATACCTGTGCATATCAAACATGAAAACTGGTGCTCCCTAAAATAAATTGCATCCTTTATTTGGATCACTTACTGAATGGTCTTGAATTTCTGACTTTTAGTTTCAACCAGGTAAGATGAGGTGGCCTGTTCAGCCCAAGTTATTAAAGAAATTGGTTCACCTATTTGATTTCATGTCATTGTGGTTTCAGCCATTCATTTATTCAATAAACAGTTTGGTATGTTCAGAGAAATAATGAATATTGATTAAAAAATTGATCACTTATTAAGAAACAGTCCAAGGGAAATTGTTTATCCAATCAATTTAATTTTTGATTTGTTACTTATATTTTCCAATTTAATTCAGCCCTCCCTTAGGCTCCCAGACTACCAAGCAAATCAGGAGGAAGGGCAGAGAGACACTGGCAGCAACTTTGCGGAGAGCACGAAACCTAATGCATTCTTTTTAGATTAAGCTGGTAGAAATAGGCCGTTGTAAAGGAGACTGTGATTGAAAACTGTGGATACATTACCTCATGCACCTTTGTCTGTTGGACTGAAACTTTAACTTTTAATAGGATTTATTATGCTCTCTGCTTCCTACCTATTACATCAGTCAACTCTGACACTGTCAAAACACAGTAGTAACAAAAATATTGTGGATTTCATCTGAGCTGGCAGAGATTCTGGGCATGGAGGCTGAATGCACAAGGCAGTGAGAGAGACCTACACAAGAGCTCTGGAACATTTATCTGTTCTTTTGATATGAGACCTAGGCTGTGAACAGAGTTGCTGAATATCACTTTCTGCAAGGGAACAAACCAACCATCTGATCTCTGTTTTATCCGAATGTTGGTAATAATTCTAATTTCATTGTTCATTACATTAGTAAAGAAGGCTGCTTTGATACTTACAGGCAATAGATAAATACTTCTGCATCTCCAGTGACTAGTTTACTCTCATTGGGGTTTTAATACACAAGCTGGAAACAATTTGTGTTACTTCTACCTCTGAATTTGCCTGGAGTTATGAATCTTCTCTCTCTGCCATTGTGAGTCTCATTGAATGTAGTTCCTTTTAATACAGCAGAGGTGTGCTAATCTCTTCATACTTAAAGTTGGTATTAACTATGCTTTGCTCACCTGATGTTCTCCCATACCTAACTTCATGTCAGAATGTTATTTTTCAAGAAATATGGAGATATATGTGTAGAGCATGGAGGAGATATTTTAAGGATTTAAAGCCTTGCTTCTGGACACCTTTTTGGGACAGGCACAATACTATAATTAAGAAACTTCATGTACATACATCTGTCTGTTCTTTCATGGGGAAAGATGTGGAAACGCTACCTGCAGTCTGTTACGCTGCTTTTGTGGGTCTTGAGTTTATAAATAAAAGCTCACCCTGTGGACAGCTGAAAGGTGAGAATGCTTGAGGAAGAACTGAATAGGCAGAGCAAAAGGCCAGGGCTATGTGGGTTGAGTTCTATAAGGAAAGGAGTGCATCTTTTGTGGAGGATAGCTTACAAAAGGAGGAGCTACAGTTCTGGCATGGCTTTCAGCCTCTGTGCAAAGCCAAGGCCCTGAGGTATGGTTAGCAGTGTTAAATAATCAAGGAGAAACCTTATTCAGACTAGTTGTGTTGTTAATCTTTCAAGTATGAAACAGTAAGGGAAGAAGTAATGTATGTGTTTTTTTTCTCCAATAAACACACATTTTATATAGTAGTTGAGAGTTGAAATTATACATAAAAGCAAAGCTAACGTTACCTGGCTTGTGTCGTTTCCTTCTGCCTTTTAAAATTCTGTGGAAAATTTTGACTGGTCATATTTATGATTAGTCTTATGGAGAGTTTTTATACTAAAGTTGGCTTTATTCATTATGTTTCTTGGAATTCTGCTTATTGATGACCTTCTCACATTCCTCTTAATTCTTCTCTTCTTTCATCAGTTTTAAGACAGAAGATGTATGCCTTGCCTTCCATTTCCTTTTCCTCAGTTTCACAAAAGAACTTGAAGCTGCTCTGTGATTGAAATAGAAAAAAATCCCGTGTTCTAAAATATGATTTTTTTAATGCTTAAGTAATACGAACTTCAGTGTAAGAAACTATGAACAGGATGAAGCTAAGTACAACATGTACGTAAATGTTTAAAAATACCCGAAGATATTTAGTAATACTTTGTTTTGCAACTCAGGGACGTACATGACAGGGTACCCTAAGGTCTCCTGTGGATCTGGTTCTACTCTCTGATGATGTAACAGTAGATATAATTTAAAAATTTTTGGCTGACACCAATTGAGAAGAGTTTGCAACCACTTTGGAGATTAACTTTAGAATTCAAAAGATCTTGATAAATATTGTGAGGAAGGAAAAACAAAGGCTAATTCCAGGTTGCACGATCAGGACCCTCAGATTTAAAATCAGGAAGAAAATTACTCCTTGAAACGTGAGACCTGAGATGCAATACTCTGCCTGGTTTTTAGTCAAGGAAAATGTGGGCTAATTGAGAACTTATGAAACGGAACAAAGAAAAACCCAGGAAACTCCTGGATTTACCTAACTGAGTAAAGCCTGTGGGGTGAATGCTATAAGCTCTAAATAATTGCTACGAATAGGATAGAGACATAATGTTCCTTATGTTCACTAAAAGCAGGGCAAGAAATACTTTAATGTGTAGCAAAAGAGATTTGTATTAAATATAAAGAAAGAAGCAATCTCTCAGACAATAATGCTAATTGGGCAATGGGAGCAGCGGTTTAAAGATATAATTGTCACAATTTTTAAGAAACAGATCATACAGAAATTTGCACGTTGTAACTGTAGATACTACTTTAGAGTACAGAGCTGCGCTGACTGACCTACTGAGCTGCTGTTCCTCCCTTCCCTGATAGCATACTTGGATTAGTTTAACTGCTGATTACTTCTCCCAGATTAAGTCTCTGAATAAGAAGTGGGTAAATAATTTGGAGACCAGAAATTGTTACTACTACCCATTATTTTTCATTTCATTAATTTAATTTCATTCCTGTATTTGGGGCCAGAGGTACATGGCATTAAGATAGATATAAGTATCTGATAAGGTAAGAGAAGATATAAGCACATTTTGATACAGAGCAAGTTAGGCTCAGGTGTTTCTATGGGTTTTCCCGTAAGGCTAAAAGCATGAAAAGTTGGATCCAAACTCCCAGCTGTTATTCCATGAAACTTTTATCTCCCGTAGATGCAATAACTGTAGAAAAAGCTAACCAATATTGATACTGCCTGAATTTCCATCTGATGTCATCCCAAGGTACTTAGTAAATGTTCAGGAAGAGTAAGACAATACTGAATTGCTTCATGCATCTGAAAAATTTACAGCATTCAGTGTAATACATTGAAAAGGACCAGAGGAGTGCTGCGTATCACCTTGCCTTTCCAAAGAACAGACGCTTCTATAGGTCACTATGAAAAAAGGTCTAGAATGAAAGTGCTCTAACCTTTTTTCCAAGTTTGCAAAAGATTTTGATTAACTTAGAGCAGTTGTAAACTTTATTTAAAGATAAAGCCTGAACACTGTAGGTATTTGCCAGTTCGATGCTAGTTAAATTTTATGACCTTACGTTGCTGCAAAACAATGTTTTGGCCTGAAGAACTGTGTCTACTGTGTCTAGTTTAAAGGAAGCCATGAGTTTGAACTGAAAGTCTGGTAGAAAATGAATGATACTTAGTTTTCTAGGGCAACTGTCCTTTTCAAAAACCTACATATATGTTCATACTTCTTTCTCATGACTCTTCCAATACTTCTTGTAGGATTTTTCCCATGGGAAGTCCCCAGGTGTAATGCAGAGTAGTCATGTTGCAGCCACTCCTGAGTGGAGACAGAGAGGCCTGTTATGCTTACAGCATCAGGCTTAAAGTATAATGTAGTTAACTGATGTTGAAATAATTTTAAATAATTGAAGAAGTTATTTGTGTTAACATCTTCTTGATGAAAATGTAAAGAGCTGGTAAGAAAATACATTTGTCCTTAGTGAACAACTTTGATTCATTAGGACCCTGTGTGTTAATCTGTGTGCACCAAAGGTGTGGTACCCTGTAATGTGTGATATGACTGGTTATCGTGGTGAATTGTTCTGTTTTATCATATTTTCTGCATTATTCTACTCTTCTCTGTATGAATGGAATTGCAACCCTTTTTGCTTGACAGCAAAGACAAACATCAAGCTGTCCAGAAGACAGAGTGCCATTTTGTTTTTCTGTTGAAATTCGTGGTGGGATGGGCAAAACATCAGCAAACACTCAAGAAAAAAACCTCCTGACCCTCCATTTATTCTTGCTAGCATCTTTAGATATTTTTAGTAATTATTTCATTTTTAAGAAATATTAAGTCCTTTGTGCCAGAAAAAAACCCAAAAACAACCTCAAACTTTATGTAATTGCCATTTGGTCAGAATCTGAATTTTACAGTAGTGCTAATTTAAAATAAATTAGTGCTCAGAATGTTTTGTTTTGCTCACTAGAATCCATGAAATTCAAGCAAAGCATACTATATTAGAATCATAATGTTAAAATGGCTATTTATGATTCTTTTAAACCAAATGGTTTGAACCAGCTTTGTTCCCAGACTCACATTAAATAGCATGCACGCTGCTGCTGTGTAATTGTAGCAACACATTTTAGAATGTTCCTTATGTGTACAGAATGGTGAAAAATCGTATTACCACATAGTTCAACAGTAAAAACTATTAAAGCCTTCAACTCAAATATGCCTTTTTGAAACTATTGAATTAACAGAGTTAGATTAAAATATAAATGCACTTGTTAAGTAATATTTTATTTTCAAAACCCATTTTCTCTTTATATTATTTATACAGTTGGTGTGTTTGACCAAGGGAATTGATATATTGTCCTCAATAGGGTAAATATTCACTGTGATTACTTCTTTAATTGCCAGAGCAATCTTTCTCCTTTCAAAGAAAGCAGTAAGTCACTATTTAAGAAAAGAAGTCCATTGCTGTCTCTCCAAGCACGGTGTTGTATCCAGAAGATGAGCCTGTCCTTTCCGTTTCTCTGTAAAATCATACACCTTATGCTCTGTACGAACAGTAACTTGCTGCAAGAGCCGTGGCTGAAACCAACCCCTCCCTCTGTGGCTGTGCCCCTGCTAGAGAGGAGGCAGGCAGGCTGGCTGCCGCCTGCTGACACGCAGCTGTACACGGTGCGTTCTTGGGAGTTCGTGGTCGAGTATCTTGATAACAAGATAAAAATATTGCATGGTGTTAAAAACATTGGAGATCAATTTAAACAGATGGAAAGAATAGTGTTTATTCACATTCCCAGGCACAAAACTGAGTATGTTCACTACACAGTTTGGGTGCTTAATAACCCCAGGTCCCAATGAATTGGTTCTTGACAGTTATGAATGGTAGACTAGCTGCATTAAAGCAATGAGGGAGCTAACAGCAGGTTTGAAACTGGGTTTGAATAAATCATCAACCAAACATATAACGGCATTGTAACAGTAGGCCAAAACCTCTGCAGCCATGTGATTGCTAGTTGCCAGGAGACCATGGATCTTGAGCATTCTGGAAATACTGAAATAATTTTAGCTGTCTCAAATTTATAGAATCTGTGGAAAAATCTAATACATTTAAATTTATTAAAACACAACTACTTTGTCAGAGTGCACGTGAAGGTTTTAGACAAAATATGGCTTTTTAACTAAAACAGTCTCTTTTGCACATTGATCTGCTTTCTTCTGTATGATTTATAATGTATTTAGGAAGAATATTTGCAATATGTGATGTAGTATTTAAAATCTTGACTGCAGTAATTCAGTGCCTCTAATGAACACATGCAAAAATACTACTGTACACTTAAGTGTCCATCCTGCCATCGCTTTGTTTACATTGGTAACTTTATGCTTTAAAGTAATCCAGTGTAGGCCAAATGCACAGCTTTCATGTTTAAATTTAATCACATTAATGAGCCTTTAAAAGCTAAGATCTGATGCTCTGTTTGCAATTACCTTATCTAAAAAAAAAGTTAGATTATGTTAGTGGTAGAGGCATTACGTTAAATCCAGTCTTTTTTGTCCCCTTTTTTCAGAAGGAATTTTGCCAGATGTGTGAGTATCTATCTGTGCTATCCTCAGATGCAGTTTATAACTGATTGGCCTGGTTTACAGTGGGATTTTTAAGCTGTTGTCTTATTTTATGCATGAAATGTTGAACTTAATTGAGTTGAATTAGATAGATAGATGTTCATTTGTTTGATGTGTGGCCCCAGAGAGGGAAGAGTCAGGATGACTCCTTGTAGGCTGCTCCTCTAGCTCACAAGCCGTCTTCGGTAAAAAGAAGCAACAGGCACTCAGCACTAGCACTTACTGTGCAACTTGGGATAAGTGTAGGAGACTGCAGAGATCCTTCAGAACAGCTGAAAGACAGAGAGTTCTGCCACAGATTTTCTTTTGTATGACATTAGGCACTTGCTTAATTTCCTTGGCAATAGGGAAGACTTCCCTTTCTTACAAGAGTCAGGAGAAAGAATTATTTGCTGATTGTAAGGCTACTGTATTTTGTGATTATAAGTACACAACTAGTTGTCAACTTACAGTAAAAGAAATAACAGGAGAAAAATCTGATGATTCATGAAGTATAAATTCATGGTCCATTTAAATTCTGCCTTAACTAGATACAATGAATACATCAATTATATTCTTTTTGTAAATGGAATTAATACAGACGTAAGAATTTACTTCAACACAATACATTTTTGCAAGAATTCAGTCAACTGAGAATTTCTGTTTTGGAAGAATTCCCTTTCTGGAAGACAGCAACATCATAAAATAGGTAAAAGACAAAGCCTGGGAGAGAGAGAAATGGAGTGAGTGAAACTAAGGGCATGTGAAGAACAGTCACTATCCAGCAACAGCAGCAAAACAGTTTCAATTTTCTGGATTATTAATTCAAATTCACACGCACATGCCAGTTAAAATTAAAGGCCTTTTTTTACTGCTGTAGTTTAAATTAAAGATTATATTCTGCTCCACAAGTCTGAATTAAATAGCTTATTTTGCACACCAAGCTCTCATTTTAAAGCTAATAAAGAAAAGACATAGCATGTACGTGCAAGCTTGAGACAGGAAGGGTCTAAATTACTACACCTGTTTCACTTGGGAGCTACTTTATTAGTGTTACAAAACTTGGCTTTCAATTTGGCAGTCAGAAGCACATTTAGAACAAGCATTTCTTTGTTTTGACAGAAAGGCTGTGGTAAATGAATGACGTTTGAGCGAGGTGTGAAATGTGAAGGTACAAAATTAACTGGTAAGATAATTACTGTTCTAATTCTGCATAAACAAGCGTTTTTAAAATCATTAATAGTTCAGGGAAATAATGTTAGTGATTAAATAAGGTGGCTTGCATCACTGAGCACAACTAAGCTGCTTTAATTACATTTGAAAGCAAGGGAAAGCATCTAATTAAAATTAGCACAGGGTTCCTGAATGACCAGCATTGCATTGTTGCCCTAACCTGTTTAATTGCTTGTTTATTAATAATATGTCTTTATTTTCCCCCTTCTGCATTTAACAAAATTATTAAAGAAGCTAAAATGTGTAAAGAGAATCTGACTATGTATATTTATCAAAATATGCAATGCAGATATAACCCAGAGAATTACTTACAAGGCAACATCATTCAAAAGTCATAACTTTTCTTCATATTAATAATGTTTTCTTCCTGACTCACATTCGTATGTCAATCACGTCCTTGGACAAGAAAAATGGTCTTTGGCACGACTGCCGAATTGCAGCATTTTGTAGCTGCTTTATTGTAAAAACCTCTTGAATACTAAATTGTTAGCTAAAATATAGCTAATAAATCTAAGAGTAATCAATAATAAATTATGGAAAACATAAGCAAAAATATCATCTAAATTAAAAGAAAGCTTTATCCTGTCTCAGCCTTTTTTAGCAAAACTTGTGCTAAATTGACCATCTGCAATAGGTAGGTCTGTTCTCGGAAAAGATAAAACTCAGTATTCCAAGCTTTCCAGCATATTTGTCCTTCAGTTGAGGAATATCTGTATTAGACATCTGACTTTCTCTTCCTACTCCCTCATGAGCTGTTTTAAGTTTCACTTTATTAGCATAAAACCATAGGAAATATGGGAGGGTTGTTAATCTACACACTTTAAACAAATATGCAATATAATACAATGAAGACAACTAAAAATAGAGTAAAATGCTAATTTATTTTGTTATATTTAGCTATAATCAAATCAAGTTAAAGCAGGCATGATGTTTTCCACATTGATTTAGTATTTATACTGTATCTCTGATGTGAAAGGCTCAGATGCATAATAATTTACATACATATACATTTTAAACAGTAAAAATTCATAAAAATGTGAAGTTCTATATGGAAAGGTAGCAGATCCCTAAGAAAGCAGGTTAAATCATGGGAATTATGCTTATGGAACTGATAAGCAGTTAAAACAGGAAGTTAATTTTAACTTCATGAGTAGTGGAGAATATTCAGCAGACGTTACATACGTTATTTTATAGGTGCCTGATTTGTGAACAAAAAGGAGGATTCTGCTCTGTGTTGTAGGATAGTAAAGAAAGATCCAAGTCACAGATCTCAATGGGAATTTTCTGTTTCATGTCTACACACAGTATCTGATCAGCATTTTGAACCACAGTATATAACAGAAATAACTTTGAAGACTGTAGTGAGGTAATATTGGCACCATTTAAGCGGTTAGTGTATTTGACATCCAGTACAGAGGAAGATATCTATTATAACTTACATAAGTAGTGGACATCCTCGAGTACTTTAAAAAGAAATCTTCCTAACTTTTAAAAAGCAAATAGCTAAACGAAAAAAGTAGAGAGAATTAGAAAAAGTAGAGATAAGTAAAAAGAAAAGAAAAAAGAAGAGGGGGATGGGGAAGGAACCCCAGGAGATTAAACAAATGACCTAATTAAGTCTTACAAAGAATTTTTAGTAGCATCTCATTGCCATAACAACCATCTTGCATCATCAAAGGGAGACATGACAATTTTTTTAGTAATCAATGTGGTGTATAATTAATGGTGGCATTTCTTTGTGCTTTGGTGATGGATAAATAAAAGTTTGGTATTCTTTTTTAATTACAAGGTTCCTTGGCCTTCTTTTAGGTCATGGTCATCGTACTTATGACTAAAACCTTTCATTAACCTTTCTGTAATCTGTTTCCTCAAGTTAGTATCTGTAAAATTGTAAAAGCCACAAAAAATCCACTATCTGAAGGACAGACTAGCAAAACTATCAGACATTATTTGCGCAAGTGATGTAAACTAATCCTAGTCCTAGTCCTATTTATCCTATTCATGCTCCCACTTTTATTTATGTAGGGATCTGGTAAATGTGTTCTGGTCGATTTAAATTGCAATGGTTTAACACACTACAGTCCCAAAAATACCCTCTCTGCCCCTATTTTGGAGGCCCCTGCTCCAGTGTTGGGATATATCCCCTCTCAGTTGCCATAGTCCATAGCCTGTGGTATTTTTAGACTCATAAGGAGTGTGGGCCTGCATTTATATACAGGCATGTATTACACCATATCTCTGCTGTGAGGAGGTAACCTCACATGGATGGTAGTACTAATATCTTAAGCTTTGCACCTACATCTACCAGAGCCTTACTGTAGTTTACCAGTCTCCAGCCAAAACAAGACTTACCCACCTACTACTAATGGGAACACATTTTCTCCTCCTTGACACATCGTGCTTTTATCTTGGTTCTCAGATTACTAATATGATGTGTAAATGATGTTGCTAAAGGAAGTTTTTAAGATGGGTGGTGAATCAAATTCTAGAAGGTGCTTTTTATTTCATATGTCTTTTTGCTAGCTTCAGTTTAACCTGAAGAAGTTCTCTGCTTTGGGGTGTTTCTGTTAGTAAAATATCTAAATGTGCTAAAATCTTTTAGTTATTTAACCCTGAAATACCCTGGAGTTGTAGTTCTAAGTGCTCTTAACCCTGTTACATAGACATAATCTCTCTTGCTTGCCCAAGGCACAGAGGAAACAATGACTTGAACTAGGGTCTTGTACATCCAGATCTTACTGTTGGCCAGTATCATCTTTCTCCCTCTGCAAGCCTGGGCTGCTTTGTATCCTTTTTTCCTCAGTAAGCCCATCAGAGCATACTACAGCAAAAAGTCGGCTCTTTGTAGGATAATTTATTCCTCTGACCTGCTAGCACTATAAATATTTTGGAGTTGAACTATATTGATATGCAGAAAGGGCCAATCCTAAAATGTGATGAGACCCTGCAGGAGGTTCAACTACTCAGATGTTTGCTTACAACTTAATAGAGTCAGAGAAATGAATACTTCAAGCAAGAAGATGTGACTGACTCTGATGTAGTGCCAGACTTGCTTTTGGCATTTAGCGAGGTAAGCGAGGTACTTCCAGCATACCTGGGAAACTTCTGTATGGTACAGCATGGCTGCTAGGTGCTTGTAGCCCCCTATTTTGTGGTAGAAATGAGATTTACAGGGGATTAGGGATTTGATTGTACTCTGTGTATTTATAAAGCCATTTTAAAATATTGGAATAAAAAATATAAATAGCTCCTATATTTATAAACAAATAAGGATAGTAATTTGTGTGGCATCTAAAATACGCTGCCTTTATTTAGCATTAACAAAGAACATGATCATCTTGTAGAACATCCCAACAGGGGAGTCACAACTTCTTAGTAGAGAGTGTTAGCAGTGAGCGTGATCTGATTAACTGTGGCATTTCACTGTGTTATGGCAGTAGTGTTAAAGGAATGCATTGCGAGAGTTTAATTGTTAAAGCTGCCATTTCTCTTGCCCCTTTGCTTCATCATGGTCACCACAATCATGACTGAAACCTCTCATTAATCTTTCTCTATTTAATTCAATCTTTTGAGCTAATAGCATTAGAACATGAGATCCACAAAATGTGTGTGCCATTTTACACAGAGAAGTGCCTCACCTCCCTGCTCTCTGTAGGTGGGGAAAAGGGTACAATACTTACTGGCTTGTTAAAAGCATGTTTTAAGGGCATGATTTTGAGCATGATGGAGAGGTAGACTTGCGATGTAAGTCTTGGGGTTTTTTCACCTTATACAACATAGATATACATTGACAAGCTGAGTGAGTTTTGTGCTGGTGGAGGGTGTATAAATGGTGAGATACACATTGACAAGCTGAGTGAGTTTTGTGCTGGTGGAGGGTGTATAAATGGTGAAGCATTGTGCCAGAAATACTAAGGCTAAGTGAGAGATGAAATAAAAATTAGTTGGAGCACACAACATCACAAAGAGGTGGAGAAGCCAGTGCTGATGGGGTAAGCAAGTAACCACATCGTCCTAACACCAACAAATGATGCAAAACACCTAATGAAGACAGGCTCTCTGTAGCCAGTCTGTGACCTGCACAGAAGCAGGTGCTGCTACAAGCTGCTTACTGACTTCAGAGAAAGGAGAAATTAGCAAAATCCTGAATACTTCTGGAAGGCTAGCAGGTTTTGTAGTAAACAGAGCTCAAATAAACAAACATGCTACTTGTATCTACCAGTTTAGACTGGTTAAACGTCAGTAGTGTTAGTACCATCCCATGAAGTCTTCATTGCTCCTTATGGTAAAAATCTTTCTAGGTCATATAGCTGATATCTGAGTGCACTTGTCGTGGAGCAATGGGTGAGCATGAATAATCTACCACTGGCCAACTTTTGTCAGGATCCTTAACATGTCTAACCCAGATTTCAGGTCTTGCAAAGAAGCAGTGATGATCATGCAGTAGACGATTCATTTGTTTCCAAAAAAAAGGAAGCAAAAATCCAGGTTTATATACTTTGTAGTCTTTAGCTGTATGTTACCACCAATTTATATGTGGAATAGAACAAGCAGGAGTCAAGGGAACTGTCCATGTTCCTTTCTGTAGGCTCACGATGAGCAATTTTTATTCACTTCAGAGTGTATTCACTTTGAGAAGGTGGAACCTAAGAAGGCAAGATGTTTTATCCCAATAGTTTTTAAATAGGAATTATGCTGCATAAAGTTGTCATGGGTTTCTTCAGGCTCGAACAACACTAGTATATGGTATATTCTGAAACAATGCAGTGTCTGTACTTGAAATTAATATCATCTACTTCTGATCTAGAGGCAAAAAAGTACATAAATGGAGTCGCTGAATACAATCCAGTTTAAATATGGTGGAAGTGACAATGATATATGAAAGACAAGAACCTGGAAGTCTTTTGGAAATGGTGGCTAATTGATTTCAAGCATGTAGGTATATGCAACATCATGGGTGAATAGTGTGCACATGCCCAGTTTAAAACATAATCCTTTATAACACCCAGCTGGCTAAAGCTGCCCCTGCTTCTCACAGGTGTAGACAGGGCCATATCAATCTGTGGTTTTGGAACTGTAGAAATAACAGATAATCACGGGCATCCAGTACTAGGAAGAACAGCACGTAGGCTAGGCAGAACAAGTGAGTGTGAGTCACTTGGGGAAGTCTGCTCCTTAATTTGGCAAGCAAGTCAATACATAGGTCTTCCCAGGCTGAGACCTAATGACATAAAAAAAAAATCTCATCCTCTGACTCATGATCCTAATTCATTCCTGTTGTACCTTGAGCAAAATAAGCTGGGGGTGAAAACAAGTCATATCCTCATTTCAAGGAGGACTTGTGAAACTGTTCACCATATGTAGGCATAACAAGTTCATGCCTTGCTATTTTCACAACATGAGGTTGTGAGATGCACATCACACCTCGTCATCTAACAAGACAGATTTCCTTACAATGAGGTGGAGAGACTCTAAGGAAACAAACATGAATGGATTTTGAGACTTTGATACTCATAACTTTCTCTCATATGAATGTGATGAGGGAAATGGAAGAACTCTGATTGACTTTACTGGGTCAGGATTTTATTCATAGAGAAAAGAATTAAAAAACCCAAACATTATGGAATCTGGTACAGCCATAACAATGGTTACCTCCTGTAAAGCAGTCATGGTAGCAATGGAGTATCTGCAGAAGGTAAGAATTTAATGTAGACATCTGATAAAATCAGACCACTGCCACTGAATTTGGAAGCCAAATCAAAAAATGTCCAATTTAAACAAATTAAAGACAAAATGTGCTTAGAATGCCAGTCGGAAGAAAAGAGCAAGCCATCATGCATTGTAAATCAATCAAAAGGAACAAGTTCATCTTCTAGAAGGCACAACAGTTGCCAGTACAATATGTATAAATGACTGGAGAAAAGTTAGTGCTCTAATAAGTAACAGCAGTAGAACCACTTTGATAGGAATCAAAAAATGAGATAAGTATCATCCCAGCAGAAGAAGTGGTGGGCTCAGATGAAAGAAAAAACATGAAACCCTGACGTTTTTCATGAGTTCTCACTTAATGGATTGAGTACACAGTAAGCACAGAAGCAGCAAGGAAATGTGGGCTGATTTGCTTACCAAAGCCTAGTAGATAATTTCCATACTAAAATTTGATTTACCTCTTTTGTGTTCTAGATGTTAACAGTGTGTGTCTCAGTGGTACTTTTTAATCAGTATTTTCTCTCTACTCTACTGCCTAGCATTTTTGTGCCTAGTCCTACACTTTTGGAAATTGTTGGTTGAGCTCTATAGTATTAAGCAATTATTAGTGATCTTTCAGAGCTGTACTGAGTTGTTTTAATTAACATCTCATATGTCAAATAGTGCCATTTGTGATCGTCAATTTGTGTCGCTATCTACCTACCAGTAAAAGTATTCAGACTACTAGTCCATCTTAGAAGCCAATGAAAAAGAAAATATTTTTCAGCATTCAACCCTGTCAGCCCTTCTAGATTTTCTACTTGTTTCTGTAATAGTAGCACAAGCAGCAAAGTATTTTTTTCATAGAGCTATAATGGCATGAGTTGGACATGTCTGTTCTGAAATCACCTGGTTTTGGGGCTTTAAGTAGGGCCTTTAGGCCTTTAACATTGTTATCTGTGTTTAATTTTACATAGTACTGAAATGTTACCTTGCCCTAAGCAGTGGAAGACACTGCTATCCTTTCCAGCAGCCACTTTTTAGCACCCTGTCCTTGACTTCATAATCCTCAAATACCAAGTTTGGAAATCTGCTTCTGGCAGAACAAGATCTCTTCATCTTTGGGGTCACATTGCAGCCTTTTGTTCAGTCACAAGTTCTGTTTGGATTTGTCTTCAGTATGTCTACTTGAATATTCAAAAAATCATCAGCTAGTCTAATTTGTTTTTTTATAAGTCATGTAAAAGACTGATTTGCTTTGACAGGTGGATCAGAAACAGAATTGGAGCTATTTTATCTGGACCTAATTAAACAACCTTCATTACTGGCAGGTATGTGTTTGTGATGACTAGAAATTAGCTTGATTGGAATTAAAACTCAAAATATAAGGCATTGAATTGACTTGTCTTTAAAAAATATACGGTTTAAAAATATATCTGTGAAGTACATTTTTAAATGTGGCAACTGCATGTCTAAATTTTAAGTATCTCATCATGCCCAATTCCACTTTGTATTTTATGTTAATGGCACTTGTCACAGGTATTCATGAGGATATTGCCAACACTTATAAAATGGCACCACACTAGTTCAGAACTACGAGACTTCAATATAACATTGGCAACTGTCCTTTTCTCCTCTTGCAGGCACAGAATTTCTGCAATATTTTGTGTGGTGTATTTGGGGTGAATTTCAGTCAGGCAAATGAGGCCAGCATGAGGCAGATGCAAGCTCAAAGAGGGTTTTAGTAGGCCTTAAAGTAATGCATGTGTGTTGGTCCTCTTTTACCTTCACAGATCCCAGTTATTTCCAACTGGTAAAATAAACTCTTTGTCTGTTGAATTAAGGGAACATTTCTCTCACTGCCCATTGCAACTCCAGCCTGTGGAACAGATGTCACTCCTCCTCAATGTCGCTTGAATGGCATGCTAAAGTCATTAAAACCTATGATAAGTTCTGTCTGTCCTATTTGCCTTCTCCTGTGATGAGATGATAACTTTAGTCAAGTCTTCAAATGACCCTGACTGTTCACCCAGTCCAAATATGCTGCCTGAGGGTTTCAAAAACACCTACCTTAAAAAAACGAAGTGTACACATACAGATCCATACTGCTGAGATATTTAAGTGCATATTGCACTGTTAAGCACTTTTATATCATAGTTTTCTATGGCTGCTCTGATTATGGAAATTTTAGGGCAAGGCATCTTGGAAGAGTTGGTGAGTACGAAACAGCTGGTTCAACAGCTTTTGGTATGGATGTGACGTAGCTGTGAAGAGGAGAGTATCATGTGGAGAGGAGAGGAGAATGTCGTGATGAACTAGCCAACAAAATAGATACAGCTTTCTTTCAAACAAAAAATAATAGAGGGGTAATGCTATCTATGCCAAATGGATATATTCTATGTTTATCTCATTTTCATGGACCTAAAATGCTGCAAAGTGTGTTGAAAGTCCAAATGATATTTCTGAGAGGCATTCTGCATTATTCCTTATAAATAACAGATGTGAAAAATCCTGTATTAGAAAGGCAGCTCCTAGGGACAGGATACCTGAGGAATTTCAAGCTATTCTGGTTATTGTCAACACTAATATACAAATAGAATATTCTCCCTTGCAGCCTGAGATAGTGGCAGACAAGTGAGGACTGTATTTTGCTAATTATACACTTTAAACTATGTCATGTAGGGAGATGCAGCACTCATGCCAGTTACATGAACAAGCAATATAATTTGTCCTTCTGAAGGACAAAAATACATATATACAAATCCTTAGGTTCTTTTTAGCTAAGGAGAGGCGTTAAACATGACCATAAAATCAAAGACGTATCTCTATGAATCCATAGTGTAGTAAACTTAGATCCATTTTACCAGTTTAGGATAACTGCTGTCAATTTAACAAAGCATGTGTTTAACTTTGAATTTCCAAAATGTGTCTAATTAAAAGTCCCAGGATGAGAGTACATAACAATGTAACAGATTACATTTTAAGTCAATATGAAAACAACTAAAACATAGTAATAAATGTCCTCCTGCTTTCTCAGTCAATGACTACACTGTCAAAATAGCCCCCAAAAAGTTTAAATTCTGCTGTCTTTTCCGCCTCTTTCTGAAGAAGAGCTGCTTACTTGACTGAGTATACATATTAGTCAATCCAAAACTGTCAGGCAGGTCCTACTAATACAATGATTTCTCTGTGTAACTTCTTATGCATGAAACTAGGACAAAAGGTCTTTATAGGGCTATCTGTAGAGCGGTGTATACATTGCAAACTATTTCCCCTCAGAGAACTTTTGGACTGGGAAAGTTCAGCAACTGCCATCAGTAGCAATTATCTGTGGATAAAATATCACTTCAGAATATGTTTCTGTAAGTAAATTAGAAATGCTAAGGCACTATCACAAATGCAAAGTGAGAATAGGCAACGTGGTCCTGAAATGTGCTGGTATAGGCAAGACCCTGGGATTTTGTTTTTGTCTCTATTGCTGGATAATCTAGGGAATTTGTGTGGTTCCATTCCTTATCAATATAATGGGAGTGATACCTGCTTGCTTTTGTAATGTGCTTTGAGATCTGTGTGTGTGCACCAACTATCCTCATTTTCACATACTGATGTTAAGAAGAAACAATGCCTACTCCAGAATGCACATTTTTTCCATAGTTTACTGGAAACTTAATGTGCTTACACATCCTTGCTGAGCTGTGAAGAAAGGTATTTCACAGAACATTTTGCTAGGTGGACTGACAGGCCTTGTCTTTGTGCAATCACAAACACCTGTTTGCAAAACTCCTATGCATTAATTATATTCTCTTACACATTGGTCAGTGCCTGTGAGCCTTATTCAGTAATGACTCGGGTGCTAGTTAACAGGGAATTCATTTAGAAAGGGAAGTGAAACAAGCCAACAAAGAGTGCACATACCATTAGTTTCATCCCTCAGATACTTCTTTTCCCATATGCATTTGGTGAACTGCGCCAGGCTATGATCCGTGTGCAAACCGCAAAAACAGACAAAACCAGCTGAAAAAGAAACCTTGTGCCTATATAAGAAAAAGGAAAAACTTTTCTAATTGATTTAGTGCTTCACAAACTGGCCGAGGGACAGCTTTAAATTGTGCTCTTATTATGCATACAGGATTCTACTCATCTAATAATTTTGCTATTCAATAAAAAAAAGGTTTTGAATAGCAACCAAACATGCCATAAAAATACACTATCCACATTCTGCAAAGACTGAAAATGTAAATGAATGGATTGAAAATGTCCCCAATATGATTTCTCTCTTGTTGACTTTCCAATTTAATTTTTCATGGGGAAAAAGACGTACTGGGAAATAGAATGCATGATCTACAAGTAGGAGTTTAGGGAAGTCATTATATACCCATTAGTTATGTGCATTTATTAAATCTGTCTGGTAAAATTAAGGGAGCTAAAATTTTATGTATTTATTTCTATCTAGTGTACCTAGTGTATCGTGTATGCCAGTCAGCATTTAAGAGAAGTGAATCAGCTGACCTTATCAGAGAACAGAAGCATTGAACTGGGAAGTATATAGCCACTGAAGAAACTCTCCTGAGATTCTGTAGTGGTGGTCTCTGGGTAAGTTTGGGATACTATCCTTTTTCATTTAAAAATCAAAGTCTTTTATGACTCTCTTTCAAAAACTGTAGGAAATATAAACAACTACTTCCTCAGCATTTAAACTGAAGCTCTAGGAAATCCTTTAGGCTGTCCTGGAAAGGGGCACTGAATCTGTGTGTAGTTACGGTGTTTGGCCAGTGTTTAGTCTTAAGAGCCTTTACTATGGCTACAAGACCAGTTATTCATCCCCTAAGGCCCATGGTGGTGAAAGTATTTATTTACTTAGATACTATCTTAATCAAAGCAAAGCCAGAAGAGCTCCTTAGACTGCATATCTAGGCCTGAGTCTATCCAGTAAGGGCCCTTGGGTTTTTAATAAGTACCCAAAACCCTCTTACATTAACCAGTTCTCCCAGTTTAGACTTACTGATATTCGTGGGAGATGCCAGGATTTGCATCTTAAATTTTTACTGGTCAAAAAAGGAATACATATAATATCAGTAATAGATATTTATTTCATCCCTTTCCCATAGAAAAGGGGATTGGGAACTTTTGCTAATACTGCCCTTTGCTTTTGGTGTGTCTACTCTCTATGATAGTAGCATCCAAATGTGATTAATGAGCACAAGGAAAGGGAAAGCAAGGCACAAATAAGCACTTGCTTGTCACAGACCACTTGGTGTGCTCTGGCATGGTGGAATTTAAACTCAACACAGTTAGAACTAAATTTTCTTTTAAAAGAATGGCCCGTAGATCCTAGGTATAGATGCTTCAGTCTTGCCTTGGTTGTCTGTCTAAAGATTTGGTAAAAGGGGTTTCTGAGCATAGAAGTGAATGACTCATGGTCTGGAAAGAAAGAATCAGTGAGATTACACATAATATATCACAGGTTCTGTCAGACACTGCCACTTCCAGGCCTCTGTCCCTGCAAGCTAGAAAGAACCAAATGAAAGTGGCCATGATAATGGAGGCTAACATGATAACGGCATGGAGCTATTGCCAAAGCTGGAAACATTCCCCAAAAGTTGCACATATTCCCATGGGAATAAAACGTTTACAGTCTTTCTGGTGTGTGCTAGCAGCAGCAACAAGGATCTGGTTCCAAAACTGAAAGATTCCTCTGGAAATCAGCGAAGCCATCAATCTAAGCTTCCTCTAAGTAAACTAGTTAAAATAAAACAGTCTTGCTGAATGCCCTTACTGGGCAATAGTTACATTCCTACAAGTACTGATTAAGCTCAGGACAGAGAGCACACAATTCTTTAAAAGAATCCTTGAAAGAAAGAAACCTTATTGTTGGCAATCACAACCTTAGTCTATATGAACAGTAGGTTAAAAAAAACTACCCATAGTCCCAGAAGTGCATTCTGTGGTCTTTTGCACTTATTTTTAAGCTGCCTCTGTAGAAAGAGAAGGTGGCAAATGATGGACAAATTATTGTTGGTACCCTATTTCCTGCACACGCCTCCCCTCCCTTCCCCTCCCCTCCCCTCCCCTTCCCTTCCCTT
>Ga0065711_1005196_pt1 | contig 24078 bp, 12 predicted proteins | sample Hoacrofraction12_FD_59098 | JGI IMG/M metagenome (GOLD analysis project Ga0065711, IMG submission 59098) | Hoatzin crop microbial communities from Cojedes, Venezuela - Epithelial fraction 12 v2 (version 2) | ecosystem: Host-associated > Birds > Digestive system > Esophagus > Crop | place... | reverse complement strand
TTTTTTTTTTTTTTTTTTTTTTTTTTTTTTTTTTTTAAATCTGTGTAGTTATAAGATCATAAAGTACAATCCCTGTGCACATAGATCCTATAGTTTACAGGACTGATCTTCTCGAAGAGAGTCTGGGTGGAGTACTGTGAAACTCCAGTTGTTGCTCTTCTAAGTCAGCTGGCATCAGATGTGGAATTAAGCAGGTATCTTAGGAATGCTTTTAGCATTGAAGTATATGATAAGCATAGTTTTACCTATGTAAAGCTGTCTTCTACCAAGTTGTTTTATCATTCGCATGTAGAAGTCTAAGACTTAAAGGAGCACCCTGAGTAAAATCTCTGGCGCAATTTCCATTCGTCTCTCCTCACCTGTCAAACACAAAAAGTATAATATAATACAAACACAGCAATTTACACTAAGACAACCATACAGCATCACTGCCAGGCACTCTCTGCAACTTTTCCCTATTTTTAGCAATAATTTGAAAGTGTTAGCAGTTTGACCACTGCTGTGATCTCTGTGGTTGCAGGAAGCCCACCAGTCCTCTCAGGCTTCAGCATGAGACTGTCTGCTCAAGTCTGGGGGTACCCCACATTCTTCATTCTGGATTATTGGTGACACAAAAATGTTTGTTCTGCCAACCAGGCCTGTCCATTGCATGCAATTTGTCTCCTGAGGCTTTAGTACCAAAGCCAATGACACCCCCAGCGAGTTAAGCCTTCTTAACTAACCTAAAAAAGCTTCAGAGATCTTTTGGCCTGGGGTGCATCTTCCTCCTGTGGGTTTTCTTGGGTGTCTTCAGTTTTCATATCTTGAGTTAGATAATTTATCATCCTCTGAAAGATGTCTGGCGTATGCATGAATATGAAAGGCACTCTGCAGAATTTGTGGTGGTTTGTGCTCTGTCTTAATTTGTCAATGTCTATGTAATTGGATGACCCAGACTCCCAGTCAAAACCAATAAAACATTCTGCTCTTGACTGCAGGAAAGTGTGCCGCTATTTTGAATTGCATTTCTTGTAGTTATTGCAAAGCTTTGACTCAGTTGTTGGGGAAGTTGTTGAGGTTGTTTTTTTTTCTTTAACAGTTGCAGTATGGGAAGTACAAGATGATCTAGATGCGGTGAGGCCATTGTCCACTACCCAAGGTTAATCCCTCACAGTTATCCACTGTGACAAGGGAAAAAAAAGATGCAAGGGCACATAGTGGCATGTCACCTGATACTACACCCAGTTGCATTGCTCAGATCCTTGCAAATTTAAGGAAAATTGGTTGTATTAGAGCATTTGCTTCTATTCTTTTTCTTCTGTGACTGTTCCCCGAATTCCTAGACAAAGTGGGATGTTTCATACTTCTTTGCCATCACATGCTGTGAAACGTTTGGCTATTGTCCTTAGGGTCTGGTAATGTCAGTCACATTCATTGTTCTAACTTAGAGCTCAACTTTTGATGCCATGTGAGGCAGTGTCCTGACAAGGAGAAAACCTGACAGCACAGCTGTAGTTTCAAATACTGCAACAGGTTCACTTAGGCATACTATTGCACAATGACCTAGTTTAGAGCTATCATGGGGAGCAATTAATCTTTGTCACTCCATACTCATTCTACAAGCAACCTGAAGCTCGGAGAACTCCCTGGAGCCACGTCTCTTCCTGCCAGCTTTATGTGGTGGGGTTCAGTTCTGCTCCAGGGCACATTTACTTGCTTCAGTATCCCAGAATCCCTCTAGGGTCCCTAGTTGAAGGCAGCTTTCGGTACAGTAACAATAGAAATACCAATCAGACAACATAATCCACTGAGTTTTCACACACACCAAATTTGATGGGAGATGAATGTCTTTTGGTATGTGCATCAGCCAGTCATTAGTAGCTCCCAGTGTTATTCTAGCAGTACATTTTCTTCCCCTTCAGCTCTTAAGTTATTTCGTGGATCATATTTTCACCAAATCACAACCCTTTTCAGCTGTTGATTTCTGCGGAGAGCAGCAGGTGCCTGGACAGCTCTTCACACATGTTGCTCCTGTCGTTGCGAGCCAACATCTCTGCAGCTCCTGCTTTCCTGGATGAGGCTTCCCTCCATTTGGGCAGCTCCGCCTCCTTTGGCCTTTGTCTCCACATCATCTGCAAATACAGTCTGGCCCGGGGCCCCCTTAAGAAACAGCTTCTTTCATCTGACCCATGGGATGCCTATGAATGCATTGCACTTGGGCCTCCTCCAACTCTTTAGTCACTTCACTAGAAATGATTCCTTGAAATGTTGCATCTGGTCTAAATGACTCACCCTGAGGCTGGGAATTCACAGCTGATACCTTTAAAAAAACCACCCTAAATTTCTGTCTCCATGTTTAAAGCTTGTTCGGTAGCCTGTCCTGGCATTATCAGTGACATTATCTTCCGTGACTAACAAACTATGAGTTGCATTTGTGCAAACTCTTTTCAAAGTAGATGGTCACAAAAGAGTTTCTGATGGCTTCCCCCTGGGCATACAGTCTCCATGTATTACTTATTCCAAATTCAATAGACAAAGTTCTGCCTCACTTAAACCATCTTGTGACCACAAGGCAGAGGGAAACCCCTGGCAAAAGCTTCCTCAATGCTAATAACCACCTCTATGGAGGTTGCCCTATTGCTGCTTTTTGGCTTGCTGTTTATTTGGCATTTCCGAGGAGCCACGTTTCTGCTTTTTGCCTTTCTGCACTTCAAGAAAAGTTTTAGATACACAGCCTGCATATCAAAAATTGTGGCAAAAGGCTTTGACCTTGCCATCCAGAAGCACTGTCAAGATGCTGTCCTGCTTTCCCTTTACCCTCAGAGAGTGTCAGCTCAGTGACTGGAAAGTCCTCCTACTCAAGACCAACAAATTTCTTCGAAGAAATGTTTTTTCTGTTTTGAGCCCACTGCCACAGGTGAAAAATACTCCAAGGCTACCGGGGAAAGGCAATAATGTGCCCAGTGTGACAGCAGCATTGCTTACAAACTGAAGCACAGGAAGTTCCATCTGAACATGAGGAAGAACTTCTTCTCTCTGAGGGTGACGGAGCACTGGAACAGGCTGCCCAGGGAGGTTGTGGAGTCTCCTTCTTTGGAGATATTCAGGACCCGCCTGGACAAGGTCTTGTGCAGCCTGCTGTAGGTGACCCTCCTTCAGCAGGGGGGTTGGACTAGATGATCCACAGAGGTCCCTTCCAGCCCCTAACATTCTGTGATTCTGTGATTCCTTTACTGCTGCTGGCTTAGGGGCAGCAATTGTAGTAGAAAGCTGTAGAGCCTGTTATTAAAAAAATACAACTCCATCTTTTGGAGGAGGTGCTGTCTGCCATAATCATTTTAAACTACTTATTCCCTCACCTATCTGGAAGACAGCAGGGACTGAGGGCTGCAATGTAGAGGCAACTGAGCTGCCAGAAAGGTAACAGTCGAGTTAAAGCCACATGCAGTTTTTGTGCAGAGGAAGGCCTAAGTCAAGTCAAGGCAATGATGAGAGACTCACAAGACTCTTCTGAGCCTGAATCTGGCCCTTGGGCTGGCACTAGACCTGAAGAGTCCTGCTTTAAGGTGACCAGGCTTGCTCGTAATACACTTTTCTCAGTAAACGAACAGCACCCGAGGCATCTTGTCAAGCCGTCTTGTCCTCGTTGTCAGAGTGAAGGAATATTGACTCATGCCTCTGCCAATTTGGTTTATGGTTGCTCTGTGGTCAAAGATTAGTACGGTAATCTAAGGCACTGATGCAGGTGGGTTACCAATACCTTTGCAATAAAACATTTGTTTAAGCCTTTGTCTGAAGTAAAATGGATGTTCTTATGAATATTAACATTAGAATTGTACGTAATGGGGTTTTGTTCTCTTTTTTTACTTCTTCACAGAAAAGAAAGGCCTAGAATAATTTCTTACTGTGGCAATACAACCCCATTTAACTTTATAGGTCTGTAATGTAGAATGACTTTCATATAGCACAACAGTTGACGTGTAAAGATAAACAGCATTATTTTATTATTTCTGTGACTCACTTGACATCAGTCCACATTTATTCATACTTCAAGGAGCATATTGATGGGTAGGGAAATTTGTTTTAGGTACCAAGAAGAGGAATACTTTAGATCCTTTTGTTTGTGATGTGTATCTACCACTGTAATAAAAGGCAGACATTTAGGGTAAAAATCCTTTCTGAGGCCTGTGGCTTGTGATCTCAGATTTGTAGGCAGCAGACAGCATTTTTATTCATTTATGACTGTGGGAGAACTAGCGTTAGTAATGCTGGTAAAGTAACAGCTGCTGAATGTTATTTCCATATGATCTAGCAATTATAGCATGTGCCGTCACCTGATAACTTAGTTGTTCTCTTGTGCAGTCCTCACTGATAGTTGCAGACCTTTGAATCCTTTCTCCTTCTCCCAGGGTATCAATGGCTCTAAACAGTGAGTGTGATCTAATAGGCTCTATGCAGAAGGCTCTGCCTTTTTTCTTTCCCCGAAGGCAAAATTGCTTAGTAAGCAGGGCCTTCTAGTCTCATGAACAGAAATACTGGATACGTGGCTGACACCCTTCTGTCTGTGCCTGTCTCCTTCTTGCTGAAGGAAGACCAATTTTCTAAATTTTTTTTCCATCATTCTGAACATAAGATTTATTGATCCCCTGTTGCCAGAGATATGCGAGGTCTGCCCAGCCATCTGCTGTTCTTCTGGGACTGTGATGCTGTGCCCCCCATTCCTGCGGCGAGACTCCAGTGCTTTCCTTTCGCAGAGGGGGGAGGTGGTCCTTTGGCAGCCTCCAGCTCTGATCCTGTCATACCTGGTAATCCGAGTGCCTTCCGCTTACCTAGCATACTATAAACTTTTTCTTATCAATAAAAGTCTCTGATGAAAGAGGAACCCGGGAGGTTATATGAGGGTAAAAAAAAAAAACAAAACCCAACTGTAAAAGCACTTACTTTCTAAAGGTGATCAAGAGATCAGTCATAGACTGTTCCTCTTACTCATTCTTTCAGCTACTAGACGCTTCTGCAAAGAGTACTATATAAAACCAATAAGCAGCTAAATGCTTCATGTTGCTGAAGAATTGATACATGCATGCTTCAGTTCTTCAATCTGTTCCATTCCTATGAAGCCAGCAATGAAGAACAAAACCACCTATATTTTAGAAATGCTAAAAGGGATCACTTAAACACAACTATTTGAAGTATAGGAAAGGATACTGGCTATAATGGGGAAATTGACTTTTTCTGGCTGTTCTACTGAGCAATCTCTGCTAATACCTGGATCAATGAGCATTTCTGAGACATCATCAACCAGAGCATCAGACTTTTCCTAGGTATAAACTCAAAAAAAAGCTGTGCTTTCTGCTCATCTTCCTCTGAGGATTTTCCATGTCTCCATTGTCCCACCACTTTTTGTGCTTGACTGCTGAATAGCTTTTGGTCATGGGTTTCTTTTGACTAAGCAGATACAGCTGAAGTTTTCACACTGCCTGAGTTCTTTAATTGGAAAAGACTCAAGACAAATATGAGAGACCACCAGATCCTTTCCTGTCATCTGTAAATAATTTTCAAAGACTGCAGAGAAGGTTGTAGACATGTCAAGTTTTCAGTAATCTCAGAAGGAGCAAGGGAAGATCCTAATGTAAATACCAAGTAGTATCTGTTACCTGTCCCGGGAGGCCATCATGCTGATCAAACTGAAAATATGCTCCTCAGTAGAAAACTACCTGCAGTTTTAATTAGCTGATTTTTTTGCAGACACAGTACCATATTTACCAAAGTGTAGGACAACCTTGTATGTAAGGTGACCTCTCACTGTGTGTTTTAGCAGGAAAAAAAAATCAAATATCATTGTGTGCTAAAGACCCCTGATGAGCCACTCGTAATGCCTGATGGAGACGAGAAACTTAATATGGAGCAGGCAGCATGCTGGTTGTAAGGGCTGGGCTTTGCTCTTAGATGAGGCAGTCATGGGTTCCATGTGAAGTCAAGAAAAAGCCAGCAAATAAAAGTTGTACCTCTTCAAATCTTGAAGGGTATTTCCAGGAGAATTTCTGGAGAGAAGTATACAGCAATGATGCTAAAGACTTCTTCAGCAAAGGGCATGTGGTTTTGAGCCTATGATACATGGATAATGACATGAATGCTACCTGGAGGCAGTTATGTAGTTTATGGGATGCTACAACATAACCCCATACATTGGTGGAAATAATTATATCAGTAATTACAGGTATACCATACATCTAGATCCTAGGATCAACAACTGTGGGAAACCACAGCAGCTTCAGTACTGGATTTGGTAACCAGATTGTAAAAGAAGGAACCATGAGCTACAGATATTTCCTGCTAACAGCAGTGCCTTCAGCTAGCATTTCAGGATGATATTGTAAGCAGTACTACCCTTCGAGATCCTGCCTTTCCTATAGGCAGCCAGCCAGATCCCATGCAGAAGAGCTGCCTTCTGTTTTTGAGCGCTGCTTTGCTCTCTGTGCAACTTATGATTGCAGTGGTGAGACTGAATTTGTGGTGTAACAGCTCAAATGGAAAAAGTGCACATTAATTCCAGAGGTTGGCTGAAAGTCCTAAACATGGTACATCTATTCTGAACTCTACACAGATTGAACATTTCAGCACCAGAATGTCTTACAAAAATTTCTTCATTTACTTTAGTTGATTTATGATTTAGGCTACAATTTCTTTGGGAATCAGATTAATTCTGGTAAAAGTTTAAATGGCCAAGTTTCCAAGGATAAGTCCTCTCTCTCCCTCCTTCCCCCGCCCCTGTTTCCAAAATCTGGAAGAAAAGCCACAAATTATTAAAAGTTTATAGATTTATTTAGCTACATACAATTTTACTGTATGTAGTAATAGGTTTGAACAGAAAGAGTACTCAGTTTTTAAAAATTTTGCAATTCCTGTGACAGATCCAGTCTTCCCAGAAACTGCTGAAGACATCCTTCAGATGTATGGTCCTGATTATACTCATAATCATATGATTGCCTGGATTTAGGTGTAGCATTCAGACTTGCAGCTTACAAGAAGTTTGCTGGGGGCGATTCCCAAACATTTCTGTTCACTCAGCCAAGCTGGACATAAGCTCTCCTCTAAAAACAGGGAAGCTGATATAAAATTATTTTGTTTGGACCCGTATCCCAACGTTACGCATAGTTAAAGTGCTCAGAGCCACATGAAAACATGGCTTTGAACCACAGGAGAAAAGTCATGGCTGAAGGATGTATTACACACACGTGAGGACTACACAGATGACTTGACAGCTTACAGATGCTGGGGAGGAATACATTTCAGGAAGGCCAGGGCTGTAGATCATTGCCTGGCATCTCTTCAGCTCTGTAAGCTGTTCTCCCTGGGATCGGGTTTCAGAAAGGAATGCCGTCACGGGAGATTTTACACCATGACTAAAACTGCTGACTTTCCAGCAGAATGATTAACCTCCCATTCCAGTCCTGGTGCTTGCTTTATTTACTAATGAATCCCTTAGCTGTTACCTGGTGAAAGAGCAGGGGTAAACGTTCGGCCTTGGGAGCATATGTGTGAGTGGAGAAGGTACCACTCATCTCCCCAGCATCAAAGTCTCTCCTCCAAAACAGTAGGAAGAGCCCTCATCTGCAGTCAGGGAACTATTACAAGGAAAGAGCATGAAAAGGAATTGGAGTTTACTATCAGCTTTGATCCCAGCAGAAAAATTGTCCATAGAATAGAGCATCCCAGGCTGCAATGTATCTTCTGTTACATTCTCCATGCTGGGAGGGAAGATCTGGACAGGGTCCACCGCAAGCCAACAACTGCAGAGAGGTTTTATGGCCATGACGTTCCACTAGAGACATGGCGTTCTGGTGTCAGGAGATTGATTTGGGACAACTCCTACAAAACATACCTTTTGCTGTACAGCAACAAACTGCCAGCCAGGGGTCAAACTTTTACTTGCAATTGCACCAAAATATTATTTTCAGCGAAATAGCTGGTAGTCAATTATTACTCTGAAAGATCAATAATACTTAAATGATGACAGTTTCTTAACGTCAGAGAAATACCAAGTTTCTTATTAGCTACTCTTTTGAAGTAGCAATAATATACCTCAAAATACAAAAGTTCAAAATGGGAAACCATGTAAGCATTGCTAACTTGTGCTGTGGGCTTGGTTCACTCTCTGTCAACGTTCATGGGTTCTTTATGAGTGACAAGGTTTTATCTCAAATCCCAGCTTCCGGAGTCATGGGATTTTATGAGACTCTTCCCTCTTGTCTTTCCCCTCCTGTCAAAGGATGATGTTGGCTGCCGTCATGGAAGTATTAGAGGCTGCAGGCTTCTTAAAGCCTGAAAAAAGAGAAAGTAAACAAACCCACCTTTAATATGTATGAACATACACATGCATACACCCATAGGTATATGTATATATGGTATATATGGGTGTGTCCATATGTATCTGTCTATATGTATGGAGAGAGGGAAGGAGAGAGAGACATAAACATCTCATGATATTTGTGAAGGCAAGGATTTCAGTTTTTGGGAGGCAGTCACTGGCAATGCCAGCTCCCTAAAAAAATACCTCACTGAAAGTTTGGAGGTGCACAGCTGGTTTGGAGAAGACTCAGCACACTGCCACAATAGGTCCCTTAAGAGACAGCACACTTATGGCTGGGTCTTGCCAGCACTTCTTCCACTTGAGCAGCTTTTCATGTGGATGGAGGTGGTAGTCAGCGGGGAACATGGGCTACCCATGAAGCAGGACAAAAGCTCCATGTCTTCCAGCAAAAGATTTCAGCATCCTGATACTGTACTTAGTTTGCTCACTCATGGTAGTAAAGTTTGCATCATACTTTGTGGAGTCAGAAGCTAAGGATCCAAAAACTATGTTCTTCCTGATGAGTAAGCTTTAGCATGAACTGGAATGACTCATCAGGTTAAAGGGTTGTTAAGGCCAAGCCGTTTATGAAAACATGCTTTTAAATAAGGGCTGAGTTTTCTGAGAAGGAAATTTTATATAAAAATCATGCAGAATTGCATCCACTAGGCATTAAATATTTAATACATTTTTTGTCAAGATTTGTAATTCCATACGCTGTAGATTTTCTTATTTGTATTCTTTTTTTCTATATTGCAAAATAAATTCTAAAGCAAAAAATCAATACACAAATGCTGGCAAATATTCCTACCATCCAGTATATTTGGACTTATTTAATTAACTTGTCAGGCTTGGTTTTTACCAAGCTCTTTCTGTGGCTATGACAAATTATATCTTCCAGATCAGATTATTCATTAAATGTCTACTGTGAATTTCAGACTCCCTCATGCTTAAATTACAGTGAATGTTTAATAGGATTAAAAATTAAAATATGTTTCTTAATTTTATTTAATTTATGGCTTAAAATTACAGAATTTAAATTCCAAGGATGCTACAGAACACATCAATTAACTGTACTGAGATAATTAACCTTTATAATAATTTTTTTGACTGCAGTACATATATTTTCAGACCTGAAAAAAATGACTGGACTGTTTATTACTGAGATTAGCTTAAAAGCTTTGGTTTTATTTCAGTGGTGGGCACATTTTAATCCACTTTTTGGAGTAAATAATGAATGACTGAATCCTAATTGCATTTATCAGAAAGATTCAATGATGAAATTAAACATTAGAGTATTGCTTCCCACTGTTTCTTGAGTGGCATAATAAGGTCTGGGGAAGCTTGTTGCGGGATTTTTAAGAGGTGCCCATCTCTCTGCTGTGCTCTAGTAAACTACAGTTTCTGCTCTCCTGCAGTAGGGGAGCAGGACCAGAGTTGAGGTTCTCGGAAGCTGCTGCTCAGAAACCCCCGAGCCTGGTCCCATGCACAGCAGTGGCTACAGGAAGGTTCCCACAAATTGCAGTTGGTACATTATTTTCATATGCCTGTTTCTCCAGAGAAAGTTATTTTATCCTTTTTGTCATGCAGATGACATATCACATAAATTTTTATAGGTTTTTTTTTCAGTGAACTGTTGTCCGTGTACACATGACTATCTTCTCCTTTCAAGGCTATAAGAAAACCTTAAGCACAACCTCCGGTAAAATTTGCATGAGAAATTATTTGTAGCATGCAGCCAACCACCACTTCATTATACTTACAAGAAACCCCCTCCTCTCTCAACAAAGCAAATATTTAAAAATAAATCTCTGTATGCAGAGTCTGATGTTATTGCTGCTGTCTTCAGCTGCAGTCCTGTCTTTTACGACAGTTGTGTAGTTCACGCGGCACAGGCTGAGAATATGATGAGAGAAATGCATGTTTATGAAAATGCCATTAGGGTAATAAGCAAGAAGGAGGACGCAGTGTGAAAAACAATTTTAAAGGACAACACAGACATACCAGACTCATCCCAATTTATCTTTTAAACTGTCTTAACTGGGAAGGAAAATAACCCCTGGACAATTTGCCAAAGATTGCTTCTGCTTCACAAGTCACTGCAAAATCTAAATGAAAGACTTTTCCAAAATATATTTTCTGCTTCAGCTACAGCTACTGGGCTGAGGAAGGCATTAGTTCAAGCAAGTCCCACAGCTTTTCTTAAGAAGACCTCACCAACTCTAAACTGAACTGAACATCAACAAATTGTCATGTCTTACTAGGCAAACATCTGTTGGGAATATTAAGATTTAATGTCAGTAGGTTCCATTTCTTGCAGCCGTTTTATCTGTGATATCTATGATGATACCTTACTCTCTGTTTTCCCTCCATAACTCCCTGTTCCTCTGTGGCACCCTCTTCTGCGTGGAAGAAGCCCCCTGAGGTCATCTCATCTTCCTGTAATGTGTTTTCAAGCCCCTCTTCTGTTGTGGTGCCTGTAAGAAAGCAGCTGCTGTTTTAACAGCTTGAGGGAGGCACTTGGAAAACAGGAGCTACATTAAACGCCTAAGAAACTTTGATACAGGTTTTTTACATTTGACAGTGTCCTCCTCTCCAAAACGGGTACGCGCCTTGTTCTCTTAAAGTCTCGTTTATGAAGGGCAACTCAAGTGTGACATGGAGCATTAAGAACCTGTGGGAGGTTCTTATAAACATTAATTAAATATTTAAAAATAATAATATGTACACCCAGCCCCAGTTAACTGAGGCTGGTTACATAAGCAGCCATTTTGCTGCTGATGGACTTTCTTCACTGCTTGGCAAAAGTAGCTGGAAAATAGGTTTTTCTGATTTGTAAAACTAGCTGGTGCCACTGCCAGTTTCAGATAGTCACATGCACCCAGTTTTACAGTCTGAGATGGAAAGCCTGGTTGAAGCCATAGCAGGCAACAAGCCCTGACTGGCAACAGAATAATCCTTAAATGCTGGATGTTCCTCAGTCTTGGATTGAAGGGGCTGCGTTTAAGGCACTGTCTGGCATTCAGGGTGAATTGTGCCATTCAGTTTTTGAGGAAAGAAATGGTGTCTGCCGTTAGCGATGGTTTCAACAGAGAGCAACTGGGATAAGGAAAAAATCAGCTCTCTCTGGCCCTGCCCCGGTGACTCCACGCGTGGCTACACAAGTCATCTGACTTTGGGCAGAAGGAGACAACTCCTACCTCCCCACACTGCCATGAGATTAGCTTCATGCTTGTAAAGTGCTTTGGCAAGATTAGGAGCGAAGTGTTACTGGGGACTCCTGCGCTCCTGCCTCTGACACCGCCCCAGCACCCAGGGCTTCGGCAGGCAGCGGCAGCGCCCGGCGCGAGCCGGCGGCACAGGGGTGCGAGCGGCCGCTGCCGGAGCTGCTCTCCCGCCCATGTTAATGTACGAAGTCACCTTTGTGAGGCTGTGCTGTGCTTTAATTACCGCTTAATTGGCTCTGCCTGTCATTTTTAATGCATGGCTGTATATATTTTGTTGTCTTTGATTGGTTCTATGGTTATACTTGTATTGAGCGGGATCGTCTTTTGAGCAGCAACACAGATCAGTGGGAATAAGAAAACATATTAAAAGTAGAGGAGCTGGATTGTTTTACGCTTAGTGTCATTTCTCAGATATTTTACTTGCCTGCCTCTGCTTCTTTGCAAAATGGGAAGCATCCTTTCTCTCTCTTTTTAATCGTCAATGCATTTTCCTCCCCTTGTGGGAAAAGCAACTGGGCAATGACCTAATTCGATGCAAATGAAAGGGATTTCCTAGCAAAGATGGTAATTTGCGCAGCGCTGCAGGTATGTGGAAGTGCTGAATGGTAACCTGGGAGTACTGAGAAGGGAAGACCTCTGCCATAATAAAGCTATAATCACCTCTCACTTTCACTAATTGCCAGGACCTGGAGCTCTTAAGTGCCATGCTATTTTTTATATAAAATCTATTAAATCGCTACATCTTGGCCATTTTCTCCAGCTGTTTCTATCAGCCCTCATTATTGCCGGCCCTCAGCAGCAAGTCTCAGAAATGAATGCAGCTCCTACGGCCCTCCATTTGTGAAGCTGGTGGTTGTAAAGGACACTCTCTGTAAAGAATAAAAAGGAGAGAACTGCTCATAACAATATAATTAAATGGGCTGTACACTGAGCTTCCCCTCTCAAAATTAAACCAGGCATCATCTTCCAAACACAATGCCTTACCTCAAAGCAGACTCTTACATATCTTATTGTTATTCCGTGTCATGGGGATGCTGACGGTCACTCCCAATTACAGGTTCACATGTTTTTCAGCAGACTGATCAACTGGTTTTCAGGAATAGATAATGTGTGTTGCATTTTTGTAATAGTTAAGTTTGTAACAGTGAAGTTCTTCATTCTCAGATTTTAACCTTTTCTAAAGCTTTCTTTTATCACTCCTATAGGTCTGATAGATTGAGCGTGCATCATTAAAAAAAAATCAAAAGAGGCAGAAGCAAAGAGCACACAAGTAAGAGACACACATAGAGAGATTTGGTGATCTGCATAGAAATGTCCTGATGCTCATTCCTTTCCTTCCTATGTGATGTCAACAGCAATGAGCTGGAAAATAAAGTCTGAATTGCACCTGCACGTACGTCACGTGTTTGTCTGTGCACTGTTTTTTTCTGAATGTTAGCACCAGCCAAGCCATACACCAGGCCATGCATATAATGTTATTTTTTATACGCAGAAGCATGGAGTAATAGCCTGCTTTTCTATTGTATTTTAAACTACAGCATGTTTACACATTTACCAAACATATTTGTGAGAACGGAAAACGTGCAATGAAAAATATAACAATTATTCAAATTTTGAGGCATCAAATAAAAATTACAATCAAAATTAAATCAAAATTATTTAAATGCTATATATATGTATGGTTGTCACAGCAAAGAATACTTTCTTCTTACAGAGCAAAATAGTCTTTAGCTTCAGGAAAAGTAAAGCAGGTGTAAGTAAAGATAGGTACTGACCTTTGTTTTGCATGTTTTCAGAAATCATTTCTTCCTTTTTCTGAAGGAAGAAAGAGGTTATGACTGAGTTAATCTTTAATGAGAAAAATAACACACTCCCTCTCAGTGAAAGTTTGGATCCTTTTTGGATATCTAGAATGAACGCTTGCACTTAGCAGTTGACCCCCAAAAAGGTAAATTTGGAAAAGTGAAAGGCTCAACTTTCGTCTTTTATGACAAATTAAATTACAAAGTTAGTTGTTATCACTCATATATATTGAAAAGTTCACCATTTACACTTCTGTAGTGTAGACAAGACACCAGCATTTGCCTCTATAAGGAGCAGGGTCTAAAACATACAGTGGAGAAAGTTTGAATTCCTTTTGGTGACAGGAACTTATCAACACTCTGGGTCGTATTTTCAGACTAACTAAATTTAGTGTATGGAATTACAGTGACTTTTCCTTCCTCTCACAGACCTGTTTAAGTCCATCTCTAGTCAGAAAGTTTTTACATATGTGCTGACGGTATTCATGTATACACTTGGTGAAGCATATGCTGAGGACCTCTTTTGTTATTACAAGAATATTTTACTGAATGACAAGCAAAAACAGGGAGGAAGAAATGAAGTTTGCCCTTTCCTATATAGGAATAGTGAAGTACCTGAAGATGCTAATAAGCTGTGCTGACTTCTGCATTTTTCTGTCAAAAACATTAGCCTTCCTCTGCCAGCTGCCTCAATCTCTTCCTTTCCCAGAAAGTTCCAGTGATACAGTTGTGTATTCCAAGTATGAATTTCTTCAGAGTGATGGAAATCACAGGACAAGCTAGAACAAAGTAAATGTAGTATCAAAATAAACAAAAGAGAAGACACCGTTGGAACAGTGCGAAGTAATTTGATTTCATGTGCTCCGCATGCAGATCCATCAAAGTATGTGGGCTGCAGAGGGGGCGAAACACGCTACTACCTTGCTCTGGGTTCATGGGCTGTTCTCATTCAGCTCATCAGTTGTGAGCCCTCCATTCAACGTGTTTAACCAAGGCTAAAGGCTGGGTCACCCTGGCTTCTGGTTTCCAAGATGCTGATAATATTTTTCAAAACCAGATACTTTTTGGCAAGATTCTGGTGCTACTTGCTTACACTTTGCGTCCGAAAGTTGAAGGAGGAGGGGGCTGTTACAGCAGTGAGATGTGTTCTGTTTCTTGGAATCTGCTCTGGGAGGACCTGAAAGGGGAAGGCTGATGGAGTCTCCGGGAGGACCCTTCACCAAGAAGTCGAAAAAGGGAGAGCAGGACTTTCTGTAGAACCTTACTCAGAGCTCCCTGTTAGCTGTTGCAGGCACCAGCATTTTCTGTGTTTACCACTCTCACATGATGACACCACCAGAAACAAAGCTACTCAAAAGTTGTTGTGTAACTGTCACCATGTGCTTCTTTAAATACGTGTAAAAGTAAATGATTTAGCAAAAAGATTATGAACTGCAAGTTCCAGCACCCTTTTCCTAGTTGGCTACACCTTAAACTGCTTTTGGTGCTTGTTTTTAGAGCTAAACTAAAAGCTCAGAAAAATTCTTTGAGGTTGAGACCCTTGATTTTACTGGTACAGACCACAGTGGACATGGTGTGCACTCACGGCTTCATATAAATATTAATTGCAAGACCACTGCAAGACACACAATTCAAGTGCATCTGAAGCCAATGTAGGTAGCTGCAGGAAATGGAGTCTGATGTGATTATTATTTTCAAATGCCCAGGGCATACTGGGGATTACTTGATGGCACAGGTTTTCTTGTTGAAGCGGGTCTTTGGTACAGGATTCACAACTTCTGGGTGCAAAATGGTGCAAGGGCTTGTTACAATATTTCCTTGAGCAAAGCAGAATAAAAACCAAAATATACTAGTTCTCTGTAGAAAAATAAACAACTCGGGCTTCAGCACAGTCTTTCAGATGGACTTTCTCCTCCTTATTTCTCTCCTCAGTAGTTCTTTGGATAGTATTTGAGGAAGGATGAGGAAGGGTAATGATAAATTGATGATAAACTTCTACGAATTAAGAAACAGGACAGAAAGTTATTCATTTTACGGATGAGTAACAGCTGAATCACAACTGCGACTTGGATTGGCAGACTCCTTGAATCTCTATTCCAAGTGAAATTCCAAAAGAAAAAGTCATTCCAAAACAAAAAAAATAAACTTTGAGATTTCCCATAGAAGGAGATTTTTGGATTTTTTTCCAGGACAGCACTCTGAATGACGTGTTTGTCCTTTACAAATTCTTCCTCAGGGTCTTTGAACAGTCAATAGCTCTGGCTCTTGACCATGCTGTGACATGGGAAACTCAAGAGCGAGGAAACCAAAAAAGCCTGATTTCCTCAGATTTTTGGACTGCTGAAAAGACCAGCTCTTACAAGTCCTGGAAGAACCTTCACGTGACCATCTGTTTTGGAACCTGGAGCCAGGTTATTGTGGGATAATTCATACGACGACACAGACTAATCACGAGGGCGATGTCATTTAAATGCTCCAATTACTTTTTTTCTGCAATAGCTTCTGCTCTTCTCTGCATCCCACAGTGCGTTCCAGGGCTACTATGTTAATTGGAAGTATATTCCTGTGGGTGAAGTGGACTTTAATTAGCACCTAAGGGGCACATTCTGGTGTCCTGACTCATGTGGCACGGAGGCGTACCTCGGAGTCACTCTATGGCAGTCTGTGGGACTGCTCATGAAGAAAGGATCTTCCTGGCCCGGACGAAGGCTGGCTGGGAAGCTCCGAGCCGCCCGGATGGGACAAGAGGCTCCACTGACTCTCCAGCATGCAATGCTGTGGCCCGGGGCCCTATAAAACAGTGGTTGCACTAACACTTCCAATTATTTTGCTCGACTGAGTAATATGAGTGGCTCCAGATTTTAAGTCTGTGAGCAATGTAGGAAGACTGTAAAAACTGGGATTGCAGGCAGTCGTAACAAATTAATAACTTTGACTATTATGTGAGTCATCTGTAAAATGGGCCTTGAGTTATGAAGATACACATCAACTGTGAGGGGTATTATGGAAAATTAAAATTAACGTGACATAACACTACTTCAATTACAATAAAAGTACTGCAGCTGGAAGTGATGGGAAAAGTGGGAGGGGCATAACTCCACTGATTAGCATAATTACATCCATGCATCTGGTTTCCCAAAGCAGGGTGCGAATTGGTTTCAGCTCAGTATCAGCACCTCCTGACAGCCATGCAGCGAGACAGCTGTGAGCGGACATCCCCGCTCCTGCTCTGTGGGATGAAACTGGCAGCCAGGGTAGAATGAAACAAAAGGCACTGATTAAAACAAAAAGCCTAGCTGGCAGGTTACGTGGTACATAAGAAGTCTTTTTTTTTTTTTTTTTCCTTAATGCTGTTAATTGCCTTTCAAAGCCCTTACAAAACACACTTCCCTGATGACATAAACATCCCCTCCAGCATCAGTTCTCTGGCTCTTTCCTCATTCTAAACCCATGTGCGCTCAAAATCCTCACCTGGAGGACCGTTGGTGCAGATGTCACTAAATACAGCTTCTTTGGTGGTTTCTACAGAATGATGTGTGTCACTGTCCTTTTCACAGACGTCATATAACAATCCCAGCAGGAGGAATCAGGGCCAAGTTATAAATCACTTGGGCAGTGTCCCAATTGCACTGTCTCAAAGAGGCATGTCCTGCCCATAGTGATAAGTCGTGATTAAAATGTCAGCAAGTACTTCATGAAAGCTGTTATCTATGAATTATTTCATAACTCTGTAGAGTATGAAAATGAGCTGTAAAGAGTTATTCAGGCTTGTGAATTATTATCTTAATTGTGCTTGGACTTGGAAAATAATTACAATACACTGAGGTTACTGATCTCTTCTGAATGAGCTCAGTGGCAGTAAAAGATTTTAAAATACTTTAAAGTGAGGAAAGAGCTGAAATTATTTAAACACAAAGTCCTGCGTAAATATATTCTAAGCAACATGTCCATCATAAATATAATATGGAAATACATGAAAACTAAAAGGTGAAAAGCATGTCTTAATTGCTTAACACATTTCCTTTCCTATTTTATCAAAATCTTGTGCTGGATTTTATCAACACTAAATCTGTTTTATATTGTTAAAAGACAGTAAAATGTTTTAAAATTAATAGGTTTAATGTCTTCTGTAGAACCTGGTGTAACTCATATAATGTGAAAACATTGCGTATCTGCCAATGGAGAGAAAGCCAATCCTTAAATATTCTTCTACATTCTGCAAATTATACACTAGATTTTTTTTATATAAAATAACTGTCCAGTGTACATCCTGCTGGGTAAAGAATTGTCATCTATGATATATTTCTTTTGGCCAAATAACCCTTAGCATGAATGAATGTAGAGTTCTTCAGTTATTGTTCAGAATGCAGGTCTTGGTATAAACACAGTGACTGGGTATAAATGTCGCTTTCAGGATCGATATTTATAATCTCTCAGGGATTTTTGTTGGAGTGATGCTGCATTTACAAATGGAAACAATTTTATTTTCCCCCTTTTAACTGCCAGCCTTGCAATCTTAACTTAAGGTTTAGGAGTCAGCTTTGAGACCTCTCCTTCTGGGACATGACCCCAGCAACTCAGGTGCGGCAGAGCTGCGAGACCCTCACCCACGCTGCCAGCCCCATCTGCCCTGCTGCCTTCCGCAGGGTCGCTGCAGACGTGAGCATCATGAGCACAGCAAATGGTGTGGCCCCGGCTCTGCCACCAGCTCGCTGCTGCTGCTGCTGCTGCTGGCACGCAGATCTCACCACATCTGAGAACGGGCTGCGCTCTCGCTGAGAGACGTGAAGGTGCGTCTGTCTGGGCACAGGTCTGAGCCCACTGGCGGGACCACACCTGCCCGTCATTCCCATCCTTTCCAAAGCTGGAGAGACAGCGAACAGTTCCTACTCGGCGGAGGGGCAAGCTGGCGTGCTCAGCCTGGGCAGCCAGAGCATATGTGGCCATGGGGAGATGGCGACCCACCTCTCCCCACCCGCTTATCAAGGAGGGCAGCTGACTGGCTGTGATTAATCACCCGTTTCATAGACGACTGAAGTCACGTGAGGCAAATCCCTTTCTTTCATGCCACCTGCAATTCTCATCTCCAGTTATCCCTTTAGATAACATCACAATACTATAATCTACATGAAAGAAAGTAATACGATATTTGGCTTAAATAATTTTTCAAGATGATGCATTGCCCGTTACTGTATATTTACTGGCTGAGGAGCAGATAAGTCCCAATCAACTTTACCTAAAATGGAAAAAGCTGCTTTCACAGTTGTCCACAGTAAAATACCGAACGTGGTCTAGACTGGAGCAGCTTACTGATGTAGGCTTTTCATATGTACATTCAAGTGTTGAATTTGTTGTTATATAGTACTATATACCTTGCAGAATGGTAGTGGGGTATGTTGAGGCAGCTCCCACTCTTCTGGATTCCCCTCCTCTTTCTCCTGCTGCGCTTGCTTTGATCTGTAGCTGCCTCCTGCTTGTGCTCGCACACAACACCTCCACCTGCAGCAGCTATCGCTTCGGGGACTTGGACTTATTTTCCTCAGTTGGTGCCTCTCTTGCCCCACCCTTGCTATAGTTTTGGCAGTAATACAATAATATTACAATATCTGTTGTCTAGGCTTGATTAGAAATCTCAACATACCCACTTTGATTTGCTGTTGCAGTGATGTTCCTCTGCTATCTGCTATACAAGATGGGCAACATTATAAAAAATTATTTGTTTTTAACGATTAGTGGTCTTTTTTTCTGGCATTACCAACATTCCCTGGTGTCATAGGCTTAGTCACTGTAACAGGGATTTCTAGTGAATGCATATTTCTCTACTGAACGCAGACAACGTGACAGAAATATATGTAACACCCTGGCAAGTGCTTAAGGAAAGAAAATGCGATGACAGAATTCCTTGTGCATGCATTGATGGCTGCATTTGAGTATGAATGGCACAGTTAGATTACTGTGGATGCAGTGTGGCTCTAGGTATTTGCAAATAAAACCCCCTGGCTTTCATAAAGGCTGTTTTCATTATAAATTAATGTCCTTTGAGTTGGATTTAGCCTCTAGATACTATCAAAGAATTGCCTCCAACCTGGCTGGAATCCCAGGGACTCTGTTGTATCTTGATGACTTTGCCATGCATGACCTCTCTCTGCCCTTTCACATCAGATCCTGCCAGAAAGATCTTGGTGCTTTTGATGGCGCTCGCTTTATTTGCACAATTGTCATTTATTAGTGCCCAACACTGAATCTGTTGGTTTCCATAAACCACTGCATGAGTTACCACTGTTGCTCCCTAGTGCTTATGATAAGCCAAACCTTCCCTTACTGGAGGAAACTGTTCATTCTCCATCTTGCCTTGGAAAATATGAACTTTTAGCTTTGGCTTATCCTAGTGTATTCAGCTTGCTGAGTTATTTACTAGCTTTTAAACATTTCTGTAGAATGTTTGTTAGATTTTGAACTGTTCTGGCACTCAAATAATCCAAGCACCTTCAGTATAAACTTCTGTCAGTATGTGTATATGAGCTGTGCTCCAAATGTCTCTCCACATTCATTGTTTCTGTGCTGGTGTAAAATGAGTGTTTGAACCCAAAGAAAATTGTAATAAATGTCTTACTTGCTCTTATTCCAAGTCTTCCATTGAAAATTTCCCCTCCAGTGCAAATTAATCTAGTAATTCATTCCTTCTCTCACTCCTCCTCTCTCTCCATTTAGTCCTCTCTATCCTCCTTTGTTTTATATCTTGCATTTATCATTTTTGCACATCTACTCCTAAGAATAGATACCTGGCTAGGATCTTGGTCACTTTGATCCCTTGTATATCCACCTCTTAAAAGCAGTTTATGTCCCATCAATACTCCAGCTTTAAGTCTGTTCCAGGTCCTCACTGTCCTTCACGTTTAAGAACTTTGTTGTGTTTTCTAATCTAGAATTATTAACGGCTACCTTACTCTCCTGCGTTTGCCTGTTGTACTAGCATTGGAAAAAACTTCCACCTTTACTTTTGCTTTTTGCTCTATATGCTTCCCAGCCTCTTTACCTGTTCTGGCTTTCCTCGTTTCTCACTAAACTATTTCTAAACTACCAGTGCTTCCTACAAGGTTCAAAGCGCTCTCCAGGTCTTCCGGCATGGATGTGCCGTATCCTGGGGGTTCACAGCCCAAAGGATATTAGCGGGCATGTGTTTATGGAAGCAGGCAGGCAATTTTTGTTCATGTTAACAAGAATCATTGTGGAACAGAAAGACAGAAATGGCAAAATGATAGAGAGAGATACCACGACAAATGCGAGGATACATCCTGTTCCAGCTCCTCGCTGGAATTATAAACCAGTTCCTCTTTTTTCCACTCCCTTGAAAAAGAACTGTTCGGTTCAAGGACAAGATGTAAACAAGAGTGACTTCAGAAAAGGGAAGAAGTACATCACTGACAATGGACTCCAGGAAGAACAAGAACTGTGAGAGCCTCTCCTTTATTTGTTGAGGAGGACAGGAAGCGCTTCCATGCAGCTTATGCCTCATACTCCTCNTTTCAGTATAGTCTCCCCAGTATGGGCACAGTGCCTGCTATTGTGCTTTTCTTCTTGTGCAAACAGCCTACCTGGAAAGAAATCTGTGTGATATAGGTAAAGCAATATCACCCCAGGGCAGTGAGGAATCAGCAGCGTTTGCATCTTTCATCCTCCATTCCAGAAGACACAAATACTCTGTGGGTACCAGGGAGTGGCAAACCTCAATGTGCTGAGCCTGTCTTAAACGCAGATGTCATGGAGCATTGCTATCTTTTTTTCTATTATTATTATTTTATTTTATTTATTTATACTTATAAATTCTGATCAACATTTTATGTACTGCTCCAAGTAGCATTGCTTCTTCAGTGACAAACTCACCTCCATTAGTACCTGGTCATGCTACATGGGGTAACTGAAAGACAGAAATTTGCAGGGACGGACAGTTTCCTGTTTAATCCTGTCAGTTTGGAAAGACCTCTAGTTCATTATAGACCTAAGGAAAAGTAAAAAGAAGAGAAAAATAAAAGCCACAGAAAGGTACGCGCATGTTCAGCAACCATGCTCCTTGCAGTATTGCACAAGGCAGATTCCTCGTGGGAAGCAGCAGAGAATGACTATGTAGAGAAGAGATGCACAACTGAAAAACACGAGTGGGTTGTTGAAGACAGCCAGTTGCTGGCTTCTGTTGGAAACATGACTCTCCTTCCTCAAGGCCTGAAACTAGATTTTTAAAAGTGGGCACTGGAGATTCACAGGACATGCTCCTTTTTAAAATTATTTTTCTGTGGCCAACAGTTTAGTCCTACAGCTGTTACAGTTTGGTTAGACCTATGTGCAGTGACACTAGTCTCCTGCTGCCATGCTTTCCTCCTCCAGTCCAGTACTTCTACAGCATGGGACTCACAGTTTATCCAGTGCATCCAATTTGTGATGCAGATTGTGGGGCAAGGGGAAAAAAGCCCCAATACACATCACTTCCACCATGCCAGTCCAGCCCTTCCCCATTTTTCTATGATGTTTATCCACATCTTTAATGCAGACCTCACTTCTACAGCTGAAATTCTTGCTTCTACCTGCCACCACACTTCAGCCGCATACCCCTTAGCTCCCCTCCTGTCTCTAGCTTTTCCCCCTAAAGTTTTACTTTATCCCGGTTTGCCATTTGTCATTTGCCATGCCTCCCTTCCACCTCCACTCTCCCACCACACAGCACTTACTTATTTTTTAATTTTGTGCCACCTCCATACTATGTCCTTGTCCAAAAGTGTGATTAGTTCTAAGTTCCCGTCACATGGACTAAGGTCTCTGTAGGCTATAAGCCAGTCACAGGCTGTTGGCTGCGCAGTTCCGATACACAGAACTTAAGGAGTATCTTAAAAAACTGAAGGAACAATTGATGGGATGTCTAGAAACTTAAAACACTTCTCTTTAGGTGAGTGTACAAGGCACAGTGCAATGCCATACAGATGTGATTGAGACTGCCCTAAATCCAGCTCTTCTGCCCAGTGCTCTGTCCTGCCCTGCCTCGTTTGCCTGCCTTTAGCCTGGAACAGGTAAATCCCATGCTCATGTCGCTATACCACCGCTGCTACCAGGGTCAGCTCTTCTACAGCTAGCTCATTTAAATCTGATTTTTTGCAGACATACTACGAAGAAAATTTTTTAGGAGGTTCTTGAAGGGTGAGAACATGAAAAGAGTATTTAAAAAAACTTCTTTGGCTTTCTTTTTATGCTTTTTATTTCTGCCTGTGCTAATAAACTGGTTTTTAGATGTATGCAATTTTTTTTAGACAATCGCTGTAAACAATGTGTCTAGTAAGGACAGCATTAACTCAGCTTCAATCCAGCTTGCTTTTGTTTTCTTCCTTACCCCTCGCAACTGATTCCCGTCTCTCCTTGAGAGGGAGTCAACAGGAAGCATGACACTGCAGGGCAGGAAGCGTGACAGCATTAAACTTCCTGGAGAAGCTCCATTCCCTGTCGTATTGCAGCCATAAGCATCAGTGCAATAAGTATCTTTACTTACTGATCCTAAGTACCACCATAGGAAACTGTCTCTGTCTTAATACAATAGCACCATGTACAATGCTGTGCATGGATAAAGAACTTTTGCAAATTTAAATGTGGTTTTAATGATCTAAAAAAAAAAAGAGAGTATGCTAAAGAATTGTGGGTTTTTTTAAAGGGAAGACAGAAAAAGAGTGGATTATCTTTCTATTTTGGTTGAAAAAGAATCATCACAAAAACCAAGCCGACAGTTTCATGTTGTGAGCACCAATACAGAGGAAACGCTGACAATGCTGTTTTTTAGCCATAAGAAAAAGTCATCAAATATATTTATTGATAGGTGATATGTTCTAGAGACAGGCAAAGTCATGCTTGCTAATGCAATCTCAGGCTAATATTACAATACATTCTTTAACGAATGACGTAATAACGTGCTTTTCACCCATCAATACCACTTCATCATTCAGCCTAAAGGTCAGATGACAGAATGGCTCAAGATTTATTTTTATCATCCCTGTACAAGGATTGAATTCCCACTTCCCAGTTACTTGGATCCCCGCCTCCTTTATTATTCCGCCTTGCCTCATTCAGCAGGCAGCATCTGGAGAATGCATGCCTCGTTTTCTGCACGAGTTGCAGGGCAGGCAGTGGCTACGGGAGGGCTTCTGCACGAACAAGGAACAACGTTTATTTGATGTGCAGAGAGCGTTTTATTTTCTCAAGAACTCTACCTAAGAGACCACAGCCAGTTGATCACGAAGCCTGTGGGAGCCAGAAGTAGCTTTGCGTTTGCCAGCCTTTGCCCCCGGGGCTTGTCAGGGGGTGGTACAAGCGCCTCAATTCAAAGCATTGTAAGGAATGTTTTGTTGCAACACTTTTTGTTTAGCGTAGCCAAGCCTAGAGTGAAGGTTTCTGGCAGACTCTTTGCATAGAAAGTTACAGCACATATAATCTTTTTTTTTAAAAAAAACCAACTTGTAATTACTACATTAACAGACGTTTAGGCATGAGGATAAATGGGCTCGTTCTGTACAGTTCAGAAAAAGCTACCTGAGTAAGGCATTTCAGGTGTTTGATAAAAACCTACCGTTGCTGGAAGCAGCAAAACAAATCAGGAGATCGACTGTATTGTTCTTTGGGCATTTACTTATAAATCCCTTGCACTTGCACTTTCAAGAGAAATTTTAAAAGCACCCCCCCCCCCCCC
>Ga0065711_1034259_pt1:15000-24080 | contig 24080 bp, 8 predicted proteins | sample Hoacrofraction12_FD_59098 | JGI IMG/M metagenome (GOLD analysis project Ga0065711, IMG submission 59098) | Hoatzin crop microbial communities from Cojedes, Venezuela - Epithelial fraction 12 v2 (version 2) | ecosystem: Host-associated > Birds > Digestive system > Esophagus > Crop... | reverse complement strand
CCCCCCCTTTGGTGTGACTTTTAAGGCTACAAAATGTGCCAAATTAAGTCTTTGGAGGTGGAAATGCTATGTTTATCCACAGGGCATGTTCAGCACTGCCAACAGCTGTGCAACTTTTCCCAAACAATGTGGCTCAACGATGACTTGAAAGGACCACAATTAGGGGCAGGAGAATAGTTTAATTTCCATGCCCATTCAATCCTTGACTTCTCTGCTGAGCCTGCCAGCTATTGCCAATTGCAATGGTGGATTTTGTGACATGGACACTTGTCCACTAGGAACTGGACTGAGGCTGCAATCCAAAGTAATTATTTTCAGTCACTATTGACCTACGAGAAGTTTCAAACAAGGAAATGTTGAAGCTTTTCTGCTCTTACCAGCTCCCTCAAGCACTGATACCACTGTAGCAGTGACAGCTGAAGCGTTCCCTGACAATTTCAAAACCATTCTAATAACTTTTTAAATTTTTAACCCTGTCCTCCGATTAATTTGATTACCCATAAAAGAAACCCAAACCAATGAAACCCCCTTTCATCATACATCACAAATGAATATTTCAAATATTTCCAAAACATTTTTCAAAAAAGCCCCTGACGTGAACTGCACATCTTGTGTTGTAGCACGGGATGAAAATACCAAGCTCCACTTTCATAATCATTGTGTTAACCACTCATCCTTTCGCATCATTGCTGAAGAGCTACCTTGTGATTTTTTCCCCCTAGGATGTAAATTTGAAAAAGTAATTTTCATGCCATTTACATGTGCACAGAAATATATATATATTGATTGTATACTTCAGTTACTAACAGGTAATTTGGTAATGTTGGGACCAAAGCTATAGCAAGAATGCACAGTTCTGTCTCAGAGCATAAGTACTCCTGGCTTGTGTTTGGATGGGAACCCTAGGTGCCACAGGCATAAATCAAGATTTAATGATTGATGAATAGTTATCATTCAGCTCTGATGTTTTCCAGCTAACTTACAGGAAACAAAATTACAAACAATGTACATTGTGTTATCAGACTCAAGAGAGAATGCAACAAACAAATAAAAAAAGAAAGGAAGAAAATGCAGCACTGAGGTAAGATTGCTTTGGCCTTCCTCCCACTCTGGGACAAGAAGGGAGGAGAACAGTAGGAGAGAGCTAAAGGCACAGATCCCTCTAGTGGCAGCCACTAAAGTGGGATTTTGGCTCAATCTGAATGAGCAAGTCTTTGGAGCCAGAAGATGTGTTTGGGGCACGAGAGTCTGCAGGCAGGCAACCTGCAGAGCAGGGAGGAGAGCTGTCTCTGCAGAAAGGCTGCCTGATCCCAGGGGCACCTGGAGGACTCAGTCGCTCTGTCGCTGTTCCGAGTGCCCTGAAGGGAGACATGTGGGAGGCCGCGGGGTGGGAGAAGCAGAGTCAGCAGGCATACAGAAGTCAGCAGTTGTATGGTTCTTCGAAGTTCAACTGTGTTGCACAGCTCCAGAGTGATACCTTTCTGCATGCTTTGATTAACACAGGTATCCAGGTCTATTTGGGGCATACTAAAGGATAAATTTTGTATTGCCCCCACACAGTCCAATATATATGGTTGTATTCCTTGCAAGAGAAAGAAACTAGTCTCTTTTTGAAATCCATAGATATGAAATATTGAATGCTAGAGCATGAGATTGTAAATGTCAAGGTATACCAAGTGAATATGGATCAAAGGAAGAAAAAGGCACCTCGACCTGTAAAACCACCTACACTGAAAACGAAGGCCAGTTCCTTGCCTATGGACTCATAAAGATTCAGGCCTAATAAAGGCGTAATCTCACTATTCAACAAGAATATTTGTTCACAAAACCCATCCTGAAAGTTTATCATATTTCATATGTCACATCTCCTCTTTGCCTTATTATGCTGCTCCAGAGCATTAGTCCTACTGTAAATACAGACGTGTATAAAAGGTACACAAATTAGCCTGCCACTCCTACCTGTTTAGGATTTCTTTTAGAAAGGTGTCCTAAAGGGATCAAAAGACAAGAAGAAAAATGCCTGGGTTATAAAGGGGAATATATTTTGCAGACTTGTATCATTAAACATGCAATAGGTTTATAAAGACACTGTGAGTCATGCGATGGTTTAGAGTTTGTCTGAAAATGATTTGTTGATTTATGTAGTCATTTCAGCTCTCCTGGAATGATACGTGCTTACTCCAGTGCGGAGTCTTTCTGAATCTGAACTTGTTCAAAAAACGGACTGTACAGCATGACTGCCTTCAATAGCTAATACAGGACTAGGGGAAGTAGAAGATCTTATCAGAGAGCAGTTGCTTGGTTATGTTGGCATACATTTCTGTGGCAAACCCACATCCTGCCTCCTGTGGAGATACTTCCCACTTTGTTTATAATTTTTTACTGAATATACTCCTCTCGATATTCTTACAAATTTCTGGAAGTCAATTACAAAATCAGCCTAGAGGAAGACTATATCTGCACTGTCTTGAATCTTAAAATATTCTGAATGCTGTTCCTTGAGAATTCATTATAGTGTTAACAGAAGCCCTCAGTTTCAATCTGTTGTAATATATCTAGGCATTTTCTACCAGGATTGAAAGACAAATCATAAAATAACCTCAAAATGAGTTTAGTTGATGAAGAAACATAGAATCATGGAATCATGTAGTTTGGAAAAGACCTTTAAGATCATCAAGTCCAACTGTTAATGTAACTGTCGCAAATGAGCAGTTAGGTTGCTTAAATGATCACTCAAAGGTTTTGCAGGAAAAGATTTTACTGAAAATTTAGAAAATGTGAGCTTACAGAGTTTGTTGGCAAGGTTCACTCTATTACTTATCAAATGAATTGGAATACAAAATCGAAGGAGGTTTTGAGTGGAAGATGATTTACACAGAGTAAAAGAAAAGTGTAAGGGGTAAGGGAGACCCTCCTGTTGAGTCACCAGGTTCAGACTGGACCCCCTTGCTCTCTGAACTCTGGATCAAGAACCGACCTTAGACCACAACGGTTTATGTCTAAAAGGAATAGGTTTAGCAGCAGTTTGTTCGGGGTGTGTTCACAGTTTAAAGAGAGAGTCACAGGAGATTAGCAGCTATCAATCACTGTTTAACTTGGCATTTGCTGAGCGATTAAAAAGAATTTGCTATTACAATCAAAGTAAAAGAATATTATGATTTGAATCAATTAACACACACACACACATACAGTCATAAAAATTGCCCTCGAGTTCAGTGAAATACTCACTTTAAATCGAATGATTTCTCAGTGGGTGAAGGCTGAGTCTCAAGGATATCAGCCCAGGTAGTTCGCAAGTTACTCTGAGAGGCATCCCACTCAGGGGGAGTTACTGGGCCTAGCCCGCTGTGGACCAGAAGAGCTCAAAGGGCCTTCCTTGGTACGGCTGTTTGTAGGGTCTCAAGATGATTGACTTCAGGCATCAGTAATTTTCCATCCTGGTCACAATCCACATAATGCAATCCTGATATTTAGACAGAAACTGTACAATTCTAGTACTACCCAGAAGGTACAGTTCTGACATTTAGCAGGCGGGTGCGACTCTGGGCAGCAGGAGTTCCAGGTGTGGTCAGGGAGCGCCTGATCGGCCCAACTCACTGCTCTTGTACAAAGGCAAGGGAAGTGCCAAGTCGTCGCAATTCAATGCACATCAGCTAACTATTCCTGCAGTGCAAGCAAGAATACAATGTTGGCTGGTTCTGTGATTGCCAGGTGTGAGGGGGGGGCTGCACCACTACATTCCACCCCGTGAAAAAAGTCAATCCATCTATAGAGTGGCGGTGTGGTCGCCTCTTGTCTCTGTGCCTATAAACTGAGTAATACTATAGTCCAATTATAATATGAGGGAAATTTTTTGGTCACCTTAATTATCGAGATTCATTAAATGTGATTAAGCAAGGTTACATTTGTAAGTAGGGTTTTCTAGCAATGTTCCTCGTTTAGCTAACTTCCACGCTCCAATGTGTATGAAAATGTTTAACAGCAAGCATAATATAACTAGAGTTAACAGAATCACAGAGGGGTGTAACATCTGGTTCAGTATTCTGGTCACTGTTCAAGACCACCCAAATAAGGTATGCCACCAGCGATGCTCTCTATCTTTCTTCACTCTTTCAAGGATGTGATGTATTTCTTCTGTGTCATGATGGACAGTGATCAGAGTCCTTTGTCCACTGTCTCAAGGTCGTTTCAGCAATTGATGCAGGTCATCATGTTGCAACAGCTTTCTCACCAATGTGAGGTTCATCCCAATAGGGGTAGGTCACAGGTCTTGATATGGTGCACAGTTGGATTGCTGCACTAACACTTCCAAGCCCACTACTAAACCATGTCCATAAGTGCCACATCTATATGTCTTTTAAATACCTCCAGGGATGCTGACTCCAGCACTTCCCTCGCAGCGTGTTCCAGTGCTTCATAACCCTTTCAGTGAAGCTGCTGCATGGCTAGGGGAAGGGTGGAAAGGACCCACTCTTGTTTTTACTCCATTGAGCTCTCAGTGCCAGGTGCTGTTCCTAATGCCGATTTGATTGATCTTTCAGCAAAGGATCTGGATTTTGATCCTAGACAACGGTGTAACTGAATGCCATGTAACTAGAATCATAGAATCATAGAATCATAGAATGGTTTGGGTTGGAAGGGACCTTAAAGATCATTTGGTTCCAACCCCCCTGCCATGAGCAGGGGCATTTTCCACTAGACCAGGTTGCTCAGAGCTCCATCCAACCTGACCTTGAGCACTTCCAGGGAGGGGACATCCACAGCTTCTCTGGGCAACCTGTTCCAGTGTCTCACCACCCTTATGGTGAAGAATTTCTTCCTAATATCTAATTGAAATCTGCCCTCTTTTAGTTTAAAGCCGCTCCCCCTCGTCCTATCACTACACACCCTTGTGAAAAGCCCCTCTCCATCCCTCCCATAGGCCCCTTCAGGTACTGGCAGGCTGCTCTAAGGTCACCCCAGAGCCTTCTCTTCTCTAGGCTGAACAGCCCCAACTCCCTCAGCCTGTCCTCGTAGGAGAGGTGCTCCAGCCCTCTGATCATCTTCGTGGCCCTCCTCTGGACCTGCTCTAACAACACATCCATGTCCTTCTTATGTCAGGGGCTTCAGAGCTGGACGCAGTACTCCAGGTATATTGCTCATGCGTGTAGCAGATTTACTATATTTCAGGAAGTTTTCTTTAAAAATGCCCCCAAATACATATTTGCATTTGAACAGAATGTTTAAAACTTCTTAAATACAAAATCATAGATATGTATTTATGATTTTTTTGTAAATAAAACATCTTGCTCAAACTGTTATTTATGGATGGCCTTAGAGATGCAGCTAGATATAGTTTAATCCTTAAAGGAATGTGGCCTTTGTATTGTATCATCTTAGGTCACAGTAAAACATCTTACCCTGCGTTAGGCATCCATACAGTAACCATACTGCAAAAAAGCCACTGCCTGTAATAGGCCAAATTTTTTTTCATGGTGATCGTGGCATCTGTTCTCTTTTGATTGCTATTACATTAGCACTTCACTTGAAGACAAAGGGACAGTCTTTCTTCATGTGAATGTTAAATGCATGTCCTAGCTTGTAGAAATATTTCTTCTTTCATTTCAGCTCCATTAATTCTTTTAATTGAGTGGAAATTTTGGGAAACTTTTCACATATTACTAGAACTCGTTTTTAACAAGCAAAATGAAATTGCTTTGTGTGTTTTTTTTAATGAGAAACTAACTAGATATTATTGCTTTAGTAAAGAAAACGTGATTACCTTTCCTTGAACTAGTGAGACGGGCAGTGAAGGAGTTTAAACATAATCACAAACAAGCACACACTGCAAATATAATGGAGTACATATCTGCATTTGCTCTTCACTTTTAGGTTAACATGTCGAGTTTAACACTGTGCTGACACATTTTGATTTGTCATAGATTTTCGAGCAAGAAAGTAAGTCACATGCTCTGCTATTATCAAAATTATTTTCCTTGGATTAAAGTTCACAGCATGTCTAAGGGGGAAAAAAATAATTCTTAAACAACTGAAACTGTCTTTTTAATATGAGTGAAAATGACAATTTTATTCTGAGACGGTGGTAAAAAAAATCCAGTCACCCCTTCTTTTTAGACTTTTTGAAACATAAATGTGCGAACTAATGAGTTCCAGTTTTCTCTGGCAACAAATATTTAAGTAACAGTAATTTTGACTGCAAAAAGACCTGCATTATCCAACTGCAGCGCAGTCAGCTCTCAGTTTTGTTCTATACTGCACATGCTACATACTACAAAGAGTTCTATAATATGTTGGTTCACAGTGTTAAACATCTTTTTAATGAAGAGAAATGACTGAGGTGCTGTAGGGGGTAAATGCACCTATATATACTATTGATTTAGAAAACTATATTGTGATAGGTCTGCACACTTTTGGCATTCTATGATTTTGATTGTGACATTTTTACACAGATGCCTCATCTAGGCTGTCTGCTGAGACCTGTGACAAGAGTCAGAAGTGAAAGAACACGACACTTTGCAATAAGGAACTAAATTTTTTACTTTTGCTAACATTTTGAAAGTACAGTTTTTGATCTGGCACTTCTTATCTCTCTGTAGCAGAATAGGACAACAGGGAATGGTAGTCCTCTGCTGCCTAGAGGACAATGGACAAGAGATGCTCATGCTGTTTTTTGTAAAGCACTGCATGCATTTTCACTGCTAAACAAATTAGTAATAAAATAAGACATGCCATTTTTAATGAGAGATTGCTGAGGATTTAAACTACTTTCTTTTCTAGGACAGGAATGGGCTGGTTTACCTCTATTCTCTTTTTCCCTCCCATCAGAGACAGAGGATGTTCACTGTGGGTCAGCAATGCAGAATGAGAGGACCCCATCCCAGCTAGTGCAGGGGCTTCTGTGTTGCAGTGTAATGACACAGAGCACAGTGCCAGGTTGTAAAACTAGCCTTTCTAACAGGTTTTCACAGCCTGGTTCCTCTCTTTGAGGCAGAAAAAAGGTATCTTTTTACACTGGCCATTACGCTGACTACATTGTGCATCTGAACCTGTAAACTTCTGGAAACAATTTACAGTACTGTTTAGATTTTAATACCACAAAATATTTCTGAGTGACATTTGAAGATGCCATTTTACAACAGAGCAGACTCCATAGCTAGAAAACAAGAACAAATCCAGTATCTCTTGCTATAACCTTTATCAAGCAGCAAAAAATGAAAATGAAAACCAGACATGGAGTAACAGAAAAGACATTGTTTGCCAGGTTCATCGTGGAATTTGGTAGCGCATTTGGGAAACTGAGACTAAATATTAGAATGCCAGAATACTCTGCATGTTGGCTTATCAGATTTTGAGAACGATATTTTTGTAATCCTTCTTGCTGAAAGGCAAAAATTCCCTTTTTATGAAATGCGAGCTTAAAGTATTCTTCAAATTCCTTCACACTGATACTAGCAGATCTCAGGTGGAGAACAAGCTTAGTCAGAAAACTTTAGTCTCCTGGTGTTACACACTGACAAATAGACAGAGGCAGATTTTGGCAGTTGTGTTTAGGGCATTTGTTCAGGTATCCTCACTTTTCAGATATGCCCTACGTCACAGCAGAAATAAGTGGTGGCTGATGGCTTCACAGAGAGCTGGCTGAATGTGCTGGGAGGTAGCACTGGTGTCACTGGATCACAGCCCAAAAATTTGCAACTGGGTTGAACACGCAGATACTCATCATCCTAAAATATGTCCATTGTCCATAGGGAAGTACAGAGCAGCTCTTTGCCTGATGACACAAGAGATGTGCTGTACCATCCAGCACTCACTTTCTGTAGGTGGACAGCCCCAAAGATGGTGTCCTGTCAACCCCCTAGCATGAAACACCACACAGGAAAAAGTTCTCTGAAAAACAAGTTTTAAATTAAATCTGAAACACTCCCAAGGGACGGAACTGCTATGCTACAGCCTCAAGTTTTTCAAATATGCACCTCAGCCTTTCACTGTGCAGAATTTGCCAGGTCCTTCTGTAGTTCATGCCTGAACGTTGTGAATTAACAAGCATGTAAGTAATAACAAAGTATTAGTTGAGATGGATGCCCTGCACAGTCAGAGAAACTAATTCAGACTGATTTCATTTTGACAGCAGCATCTGTGCTGCTCAAAACCACCCTCTATGTTTCTGTGCCCAGCGAAGCGCAGTACGCCTCCCAGTCCAGGGAGAGTGTGAGGAAGGTGACTTTAACCTACCTTTATACCTGGAGGATAACAGATTGCTACAGGGGCTGCATTAATCAAAAGCATAAATTAAGAAGCTCTAAAAGTTGCTATGATACCTGTACAAACTCACCTGAGGTTTCCAGCCAGAAGCTTCACAGCCCATAGCAACTGAGGATCCGCTTACAGGAGCGTACCAGAAAGGCCGTGCTCATCCCAAAGGCACTCTCTCTTCCCTGGAAACTCCAGTCCACATGCAAGAAAAAACACTGTCTTGATATACAAAGAGATTTTACAGCCTCCTTTATTTCAAAAAAGATGATATGTAAAATAAATTAATTTCTATACCTGTTTAGGTTGTTCTCCATATACTGAAGTATGTTATCCAAGTGACATCTGAATTGTAATCAGAACACCTTCTAAAGTTTTAGCTAGGAAACATAAATAAAACAGACCTAGCCAGCCAAATTCCTGAAGTGATCATTAATTAGAGGTCTCAGGGCAGACATGTGATAACTTCATCCGAACAACCTGGGAAGGTGAAAGAATCAGAGAGATAAGGGTTGACAAAACATGGCTGAAATTCATGACATGCTTGTAAGTATCTCACATGGCTGCAGTTCTTCCAAGTTATTGTTCTGTCCCAGCCTAGAACTGTTTCCTTTGAATTAATCATGATACGATGCCAGATTAGAACTTGCAGATTAGACTAGATCCCAGTTTTATTGCTATTTGGCTTGATTTTGGCTTGGATTTTTTTTTTGTTGGTTGGGGGCTTTTTTTGAGAGTGCAGACTGTTTGTTTCATATTTTCTAGTTCAAAGCCTAGTAGAATACATTTACAAATATATGTGCATGTTACCATTTCATTTTATATTTAAC
>Ga0065711_1034259_pt1:0-10000 | contig 24080 bp, 8 predicted proteins | sample Hoacrofraction12_FD_59098 | JGI IMG/M metagenome (GOLD analysis project Ga0065711, IMG submission 59098) | Hoatzin crop microbial communities from Cojedes, Venezuela - Epithelial fraction 12 v2 (version 2) | ecosystem: Host-associated > Birds > Digestive system > Esophagus > Crop | place... | reverse complement strand
CTTTCTTTTTGTGCCCTTAAATGCTTAATTTACTGAAAAAAACTCCTCTCTTTTGGCTATATTTGGTGTTACTGTGTGTGTCCTTGGTCACAGAGGCAGTACTTTGAGTGGGGTGTGAAAGCAACAGTGTGCCTACAGTGTGGTCTGTGTGGCTGGGTACACAGCTGGGATGCCAGACCTCTCTCCTGAGCTTTTAACGTGCAGCAGGGATGCTTGGTGCACATTCCTAGCATGCTTCAGGAGGGTGTTGTAGGTGGTAATGTGTTGTGGTTTAACCCCAGCTGGCAATTAAGCACCGTGCAACCACTTGCTCCCATGAGATGGGGAGGAGAATGGGAAAAAGTAAAAGCTCATTGGTTGAGATAAAGACAGTTTAACAGGAAAGCAAAGGAAGAAATTAATAATAATAACAACAATAATAATAGTAGTAGTAGTAATAACAATTATATATATATAAAACAAGTGATGCACAGGTGCAATGGCTCCCCATTTGATGAACATCACCCAGCCTACCCCCAAGCTGCTCCCCAGCCGACTCCTCCAGTATATATACTGAGCCTGACGTCATATGGCATGGATTATCCCGTTGGCCAGTTGGGATCATCTTCCGAGCACCCGGCAGGCCAGGCCAGCATAAGGACCTGAAAAGTCCTTGACTAGGTAGCTACAACTGAGTATGTCATCAATGTTATTTTCATCCCAAATTGAAAACACAGCACTACACCAGCAACTCAGTCCCAGCTGAAACCAGGACACCTGGACCTTCTTGTTTAGGCAGAGCACACTGAGAAATTGACAGGGTCACTCTATGGGGCCTGCTCAGAAAGCATGATTGAAAGAGCAAAAAACCAATAGCCTGAGGCCAAAGTTGTGGAAGGGTAAAGGCAGAAATTCTGTTTTTCTGGCATTTGTCCAAGGGCCTTCTTGGTGCGAAGGAATCCGGGATTGCTTCCCAAATCTGCACAAAGTCCTTGACCCTGTCCCAGCTCCATAGTGGGCATGACCTTGCACAACCAATCCCAAGTTTTTGCAAAATGGAAAGTGTGGCAAAACCAGGGCTGTGGCATTCTTTGGTGAGCCATTTGTGGGATGGCCGGTGGGGAGAGATGCTGCGATGCACATCTGTACTGTGGCTGCAGCTGGAGACACTAGATGAGGAGTAGATATCAAGCAAGCTTGTAATCAGAATGCTTGCATATGCACAGGCTTATTAGAAATTTCTGGCTTATCTCTTTCAGGAGTGAAATTCTGTCTTGATCCACAGGCAAGATGAAAGAAAAGCAGTAAGGTTTTTTTTTTTTGTTTCCTTTAACTGAAAGAATAGTTAATTTTCCATTCAGACAATGCCCTGCTTGCTCATGGAGGTTGACGTGTAATGGTGGTTTTAATCTTGTGCCTGCAATTGCTATTTCTAATTAATGTAAAGAGACATAAAAGCCAAATTATATACCCCTGAGTAAAAGAGATTAAAATGAAAATACTGCCAATTCAGTTCTAATTTTATTTATAAACCTAATCTGAAACAAATGTCACTTTTTTAACTGATTCTGAATATATCATGCTGACTGTAAAATTATAAAACTCCCACTGATGTATTCAGGAAATTCAGTGGAGCACACTCAGTAATTTCACTTTACTAGTCATTAGGTACAAATTACGGCTCACCATAAAAAATATGAATCAGCTGTCTGCATTTCTTTTTGATTTGGAAACTTCAGATCATGAATCACTTGCAATTAATTATAAACCACACGTAAACCAACAATGTGAATCGTGTTCAAAGGCTATGTTTAGCAGCGTATCATTTGCTTGCTGAATGTCATGTATTGAAAGCATAATTCTTAGTAATTTCAGGGTTTTCCCAAAACTTTCAACTTCAGTTCAGTAAAGATGTTTTATCAGGTTCCCAGAGTTGGGGAAATCCTTGTTCAAATTGATTATGGAAAATTAGATTAATGTCAGCTTGCATTTCCAGGGCCAAATTCATGTCACACATAACTATGTAAAAGTAAGCTTAACAGATTTAAAAAAGACAATCTGCAAATAAAAAGAGATTCAATGTTTTATTTTAGGCTGCATTTTAAGAAGATGTTCTCTTAGACAGAAGTACCATAGTATAAAACCACTTTAGACAACGAGAATCACTCATGTTGGTATGTTTAACACATATGCTTCAATATGAATTTAAAAGGATGTATTTTGGCTTTATCACAGCATGTACTAAACTGACCTGAGAAAGTGGTGTATTTTTAAACAAGCTTGCAAGAAGTTTAGCCTTACTATGATATTATGAATTGTAATGTTTTCATGAAGAAATTTTCTGAAAAACTAGAAAATGGGAAAACTTTCGTATTCAATTATAAATAGTGCCTTGTACAGCATTAGAGACAATCAATTTTCTTAAAAGATAGCAAATGGAAAGGTTCGTTTCTCTCTTGCTTTGCTATGCTGCAGATGAATATAGGGATATCTGTTATTTCCTACCTTACGAAGTCCTCACCTGACACAATAGAGTTACATATCAAAGTAATTTGTATTTTAGATAATTTCTTGATAAAAAGAAAATATACACCTACTAAGAGTAACTGAGAAATTGAAAGGTTTTTATAGCTAATTCCTACTGCCAGTGCTCAATTCCTAGAGTTTACCGATAGATTTCTAGAGTGGCCTTGCTGCTAAAATTGCGATGTATTCTTCAGACCTTGCCAGACTAAACCAGGAAGGTACTGCCTATGGGATGTAAAGTATCCTTCCAGAGTTTCTGCAGGTGAGAAGAAATACAGCACCTTCCTAGAAGGAACTAGTCACTTCACAAATTTGCAATATTTTTCAGTACTAGGAATACACATAGGTATGGTGGATTTTGGTATTATATATCACACTGCAAATATTGGTTTGAACCTTTCGCTTCCTATGTATACTTCTAAAAGTGAAGGGCATTAACAGTAATTAGCTTTTTCTCACCAAAAAATTAAACAAATTTCTTAAATTCAATTCTTTTACAAGGGTCAATAAAATTTCTGATACAGGAGAGACAAAAATTCATAGTTTATGTCTTGGAAAGGTATTTTAAATTCCTCATTAGCACATACTATATACTGTCTGTCTGTAGGGTTTATCTAAATTTTATACACCATTGGTAAAAGTCTTCAAATATATTCATGGTCAAATCCTCTTACTATTATCTAAAATATGGTAGACATGATTATCAGACAACGGAGGGGGTAGACAGATCTGCCTAGCCTGAGTTTCTACATATTTTCAGCACAGGAAAGTGATACTCACTAGAAGAATAATATCTACTAATCCCAGGAGGATTTGCTTCAGACTGCTTATTCAATGCAAAGCATCTTCATGTGATGAGTATCGCTGATAAGACTGCAAGATCTTTGTTCAATGCAAGATATTTTCTGAGGAAAATTCATGAGGTATTAAAAAAATAAAAAAAGTTTATGGTTAGAGTTCTCCTTGCCAATTCCTTTCTCTAAGTACATAACCAGCAGGTCCTATCCATCTGGCTTGTAATGCCCCAATATTCATGACTGCCCTCACTTCCCTGAGGAGATGAGGACAATCTAGAGTACAAGTAATTATTAAAACTCAAGTATAACTAAAAATGGTTTTCCTCCCTGAAACTCAGCTTAAACTTCCATTTGTCTTAATTCAATCTCATTTCTTCTGTGAGAATCCGTGTTTGTCGACATCTTTGTGTCGTTGGTATTTGCCGTTCAAGCACGTATGGATTGTAATCACAACCTATTTCCATGTCCCTGGCCCAGTGTTTTAGTCAGAGTAAATATAGCGAAGGATTTTACAGGTAGATGCACATGAGCCCACATAGGCACTTATTTATTTCTGGAAAAGCATCTATTTCACGTTTTTGCTTTTGCCTTAATTCTCTGAAAACTTACCAAAATCTTCTAGAAAAGACAGAAAGAGGGAGAGAATTACCTTTTCAGAGATGTGGAGAAGGAGGTTGTTAGCTGTTGACAGGTAGCATGAGCCAGTAGAGCAGTCCCCTGGTATTTCTTATGCTCTCTCGTGCTGCAGGTATCACTCTGCTAAATAAGGACTAAAAACCAGAGTGGGTCCTTTGGTCTTCCCCTTGATCCTGGTAACTTCAGACCTGTGCACTGATCCCATACATCTGTTCTTTGAAGGCAGCATAATTTGTAAGGACAGAAAACACAACAGTAATGGATTCAATTCGAAAAATCTGGTCTCAATTAATAAATCTTTTTTTGATTCAGATTTAGTTTTTACTGATATGTTACTATAAACCCAGTTGCTGAAAACATATAACATTTGCTTTGAATGAGAAATAGCAACAGATACTAGAAGTAAGCATTTGTCAAGGACTAGCAGTAGTTATTCTATTATGGTGTTAAAATCACTGCCATCTGACTCATATCTATACTTCAGCTATAAAATTAAATGTATCGACTGTGTCTTAATGTTCCTTTCTTACCAGCAACCTCTGTGTATCAGTAATATTAAAGTTTGTGAAGGGTTTACTTACAGTAATCCACTAGTGATATTTTCCCTCACAAACCTAAACTTTTCACTTGGTATTTATCTGCATATTTTATTGTTGAGTAAAATTAAGAATGTTTTACCTTCTATCCATTCATAACTCATTCCCATGTTAGATCCCCTTGTAAGATAATATTAACGGTCTTTCATTTTATACCAAAGTTATTTTTTTTTCAGAACCTGGGATGGACCCAGTCTGTATTGTTCGAAAGAAATAATTCCTCATTTTTTGTGGCCTAAATTGCTGGTTTTTGCTGTAGAGTCTTTGATAGGCTAGGCATAAACATGAAGATGAGACATACTTGCTGTACATACATAACCGGTAGAAGCATGTTAATTTTAATTCCATTGGACCATTTTATCATCCTAATTTTAGCTTTAAGGACACATTTTTTACTTCTACAGAGAGCCACTTGCTGTAAATAAATCCTAACCTGGTATGTAGAAATTGTTGTGGTAAGCACCTACATAACTCTCTCTGATCCTCTGAGATCTGCATACAGTGTCCTCTGTGGGGAAGCTGTGCAGGCAATGAGTATCAAGCAAAAGGAAGGCCACAGCCAAATCTAAACACATCTTCCAGTTCATATAGTACAGACCTCTTGCATTGACCCTGGTATCTAACCAAAGAGAGACAAGTGAACGGGAGGATGAGCAATTTTCCAGCTGTGAAAGTAAGAATAAGCAAGCTCTGAGAAGGAAATGCCTCTTTGGAAACATTTAGTAAAAACACCTGTTGCTCAATCAGAAATTCTTGTTGTAACCTTTTATATCTGGGCATTAAATGCTACGTCCCAAAAAGGCTTCAGCTGGTGCAATGCACAAATTTGGATTACCTACCAATTAAAGCATAGTTATAAACATCTTCTAGCACTCTTCAATTTTATTTACAACTATGCAATACATTTCAAGACCTCTGTCTTCATGTTCTGTGTTCTGCATTGTATTTTCAAATCAAAATGAGCAACCACATTCCTGTTTTTGGCCAGCACCTTTGACAGTGTAAACATTTGGCCTAACAAAAAGAAGACTGCACTAGAACACAGAGCTTTGTAGAAAAAAATCCGCTGAGTTTTGTGGTATAGACTCCACAATTTTTCACTGTAAAAAACCCCAAATAATCATTCTAATTCTGTGGCTTTTAGTATTCAGGGCAGAATTCACCTGTTGCATTCCGCTTTCTCTCATTGCAATTTTATCCCACATATATACTCCATAGAACTTCTATTAGAGAGAGAGAAGGAGTGACAGATATTTCTTTTTAACCTTTAAGAGTACCACAGTGTTAGGAGGGAGAGAAGTACGAAGGTACAAATGTAAGCAGGAAATAGGACAGGAAGATAGATTGATAACGTAGCTGAGCTGTTCTCATAATTAAAAGGTGTCAGGGACTGCAGTCTGTTTATTGTTTGTCCAGACTGAACAAACAAATTGCATTCTTTGTTTTTTGGTATAATAAATCTAGTCATGAAGAAAGCCTTTGTTTTAGATTTGTATCTTAAGCAAAGAAACTAAGTCTTAAAAATTGTAGAGAACGCATTCAAAGGATAAAACTTGCTATTAAAGGACACGTATTTCCTTTCTTCTCATCTAGACCTGTGTTACTATGAATTAATTTCATATTCTGAAAAGGACTGTAGATCTCAATGTGGGGATTGCTGCTAGTATTTCTGAAATGCACAATACCATTGAAGAATTCTGCTGTAGCGGTGTCAGGAAATGCAGTTGTGCCATGACTGGATCACTCAATGAGAATAACACAGAAAAAAAAAAAGACTTGAAAAGAGCTCAAGATTAACTGTCAGAGAGTTTGCCCCAAATAAGTGTATGCATGTGTGTTCACTCACACCTGTGTGTGTGAGTGCTTATACCTCACTAAAAAAGAAAAAAAGAAACTCTTTCTATTTACTGTTTGGAAAGGCACATGTGTGTGTGGTTTAGCCTATGTGAGGTAGGCAGAGACCAACACGTGTTCAGATACCTCCGTGGCGCAGAAATGACCACCTCCATTTCAAGTAAAGAGTAAGAGATATTTCCACCATAACGTGCTAGTTTCAACTCAATGTAATTTTAAAAAAGTCTACTGGATTTAAATTTGTCTGTCAATACAAACACGAACTGTAGACATAGTTTTCATGACATTACTGCCAAAATGAATCCTAAATCTCACGTCCATGAAAATTTCATCCTCAAACTCCAACTTCCTCTGAGAATTCTCAGCTGCAGAGGAATTCAGTTTATATTATTATAATATCACATAAATTTTTATACTTCAGTTCACTAGGTTGATTAACCTACGGATACAATGGAATGATTTATTAACTATGCTACACTGAACTAACCTCCTCCTATCCTCGTGCTGCCTTTGCCCTAGATTTGAGATATAGAATCTTGTTTACTTGAAATGTTTATCCACTTTACTGTAAAAAAAGAATTTCAAACAAAAAAAGTTCTCTGCTTAATTTCTTAATCAGTTATGGGACATAAATCTTCTTTGCAACATAACATTTTTGACTATGTCCGAAAACCATTCTTTATTCCAAGGCAATACTTTCTGCTTGCACTGAAAAAATCACATAAAAATATGATTTACGTATTTTAACTCCAAGTCAAAGTGATGTTTTTCCTTTATAATTTTCAAGGGCCACAACCAGCAGATGTCTTTTCTAATGGAGAACAGAGGCTGATATACCTGATGCACAACCTTTTATCTGAGATGGTTAGTGCACTTCCAGTTCTACGAATGTGAAAAAAAAATCACCATAAACCTCATAGTCCAAAAAGTACCTCTTTTTAGTCTTCTCTCATCTTTACAGTACTAAATTTTGTTGTGTTTATCATCTCAAATGTATGTATCAAATGAACATACAGACACAGGATAGAGAAGCAGGAGTATAAAAAGCAAGTGCTGCTGGATTGCTTCATAACAACACCAGTGAAAAATAATTTCCTAAAGCTGTTGTAGCTAGTACAACAGCTCAATTTTGCACTGCTGTGGAAGGCAGCTGGAAAAGTTTTTATTTCATATGTGAGGGTAAATATCAAAGCTACATAGGAAGCATTTTAGAACAGACAGACAAAAGCATGCCCCTTGAACCTGCAACTGTGCTCCGCTGATGTGGCAATGCCACCCATGAGCATACACGTGAACCATCCTTGGGACCCCTTCTACCAAGCGTCAGAGTAGCTGAAGTGTAGCACCCACCAGTGTCTGTACTTTGGATTCCTGTGCTGCTGCTGAATTTCAGTGAAACTATTAACACTGCTTACCCGTTGCTTGGAGCACTCCAGCAGTATCGTCCCTGTTGTGCCATTTCTGATGCAACACAGATTTTTAAAAATTTCCAGTTATATATTTACCCAATTATTTGCAATTACAGACTATTGTATAATTATGTAATTATGGACTTATAAAGATATGAATTGTTCCTTCCATCTTCCATCAAGAGCTGTAATGAATGACGTTCAATTGCATAATTAACATATGTTTATACCGTGTTGTTTACAAGACACTTTGTCATGCTTGGATCAGTTTTGGCCAGTTTGATGCACTAGCTGATACCCACTTTCTGCAGAAACTCGTGGTCTGTCTGAGAGCAAGGGTGCTGAGGACAAGCATTCATGGCATGTAAACTCTTGTAGGCTGCTGCATAGGGACTACATTTAGGAAATAATTGTTTGAGAAATAGGAGCTGTTCTCTAAACATACGTGTGTGTCTAAATCGTAAGGGTAAGTTTAGGCCAGATTCTCCTATTCTTCATATTCTCTGTACATACGTTGCTCTCCCTCTAATTCAGCAACACCATTGTCTCACAACCACAAACTTGCTCTTTCAAATAGATTATTAGAATGGGTGTAAGCCATCCCACTTAGTTTTTTTCTACTCTTGTACTTAAAATAAAGGGGTGAGGGGTGGGGAATGCATTAATGCTAAAGACACTGACAGTGTCTAAATCCTTTCTCCATGTACAAGGATGCAGAGGGGAGACGTTTTGTACTTTAAGCACAGAAATTAGTGTTAGCTAATTGGTCTCAACAGGGGTCAGTAGCAGCAGGTAAGAGGACCGCAGGTTTATTCTGATTTCGTTATCCCGCACTGCTCTTCCTTAAACTACACAGCCAAGTGACAACACGTAGTTCTCAAAACCGTTTGCAGGATGAGATGTACAGAAGAGGGACTACTTGCTGTCCGCAGCTCCTGGTTTTATTTGAAGAACTCGTAGACAAGACAGAGGAACCGTGTCACTGTCAGAGTGCCTCTAGTCTGTGAACGGGCAGGTACTTGCATTACACTGTGCTTTGTCACTTCACAGATATTTTGGTTTTGGTTTTCATTTTGTTTTGCTTAATCTAGATTTAAAAGTCACTAGCTATACAGCATTACATGTTTCGCTTCTTAAAAGGTGGTTAGAAATAAGAGGGTACCCACGTTAAGAGCACATTTCTGATTAGCAACTTATCTATTCAGCAATAAATAGACTTTCAACTATTCCTTTAAGCTATTTGTAACTTTTCACCCATATTTCTAGAATTCTTGTCTCATTATTTACACATGTGGGAAAAAGATGATTTTATGTATTGTAATGGCATTCTATGTGTCCTGGGTTCGGCCAGGACAGGGTTAATTTTCACCAGAATCCAGGAAGGGGCACAGCCGGGTGGGCTGGCCCAACCCCAACCTCGCAGGGTATTCCATACAATGTGCCATCACGCTGGGTTCTGGTGGGGGGGCGGCGCGGGGGGAACTCACTCGCGGCTCGGGAGGGCTCAGCAGTGGTTCGGTCCGAGACAGCGGTTCTGTTCTGCTGGTTTGTTTTGTGTATTCCCCTTATCTTTATCGTTGTTGTTGCTGTTCCCTCTGTTTGCTGTTCTGTTAAACTGCCCTTATCCCGACTCACCAGTTTCTGCCTGTTTCTTTCCATTCTCCTCCACACCCCGGCAGGGGGAGGGGCGGCCGCGTGGCGCTTTTGTTGCCGGCCGCAGCCCAAGCCAGAAGATTAATTTGGTGCCCAAGTGTGGGGCGGGGATAACGGCAGGGCTGAGCAGTGTGTGTTAAAACTGCTTTCTTACATTTTGTTAAATTTTGTTATACGCATTTATTGTGTTAGTTAAATAGTCACCGGTAAAAAATGTTTCTGACTTTGATCAGATGGTTGTGGTATTTGAATCCTTATTTGCTCTATCTGTTCATTGCCATGCTGTTCATTACCTCGGGGAAAAGGACCAGGATGATGATTTTGCTGTACTGTATGACATTGACTTATGACATGATAACATTACTGTGCATGAACTTAGGCTTGTATTTGCTTGCGGCACTGCGGTCGTTTCCATACCTCGGATCCTATGTCTTGGAATTTGTTAATAATCGAACCCAGCCTGTGGGGAAAACCGGAGGGGATACCTTCCCCCACTCTTTCACCCCCCCTCTCTCCCTCAGGCTGGTCCTAACGGCTTTTGAGAATTTCG
>Ga0065711_1006876_pt1 | contig 24080 bp, 14 predicted proteins | sample Hoacrofraction12_FD_59098 | JGI IMG/M metagenome (GOLD analysis project Ga0065711, IMG submission 59098) | Hoatzin crop microbial communities from Cojedes, Venezuela - Epithelial fraction 12 v2 (version 2) | ecosystem: Host-associated > Birds > Digestive system > Esophagus > Crop | place... | reverse complement strand
TAGAGACAGCAGTGACAGGATGAGGGGTAATGGTTTTAAACTAAAACAGGGTAGGTTTAGGCTGGATATAAGGAAGAAATTCTTTACAATGAGGGTGGTGAAACACTGGCCCAGGTTGCCCAGAGAGGTAGTGGAGGCCCCAACCCTGGAAACATTCCAGGCCAGGTTGGACAGGGCTCTGAGCAACCTGATCTAGTTAGTGGTGTCCCTGCTCGCTACAGGGGGGTTGGACTAGATGACCTCTAGGGGTCCCTTCCAACCCAAAACTTTCTATGATTCTATTCTCTGGGCTGTATTTCAGACACTGCTGTTTTAATAGATGCACAAGTAAAGTACAAAATTATGTAACCCGGTGCTTAGAGGAGTCAGAATAAACAAAGCAAGCAATAATCAATTAGCTATTTATACAATGAGTAAACAGCATATAAAGGTGACAAAGTAAGAATTCTAGCTTCTCCACTACAAAATACTAACAAACCAAAACAATAGCTTTCTATGCTGGTAATTAAAATAACAGTAGCAAAATATTTTAAAAGAAAGCACACACTAAAATAAATAATTCTTAGTAGAAGGAACAAGTGAATGAAAGAAAGTGCATTTTCTCTTCCATGTGAGTATAAAACCAAAAAACTTCAAGTTTCAGAGCATGTAGTGCTTCTGTACAGTACAAAAAGTTTGCAACTCCCTTAGGAAACCATTTTCAAGAGCTAATAAAGAATTCATCCCACTTGAGTAAAGCAGGCATGTTTGGCTGCATCCATCCATTAAGAAAATTCTCTTCCTAGTTTTGCATTGTTAACTGCTTCATTCGCTTAACTGCAATGAGCCTTTAGTAACCTACTTTGCAATCACACAGCATTACTCTCCTCTGAGATTAAGGGCACACTTTACCAAAAGCAGCAAAAAGACTCGTGCATTCAGTTTTTCCTTCTACATGTGCAATATAAATCTGGACAGCTTAATAGTTTCACCAAAAAAAGAATGGAAAGTAATTTCCTTTTCTCTGGATTAATCTTAAGTGTACATATTCAAGGAACACCATAATAGATATAACTGCGATAGCACATTCATTCTGTGCACAACACAAAGTGCAGCACAGCACCGCCTGCAAAGCGCAGCGGGAAGGGAAACGAACTGTTTAAAACTCATCTGAAGGCTTCCTTCATTCCCACATCTGCAAAGTTTGTTCTGCAGCAAGCTCTGAAAACGCCACAGCTCAGCCACCACCGCGCATTTCCAGCTCGCTCAGAATTACTACCCAGCCTGAAGCGCGCGGACCCTAAGCTTGCTCCAGCTTTTCACCGAGCGCTCGCTGTAAGGCACTACCAGTGACGAGACGGAGCTTAGGTCGGCCCTGCACTGCAGCAACGAGGGGAGACACAAGCAGCGACCGCGCTTGGGCCCGAGGCGAGCGGCAGAGCTCAGCTGGGACCCGGGCCTCCCTCACCTCAGCCCCCGCAGCCACCCAGCTCACCGACGCTCCCGGCCGCTGCTCGCCCGCCTCAGGCGAAGCCGCCCGAGCCCCGCCGCTTTCCCCACGCCCGCACCTTCCCCCCGGGTCCAGCCGCCCCGCTGGGCGCTCGCAGGCCCGGCTCCGCGGACCCGCCAGGGAAGCGATGACTCTGCAAAGTCCCCCCTCCGCTCCGCTCCGCTCCGCCCCGCCCCGTCGCCGGCAGACCGCTCCGCGCAGGCTGTGCGCCGCCCGCCCGCCGAGAGCCCAGGCCCGCAGCCCTCTCCTCACCTGAACGTAGTCAGGGAGAAGCTGTAGCCGCGCTCCGCCATTTTGGAGTCAAAACCCCTCCGCTCCCCTCACCAGCTCCCTCTGCGCAGGCGCAATCGCTCCGCCCGCTTCCTGCACGAGGACACAGCTAGCGCGCTGATTGGCGAGAAAGCGGGGAGGGCGGGAGCACGCCGGGAAGAAGCGCCTGGCCCGCGAGGGACCCGATTGGCGAAGAGGCGCGCCGTGAGGCACGCTGGGAATTGAAGTCCCTGGTGGCGAGGGGGATGCTGGGACTTGACGTCCAGGTCTCGGTCCTCGCTACGCCGTGAAGTGCTCGGGGCACTCGGCTTCCCAGAAGGCTCAGCGGCGGTCGCGCATGCCCAGTGGTCCCTCGCCGCCCCTGAGGCCTTGGCGCGGCTGTGTGGGGAGATGGCCGCTCTGGTGGTGATCTTCTCTCCGCTGTCGCGGCTTCGCGGTCTCCTTCAGCGCTGCTGGGGGCGGCTGGAGCGCGGCCTCCTGCCGGGTTTCTCCGGGGGTCAGAGCCCGCCCTGGGGTAGGTACCGGCCTGCTCCCCTCCCGGCTGAAGGACGGGGCGAAAATGGGGCCTGGGTGCAATGAATTACCCTTTCTTTTTCCTGCAGGACCAGCGCTAGCTGTCCAAGCTCCAGGTTTGCTTCCAGAGCCAGTAAGCGACACCAGAGAAAGCAGTGAGGCGCCCAGCCTCTGGGACAGCATCCTGTGGATGGCGGCGCCGAAGAAAAGGCGCACCATTGAAGTGAACCGCTGCAGGCGAAGAAATCCCAATAAGCTGATAAAAGTAAAGGTAATTGCCAGACTGCCGGGGGGTTGGCACCTTGGTCACTGCAAGTAATTTTGTCAGTGGCAAACGGGCGTGCTGGAGTTAAGCTTTACAGCAATCATTTTTCATCTTCCTTATTTTAGAGAATCATTATAGCAGTCGATGCTGACTGAAAAAGCCTCCTGGAATGTGTTTATAAATAAGCTTAAAAGACATTGTAATCTTCAAAATACTTTGTAACAGGTACATTCACCATGTGTGACCGTGGTCTGTGGTTAAATAAAAAGTGATAGTTTAGGTGCAAGCCTAAAAGTGAATTTTAGCTAAAGAGCTATCATAAATGGAAAAGGTCTATACTTGCCGTGCATCGAGCTGAGCTGACAGGTCTTTAGTCTTCCAAACATCAGTAGCCATAATTTAGGTATTGACTTCCCAGGCTATGTTCTGTGGTACGCATTTGATGTAGCAATACATTGCAGAATACAAAGAAGAATAAATTTTGAAAAGTCAGTTGAATTTCTCTGGTATTTCGTTTAAACTTTTTAGTAGTTTGTGATAGTTCTCTCTTTCTTTTGTTGTTGTTCAAATTACAAAATTTACTATTTTCCACTGTTTTTTAGAGGAACATAGACGTTTGCCCCGAGTGTGGAAACTTGAAACAGAAGCATGTCCTTTGTGGCTATTGTTATGCAAAGGTCAAAGCAGAAACTCGACTGATACGGATGGAAATACGGAAAAAGGAAGGAGGACCATTTAATACTCCTACTGTAGAGACCGTTGTCCTTTATGATGGAGAAAAGCCCACGGAAAAAGATGAAGGCAAGCGGATCATTGAAAGAGCCAGGAAGCGTCCGTCTTGGTTTGTTCAGAATTGATGCTATAGAACTAATGCTAACAAAAACAGTGGGTGCAGCAAGAAAGATCTTGCTTTTCTGGAATGTTTTCCTCGTTTTGTTCACTCACTGTTGATACGGAAAACCTATGAACTTTTGGGAATCCTGCTGGAATCATGTGTCATGCCATATGGTGTTGCAGTCAGGCTTTGTTTCTGTAGCATGCAGTGGGAAACGCTTCTCAGCGATACATCAGAGCAGTCAACAATTAAAGAGAAATCAGGATCTATCCTGGGTTTGGACATCTGCGTACAGTACACTGAATAATTTGTATGTTAATGTTCTGTGCTGGTTTTGTAAATAACTTTTTTTTTAACAAAGTGAAAAAATTCACAGATGTAAAATAAAGTATGCTAAGTTTTCTGGGGAAATCTGCTTTCTGTTTTTGGCTGCTGCTCTTTTGGAAAAAAGAAAACAAACAACCAACCCGCACTTTCAAAACCAGTGTTGATTAGGTACAAAGGATATTTACAAGGAAAGATACGGTTAGCAGGTGGTTTCCGTGGCTGTTAACAGAATCTGCCTGGTTCGCTCCACAGTGCTGCTGTTTGAGATGCTCGGTGATATACCTGTTTTTGAGCTAACTAGTGGTTGCCATGAATTATTTGCACTTTTTCTGTGCCAGGCTGAAGGTTAAGTGTTTCTTGCTGTTGTCAGTATACAAAATAGTTTTCTGTCTTGAAGGGATATGGAAAGACTTTTCTGTGTTCCTTCCCACCCCCAGCCCCCCTGCTCCAAGTGCACCGTGATTTCTGGAGTGAAATAACTAATTTAAATGTAATGACTGGAAATCTGTAAATTTGATAGGGATCAAAAGCTGATTCTTTGCAGCCAGTGTTTGTAAGTTGTCTGGGTGGTCAGTGTCTGCTTGGAAAACCACAAAGAACAGCTGGGATGTCTTGGGTTTTGTGCAGAGTGGGCAGCTCTGCCCTCTGCTGTGCATTGGTACTCTTCAATGCAGCAGGTACAGCACCTTGCTGTGGATTTTCACTTCGGTTTTAGCCACACCGTAGCACCATTGCATTTAAGATTAAGACTGTTCTCCGTTTTAGGTTGGGATTTCTGTAGACAAATGGTACTGTTTGATATTACGGCTCAGCCAATCTAATAGCTATTTGCTGCCAAAAAATGCAACTCTGCCCCTAACTGGCTAAGTTGCCCCTAAGTTGTTTGCTTGGCACTGGAGTGTATCTGCTCCTGTGCTGTCCTGGTTCGGGGAGCTACGCTGAGAGAGAACTGTTCCCTGGCTTTCTACAGCTTGGTTTTTAGTGGGTGTCTCCCTGTAGATTGGCTCATGTCAGGGTCAGAAAAGTGGCGACGTGGGCAGTAGGAGTATGGAAGTGGTGGAAACAGGACCAGGCTTTCCAGAATAGCTTTCATTTGTACGTGTCTGAGCCAATTATGCCTGCTTAAGAAGTGGACTTGTGTGTGCTGTAACGCTTCACTTCTGATTTCCTCGCTCTGGATTCTGTGTTCTGAAACATAGCTGGTAGGAACAGATGTTAGCGGAGATGTAACATTTCCTCCATATTCTAAGGGAATAATGATAAGTGTAAATTGATGCCGTGTAGTTGACAGTATCCAAGCAAACAACATAAGTTCTTTTTGATTTGTCCAAACAGTATTTATTCCAGTTCTGTCTTGTTTTTTCACTTATTCAGAACTGGAGCCAATAAAAGGTGGCAAGCAGGAGGCAGAGTGGAAGGCTTACTTTTGCCAAAGCTGCATGGGACAAGACTGACATACTGGAGGTGAGATTAGCCAACCAAGAAGACAGATATATTGTCCTGAGGGAAAGATCTGTACATGTTTTAGGGAGAGGTGGGGTTTTTTGTTTCTTTGTCCACATACAGGACTAATCGCACCTCACTGTCTTAATTGATTTTTATATATTTATATTTTTGACAAAGGTTCTGTAGAGAAATAAGTGAAATTAGACTGGGATGTTGAGAATCATGGGTTAATTTCTCAGAAACACAGAGGTATTATTAAAAAAAAATTCTGTAAACAAGAGAGGACGTGGTTTCTGCTAATGCAGTAGTATTTATAACTGGCAATATATTGCATTAGTTTGTTGAATCACACTATCAGTGAAGCAATGAAGAAGCTTTACAAAAAGAGTTCTTGGGAAACATCTTTGAAGGTAGGCTGTGTCAACACAAGACGTTTTGAGATACTTGCAAGGTCACGGTCAGGTGATGATTCACTTCACAGCCATACTGCTCGTGTTAGTACTGCATTTGTGCAATCCAGACAAGAGCAGATGCTTGATAATATTTTGTAGTGGTTTCTGAGTAATGTGGGGGGAAAAGTCATTAAAATGTCGGGTATTCGTGGCCTCTGAAAGAAAAAAATAGAAACAACTGACCAATATTGAAGATTCATATAGGCAGTTGGATACAGTACCAGTAATTATCTGAGAAAGAAATTGTCTTCAGTGAGAGCCAGACCAGTTTAGTTTGAATGACTTTCCTTCAAAAGAAGAGTGAAGGAAATCTCACTCTCATAGGTTTGTTTTATCAACACTGACAATACGAAGCTCTGTTACTTTTAAAAAAATAAAAATAATCCCAGAATTCCTTTGAAACACATAGTATAGTCTGTTACTTGAAACTAACCCCTTTTTCATGTAGTTTTGAAAGAAATATAAATTGCAATAGTGCTAATATATAAACATACACTTTTTGACACAATATAAATTAAAACTAACAAAAAGCAAGCTGCTTGTTACAAAAGTTGTACTCCAGAATCCATTTAGAAAGAAGTATTACATGCCTCAGAGGAATTTCACTTTGATACGCTGGGAACCTGCCAATAGTTGAAAGAGATGTTTTTTTGTCTGCAAATTTTGTATGATTAAATACATGTTATATTTGATTATGGTTTTCTTCTATAAGGGTTTTATGTTAAAATTATTTTAAATTTTAGGAAGAACCTAGAAGATAATGTAGTGTCCTAAAATACCAGGATGCTAATTGCTAAACTATTTTGTACCATACTAAGGTCTGCAGAGATAGCGGTGATCTCTGGCGGTGGTCAGTTACGATATCCGTAGAGGCTGGGAAACAAAGTTTCTCGTTAATCTCCCATTTAGCGAGGAAATTTTAAGAAAAGGTCTCTGCACAGTCCTCCTCTATTCTGTGGAACACAGTACGCCAGCAAGAGCTGGCAGTGGATGTAAAATATACTTCTTTAGGGCACTAGGTGGCAGAGGAATGTAGCTTTCGGGTAGGTGCAAAACAAAAGCCAACGCTCACTAGCAAGATAGGACACAGTGTCAGATTTGAGAAATTTGCACCTGTGTAAGCAAAAGATACGCAAAAAAGACTAGATTTGCAAAGTACGAAGAAAAATACAATAGTTGTTATGAGACATAATTTAATCTATTGTAATTCATTGGTCTGACTGAAATTAATTAGATCTATACTAAGAACTAATGCACTGGATTTTGTGTATATTTATGCCTCTGCTGTTTGCTGGGTGGATTATTTGAAATTGCTATTGTACCTATCACCTTCCCCTAACAAGACAGTGGAGCTCTCTTTGCGCCTCTTGGTCACAGATGGCTTTCTAATTTCCGTTGTTTCGCATGCCTGGTATATTCAGCTAGTTGACATTTTATTTACGCAACTAGAAAGTCGTGCAAATAATAGGTCTGGAAGCATTCCAATGAATTTCAAGGTATAATTGCCTTGAATTTGTAGAGCCATAAGGATCAGTTTGTAAACAGCAGCCATGAAGTGGAAAGAAAAGTAAACCAATGTGGTGTTAAAGTGACTAATAGTTGCTCAGAAGAGAACAGAAGATTGTGTGCTCCATCAAAGTTTTAAAATGTTTTGGAAGCGCACGAGTGATGATAGTGCCTGTATCTTTGCAACTTACTTGTTAATTAGTATTTAAGTAAGATATTAGCAGAAATCCTTCTTTCACCCCATGTCACTTCATTGTGTAATTTATACAGTGAATGAGGATTAGTAAATACAAGTTGTTTCCAAGTAATTTGCCTAACTCTTAACCTGACAGGTCTTTAAGAATGGGGCCAAATGTGAGAAAAATCAGTGAAAGGGATGAGAAGGAAGTAGGCTATGCAACAGTGATGGATCTAGTTTTGCCTACTCTATGTATATTCCTGGGAAATTCTGTTGAAGTCAGTGGAGTGTAATTCAAGGCAGAGTTTGGTCCAACATACTGAAACCCTGGACATATGAATGTATGCAAGTATATATATTTTTAATGCAGAGCATATACCTGTGAAACTACTGCTGAGTACCAACGCAATTGTGTTTACAGCTGAAAACTTAAGATTGCATTTGGTGAATGTAGTAAACTGAGTCTAATCGGTCGATGTTCAGCTTTTGATCACAAAAATGATCGGAGGGCTTGAACACCTCTCCTGTGAGGACAGGCTGAGAGACTTGGGGCTGTTCAGCCTGGAGAAGAAAAGGCTGTGGGGAGACCTTCCTGGGGCCTTTCAGTACTTAAAGGGGGCTTGTAAGAAAGATGGAGACAAACATTTTAGTAGGGCCGGTTGTGATAGGAAAAGAGGTAATGGTTTTAAACTAAAAGAGGGTAGATTTAGACTGGATATAGAGAAAAAATGTTTTACAACGAGGGTGGTGAAACCCTGGAACAGGTTGCCCAGAGAGGCAGTAGATGTCCTGTCCCTGGAAACATTCAAGGCCAGGCTGGATGGGGCCCTGAGCAACCTGGTCTAGTGGAAGATGTCCCTGCTTATTGCAGGGGGGTTGGACTAGATGAGCTTTAAAGGTCCCTTCCAACCCAAAGCATTCTGTGATTCTGTGTTTGAAAGAAATTCGAGTATCCTATCTTTCAGTTTCACCTGGCTGAGGACAATATGCATATTTAGAAGAAAAGGCATAGGTTTCATTTCGCATTGAACATTCTGGTTAAACGTATGAAAAGCAAAACTGAAATGGCTCCAGAGCAAAAGACCCAAAAGAAAAGCTTTTGTGGAGTTGCGCAATATTTGGCAGGGATTTCTCGAAAGCCTCACTCCTGGGTCATGTGAAATCTTTTTTTTTTTTCTTTAATAAAGCAGGTTTCCTTGGGAAATCACTAGGCAGAAACCCAGTCCTATATTATTATTTTCTGAAGTGTCATGCCTTTTAAACCAATCCTATGATTTTGTAAATTTGGGATATACTTTGTGCATTCTGATCCTCCAAATACAAAAGCATTTGCCTGTTTCCCTTTGTTTCTTGAAAGAGCATGGAATCTTGTCTATGCAAGGTGGTTCTGTTGGAGGAGTTCTCACTCCACAAACGTGTAGAAATGTTCTGTCTGACATGTCCTGGATATAAGCTTGATTAATCCCGTATGTGTCCTAGACGTAGGAACCAGCTAATGAGGCTCAAGAGGAATAGGCACATTAAATGCAGCGTGTCATGGTGTAGGAAGGAGAATCAGTCCCTGCTTACACAGCTGACATCATAGCTTTTACATCCATTCCCAAGGTATACTAATGCTGTTTCTGTTCCCGGCCCCATCACACAGGCTCATCGGCTTGCCTAGCAATATAGCTTACCACTCTATTTTCCATTATGGTGTAGCTCTAGATCACGTCATGTGAAATACTTCCAACGGAACCAAGGATTTTGAACAGGCTGTTGGAAAGATGTGTGTTTCATTTTATAGTCTGGGATTATTATTAAACACAAAGAATGGTGGTTTTTAAGGGGCTATAGTGAATAGCTTAAGGCACAAAATCAACAGACCGGTTCTGCAGAAAAAGTTTGTTCTAAATGTATTGTGTTCTGGAGTTCCTACTCAGTCATAATCAGATCAGGTAGCATCTAAGGTGTTTTGAAGAATAACATCAGGTTTTGCTCCAATTAAAGATATCTTATAGAATTCTGTCCCTCTTAAACAGGATAAATGATACCTTGATCTTCAAAAAACCTTTGATTTCAGTAGAATTTCTTTTAAAGGAAATTGTAATTCCGAGTGAGTGAGAGACAGGCTGTAAAGGATCAAGCTGTTGTGTTACAAAGTCACTTAAGGGGATCATGAAAGTTTTTTTATTGAAATAAAAGGAAAATCAAAATTAAGCCTGTCAGTTGCCAACAGTCATCATGATACATCACTTGATCCCATGAGTCCAGCTGTGCCATAGTCCTTTGCATAAGGTCATTTATGAATGAAAAATGTAATCTTTTAGGTCAGGAGAATGCCGAGACACTCGAATTTCTCTAGCTCCAAATGAATCCTTCTCAGGTATTTTGTCTAGCACAGAGTAGATTACCACAAAGTTACTGTGAAAAAGGAATGGAGGAAGGAAAACGAGGGACTTCATTGAGGGTTGAAGACCAAGAAGGTACAGTCACTGGAAAGCATGTAGAAGCAAGAGGCATCCTGTTGCTGTGTGTGTAATATGAAGAGTACAATAGGAGTTACTGCAAGAAGCAGACCTACGTTGTGCGACTGAGTGAATAACTGCAAAGCACTCGTGTGTGTGGCACTGTGGAAACGATGGCATAGCAAATACCACTCCATCATGCATCACTTTCATGTTAGCAATTTGCATTGGAAGCTAAACAGCACGATTCCTGCTTGACAGGTGGCAAACTGAGGTGCAGAAGGAGCAAGTGAATTCCTCAAAATTGCTCCCTCAGTCAGTGGCAGAGGAAGGAGCTGAAGCTATTTGCAGCTTATCAGCCTGTTGTATTGTATGCTGTGTCACAGGTTAGGGAATAATAACAATTATCACTTGCAATGGCTGCTAATGTAGCTAAATTTGTGTTTTGATCAAGTAAACTATTGCAAACATCCTGTGTACCTAACCATTTGGTAGGACATACGCCCATGAGGACCCTATCCAGAACTCTTCAGGTAAGCTGGAAGTCTGATTTGTTACTAAATGATGTCTCCTTTTTTTCTGCTTTCACTTGAGAACAGGAGGAAAAACAATGTGATTTTTGCAGGAAGCTTGCAAGGACGAGACTCAATCACTTCTCATCTGCAGAATAGTGTCTTAACCTGAAAGAAAAGCCATTCTGTGCGGTGGGGTTATTTATAAGAGTATGACTCAACTGGACAACAATGGCAGAATCTGTCCTCAGGAATTTTTTAATGTATGAATCTAAAAATAAGAGTAGTCGTAGAAATAAAAGATTTCTGCTCCACGGATTAGGTTCCTTTGGTGCAGGAATAAGGTGCCTTCTTTGTCTGCTATGTACAACACATTCTGTCTAATAGGAAAAAATAACTAACCCAAACAATACAAGCAATTAAATTCTTTGGAAAAAAACCCAAGAATGTGAGATCCAGAGATCATTCACCAGCAAAAACAGTAGCACCAATGTGCGAAGAATTGGTTTAGATCACTTCTCAAAGAAAACATTTTTCCTCTGAGACATTTCATGCTGAAAAATAAGAAGGAAGAGAGTTTGCGGTCATTTTTTCCGTTCTGTTTCTCATCAAAGAGGTGTACTTTGCTTTCAAGCCACCAGAGTGTATCTTCCTCATCCTGCTGATTTGGCAGATGCTGGGATCCCTGAATCTGTTGCTTGGGTTATATGACGATCAGATTCAACAGGCATCCAACTGAGAGCAGGTAGTTTTGATCAGAAGTAATTTAGTTCTTTTCAGTTTGTTGATTTTATAATGACCCTGATTGCAATGACTGTGTCTTCCAGAAAGCATAGACATTGGCTTTGTTAATGTGGTTTTCAAGAACGCTATCTGTATCGGGAACGTAGCACTTTCAGAAGCAAACCAAAAGGACTCCATGTCCTTCTTTGACAGATCTTATACCCACGTTTGGATCTAAGAAATATGAAGGAGAATCTGAGACTTGAGGCAAGATTCCTGTCTTTACAAAGATAAAGTTGAAAAGAAAAAGTGATGACCAGTGAATGATAAATATGTTTCACGGAGTTTTCATGGAAAGCCCAGCCTGTGGAGTTAAAAAAAGTAAAAATATGAAAGTTCCTTGCTGAATACAAAGCTGTAGAAAGCATTGTCAGGCAGTCTACTTTTTCTGCATACTATATCTGTGTCCCAACAGAATTCCTCTTACATGTCTGTAGTTGGTGTTAATTATGACCACAAGTAGATTTCATTATGATTTTCATTCAGAAAAAGCCATAAGAAAAATGTGAGTTATGAGGCCCCTGCTTCAACAGTAAAATCCATCGTTACTGTCATCAAGTAATAGACATTAACATTTCGCCACTGAGCATTTTCCTTAAAGTAGTTACCATAAGCCACGGTCCTTAGTGGGTATGTTGCCAATAACTGGAGAAAAACTGCCCCTGTCTGTGCCTCTCTTCTCCATCTATAAAATGGGGATAATATCAGTTTCAGGATGCCCCCATGGAGCTGTCAGGAATCTTTTTTCCTAAGCTGCCTACGTTCTACGGGTGCCCACTTCAGCTTCTGAGAAAGGCTGGAGGCATCCCCAGTATAGAAATAAGCGTGCTTATAGCTCATTCCTCAGGCTCTTCACGCTCATGCCACTAGATGCGGTGTGCCTGTTACGGAAAAACCTCTCTTCCCGCTCTCTAGACTACACAGCACAGCATCACTGGCCTGGCCAGAAGCACTGACAGCAGCACTGGGCTGACAGTCTCAGAGGAGTAGTCGTGGAAAACAGTCATTCCCGCTGATTGCTGGGGAACAACAAGCAAGCACAAAGCCCCATGGAGACAGCACACACCACAGCTTGGTTTGGTTGTATGCAGCCAGCCGCGGCAGCCTTGTGCCTGTGTGTGGTCTGCGCTTTCTCCTGCTTGTGCTGGGCACTGTGGCCCCTAAATGGTAAGGGATGGATTCTGGTGGTCAAAGGAGGCCCAGACTTGGATCCTGAGGAGGCAGAAGGGAGCGGAGGCAGTCCCTGGCTGAGGGCAGCGGGAACTGGCAGCGCCTGTTTTCCATCCATCAACCACCACCGTCCACAGTGGGCTTGGATTACATGTGGCACAGAGATTCTTGGATCTGTGCCAAGATCAAGACAGAGGGCAGCGGGAAGCAGTTCTCCCTTACCCACTCTTGCTGCCCTTACTGGAGAGAACACGGAGCTGGGATTTTTAAATTTAAGCTATTTGAAGAGTACCATAGTTCCTCCGTCAATGAAATAGACTGCAGTGTAGGGTATGTTTGACAGGCCAGACACCAACTTTAAGTCTTGTTCCTGCTGCAGGAGCAGCCAGCTATCATGGATTTCGTGGTGCGGTTCTTGCCGTTCTTGCTGCATTGCCTGAATAGTTAGGCCTTGCGTTATAATTTGGCCATCTTGGACTTCCCTGTGCTGCCTAGTCCACTGTCAAAATATGCATAGCTTTGGCAAGTCTTGTGATTTCTCAACCTAATCACTTATTTTCCCCATTTCAAATTTTAAAAAACACTGGCTGTTGGACACCTTTCTTAAAAGAAGATTCTACATTTTACACAGCCTAATTTTCTTAGTGCACTCCTCCTGTTTTCTGCACATAGCCTTGGGGCTAATTTCGCCTTTGATAAATTGTTAATCTAAGCAGTGCACATAGGTGTGAGTGTGGTTCCATGTTTCCAGCCAGCCTACTGCTGGGCTCTGCCTTAGTCCCTCTGGATTTTGAAATAAATGAATTCATGCAGGGCAGAGGTTAAGCAGTGCTCTCAGGCTTCCTCCCTTTTAAGTTTGAAATCCTGGACTGGCACAATTCCTGCTCTTTTCCTCAGTCATTTTCCAGTAAAGCAAAATACTGAGCCAAAGCTCAAGAACAGGTGAACAACTTGGTGCAAATTACTTTCAGCATTCAGTCCCCGAGATAGTCAATAAACATGGAGGACTCTCTGTACTTTGTTGACTTCTTTGCAGTTTGTATTTTCATTTAAAGAAAAGGACATTGTGCTTTTGCGAAAGTCAGCTCCTACAAAAGAATGCTTTGTGTCTGCACAGCTCCACCAATACGTAACACTGATAACAATGAAGTGCTCGTGCTGAGGGGGATCCTCCATTTGCTCACCCAGAGATATATGTATCCAAATTTTTCAATTTCTAATCAGCTGGAAAGACAGTGTAGAGAAGTAGAGGTCTGATACATCACTCATAATGCTGAGACTAATATGGCTTTATATCTTATTTTAGGTACAGAGGAAGTCCAGAGGCCATGGGGGATTATCAGAAAAGCAGCAGTATGGAAATATGTATGGAGGGGGAAGGAAAATGAACAGCTGGAGAGTACTCGGTGCCGGTACTCTATAGGGAAAGCAGAGATCTCATCATAGGTGCCGAGATCTCGTCGTAAGCGCGCTGATCTCATAGGGTCATGCAAAGAGAACACAGATTGTTAGTTGTGATTTTATATCCCATAATGACAGTATGGTTTTGATTTCCTTGCCATGTGGTATATCTGGCTGAAATACCTTTCAATTAATTTATGCACTGGTTTTCTCAAAGCTAACAGAAAGCCACATTTTGTAATTAATTAGTTTTTTAATATTGTATCAGCATATGAGAAGTGCTTTAATTAGCCCACTGCTTTCCTTGAGGGGTACGCTTTTTTCTACTAGTTATTCACACATATTCCATATATTCTTCTGAGCAGGGGAAAATTGTCTTAAAATATTAAGAACTGTTATTGGCCAAACAACTTCTCTAACAGAAAAATTAATTGCTTCATTGCCTTGTTCAGAAATTCTTTTTAAGTAGATGACCTTGTCAAAAGTTAATAACCAGAAATGTGGATCAATATGGGAAGCATATATGCAAATTCAGTAGCTGAAAGAAGGCTTAAATAAGGATAGTTAATTATATCATTAAAAAGTGCAATTTTACTTTCTCTCTGCTCTTTCATGTATAATCCCAAATCCATTCTCCCTCTTGCTTTTTCACCTTCCTTTGTCTCAGTGAAGCTGTTGATCAGCTTTGTTTCACTATTCCCACGAATCTGACCCATCTGTTAGATGTTCCTTCTTCCTGTATTTTCGTCTAAGGATTTCTCTTTTTCATCTTCAGCTATTGTATGAAACCCTTATCTTTACCCCTGCTGAAGTCTGAGATATGCTACACTCTTCCCTAGCTCCTGAAAACAAGTTGTTCCTTGTTCTTCTGAGGTCTCGCCTCCCAGTGTGTTTGGACCTGACATTTCCATTCAGCACGTAAAAAGTCAGTCAGTTTACTGGGGAAACCACAAGGATGCCCAAAAGCTTTGTTCAGGAAGGATGATGCAAGTGTTAATAAGAAGGAAGAACACAAAATCAGAGAGGGAGGGAAGCAGGGAGGGAAGAAGGGAAATCCTGTGTGTTCAGAGATGTGAGATTAGGCTCAGATGGAGCATCGCTCCAGGACTCGCTCTCCCAGAGTTTGTGTGTGCCCAACCCTAGCTGCATGCACAGAGTGCTTCTGTTCACATGCTCGCTTGTGGGTTTTTCCACTCTTCTACTTAATAATTGAACTAGGAAGACTGAGCAACTACTGACTGAATTATCGAAGGTGTAATTAAATTGGCAAGAGTTGAGGGGAGCATGTGAGCATTTTCTTAGCCAAAAAAAAAATCTGTTTCACTATGAAATGAAATGTCACAGCTAAATTCGGTTACTACGTAGAACCTGCTCCCACCGCCTCTGTTAAATAGCTGATGCACCAGGGCAGTAGCTGCGAATGTGGGTAGTGAGTCTTCAGCAAAACCACCTGACTGTTTGGAAGGTGACTGACTTCTGACTCTACAGGGGAAAAAAGCTCTCATCCTCCACTTCTTTAACTGCTCCTGTTTAAAGGCAAGGTCATGCCCCTAGACACAGCTCTGGGTAAATATTGAGCTAGTGTATGCAAAAATTTAGCAGCTTCTGTCCTGCAAAGATTAATATAGACAGTGAAACCACTTCCTGGTTGCCTGGAATTCCTCTAAGGTAGAGATAAGGAGCTCACAATTTTGTCCTATGTGTAGCAGAGTTCTTCGGGTTTGTGACTTTAGTTGTGACAAAGATAAAATTCAGCTCGGTAAGATTAGGCCTGGTGATGGAGCAAAGTTGATCTTGGGTGGGTTTCCTTTTCGAAAGACTTTGGCTAATCTTGACTGTCTTGCTGCAGCCTAAGAAGGCGTAATCCAGCTGTGGAAATACGGTTAGACAGGATTTTATTTAGTCTAGTAAATGCTTGCTTTAATTCTGGGATTTAATCATTCCATAGCTGAGAGTTAAGTTGTGACAAAGTTGTGGTGAGTGTCTTTATTGTTCCAGTCATTCCAGCTCCTATGGGACAAAACCTTAAACTAAAAAATGCATCTTTTTCTGCTTTGCCTCCTTAAATTTGAGTTTATGACTATAGTTAACAGGAGATGGTGTTTCCTAGGGAATTACTTTTTTTCCTCCCCTACATAATTTTTTGCTGCTTATCTGGTTTTGGCTGGATCTTTTTCACTTTGCCATCTTTTTTGCTCTGGAGAGGAAGAAAAGCTGTATCAACAAGGTACTGTTGGTATAACCTTCCCTTCATAAAACATTGGGTCAGAGAAGCAGGACTAGGAAAATCCATTCTGTCTCCGCTTGCTCCCGTGCAGGCATGGCCTTCTCTCTGCCAGTGTGACTGAAGCAGAGTCCAAGTAGCATTTGATACAGGATCGTAGTGTGGCTGGTCCAAGTCACAGTCGAGCTCCTAGTTTTACTTAACAGTCAAAAAAACCCCTACACTGGCCAGAACGCATGGGGAAACCTGTAGCCATGGAAGGAAGGCAGAATTGAAAAGACGTCGGAAAGTTGAGAGAACTTAATGAAACAAAATACTTTAGAATTTAAAAAAACAACAGTCTAAGCACATTAAAATAAACAGGAATGTGTCTTCATAGGCATAGGCTGCTTTACAAATTTCACCAGTTTACCTGTTACCTGTTTAGTTTTTTTGTTTGTTCTGACTTAACTTTTTTGATCCGTTTACAATAACTGAGCATCTAACAGATTGTTTATGTCCAGTCCAGATCCTCTTGGGAAAGTGATGAAATTAATTTGTTGAGCAATTATCCCATGGTCTGAGATATGCCAGTAATACAGTTTGGTAACGAAGACCATGTTTTGCTGGAGAGAGTTAAAAGGCAGGTGAAATATGGTTTATGTTGTGATGGTGTGAGTTGGATAAGGAATGGGACAGGTGACATAAGGAGAAGCTAAGTTTACCCCTTACCCCACCCGAGGTATATAAAGACAAAAATCATATTGTATATGCTAGCAAGGGTTCTGGGAACACCTTAAGATGGAGAATAAAGTGGAAAAGGTAAACTCATTTGAGATTCCTTAGGTCATTTCTACCCAATTGGCAGAACTAAAATTGCCTCTGCAGAGGAAATTCGACCCACAAAAGTCTTGAAAGCAAATATTCTCAGTGCTTCAGGCAATTAAACAGGTTTGCCAAATGAATTATATGATGTCCTCAACTCTCTTTCTTCCAAAAGTCTCCTTCCCTGCTTCCTTTGTGATGAGCTGATGGTCTTTACCGCTCCAGCTTGAGATAAAACAGAGGCAAACTGCATTTACACAGGGCACTGTACTTTGTTATATTTCACCTAGTTACTGTACTGCTGACCTTCCCCTCAAAACTAGACTAGACTAAACTTCTTCAGTAAAATCATGCATGAGTCTGTACTGAACCAGCTGCCAAGTATATTGCAGGTCACAAAGGCTGCCAGACTTGTGAGGAAAGCAAGCACTGGCAATAAGAAAACTCATGTTGAATCATGAGGAATGGGTAAGCTAAAAAAGGATGCTGAACGGAGCAGAGAGAATGAACGCAGAGGAGCTGAAGGCAGATACCGATGGAGATCCAAGTCACTTCCCACTGAGCCAAAGTCACATCCAGCAGCCTGATTGGTGTGGGACAGTGAAGGCTGGGAAGGTTCCTTTCTACTGGCATTGAGGCTGGGATGAAGGCTCCTCAAGCATGGTTGCCAAACTGCACATCAGAAGATTTTGCAGGAGAGCTGCAGCATTCTGAGGGAGATATTTCTAAGAAGCAGCAGCTCCCACTGAGAGACAAACTCAGCAGAAAGGAGAGGTGCTGTTCCCCGCAGAGGCACATCACACCAGCCGTGCGACTCCCACCGAGCCTTTGTTAGCATGCTGATTTGGGAAAGACAGATATGGGCTGGCACATCAGTCTTGCAAGTTGCTGAACCCTTGATGAAACTGTTGCCAGCTGTAATGAGAAAAGCTTCAGAACTTTTTCCTTTTATCCAGGCTGCAACAATCCCACAGTCACAGCTCCAGATCACATTGTGCCTCTTCTGATCTCTTGTGCTATGCCGTACGTTAGCCTGTACGATGGAGAACTCTGTCTATCGCAAAGCCTGCCAACAGGCCTCCAGCTGCTTTCTCGTCTTGCAGACACTTACTCAGACACTTGCTAGGTTTTCAGCTTTGGGCGTCCTTGGTCTCTTAGCCCAATTTTCCTTTGGGTAGACAGCACTAATAACAGCTATGTAATTTTGTAGCTAATGCTGCTTGCTGCCAGATTTTGTCTCCATCTCTCCCCGTGTCTCCTCAGTGCTGCTTTTGCATTTGGCAGACCATGGAGCGAGTCGGATGTGGTGTGGATGATGACCTCATGCAAGAGGAAAAGTCCCTTGACTGGCCCCCACAGGCTCGAGAGAGGTCCATTCTAGTGATCTGTTAGAAAACAAACCATAAAGCATGTTCAGATAAGTAGGCACTTTTAACTTGAAGCTACTAGCTAACGTCTGAAGGTTTTTGGATACACTTTTCCTCCCTCAGGGGAAAAGAAGAAACGGAGACAAAGCCAAAGTATGAGTTTGACATCCGCTAGAATCCTGTTGCTCAGCAAAGATAGTAAAATCCACTTTAAAATTATTCTCTCCTTGAATGAGGAAAGAAAACAGACTCTTTTCATTTGATTGCAAATATCCAGGCTGGTCTTTCTGCTGCGTCCATTTTGTGGATGCTGCCAAAAATACTCATTTAAACCCCAATTTTGTTTTCTTAGAGGAAAACATCCAAAAAGAAACATTTGCCTCTTCTTTACTACTTCTTACACTGCTCAGTGAAGATGTATGGTGAGTGAGAATATACAACATATCTCTTCATCTCTGCTCCCCCCATTCTTGCAGTAATATTTTCAAGTCTTAGGTCTCCACTGAGATTTTGTTCTATTTTTAAGAAATAGAAAAAAGGAAAAACAAAATGTAGCTTCCAGCCAGCCCTCTTTCAATACACCAAGGTGGATCTCTTCTCTCTTATCCAGATTCAGTGAACTTTTCCCACAGGTGCCAGCATCATGAAAACTCAGAAATGCAAAATCAAAACAACTGGGCCAGTTACTTGCACAGCTTGTATGAAGAATTGACCTTATTTGAAAGAGAAGCTGGGGGACAAAAAAAAGAAGACATCTTTGCGCTTAGAAAATTTAGTTGCCAGATATTCAGATATGCAAAGACATGGAAACAATGTGGTTATCTGAATCTCTGGTTTAATAATTTATTGTGCTGTGTTTTGTGTTGGGAAAGCAAAAATTTTTCTAGGAGGAAACACAGAACAATGTGTGCGTATCTGCTAATTATGGGATTTATACAAGGTGTTCTATATTGCTGTTTCCCATGTAAGCCCAGGGAAGCATACAGTGGTGATGCAGGCTTGTCCCTCACGGTCTCCGTAACAGTCCGCAGCTTGGGTTTGAGGCAGTGTCTCGAGGGGTGAGAAGCAAGTTCATCTTCAAGACCACGCAGGCAGTAGCCTCTACACTGAGGCAACCAACAGAAGTGCCAGTTAGTGTAATTTGGGTTGTAACAGCAGGTCTGCTTGGAAATAAATGGAGACCACTGCTTCTTTGCAGCTTACCCCCCTCCAAGTGACTGCCTTGTTGCCAAAGCGGCTGGATGCATTTGCAAGAACTTCCGAAGGGAGGCAGACAGATCGACGGCAGTGTGTGTGCTACTGTGAGGGAGGGAAATCCTGTTCTGAACCTGTGAGGCTGTGGGTGCCCCGCAAGAGCACTGAGCACTGCCTTCTCAGTCCCTGGTACGCCTCTTAGCTCTCCCTGCACGTGCCTAAAAGCTTTGGCATGAAGGCACTGTGTTTATTGCAGGTTGTTTTTTATGCCTTATGTTTGCTTATGGAACTACCAAAACATTAAGATTTATCCTGCTTGTGAAGAATGCTGCACAGGCAGGGGGCCAGGATAAGCCAAAATGGTGAAATCCCAGATTTGAGTTCCTACAGAATTTCTACAGCTGCTCAAAACTTGGATGTGGCAGTCTAGATGGGAAATCCACAGGGCTTAGCTTTTTTTCAAAGGGATTTTTATAGTGAGACTTCGAACTCGGAACACCCCAAATTAATTAACTATTTGTATATATATTGAAGTTTTGAAGAGGATGCATTTACTTGTGTTGAGGCCAAAGAGAATGGGTTCCCAGGATATCTGTAATTTCAGGTTCCTATAATAGCGTTATTCGAAATAAAACACAGATGATTCCTGAGCAGCACTCACTGTTGCCTGAAAACAGCGTTGTAAAGGGCCGTAAGCAGTGGGGCATTATTTAGTGTGGCTCTTCTAGAAAGGTCTGAACTGACACACGTTACCTGCTTCTGGATTTGCACATTTTTGCAGGGTACTCCTGATTTTTGTCTTGGTCTTGCTTTTTTTTAAAGGATTGGCCTAGAATGGCAGAGAAGTCAATGCAAGCAGTTGGTCTGTAGTCAGCTGGGAGAGTCGGGAGGAGCTGCCGACATGGGGCTTTGCATTTGGGGTTGTTCAGACTGGAGAAGAGAAGGCTCCAGGGAGACCTTGTTGTGGTCTTTCAATATATAAAGGAGGCTTGTAAGAAAGACAGAGACTTTTTACCAAGGTCTGTAGCAATAGGACAAGCGGCAATGCTTTTAAACTGAAAGAGGGTAGGTTTAAATTGGACATAAGGAAGAAATTTTTTACAATGCGAGCGGAGACCTGGGTGGGAGGGGGGTTCCTGTGCAGTTGAATAACAAAACTTGTGAAAATGTACGTGCTTACTGGAGATAATAGGCAGTCATGTGTGGAAAGCCCTGTTCACTGATCTCCAGGCGTTCTTTTGCACAGGCTCTCTGATGCTAAAGGAAACGTAGATTTGGTGGGTTGCAGCTGCCGAAGGACTCCTCCAGCTGAGGGGAATCCTCATATAGTACACGTTACAGCAGCTGTAGCGAATCCCGTGCCAGTGCCGCGCTGGGCTGCTGGATGAGACGTGTTCCAAATAGCCTGAAAAACCTCAGAGAAAATGAGCAATGAGACAGGGAGAGACACTGTTACATTCTCTAGGCTTCGTGTGGGGATCTGGGGCTGTGCCGTGCACCTGAACAGTCCTGGCTTTGAGGTGATGCTCCCTGGGAGTCCCCAGCCTTCAGCTCTCTGGGAGTGCAGGTGAGCGGACCGCCGGCGTGTCAGCTGGCTTTTCTGGCGGAGCTTACAGCTCCTGCGGCACGTGACGGAGGGCAGATGCCCCCAGCTCCTAGCTTGCAGCTTGGGGCCACCCTGCTGAGCAGCAGCCAGGCCCACAGGGACTGCGTCAACATCAGGCGCTGGTTTCCCCAGTGCATGGAGCAAATAGAAATTATCGCTGTTTGGAAAACTGTCCTGCAGAAAACAGTTTACCCAATCATTCTTAACATCACAATCTCGTCAGCCAGTCTTTGCTGGAATGAAGAAAGAGGCATTCATTTAATAAATTATGAGGAGCAGCCTGACTCAACGCACAGCTTCATAATAGTACTTGGCAGTGCTACTGCTTGTGATGATACCCTTAATGCGTTTGCTACTGAATAAGTAATAGATTTTCCCGATGTGATTGCACATTCTGCTCAACTCATTTTTCTTGAATATTCAGGCATTTGCTTTCAGATAATGGTGTTATTTCGTTGAAATGACCAATCTGGTAGCCTATATTTCTTTTTGGTTTTTATTAATTAGCATGGCATTCTTTGTTTGCAAGAGGAAAATATAGTCGCTGGTCCATTTGCCTAGTATGGAGTGCAAGCAAAGTCACGTTGATCCTTACAGATGTTTGTATACCTTCAAGGGATATGCTGGATCCTTACACATCAGGCTCACTTATTTAAGAGGGACCTTTTTGTATTCTTGGAATTGTTTTTTTTATGTGGGGCCAGTTTTGCTTGACTGTGTATTGCAGAGGAAATTTCGGTCCTTGTACAAATTAGGATTGGAGCATCGGTTTTCTTTTTTTCACTGTAAACAAGTAGCTCCACTGGAGCACGTCAGAAATCTGCTCTCTGAGTAAGCTTCACCACGGTAGCTGGCCAGTGGAGGAACCACCATTGCATCTTCTCCTTGTAGCCAACAGGTTGTTAGCTAGCGCATTCGCTTATATAGGACACCTCAGGTCAAAGCCTTCTTCTGTCTAAGAAACTTGACCTGTATTTCCCAAAGCCCAAGACTCATTCCTGGAGCCTTCCAGACGAACGTCCTGAGTCACTGAGCAGAAGGAAGTGGTGGTGTCCTCTGCACCCTTCCTTGGCAGCTCAAGGGGATTGGGATATGGAGTGCACACCCCTTGGTTTGAGCCTAGCAGATGAAATAGCAGATTCGCAGTATTTTGTGGCTCGTGACGGGGCCTAGACTTGTACTAGATAGACACCTAGCAACTTGGTGCTGTGGGCTTTCGGACAGTGGTGCAAACACTTGAGTAGTGGTGTTACGCGAAGACATCTGAGCCATTGCTGAAGACATCAAGTCAGTCTTGGAAGAAGCCTAGCCATGTTACTGTGGCATTTCAGTCTGCTTCTTTTTGGCCTTCTGGAGAAGCATCATATGTTGGCCGGGGAGTCCCCACACTTTGCTGTGCATCTTCCATTTCCAAGCTCACCGTACTTACTGTGCTATAGCATACCATTACACACCTACAGGGTTAGCTGTCACTTGAGGGTTGGCTTTGTGAGTGTCAGTGACATCTCAGCAGTGTATCTAAGCATTCCAACCCCCCTGGAAATCCGGTTTTCCCGCTTCTAAATACCTTTCATTCATTCTTTCAAGATGCAGGAGAGCTCATCAAGTGAGAAATATCGTTATTTGCACTGTACAACCAAGAAGTTTAGTCATTGCCAAAGTCAGCTTTAAGAATCAGAAAAGTTTCAGTCCCTTGTGTAAAACCCCAGACAAAACTACTCCTTTTGATTCTGTGCTCATGTAGTGCTCTTTTATGTTGGAGCTGACTGATGCCTACATGGAAATGCATTGGGCTCTAAGAGCTAGCGAGGGAGATGCTCACGTTCTGTATAAATGTGCATCTCGTTTGCCTGATGATGAATTATTTAAATCTCTGCTATTTATGGAAGCTGTCAGCATGCTTTGCTCTGCTGCTTTGACAGCAGAAGCAAAGGAATCCGAGTGAAGAGATCAACTAAGAGTTAAAATTTGTTATTAGTAGTTGCACTGCGCTCATTTGCATTTTGCTCAGTATTTGGCACTCCTCAGAGATATTACCTGCTACTATAAATAAAACATATGCTACCAGGATAACTGTTCTTCTTCATTTGTCTGGCAAAATGAGCCACTTCTTATTTTACTTTTAAAATTTGTACTATTAAGGCTTGTGTGTGTATTTGGGCTCTCAGCACAGACAGCTTTTACACTAGTCTCATGTTGCTGTTTCTCCATGTGGTATTTGTACTCAGAGATGGATTTCACATAGTGATGCTGAAAGCTCCCACGCGCCATAGAGAAACATGGACGGGGCTGCTACTGAGCTGGCAGGCAGCCCTGGTGCTGCTCAGAAGCTAGTGAGCAGAGGAGGGTTAGGAAATGGTTGGTGGGTCATTTCAGTGACTCCAGATCCCCTGTGCTCTGGGTCACAACCTCGCTCCAAGTCCCGAAGCCACCATCTGCGACGGAGGTTGGCTTAGGGTCAGCATGGTCGACCTTTCAAGCACTCCTGCTGCCACGCAGCCCCACAACCATGCAGAGGAACAGATCTGGCCAAAAAAACATCCTGGGGAGGGGGAAAAAATAAAAAGAGAATTCTAAGTGCGCAGCCATTACTGCCAGCACAAGGAAGTGTGCAGGAAAACATAGTAGGGGAGAGGATGAAACTACTCTTTTTGGTGATGGCAGCCTGCATTAAGCCAGTTTAAAGTGGTTATGGAACTGACCCACTGAGAGATGATACAGTTTTTTTTTACATTGCCCCCATGTAGCTTAAAAGTGGTCCTGTAGATAAAAGTGTGCTTAAATGTTTACCTTTTTATTAATAAAGGCATATATGCCATTAAAAAACAACATCAATAATTCATCTGGAAATATTTCACAGACAGAATAATGCCCATCTCTATATATAGATATCGATATCTATACGTCCAGGTATATCACTTAATGTGTGCAATAATTCTCAAGCAGTCTTCTCTAAGGATTAGAAAGTGTTTTGCAAAGACTAATCAGTTATTTTCTGGGAGTATTCAATGTCTCAGTTTTACAGAGAGCTCAACTAAGCACCCAGACAATTGAGTCAAAGAAAATTCTTCCACTAATGTCCCTGGACTTGTGTGAGTCCAAATAATAAGTCAGTAGCAGAGCAAAGGACTGAATTGTCCAGATTTCCTATTTCTATTTTCTAGTCCCTAGGCACCTCCTTTCTGTGTGTGCCATTTGTAGAATGATGGTGTTGCAATGACTGTTACTTCTGATGAAGGTCATCTTAGCTTCCTAAAATAAGCTCTTTTTTTTTTTTTTTTTTTTTTAAAA
>Ga0065711_1034258_pt1 | contig 24082 bp, 16 predicted proteins | sample Hoacrofraction12_FD_59098 | JGI IMG/M metagenome (GOLD analysis project Ga0065711, IMG submission 59098) | Hoatzin crop microbial communities from Cojedes, Venezuela - Epithelial fraction 12 v2 (version 2) | ecosystem: Host-associated > Birds > Digestive system > Esophagus > Crop | place... | reverse complement strand
TGGCGCCTCCCGGCCCGGCGGGGCTGGCGCGGTCGCTCAGGTCAGAGGCTCCCCTCTCCCCCCGCAACTTCACCTCAGCGGTGCGGCCTGGTTCGGCCCTGTCCCGCTGGGCCCTGTCCGGCCCCGCGGTTGCAGCCGGGGCACGCTAAGCGTTGTCGCCGCTTGGAACCCTTCGTTCTCCCCCGCCGGTGCTGGGAAGGGGGCGGGCGGGCTGCGAGGCCGGCCCTGGCGTCCCCTTCGCTGAGGGGGCGAGGGGCGCGGGAAGGCGGCGGAGGGAGGCGCAGGGTCGTACCCGAGGGAAGGACGGCTCGTTGGTTGGAAAACAAAGCAGCGGCGTGGGAAGCTCCTTGCTGTCCCTGCCGAATGGCGCTGTGTTTGCTGCCTGCCCTGTCCGTACGCAGCGCGGGTGGAGAGAAACGGTGAAAACGCGCTCTTCCCTCAAGCTGCCCGAAAAGCTGTGGTCACGTTTCGCTGCCGGGGTCTCCAGACCGTTACTCCAGTCAGTCATCCCGCAGTGAACGCTTTACGTTGTGGCTGTCAGCTGTCATGTGTAGGTGATCGTCAGTTCGTGGCCGGTGGTGCTGGCTCCCGCTGACAGCCCGCGGTCCGTGGGTTCGGCTGCAGGCCACTGCGCCCCAGCTCCCTGGAAGGCTGGCCGCTGCTCCGCTGGCATAGAGCTGACTGCCCCTCGTTCAAAGAACCCAGTGCCGTGCTATGGCAGCACGAGTTGGTCTTGTAGTAGGCACGTGGTGAGCGACATAAAAGAGAACCAGGTTCCAAAACGGTAGATGCTCATGGCAGGGAGGTTGGAACTAGACGATCTTTAAGGTCCCTTCCAACCATTACCATTTGACGATTCTATGTTGGGAAACTGGTTGCCATCTCCTTCCATGCCTCTGGTAATTTGCATCGAGGCAAACAAGCAGTTCTTCAGCTGCAGAAGGCTGTGACTGAGGATTCCAAGGCTGGTAAAGCCTGTGACAATGCTATTTAATTTTAGCTTTCATTTTACTGCGCGCACCCCCAGCTCCCAAATGCATGCTTGTGATTCTCTTTAAAACTTGTCTGCTATTGCTGTGTGTGGATTTGGAGGTGGGATACATAACTCTATGCTTCCTAGGAACTGTTTGCAATTTGGCTAATGCTACTGTCAAGTTACGTTATATAAACAGGGACTCTTGTGTATCTTTCATACAGGAAGTAAATGCATTTCTGTATAAGCCTCTGTTATTTGATGTTTCTTTGTGAAATTATTAGTAAAAAAAGAACTGGAAAGGCCTTGAAAACTGTGTAACTGTTCCATATGAGTGGTATTTTTGAAGACGGACTCAGGAAGAGGTGATATGCAGGTGCTGTGCTTCACGCCCTTCCGTGATCAAGGGAACAAAGCGTAGAAATTGGGCATGTGGAAACCGACACCGCTTTCTGGGTTTTCTTGCTGGATTGTCAGGTTTAGCATAGGTTAGTTTCTTTCAACCTGTTTTATGAATATTTAATCATTAGTTGTGTTGTTTGCACAGTTTCATAAACTATTATGGTACACAACAAGTTGAGAAGTTAAGGAGGGATATTTATGTCATATAAGGTGGATGAATGCTACTAAGAGTCAGATGATTGGAGTATAATTCTGCAGTTTTCTAACTGTAAGTGTCTTTTACCTTGACATGGTGCCTTTCTTTTCCTCTAGTTTCCAAGTCATGTGCTCTCCAAAGATTTTCCATCCAGCCTGCCCAGCAGAAGAAGATTCCAAACCGTTATTTGGGCCAGCCCAGCCCCTTCACACACCCACACCTTCTCAAACCAGGTGAGGTTCAGGCCCTGTATGAGCCAATCATTGGTATTCTTTATTGCCTCTATTTTTCTGAGATGTCTAGGACAGAGTATTGATTTGCTGCATCATACAGGTGTCCATTTTGGCTGTTTATTATTAACTTAATTAGGCAGTAATTATATTTAGTAGTTAATTTCCTCGTCTGAGATGATGATACTGATGCCAAAAGTAGGCTTCACACGTTAGCTTTTTACCTTTTTCTCATGGAGTGCTTGGTGTCAATGACTTCGATACTGCAGACCTTTCATGGCAGTGGCATCTTGGAAGCTCATTGTCCTGCAAATACAATACAATTTATATTAAGAAGGAGTCATTTGTGCAAGCTGAACTGCCAGAGTGCTGCATATTTGATATCCTGTGAGTCACAAAATAAAGGTGTCATTCAGAAAAGGAGACTGGGGAGAGACTTACTGAGAGTTGGACACCACTTGTCTAAAGAACATGCCCTCTTCAGAAGAGTGTTCAACCTGTGAGGAAAAAAAAGAAAAAGAGACTTGTGGCTATAAAGTTAGAAGGTAGTGATGAAACAGAAGTTGAGGTTGTGCATTTTTATGAGATTAGTGAGCATGTAGGTATGAGATGCCAGTGATAAAAACTAAAAAATATTGGAAGTGAAATATATTCAGGAATATGCCCAGGAAAGCGTTCTGATTCTCTGTTCTTTTTCCATAGATAGATATACAGGGAGTAGAGATGACATATAACCATGCACTTACATGTGTAACTGTAGAATAATTCAGGTCAGAAGGGACCTCAGGAAATTAGCAGGACAACCCTCTGCTCAGATCTGGGCTAACTTAAATATTAGATCAGATTGATCAGGGCACTGATTAACAGTTCAGAGTAAATGAGGCTGACACTGTAAAAGTGCTCACAGCTGAAACACTGGAGATGAATTCTACCTGCCTCTAGTAATTTTCCATTTGATAAAGGAGTGGTGTTTTCCTTAAAATAATACAACATCGTTTCGTTGCAATTACTGTTTTAAAAAGCAGATGCCTTTAAAGCAAAGAGAATTTCCATGCCTCACAGTTGGAAGATAAAAGGGATTCCCATATTCCCCCTTAATGCAGCTTCTAAACTTCACTGGACTGTCTGTGGCAGGTAGAAAGCTGGCTGGAATGCAGCAGAGCATAGGAAATTTACAGTATAATATTGCAGAAATGTGGGGTCAGGTTGCATTAAATCAGTTTCTGTGTTCTCTGTCATTTGTAGATCTACAGAGTAAAACAAATCTGGTGGCTTTGTTTTGTTTGGGTTTTTTTAGTTTTTGTGTTTTTTGGTTGTTGTTTTTTTAAAGACTTACACCAAATAGGTGTTGGGGATGTATGTTGTTGCAAAAATTTGAAGTTTAATACAAGTACAACATACATGATTTCCTTAAACTCTCTTTTGTCAAGGACTTTGTCAAGTTCTGATAGAGTTTCTACTTTCTACCCCACCCATGCACGAATCCACTTACAGTACAAGTCAAATTTCAGTTTTTATTCTACAATTATCACCGCATCATATATAAAAGAGGAAGAAAAGATTATGAGAGTAGAAAGTTAACAGTATGAAAACGCAACCTGTGTTAAAATAGGGTATCAGCCAAAGTACTGATTAAGGCTTATGTGTTAATTTAAATCATAGCTGAAGAGTCTCACATTTTAAGAAATACATACTTAAGCTGTTGTTGGTCATTCTTTCAACTTCAGTCTGGTCTTGGTGAGTACCTTGATCGCTGTGCTTTGTATCCTTGTGACTGGAGCAGTTTAAAACGTACTTTCATCTAAGAGATCATTTGTTTAGTTAGAGTCATTAGGAATATAGTATTTAACTTTGGAAAAATCCAAATTAGTAATTATTGAGAAAAGCTACATCTGCCCTGGAGAAGATTTCTCCTCTTAAGTGGAGTCTGCTGCCAGCCTGAAGTTTGTGGTTTCTTTCTGCCTGGAATCTTGTGACTGGTTAGACTCTGCAACCTCTGTGTTTCTGCCTGATCTCCCAGTATCTGTAACACTCAGTCCGCCCCTTGCGGTTTAGAACTAGTTATTTCATGAATTGACTTGGTGTGTGTTTGGATAGACATTCTAACTTTATCTGAGGAATTAATGCTCAGCCTCAGAAGGTAATCTTCTGTTCAATGTCCAGGTGCTATAAAACTCATCAGTTTTCAGCAAAGTCCAGTTTGCCTTGCCCCTTCCCCTTTTTTTACATGTCTTTCTGAAAACATCCGTCCATTTTGGATATTTGTCTAAATCTATTGGGTTTTGTGGTTTCTTCCTTTGCATGGAAATACATAACAGAAAACCCGGTTTGTTGAAATAGATTTCTGTCTTTGCATGGTGGAGGAGCAGACTGAGGATGTGCTGTAGGGATGGAAGCTGAAGAGATGCATGAGAGCAATGGAAAGGCCGATGAGGGACCACAACGAAGCCACACATTTGAAAGGCGTTAGGGACTAGGCAGGAATCAGGCATGCAACTAGTAGAATATCACGAGTGCCTTGAATTTCTCGGTCTGATTTGTTTTTTGTTCATAGGAGAGGTAACCCCAGGATTGTCACAGGTGGAATATGCTCTTCGCCGACACAAACTGATGGCACTGATCCAGAAAGAAGCCTGTGGCTGGGATGGATTGGACCACACAGTGATTCTGCTGTCCAACCCCAAGTACTACATGAGCAATGACATCCCCTACATTTTCCATCAGGACACTAACTTCCTGTACCTCTGTGGGTTCCAGGAGCCTGACAGCATCCTGGTGCTGCAGAGCATCCCTGGCAAAGCGCTGCCCTCCCACAAGGCCATACTTTTTGTGCCCCAGAGAGATCCAAGCCGAGAGCTGTGGGACGGACCCAGATCCGGCACAGATGGGGCAATTGCTCTCACAGGAGTAGATGAAGCTTACACCATCGAGGAGTTCAGGCACTTGGCAGCCAAGTTGAAAGGTAACCAAAAATGGAGGGAGAATGAGATGAGACATAGTTTGCAGGGTCTGAGTGGTGTAGGTTTGGAAGGGGCTCTGCGACACCGATGCAAGTCTATCATGAACTTGGGGAGGTGCAGGGGGTATGACAGTGTGATAAAGGCAGTTGGAAATTCTTGTTAGCTTCTTGAGGGTCACCAATGGAAACAATAGTTTTGAAATAAGCTTTTTTCCTCTTCTCTTTCTTGCGTGCCAATGTGAATGCCAGTGTGCACATCTGTGAAATGTAAGGGACAGGATAAGCAAGAGAGCATCACAAACCGTGTTAGTAACATCTTTTTGCTAGCAGACCCAGAACCAGATGAAGCATAGGAAACTTGAATGTATTTTATTCATTATAGACTTGGAAAATTATCCATACAGTGAGGTTGTTAGTCCACTCACCTTTTTTTAGCTACATGTTAACTTTTGAAATACAAACATTGCTGTCCTTCAGATGTGTTCTTTTGCATCTAACATCACGATGTAGCCTGAATACTTATAATCCAGGGTGAACTTAAATGCATCATAAAATGAAGCTGAAGACTTATGGCAGTATAAAAAAGGCAAGTGCTTGGGGTGTTACAGAAGTAAACACAGTGAATGCTGAAGTCTTAAACACCATCTCAGATTCTAGGTATTTTGTTTCAAAAAAGGATACATTGAAAATAGAAAGTCACAGAAAGGGCAACAAGGGTGGTCAAAAGTATGGACTGTGTACGAGATACATGCTGGACAAACCTGCTCCATTTGAAAAAGAGAAAACGGAAGGTAGGGCATGAGAGATGTGTATTGTTATGGCAAGTGCACAGAGGATGAGTAGGAATGATTAGTTGCTATTTTTCATAATTTACAAACAAATGAAATGCTGAATAAAATGATCAGATGGCAGGTTTTGACACCTTGTAAGTTTAAATTGTAGATCATTGATGGAAAGTTTGGAATGTCAAAAGTATAAATAGATTCAAAAGTTACCATGGGGGAAAGATCCATGAGAGGCAGTTAATCACCGTTATGAAGATGCAGCCTTGAAATGAAGAAACCAGACGTGGGGAGGATGTGCTAGGGGAAATACTCTTTCATGAATGCCCAGATTCCTAGAGAGCTTTTGAAAGCACCTGCTAATGGCTACTGTAACCAAAGAAGGAGGTCCTAGGTAAACCTTAGCTGGGAGTCAGCATGGCTTTTCTACTTATGCCTGTTTAAAACGTTCCTGTGGGGAGAATGTGGGTGCTAACTGATGTTCTAAATAAATTTCCACATATGTTTGTCCTCAGTAAGTTCATCTTCTCTGAATGGCTGAAATAAGCAGTTGTTCCCCAGAGATAATCTGAAGTGTCATTGATAACGACCCTGATTCCGTGTGATGGGTAAAAGGTAAATTGCCTTCCAGCATCAGAGGGGACAGGCTACGTGATTGACATCTCTTGTGATTGAGACCATGCACCACTGCTGTGCAATAACGGCTCGTTAGCTTACACAAGTGCATCTTTGATACACAAATGCTGAATGTATCTGTGATACATTCAGTGGTGATCGTAAAACCCAATATTTGCATGGAAGTGGGGATATGTCAAATCTGCATGCTATGTATTGGTAATCCTACAGATTTTTAAGATACTGCTAGTATCCTGTGACGTTTTAAAGTGTCTATGTGGTCTGTAAATGCAGATTCAGAGGAAATTAATTTCTCAAATTCAGCAACAGGTCTACTTTAGGAGGAGCGAGTTTGTTCAGTAGGTTTGTCTTCATCCATGTCAGCTTTTATTTTGTATTCCAGGTGAGTCAAACATTGTTTGGTACGACTTGACGAAACCAGTGCATGCAGAGCTGCACTCTGACTACATGCAGCCGCTGGCTGAGATAAAAGCTCGAAACAAAAACCACATCCAGGGCATCCGACATCTAGTGCAAAACCTTCGGCTGGTCAAATCTCCTGCAGAGATCGAAAGGATGAAGATAGCTGGACGGGTGACAGCGGAGGTATGGGATTGTGTGCTCTCCAAGTGAACCAGTGCATTCCTTGAAAGAAGAAAAGGGAGGAGGTTGTTAATGGAGTGAGGTGGGCTGGAGGGATAGCTTTGGTCTAATCTGTTACTGAATTGCTGTGTCTCAACCCTTGGCTGGGCTCAGCTCCCTCTGCAAGACAGGGAGAAACAGGAAGACTGCTTGGACTACCAGCTTCTCCTAATTAGTGTAACTCCAACAAAGAAAGGCCAGCAGCAGTTGGATTTGTTTAAAAGAAATATCTATTCAGGAACAGAGGCAGCCTCTTTACTCTCTTCCCAGCTTCCCCTCTTCTTCCCCACACCGTTTTCTTTCCCAGTTATCCTGTTGTTTTTGAGGAAACTGGATTTCTGCGAACACGTTGCCTGTGCATGTCTCTGAATTCCCCCTTATCCCTCAAATACCTTTTGAACTCATTGCCCAATTTTAAACAAATCTGACAGATAACATCAAATGCAATTATGTTTTTGTAACTATTATTAAAATAGATAGCCAAGTAGAAAAGAGAGGCACAGCTTGTCCTTCTCTGAAGGAAAAGCTGCATAGGGCACTCCTGTTATACACGGGGAGTTCCATAGGTGAAACAACTTGTAAAGCGCCAACCCGTGGGATCAGCTTCAGTCATCTAATCTTTTCTCGAAAACCAGAGTCAATCAGACCCTAAATACAATTGCATGGGAAACAGAGTTTAATCAGTTCAAGTCTTGAGCAGGTGAAAAAAAGAACTCCAGAGTTCAGGCTCCTTTGCTAACCAAAGGCCCTTCTTTTTCATAGGCTTTCATAGAGACAATGTTTGCCAGCAGATCCCCAGTGGATGAAGCCTTTCTGTACGCAAAGGTGAGTGCTTCGTGGGTGGATGTCAGATAGAAGGGCTAGATGTTGGTTATCCTTCCAGGAAACTAGAAATGCCAAATCTCTCTATAATGTGCCTCCCACTTTAGCGCATTTCTCCTTCACCCAATGCTTCTGGTTCCTAGGGTGTGCAGAAAAGTCACTGTGGGGAATTCTTCAGCTCTAATTCCCATACCTTTATTATTGAAGGAACATAGTGGTTGTCTAAGTTTACCTGCTATTGATGTCTTTTTCTACTGTATTTAAATACAAAACCTGCTAAATAATCAGAGATATAGTTATTATCTTATTCTATAATACAGTCCTATTGTACAGAATTTAAGTAGTTATAACACCTATTTGTAAAGCCTGCTTCTCTTGACTCTAGCCTGTATCAGATTACCACAGCTATCTTGAAGCAGTGTAGACACCTCTCAGTTGCAAAATAAGGACTAATTGGCCTGCACATTTGGTAAGGAATTTTGTAAGGAATTGCAGCAAGACGCCTGTTTGAGAAACATCAGCAGGATTTGACCCTCTGTTATGACATAGATGGTCCTGTGCTGACCTAGCACTGAGCAGCAGTACTGACTTATAAAGAAAATTATTTTAATTAAAGTGTATTTTACAGATCATCTTTTCATTCCAGTTCAGGATTGTAAAACCTACTTTACTACATGTAGGCATCCTGGAGTGTTCTGTCCCATGCGTTTTTGGTAGTTACAAGTTATTAATGTATTAAGGATATAGAGGGTCTTTATAGGTGGAAATTTATTAATTTCCATGCTTTCATCAGCTTAGTCACTCAAGAAGGGTAAAGATCTTGAGGCTTACATTGCCTTTTTTATTTTTTTTCCCACCTCTCAGACATCAAGGTACTGCGTGCTTTCAAACCTTCTTAGTTCAACAGAGTCACAAAAATAGATACTGCTGTAAATATGCTGGTACATTGTAATTTTAAAAGACAACAGCAAAACACGACTGTTGTCATGCTGGCCGTTAGGATCTTTGAAGGTCTGCAAAGTTGTATGGCAACTAAGAGCATTACTTTCTATAAGAACAAATCCTCACCTGGATTTATGGCAACATAATGAATTTTTGATATGGCGTTGAACAGCTAGCACCAGAAAGAGCTTCCATGAGAACAGAAGCATACTTACTCTCTTGGAAAGTGGATGGTTCTGTATTTTTTTTTTCCTTTGGTGTTCTTAGAAAACCTTCAAGGCTGCTTTCGTTTAGTGAACTCACTTTACACTTTCACTTTGTGTTGTATAAATTAAGAAAACGGCTGTAGGACATGAATTGTAATAGCCCCAAGGAAGTTAATCACCTGAATCAGCACTAACAGTCTCCTCTCTGAATTGGTATTCCAGTTTGAATTCGAGTGCCGGGCGCGTGGTGCTGACATCTTGGCGTACCCCCCTGTTGTTGCTGGTGGCAACAGATCAAACACTTTGCACTATGTGAAGAACAATCAGCTTATCAAGGTAAACTGTATGCTGTCCAGTAACTTAAAGTGCAGTGCTGTGACACACTGTCCCCATATGTGTCCACTAGCTGCTCTTTGTTTTGACTGAACAGATCCAAACATTTAAATATACATTTACAAGTGAGCAGGGGAAAGGAATCCTGCCCTGGTTAGTTTTACTATCAGTGACAGATCAACTTCGCTCTGTCTAGTCTCTTTCTTTCCTCTTTGCACTTGCTTCAGTATTTTCTGAACAGTGGAAGGACTTGCAAACAAATTTGCAAATAACTTGGCGAGCGTGTCTGCTCCCACACCGCATGCAGCAGTGTGCAGTGCTGGGTGGGCTGCTAACCTCACAGGAGAGGGACTACTGCAGCAGGCAGAGTGAAAGCACTGTGGAGGTCTTCTGCTGTCACTTGCATTGCAACAAAAGGTGCAATAGCGCATTCCTGCTTTGGCAAAGTTGAAAAGCATTTTGGAGTCCATGTAGGCCAGCTTAGTAGGGAAGGGGAACAAGAAGGGGAAGAATCGGTGTTAAACATTGAGAGGTGGATTAGATGGCTGTAGGTAAATTAACATGTCTTCTCTTATTTTGAAGGTTCACATTATTGAATTGAACCCTCTTGCAGCTTTCCTGACAATAGACCTTTAGATTCAGATAAGTATGTTCAGGAACAGTATTCCCCCACTGTTCTGCTCACGATTCACTTTTCAGAGGAGCATATTTTTCCTCTGTCTTACTGCAGGATGAAACTTTCCCACTAGCATTGTCTTTTCTTGAAGCTGGCATGCTAGCAGACCTTGAAATAATCTGCAGAGACAGACATACAAAAGATATGACAGGCTGCTTTTGGCAGAAAGAAGCCTCCTTTGTTGTACTGTCATCCAAGGTCAGGCATGCTCATGTAACTCCGGTTGCTTCTGTTAAAGTTGTTCGGTTAAATGACTGTCACTTGTTTTTTTCAAAACTGTTAAGTAGGAGGTTAAACCCTAAACTTGACTCTTTCTTTTCCTTTGTGTGCTACTTCCTACAGTTCTTGTTGCCAAATAGGCTAACAAAAGTGTCTAATTTGGAAGGTATCTGAAGGCTGCTTATGGCCTCCTGTGCACTTCATCCAGTTCACCACTTGGTGGAGTCAGCTTTAAGGGAAGAGGGCAAGATGCATGACATAAGGCACTTACTGGACGATCAAACCACAGGCTGAATTCCCTTAACCAATAAATTGTTACTTAGCTTGTTTAATTGCCTGGAAGATGGCATGTGCTATAATTTCATATTTTACTTAAAGAATTGAACCAGCTATTCTGGAAAAGTTAAAAATGCCAGTTAAATAGATAGTTAATCTATTCAGTGGGCTAGTGAGATCTGCTTACTGCTAGTTTATCTACTGTGCAAGTGTTTGTGGCACTTCACTGTACACAATGATAGTAGCTAGCACTGGAAGCAGTGCTAGCAGTGAAACTCTGCTTCTTATTTTTTCCCTTAATATGCTAGAATTATTCCTTGTCGTTCCACATCATGGCTCTGGCACAGTCGCAGATCTGTGGATTTAAATCTCTATAAAAGGCCTTGGATTATGTAAATTCATGGAGAATTTAATCCAAACTTTTTACATATTTCACTGCTCTATTTGTTGTTAGCCCCTTTAAGGAGCGAAGGCAAGGCAGGGGTTTTGTTCCCAGCCCTTTGTCTTTTTTGCGTGGCTTTTTGGAAGCTGTGCAGTCAGTGATATGGCTGACGTGGAACAGTTCTGCTGAAGTGATTTGGAGGTTCACATTTCCAGAAGTTTTTTCTTCATCATCAGATAGATTCAGAAGTATGTCTTGGAGCAGTCGAAAGTCCCAGAAGAGAACGGGGAGGATGGTGCAAGCTATTTAATAGTGCATTTGCAGTAGTGATACACTGTCAGAGAAATTATTTTGCTGGGTGGTCCTATCTTGTGACAAGGCTAATTGTTAGCTCTTGTGGGTAGCTCAGAAATCTATGGTTTTTTTTGCAAAACCCTTCTGTCTCAGTCACTAGCAGAGAACTACTAGCTAGAGAAGTCACTGTTGTAATTTGCTGGAGTAGGCAATGCAGATGTGAATGGGACTGCTGTCTTGAAGCACAGAATAGTTCAAGGAAAATGTCTTTTTTTTACTCCAAAGTGTTTGAAAATCAGCATGTTAGAGGATCAGGCTGTAGATCAGCATAAGTCGGAGACTACCTTGCAGAGAAACAATTCAACTGGAATAACCTATTTATAAACAGTAGCACCTGGGGTGTTGTTGTACAAAAGGAATTCACATCTCTGCAACTGCTTTGCAAAAATAAATGCATAATCTCCTTTCCTGCTCTCAGACAGAGAAATCAATTCAGTTAATAGCCAGACTGACCCACAGGGCGTTTTTTCCTGTTATTCTCCAGGATGGTGAACTGGTCTTGCTAGATGGTGGATGTGAGTCTTCCTGCTACGTAAGTGACATCACACGTACCTGGCCCGTCAATGGAAGGTATGCTGCAATAAGGCTGTTTTGAAGAACTTTGAGAAGCTCTTAAATAATTGATGGATTGAGTGTGTGTGTGTTTAATCTCTGTGTGAGTAGTTTTAATGTCTCCCATTCTGTGGTTCTTCAGAGTAATCAAATTATATTAAGTAATCTTCCAGTATGAGAAGTAGTATTCCCCACTGCCTCATTAATTACTGCATGCATATGTGTGATCACTGCTATTTTCAGCTGTTACAGCATGCTTAAAGTGCAGAGAGGGCTTTTGTGCGTTCAGCTGTGGCGGACTCTGGTTGTGTGTAAGAAAACAGGAGTTTAGTTGACCTGCACATGGCTCTGTCAGTTTTGAATTTACTGGTGTGATGTCCCTGTGGTTGTGTGTTTGATTCCTATATGTTTTGGCTGAAGTGCATTCTTTTTCCTGCAGTAGCTTTGCCTTGCTTTGCTTTGGGGTTAGGTTGTCAGCTGAGAAACCCTGCCTCTACCCAATGTATTGAAGGGCATGTAGCAGTGATGCCTTGTCTGGCATTTCACACAAGGAGCAGTTGCTTTCCTTTCTGACTTGCCCAGCCCCGATATTGAACTGAATCTGTCCCCAGAATAGGTTCTGGGTAGAGGTTTAATTGTGAGAAATGTCCTTTGTTCCTTTTCTTAATGATTTTCAGGTTCACCAAACCCCAAGCAGAACTATACCAGGCTGTCCTGGATATCCAGAAGTCCTGCCTGAGCCTCTGCTCCCCAGGTGTGAGTCTAGAAAATATCTACAGCCTCATGCTGAGCCTTATTGGACAGAAACTGAAAGAGTTGGGGATCCTAAAGAGCAGCATCACTGAGAGCCACTTCTTCAAGGTACTTGAAGTTTTTTTAGTCCGGCTTCCCCCGACTAGGCCTGACTGTTTTCTCCTGGGGTTGTGTTAGTGGCTTTACTTTGGCTCAGGAATGTGCTTTTGAAATGTATCTTTTAACTGTTGCCACACACAGTGCTTTAATTCATGTTGTGGGCTGGTCTCAGCACAGGACTGGGTTTCTCTCAGACAAGGCTAAACTTGAAGACATGTTTCAACCATTCAGCACACAATTCGGTCTGAAGTTAAGCCCCAGTCTTACACGTATGCAGTGTGAACATTTGTTCCTCAGCACTTGCTGTTTCACTCTGCAGATCCATTCCCATTGGTCTGTACTGCTGGTTAGTCTACACGCAGCTTTAGAGCACAAAGAGTCTGAAGGGACCTGTAGAGACATTGTCACTAACACAAAATTAGGGCTCCAGGGCTGGCTGCAGGCAGTTAGTCGTAGTTTTGTGATCTGTTTAACATGGCATAAACCTGCAGTGCCACCAAAAGGAGCAGCCCGTTCTTCCCAGTCATTCCACCTGCTCCCTCTTCTGCAACCATTTTGCGTCGATGCTGGGATTCACAGAGCTACCTGGTGAACAAGGCTGGGAAACTGGTCTGCCTTAGAGCTGAACCTGCAGATAAAATAGGATTGGTTTGCAGCTAGAGAAGTTTATCCGGTCCCACTCACTGCAGACCTGCATGATTGCTGTTGCCAGTGGAAGAAAGGTGGCAGAACCAGGTGATGGCACTACCTCTTTGGCAGCAGGACAGATTTCTGCTGGATTTAATTGTCCTACAGTGTCAGTGCAGTAACAGCCCATGTTCCTGCCAGTGAACGGAGGCTGTCACGCGGGTTTCTCTCGGCAGGCGGCAGCACAGCCAGATGAGACCAGTGTCTGCAGCTCAGCCCCAGTCGATGTGAGGATCGTGGGGCAGAGGAGGAATTAGCTCCTTGATTCCTGCTGTCAAGGAGCTCCTCCCTAGAGGGAGGGGGATTAGGATGATGCGGGGGGAGGCGGTGTCAGTGCCCTGTAGAGGTGGATTAAAATCCTGCTGTAGCTGCTGAGTGAAATCGGCACAGCATCTACTCTGTCGTGCATGGGAGAGCTCTTTGCCACATCACATAGCAGCTGTATGAGCTGCTGCCGGTTGTCAGGGTCTGCTGATGGGAGCAACACAGGGCATGGATACTTAAGGGATGGAAAGGGTTGGGGCAGCAAAGCTCAGTGAGCTGAAAACTGTCTTGACTGTCTTGCCTGACATGCTGAGGTAGTGGTGAGCTTGGGCTGTTCTTTTCAAGAGAGGGGGAAAGGCAGTCCATAATATGCTTGTAATAGGCACATGGTACTGGTGGGTTTTGAGGGCCATCCAGTTCTGGTAAATGGAAGACAGCTTCTGGTGAACCCTAGTCATGGCAGTAAGATTGCTAGTTAAGCACATAACTATGCTACCTCTTCTCCCGATCTTTTGTATTGGAACAAGATGTTGGGCTGTGTTTAACTGCCTCTGTGACACTTGTTTTGTCTTCTGCTAGGCTGTTCGAAAGTACTGCCCACATCACGTGGGCCATTACTTGGGCATGGATGTTCATGATACCCCAGATATATCCCGATCACTCCCGCTCCAGCCAGGCATGGTGATAACCATTGAACCAGGTAAAAAGATACGCAGTCAGTGGTGGACAAAAACATGCAACACTGAGGATAACAGGATTCCTTTCAGTAGCGGGTTTGTCCCTCAGACCAAGGCATTCAGGTCCTTTCTGGTGACATTGAAAAAGATTGCAGTATTGGAAAACCTTAAGTTATTCCCCTGTCAAAGTCATTGTGGTGTTAGAAAACGCTATTTCCCTCCCAAACACAGCCAAGGTAACAAAGTGTGGGAGTAAAATCTCAGAAAGTGTCTGTGCAGCAGGAAGCAGAGTAGTGTAGACCTCAGGCTGTTAGCGTCTGACCCACAGCAGCGCAGGTCAATCGCAGCGCAGAGAAGCAGGGTCAGTTCACTTGTGCTGTGTTCTGTTACTGTGACTAAAGTGCTCCCAGTCACTGGTAGTGTGAGTCTCAAGCATTGCAGTCTGCGATTGCAGGCGTTCACAACTTAGCTTTGCAAATTAGGCATTTCACGATGAATCTTGCTCTCTGCTTGTCACTGGATTTGGAACTGTCAGCTGGAAACTGATATTTAATGCTTGGCTCTTCTCTCTATTCAGAACATTGTTAACATCATCAGTGTGAACATAGAATTGAGAGCAAGAAGTGCAGAAAGGCCGGATGTAATTGTGGGAGTTTTTAACATGCTAGTGTCTGTAGGCACTGAGGGACACTTTCCTTTCTTTGCCCACCAACCGCCATGAGTGAGGGGAAAGAGTAGCTTTCCTTATTAAAAATTTTCAGGATCAAACTCAGGTTATGTTGCTGAAAATCCAACCGTGCTCCTCATGGTGGTGCAGTAAGAGAAAGGTGTTGTTATGGAGGGTGTTGTGTGTTCTAATTCCCTTCCTTCTTTCAGGCATTTATATCCCTGAGGATGATGTGAGTGCCCCAGAGAGGTTTCGTGGCACTGGTGTGCGCATTGAGGATGATGTTGTGATAACAGAGAATGCGCCTCTCATCTTGTCTGCTGACTGTCCCAAGGAGATCTACCACATTGAGCAGATCTGTGGCCGCAGCTCATGATACCCCTTCTCTGTCTCTTGCATCCTGCTCGGGAGACGCAGCCCTCCAGGGGTGCAGATCCCTGTAGCTGGCTGTAGTCAAGTGACAGAGGGTGTGGACAGCTGATGGCTCTTTCCAGGACTGGGAAGTGGAATGCAAAAGGCTTGGGTACCGACGGGTGAAAAAGCAAAGCAAGCTTTTCTGTGTGCTTTTTCCTTCTGATTTGATTAGTGCTGATGTTGAGCTGTTTGTAGGACATGGGGCTGAATTCATCCCTCTGCTGTGTGGATCCATCTGTTCTGGTGCCCTTGGAGGGATGAACTTTGTCAGTGCCACCAGCAGGCTTCTGCATGGTCCCTCTCCAGTCACATAGGTGCAACTGCTGAGGCAAGGGCCCCGATTTTTCCACTTTAGCAGTACTTTCACAACAGTCAGATTTTAGAAATGAAGCTTTGATAAATGCTGTTTAGGGGGAATGTGTGTCAAACAGCTTTGATTTTTATGGCACCCTGGAAGGGAGGGGGTTTGGTAGTCAGGAAGGTGGGTTTGGTTAAGAGGTAGTTTTACCTGAAGCCTTTGGAGAAAGCTTTTAGTATTTTAAGGAGGAGGGTGTGTTTGGGTCTTGTTCAGGTATATGCAAGGTAGGCCAAGGTAGTAGGGAAAAACATCTCATCTGGTCTTTCAGCTTATTGGAGTGTTTGATAATTTCAGAAAGGACAGGTAGGGCTCAGGAGGCTGGACATACTCAGTCTTGCTGTCTTCCACGTTCCCTGCTTTCTGTCCCAAATGTCCCTTCCAGTCTCCTGTTCAGAGCCTGCCTCTATCCTGGGAATTAGGGCCATGTTGGCTGTGCTGGACTCCAGTTTTTAAAGTAATTCTTTTCAGAACTCTGAGGGCATGATCGCAGCTGCCGTTTGGGTTTTGCCAAGTGCAGTCAGTAACTGATGCTCTGTGACAATATTTTTGAGGCAGCCGCAAATCTCATTAGGGGATAGGATGGGGAAGGAGTAAAGAGAAGAGTTGTCTTCCCTCAACATCTCCCTGCCACCCAGGCCATTGTCTGCAGTACACCTACTAGAGGCAAGCATGTTGTCTGTGTCTTCACTGAAAATATTTTGACAATCAGCTATTTAACATGTCTGAGAAATGCCTCTTGTCAGTGCATCTCCTGTTATTTATGTTTGCTGTTGCATCGCATCATCTTACTTCCTTTCTGATGGTAGCTTTCAGTATTTTTCATCTGTTATTGTCAATTTTCTTGCTTGTTCTCTTTTCCTATATTGTCTATTTTTGACCCACTAACGTCACTGCTTCCTAATACGTTTTCCTTTCTACTCAGTGTCACTGCCTCTTCCCCAGTTTGCCCTAATTCCCCACAGTAGATGTAGTCATAGTTATGCGGGGGAGGTAGTCAGGGTTCCTGGGTTCAACCCCTGGCTCTGTTGCTGTGTAGCCTTTAGCGAAATCTGCTCTTTTTTTTTTTTTTTAATTTTTTCTTTTCTGTGTTTCATTTCACTTAGTGAAGGCCAAATGAACAGTGTCTTGCATCTCTCATTGCTTTTAATGGGAGCTGGGTGCATGCACTGGGGTTGGAATTTGGCACTTGAAAGGCCGCGAAGACATGCCATAATTTTATTTTTCAAATATGACAAAGAGTAAGTGCTTTTATGAAGTTTAGTTTCACATATTTAAGAGATTCTGCTAATCTTTGATGGAAGCCTTTGTTACATCCTCATGCGTTAGTGATACGTACAGTGTAAATTATTAGAAAGAAGGCTTGTTAAGTGTGGGCACAGAACTGCTTAATACTTTTGATGTTGTTCTGATCGGTAATGCATTTGTTGTTCCAATTACACCTGTTAGAGCCATGTCATCTGGGACAAATCTTGGATTTTGGAACTATGTAAGCAGCTTAAAATAACATTAACCTGAGAACTACATGTGTGTGCTCATCTGCACATATGCCCGTGTACGTAACAGAGTTAATGATTGTACTTACTGTAAATAAGCCTTTGAAATACATATTAAAAAGTTATTTTTAAAACAAAACAATTTGTAGAAAGTAATTTCTTGGGCCATCGAGTTGCATGGCTGTTGTTAGATATGAGCACCTCCAGAAAGAGCATTATTTTTCAGGGAGATCTATAAATTATGTGTAACCTATCTTGGACTTGAAATAACATTGTCAAATGTAGGCACACACTAGTTCTTACTCCTCTCAGGAAAATCCTGCAACTTGCAAACACCAATAGATCTTAGGAGTGTTGTGGATTAATGTTTCTGTCTGTAAAGAAGAGTTTGTGACTCTGCTGAGTAGTGGATCTGCTAGGGCTGCTGTGCATAAACTGCTGCTAATGTTTTGAACCAGTTTTCCATGTAAAGAAGAGTTCATTTTGCAGAATGTATTAAATTTGAGTCTTGCCAACCTGAAATTTTGAAGGCTTTTTCTCATTTGTTGCAGAGGTGGATAATCAGAGTATCACCTGGGACCTTCACACATGCTGCACTGTCCCTTGAAAATAACCAAATCCACAAACATTTTACATGACCTTGGTCAAGAAACTCTGAAGAATCCCTTCTCCGGCTGCACATAGCCGCGGTGTTACCTCCCTGGTAGCCTGTCCCATGCTGCCAGATGTCCCGTCAGTCTCTGCCGCAGAAGATTCCTAGCTCCAGCCACCTGGGTGCAGGAGCAGCCCTCAGCGGCAGCACAAGTTGCCAGCGGCTTGGTGAGGGCATTGGTGAGATAACTGGAAGCGAAAGAGAAATTGAGGTATATGCAGGTTCACTTGGGGAGAGATTTTATTGCAGCTATGGCACGGGTCTTAAGGGTATCAGAGTACAAGAGAAAATTTTCAAAGGAGAGCCAGCCACCCCTGTGGAGAAGCTGCTTTGCTTTCAGAAGAAGCCCAGGAGGCTTTTCTTGGCTTTCCTATTTCACCTTCTACCAGTGTCTGGCTTTGCCTTGCAGAGAACTAGTTAGTAGTAAAGTCCTGTTGTTAAAGTACAGTCTGAGCAGAGGTGCCAATTTGCAGATATGCTGCTGTCATCAAAGTGGAAAGAAATTTGGCATTTAACATAATTTGGCATTCTATCTCTGTTATCTGTGAAAAATACAATATGTCTTTTCCTAAAATTGCATTCATCATTTTGCAGAGGAACCTGCTGGTGCAGGAAGAAGCAAACTGAGGGAGCACGTACAAGAGAATGGCCATGGAGATTTTTGGGAATGTACAGTAGAGAAGATTCAGGAGAAGGGTGTGATTTGGAGCTGTGGGGATGGGTGCAGGTGGATGTGAGAGCAAGGAGAGAACAACAGGGTATAAAATGGCTGTTCAGTACGTTGTCAGAGCGGTGCAGTAGCTCCAGGAAACTGGTTGTGCTAACCAGGAGACCGTGATTGATTTATCCTGCTCAGGAGAGGGGAACAAAGGAGTCAGATTGTATTGATGAACTCGGTCTTAACAGTTACTTTAATTATTGCTTTTAAAAATCAATAGAATTATCATATAAGAAAGTTTTCTGCAGTTTCATGTTATTGATCGTGTGTCATGTCTTAAATAATGTGAAGAGGAAAAACTACGTTTTAGGCAAAATCTTCATTATGATCGAGGGAGCAAGGCTGAGGTTACATGCTCTTATGCTACCCAAATTGCTACTATGGAAATTTAGTAATAAATCCCAGGAGAATTACCATAAAGCAAAAAGAGTTAAGGTTAAACTTAGGGAAAATTCCATGTGAGATAAATTACAAAAATGCTTTAATTATTATGAGATGCTTAATACTTGGGTAATCGGCTAACGAAACTCTGCACTGCAATAAATTGTCATTTTTTTATTTCTTTTAAACTGAGATGTCCAGAAGCCTGTGTAGGCATCTCTTCATTAGTATGCAGATCTAAACTGCATTTAAGTTCATAATTTTCGGAGATCATTACAGCATCTCCGTTAAATGTGCTCCCTGCATGCGTGCTCAGCCTCCTCTTGATTAAAAATCATGGTTTGACATGTCACAACGCTGTGGAGTGGGCCTGGCTTATGAAATTAATTGTATTTCAGAGGTGTAACAATAAGTTACATTTTAAAGCAGAATTTATAATCAAAATGGATAGTGAGGCATGGTGGGCTCAACAACGCTTGGTTTCTCCCCTCAGCTCGTTTCTGCTTCTCGGAGTTTGTCTTGCTGTCCTAGCTGGCTGCCAGCTCTGAGCTTTCCTCAGCAGAAGCGAGCAGAGCAATGAACCCCTCCTGGGAAGAGTTATGCCTCAGCCCACTGACTGCTGCCCTGAAGCACCACCCGATGATTGGCTAACCAAAGCCAGACTCCTGAGCAGGTGGGCAGAAAGGAACAAGGAAGGATTTCCAGGTCCTCCATGCATGTTACCTTCTCTTACCACACATGCCTTTTTAACTACCATGACAGAGTTACCCATTAACAATGGCAAAAAAACCAACCCTGTCTGGCTAAGCCTGATGACCAGATCTTTGAGCAAAGAAAAGGTTAAGAAGAAAGCTGGTTGTAGACCCAGGACTGAGCACAGCCACTGTAGCGTTCAATGTGTTTCTTCCCCTTGGATGTTGGAGCAACAAAAGTAGCACTGCAGGAGCGATGTGCGGTCTCTTTTTGGGAGCTTCTTGGGAATGCTGGTCTCAGGCATGCTGTGGTGGGCCAGAACTGACAGTGGTTGAAGCTCTGTGTTGGTTTTCTCCTCTCAAGACCATGAAAAGCCTGTGGCTTTTTAAAGGAATCTCTCCTTTTCGTGATTCAGCCAGGAATATCATGGCAGCAAAGGTTGGGAACACTCAGTCTGTGGTTCAGTCATCAACTAGGAGAAGTTGGCAGTCAAGCAAAAACGGGTTGAAACGCAGTTCTTCCCAGGGAAATGGGCTCACTGTGTTTTTTGTCAGTAAACCAGACCGATATGAACAATATTGTGTGAGAAGGAGAGAGGCTCACCTTCTTTTTATTGCAAGGCAGAGCGCGGCTTCTGCCTCCGTGTGCACTTTTGGGACATTAATGCAAAATGGGATTGGCCACTGATCCAGGTTAAGATTAAGCAAGTCTCCTGTACGAGGAAATAGTTAGCAGAAGTCAGGTAATTTCGTATCAAGTGAATCTTTTACTCAGAGAGGTAGTGCTTTAAGTCTGGGGATAATATACTTTGTTCTTCTAGTCTAATGTGCACACAGAGGGCAACACATAACATCAGTTTTGCCTATGGCAGCTACACGCAATTCCTCTGTAATTCATAGTATTGTATCTCGGTCGTGGGCTTGTTAGCCAGCATTGTCATTGTTCAGAGAAAGCGCAGCTGTTAGTGGTACGGAAGGGCTGGGGGTTTACGCTTTCTCAGTGCAGGTCTCATTCCAGGCTACAGAAAAAGGCAACTGATACTGCCTGCAAACACCCTTTCTTACCTCCTACTGGCAGACCAATCATTTCTATTTAGTGGCCTCTGTGAAGTTTGTCCTCTGTGTTGGCATTTCTGTGCTGTTGTCCTAACGTGCCATCAGGATCCCATTTTGGCCCAGTAACCGCCTAGCGTGGCGTCAGGGCTCAGGAGAGTTCCCGTCGCGGGACTGAAGCTGCTGTGGAGCCGGCTCTGGCTGACTCCTCGCACACCGTGCATATGCTCCTTCAGCCCAGTTGCACATGTCCATGCAGCTGCCCCTGTCACGGAGGCCTGAAATCTCCGACTGTCCTTCTAACTGTTCCCCCTCCGGACTCGTAGCGGTACCAGTACCAGTCTGCAGCGAAAAGGGCCGTAGCCTCCGGTGTGCTCGTTGTGCTGACCTGTTACTTGTCGTTGGAATCCGTAAGGTACCGCTGAGGTTCCTGTGATGCATTGCAGATGTCTGGTATGTATATTGCTTTCTGATTTATGCTTTACCCTGTTCTTTTTTTCCAGGAGATGAGCTTTTTAACAGCTAGAGGGGTGTTACTGTGGTGACTGTAACCAAGCAAGAACGTACAGTTCGTATTGAGATAGTTCTACATTTGTGGACTTGGATATGATTAAAGAGATTTTTAAAGGCACGCTATATTTTTTGCCCTTCCCTACAGAACAGAGAGAGGTTTCCAATGAACTTTCAGTTACACAGTATAAAGTGGAAATGTGTGATTCATCTTCAAAAGCATGTGTGTGTTAGTATATATATACAAACACACACAGATTATGCAAACAAATGTGACTTCTAGCTAGTTAGAGGTTTAGAAGAGATTTTCTCCAAGCATAATTAAGATTGATTAGATATTTGACTCTTCATTTCTTTATACTTTATTTGGATTTCTTCAATTTAATTTCACCTTAGAATTTTTAGGGTTTATAATTCTTGGGGTTTGATTAAATGCATCATCTCTGTAATACATTTTACTGGAAATCACTGCCATGTAGCCTTAACATTGCCTCCATATTCAGGGCTTTTTTCAGTTTTATAATGTAATTTCCCTGCAGTATGAGGCTTTTGAGGAGAAAGCATCCTGTGATTCTCACCTGAGGTGTGCCTTTCCAAAAGAGGTGAGAATGTGCTATATGAAAGATGTGATTATTTCTCTTGAAATCCAAACTGTAAACTATGTGAGCTTTGAACCCAAATGTATCATTCTAAGTTAGTTTCTTAAAGAAATCAAATAGAACCAGTGTAGCAATTAATGAAAAGGAGGATTGTAGTGCAAACCTAAATTCCTAATATACTGATAACTGAAAATTAATCTCAGCAATTAGATATGAGAGCTATTTTCCTCCAATGTGCAACTCTCTCTGAAATTTTAGTGAATGTTAATAATAAATTAGAAGACTGATAAGCTGTTTCTCTAAGCTTAGACAAGAAATGCACCAAATGCTACATTTCTTAAGGACTCCATTTTTAACAAGTCACAAGCTAACAGAGGGCTGAGCTGAAAATCCTCTAGAATATTGCCTATCTTCTGTTAATAGAGTCACTGAGTGAAAGGGTAGGAGGCACCCTTTGATCAACTAGGTTGAGTGCCTTGCTATTACAGCCATTGCATTCTACACCCTCAATTTAGTGCTGAGCCTGGTAGCTGGTGTGTGACAGCAGCAGATCCCTCAGTAAGGCATCAAGCCTTGATCTGAAGGCTGGGGGAGGGAGAAGGTTGAGATGGAGAATTTTTTTTTTCAGTTACTTGCTTCAGCTGTTAACCACCCCATCATTAAAAATCTATGCACCTCTTCCTTTTTTTGTCCACCCCCTGCCCCTCCCAACAGGCATTATAGGGAGGATAAGGAGTGACTTTATATGTTTAACAAAGAGCTTGGACACCTGCGCTGGGTTTAGTTTAGCTTTGACAGTGGAACTGTGACTGTATTTCTGTAAAAATTTCTATGACTCTGAACTTCATGTCCGCCTTCAACTGCATTTCTCAGAGTCCCCAGAGCTGCACAACATGGCCATTTACAGTTTAGCAAGGAATGCAAACCCAGAAGGACAAAAAACCGTAGAGGAAAGGAAGTAAGGAATGGAGACATACGTGTTCCATGGCTCTCCTCCGCTAGGAAAGATCTTGGACATGTACACACACACAAGAGAAAATCAAGTCTTCCAGTAAATAGCACCATCTCCTTTTTATTCTTTTTTTCCCTGGTACTTTAACATAATCTTTGTGTGTTTAAAAAATTAAATGTAAAATTGCAATAGGGGCTGCAAAGTGTCTCATCTGGACCCGGATCCGTACTACATAAGGGCCTGCCCTTCTTTTTGCCACCGTGTTTGTTCCAATAAATGAGGCAATAGTGCAGGACACAAGCATAGTCCAGATGTTACCCGAGTCTACCATTTATTCTCTGGATCACCTGGCTTTACAGAGCTCAGGCTACTTGTGCCAATGCAAAGTGAAAGAAAAAATCCAAATCCTGGAGAGCAAGTGCAAAGGAGAGAACTGAGTAAGCCTGTGAATCGACGTTGCCTGTTAGTTACGTTCTGGACTCAGGATCTGGTGTTTCAGAACAGGCCCATCCTTTAGCTGTCTTTGTTCTGTTAGATTTGATCACTTTAACCTCCTCAACAGCAAAGGTCTTCCCTTGAAATCCTCAATGTCAGATGCTTCACATTTGGAATCTAACAGGCACGATACGGATTTCATGTACCTCCAGCTTTTTTCCATCCCACTTGGTAAACTTGTATTGATCCAGCTATCATAGGTCTAACAGGTAACAGACACACTGTGGCAGGAGAGGTTTCCATCCTGCCACCTGCGGTTTCCAGAATGTTTCCACTGGAAAGCTTGCTCCGGATGCGTGCTCGAAGATATGGATGCCACTGAGTGTTGTTAAAAGGAAGAGGGACTTTTTACTGGGTCCATGACCTGGATTTGCCCTAAAAAAAGTTTGGAACAGGCTTGGAGGAGGCTGACCCCGGCAGCCTGTCCGGCCGCCATGAAGTCACTATGAGGATGTCTCCGTGAGAGCTTTAATCCACGCCTGGAGGAGGAGGAGCAGGGGTGTGAGCCTGTGCACACCCAGCTGCACACAGCGCTGTGTGCTTTTTTGCATGCCTCCTTTTCAATTCAAATAGGGGGAAGCAGATAAACACCTACTTTCCTCTTTTCAGTAATTAATCCAAGAGAATTGACCGTACGGCGCAGCAAGTGCAAACTGAGCAGGCAGAGATGGGCAGTTTCTGTTGCTTGTTTTGAATTAATTCTTTCTTCTCTCTTTTCAAGTCAGTCATATCGTTATTTTGCTCTCAGTGTGCCTTGCTTCATTTTGAATTCTGCTCTGCTCAGGCTCTTCCATTCAGTCTCACATAACCTGCTGTGCACAAAGCATTATTTCATTTTCAGCCTGAAGCAGAGAAGGCTGCGAGGGGACCTAATATATACTTACAAATATCTGAAGGGTGGGTGTCAGGAGGATGGGGCCAATCTCTTTTCAGTAGTGCCCAGTGACAGGACAAGGGGCAATGGGCACAAACTGAAGCACAGGAAGTTCCGTCTGAACATGAGGAAGAACTTCTTCCCTCTGAGGGTGATGGAGCCCTGGAACAGGCTGCCCAGGGA
>Ga0065711_1034257_pt1 | contig 24082 bp, 11 predicted proteins | sample Hoacrofraction12_FD_59098 | JGI IMG/M metagenome (GOLD analysis project Ga0065711, IMG submission 59098) | Hoatzin crop microbial communities from Cojedes, Venezuela - Epithelial fraction 12 v2 (version 2) | ecosystem: Host-associated > Birds > Digestive system > Esophagus > Crop | place... | reverse complement strand
CGGGGCCAGACTCTTTTCAGTGGTGCCCAGTGACAGGACAAGGGGCAACGGGCACAAACTGAAGCAGAGGAAGCTCCGTCTGAACATGAGGAAGAACTTCTTCACTCTGAGGGTGCCAGAGCACTGGGACAGGCTGCCTAGGGAGGTTGTGAAGTCTCCTTCTCTGGAGATATTCAAGACCTGCCTGGACGAGGTCCTGTGCAGCCTACTGTAGGTGATCCTGTTTCAGCAGGGGGGTTGGACTAGATGACCCACAGAGGTCCCTTCCAACCCCAAACATTCTGTGATTCTGTGATTCTTCCACAAGCCAGGGACTCTGTACCTTCCTCACTTGTTTCTTGTCTTTCCAAAGAGCTTTTCCAGAGGTTTTCATTTCTGCACACTGACTATTACCTGACATTATACGCCTTAGGTTCAGCTGTGGTTAGTAGGAAGTCATGAAGGTGACACAGCCTTCCTGTGTACTCACATCCAAGGTTTTTATGTCATCTGTTTAGCAGTGCTTAAGGCTGCACATCTCAAAATTCATTTTCAGGTATTTTCTGCCTCCAGAAGGCCTCTGTACCTTTGGAGCTGAAAATTGTCTTCAGGTGGTACTTGCTGAAATATTTTCCTAGTCGCACCTGTTTTGGTCCTTGATAGGTCTGTGACTTACCATGGCCACCAACACTTCTGGTCCTAAAGCCAATGCTAAAGCTTTTTGCTGTTTTGCAGGGTATACACAAGGATTTAACACTTTGCCCATTGGCCTCAGACTGGGCAGACCCAGTCTCAGTCTGGACTGACAACCCACATTCACCCTGCCAGTGTGGAGCTTTCTTCTGTTTCGTACATTATCCTGTGGTTCCTATGGCCTGTGCCTGCACCCTGTAAACACTCTATGGCCCTTGTTCAGGGAAGGCAGAAATGCTGTAGCAGGAGGGTGGTGACAAGGAAAACTCTCCTAATCCTCTGCTACATCTGGTGCTGCTTTATATTCTGCAAGTTGCCAAGAAGAGTTGCAACACTACAGGCTTTCACTATCGTGTGCAAGTAGTATTCACAGGTAGTGCTGGTAAAGAATGACTGGCCACGTCTTTGCTGAGTGCTGTACTGTTAAACAGCCAGGTTTTGATCTACTGCACTGTGCCTGGATCCTCCTGAATTGTTCTGGTTCTGGCCAGGAACAGCATATGGAATGATTTTTTAGCATAGAGAATTTTTAAGATGTTCTCAGCTGCTGGTAGAGTCAGACATGGATGTGACATATTGTTATGGACCATCTCCTAGCCACATTGAACATGGACCCAAATTCTTTCACTGGAATAGCTGTGGCTCAGTTCATTTAGCAGTACAGTTACAAATAAAAATAATTAATAATATTTTTTTTAATTATTCCTCTTTCTGCTTCCCCTGTGCCATGTTATACACATACCCGCTTTTCTACAGCGTGCCTCTCTGATTAATAAAATGCCCACCATTTCCACTTGTGGGAAAGGACTCTAAGTCTCCTGTTCTCCTCCCTGCTCTTTTTACTAAAGCATTTGCTTTCATGACTTTCATTCCAAATGCCAACATTACAAACTACCTTGCATAACAGACAGAAAAAAAAGATGTAGTGATATGCTGCACATAGCTAATGGATACCGTCAGCCAGTCCACTGACTTACAGAAATCATACATATTTAATTGGAGGATGAGCTGGATGTGCTAACTGAGGTGCAAAGCTCAATCTGCAACAAACTTCTGATTTATTCTTTATTTTTTCTTTTCAGCAAAATCAAAAGGTTACTGTCTGCTGTCCTCTGGCCCACAACTACTTTTTCATCAGCCACCCATTCACCCATTGTTATAATTGCTTGGATTAAAATGCTTCGATTAAAATACACAGCTGCACACTGGGACGTACCACATTGCACTGCACGCTTTCTCTATATTAAGAATGATCGTCAAATCTCCTTGTCATTTTGGAGCTGAGTAACACACTGGATAAAGTCTATGCAAAGCATAACCGAAGTCTTAGTTCTCCAATGGCATAAAAACTCAATTTGACACACATCAGACTTTCCCTTTTGGAGGGAAATGGCAGGCAGTATCTTTGGGAAGAACTATTTAACAGATCTTCTTTCCAAACACGCATTTCTCTCTCCTTCCTACTCAGAGTTTCTCCCTTAGTTACAGGGTAATGGTGTTCTGCAACCAGCTAGTACAAAATCTCCATGAAAATATCTCACTACACCAAGTCCCCCAAATTTACATACATTCTAGTTCTTCCTGTTTGTAGTCTATTAGTATTACAGATCTGAATTTGGTTTTGGAGCACTCCATTGAAACTGACATTATTAAGGATTATTATTATTGTTCTCATTTGTGATGAGCCATCCAGAACAGTGCCTTAGTGAATCTCAGGATAACATTTATATTTTCCTTTATTACAACTCTTACCTTACCATTTAAGAGTGGAGTTGAACACAACCATAAAGTTCTCCAATTTTATGAATTCCAAAAATTCACAGAGGCACATTTTTGAGACAGCTTAGAAAAACCTATAGGAAATGGCCCACCTAAAGGGAGGGGAAATGAGCAAAGACAGCCTATAATTGAACTTTTTTTCTTTTCATCCCAGATGCAAAAAAAAAATTGCAGTCCTGTAACCCTTCATGTAGGACTTGTGAGAAATCTGCTGATATGTGTACTTCGTGTCCAGAAGGTAAGAGACTTCAGCTTCTTTGGGTAAGTTTTGCAAGAGGATAAAATATTCTGTATTCGACACACTTCCAGGGAATATTTTCATCAATGAAAACAGAAAGGTCTTTGACGGCTTAAAGCATAGGTAGGTAATCAGATAATCACCAGCTGAAGTCAGGCATCAGCTAGGAATTAAGCATGTGGCCGTGGCAATATGGCTACAAAAATTGTTAGGTGGATGTTGTTCCTTCTCTTTTTTTTCAGACAAAAGTTGTAGATACGATGCAAGAATTACTGAACACGGATTTATCGAGGAAGATGTACTAGATAATCCTGATGATTCCTTCTAACCTTAAAGTTCAGTGAAGGTTAAGCTAATTACTTTGGGAAATGGCTTAAAGAATGTTTTATTCATGTTTTTAAGAATCAAAAAGTTAAATTTCGAGGAAGTTGGAAGTTTTTTTACAGCCACATATTCCAGGGAGGAATCTTTTAAATATGTTTCTAATTGGTGCCTTTCCCCACCTGGGTTGCTCCTTTGCCAGGAAAATTTCTTACCCATAACACCTGTGTTTCTCTGTGCCCTCAAAAAACTTTTGGTAATGTTGCAAGCGGAAAGTGCGAGATGTGCATGGAAGGCTGTGAGGTGTGCTCCGACCGCTGGCACTGTCAGAAGTGTCAGGCTGAACAGGACCAGCCACTCTTCCTCCACAAAGGCAGATGTTTACAGGACTGCCCCGAGTAAGTAACTCCTGTTGGATGACTGCTCCTGATTTTTTCACAGTGCTCCTTCTCTTTAAAGTTCAGATTCACTATAAACCTTTCAAGGGAAATCTTAATGTGACCTAAGCTACCAGAAACTACCACATGGTAAAAATAATTTTCAGCTGGCCTGAATAAACAGCGTTTTCCCTTGCTTAGAGAAAAAGAGAACAATCGAAAGTGAAACTAGACATGAAATCCTATGACAGATGGTACAGCCCCCATTGACTTCAATAGGACCATGGTGCTTCAGGTAGGCGCTTTGCAGTGACAGAAGATAAGCCTCTAGTCATTCTCCTAACTCGTTCCTCCTTCAAAGTAGTAGAGAGCCAGGGTGTGAACCCAGAAAGTGGATGCATCAGTGTCCTGGTATGGAAATATAATGCTTAGTGATGTGTTTCTCTCTTTGGCTAATATACTTTACTTTTTCCTCTCCTAAGTGGAATTCAAAAAGAAGGATTCCCAGTTGACAGTGAAGGATATTAGATCAAGCACTTGAGCAGATCAGGTTCTCCTGTTTCCGTGCTTTTTTCATCAGTGTTCATCATGCCTGTATATACACAGAAAATCTGTGCTATGCAGTATGAAGATCTTGATTGGTTAACTCTTTCCTTACAAAAATGTGCAGCTCCTGCTTTTCTTGTGATCAGTACAAATTCTCTGGCAGTACTTTGCTGCTAACTTTGTCAAATAAGTCAATAAGGACCAGTGGAACAGATTCTGATCATCAAATGTCATAGTAAATGCAAAGTAATTGCACTAAAACCTACTCTAATCCAGAAACAAGTTTTAATATCAGAAATTGTGACACACAAGCAAATATAATGTTTTGGCATTAATCTATTTGTTCTCAGTACTCATTCCCCACAGTTATCCCACACAGGGTCACTGTAATAAAACTAAACCTTTTCATATATCACTAGTCTTTTCTGCTGTTATTACCCCCCTCTTTTCCAAATTCCAGACTATAAATAATGGCTTCCTAGACATTGTTCTGCAAAGTTCACAAGCATTAAACTATGGTTTTAGCCTCTAAGGTAAAGTTCTTGAGGCATAACTACTCTCCACTGGAGAAGAGGGCTATATGAGAAATTTTTTTAGGGTTTTTTTGAGTTTTGGGACATGCTATAGGGGATGGAAAGGGTTGACAATTATTGCACTGATAATTCCTGACAGAGGATTTTGAAAGACTGTGCTAGCTGAGTACTCAAGACTGGAACAAGAGTAGAAGACAAGACTGTGACAAACAGATGCAGGATCATGACAAAGGTTAGGATTAAAAAAGAAGATGAGAACAGATGGCAGGCACAGCTCTTCCTATCTTTTCTCTAACCTTGCTCCTAGTGCACCTCCTCAGCCTTTCTTTGGAAAGGTCATCTCCAAGAAGAAAAGCAGAAGCACCACTCTGCAGGGAAGAACAAGCTTGTTAATGTGAAGTACATGTTATGGGACTACTTTCTATGTCAGCTTCTTCCTTAGTTTTCATCAATGGCTGTATACATATGGATTAGCAATTATCTCAAAATGTGGACTTTCTTGTCCTTTAACCTCCTAACATTTTGGTTTTGAGAGTGTAGGCAGATTGGATTGCATCCAGCCTCTCCATTTATCCCTCTTCTCCTGAAATATACGTGCAATTTTTTGCCATATTTCCTTTATGACTAATAGTCCCAGCCATGGTTGTCTGCAGTTGCTCTCACACCACAGATACCAGTAAAACCATGCTCCTTCTTCACTGTCTCTAGCTTCCTGTCACTAAACAGAAGGTACTACTTAAACATACTGGTTTTGTTGCGGTTTTTTAATCCCAGCCCTCCTTATTCTTCCCAGCCTTTACACTTCCAGGCTTTTCTCTTCTCTTTCTCCCCTCTAGAGCCACTGAGGTTATATGTCTCTGTCTTTCCCCAGTATGACTGTTGAGGGTCAGCTGTGCAAGATGAGATTGCATCTTTCTTTTCCCAAACGTTATAGATCTTCCTATCCTACATAAGGTGGAAATCAACAAATGAGCAAGAAAGTCCAACATCCCTTAGAAAGTAGGTACAAGAACAGAGGAAGGCCAGACTCCCTCCATAGCACTAACCATACACCTGTTCTGCTTGCCAGCAGAGGGGATGTAAGTGGAGGATGGGCAACTAATTGTGTGAGAAACCTGTTTCATCCAGTGAAATGTGCATCCTCAGAAACTTCTGTATATACTCATAATTCTTATAGCCTGGACGGTATGATAACTGTACATTGACCGGCAGTTTGCTTTGTGTTTGTTTTCGTTCAATAGTGGATATTTTAATGATTCTGAGACTTGCAAAGAATGCAGTGGATCCTGTAAGACATGCGTGGGAAGTGCAACGAAATGCCTGTCCTGTAAAAGTCCTTTGCTCCTGGAGCAGTGGAAATGTAAACCTACCTGTTCAGAGAAGCATTTTGCCTCTGAAGGAATCTGCAAACACTGTCCTGAAATGTGTCAGGAGTGCATTCACAATCAAACATGCAAAGGTATTATGAAGAACTGGTCTTGACGTGGCTAAAATCCATCTGGATCTGTCTAGAGACAGACTGACAGAAATACAGATCTGAAAAGAAATTCTGCCATGAGCAAAAATAAAAAAACAGATGTATAAATCATTGCTAATCTCTAAGATAGAGGCTAAGCAATCGGTGCTTTATGATGAGAATCTGTCTAAACCTGTACTTAATCTGTAAAGATTTCACATTGTTTTGCCTGTTCTTGTTGTCCTTCAGAGATTCCTACTGGTTTGATTCTACTTCTGACCCAGTATATCCACGCTTAAACACTTGCATACACATTTATACCAATGTGAAATACAGAATGTTTCTTTCCTAGTTTGGTTGAACTTTACATCTCTTCACCATTTTTGTAAGTGCCTACTTATGGTAGAGAACAAAAACTCTGTAGTGAAACATACTAGGAAAGCCTTGCATATCCTGGTAAATCTGAAAACCCCCACAAAAATTTCCAGGATAGTTAATATTGAGCAAGCCATTCTGGAAACACAAACACGGATGAAATGAAAAAAAAAAAAAAAATCATAAATAAAGCTATTAAACCAAGTACCCATAATAAAATTAGCAGCTGAATCCCAGCTCTATGCAAAGACAAACATTCAGGTCCAGATACTGCAGCCAGACTCATTTTTCAATAATAAACCAAACAAAACTTCAGATGTGGACATCCCTGAATCTGCAGAAGATTCATAATGCAGACATATCTTAGCAGAAGTCCACTTACATTCAGTGGCAGCATGGTTTGGTTAATATCAGCAAAGTTGAACAGGTGACTTGGCTTCTCAGTCTCTTGACATAACACAGAAGACGCTGTGTGATGGTTGGGCCATTATGGGCAGTTCAGAGGGGAAAGAGTCGAAAAAGAAAGCACTGCCTTCCCAAGCTGTCCTCTTATCTCCTGTTATGACAGGCACTGCAGGATTTATGGTTTCCTAGGAATTCTTTGCTCACTCACTTACAGAGGTCAGAATTCGCTGCCTGTTTGCTTACCTGTTGTTTGCTGTCCTCTGCAGAGTGCATGGACGAGTTCTTCCTGCATGAAGGGCAGTGTGTGCAGGACTGCCCTTCTTACTTCTATGCTGAAGACAAGCACTGCTTTCCCTGCCATGCAGCCTGCAAGGATTGTGACGGGCCGGACTTGGACGACTGCACTGCTTGCACCATCGAATCCTTTGTCCTCTACAGTGGCATGTGCTTTGAAGAGTGCCCTGAAGGGACTTACTATGAAGAAGCCACTGGAGACTGCCAAGGTTGGCAGCTGTTGTTTCCCCCAGAACAGTGCTGAGATACAAATGGGTCTGGTTAAAGACTATCCCAAAAGGGTCTGCATGTGCCAGCTAATGTCGCTATCAGTGTCCTGTAAACGGAGCAGATAGCTAATGCAGAAAAATAACAAGGCATAGCTCAGAACAGCAAAAACTGGAGAAAGCTGAGAGGGAGGTAGCAAACCTAGATATGTTTAATATTATGGGCAACCACTCTGTTAAAAGGCAGTGCCAGTGCAAAACAAAACCGAAGGAACTGCCTGCATAAGATTGAACATAGTAGAATGTTTGAATATGCAGAAGCAGAGCTGCCGCTCTGTTTCCCTTAGCCTCTCATCCCAAGATGACAGCTGCTCCTTGCAAAATTAAAGTTGAAATAATAATCTGAAATGCTACAGAAATGGTGACATTCCTACTGTTTGTCCATTTCAGCATGTAACAGGACATGCCAGACTTGTTCTTCTTCCACTGCCTGCCTTACTTGCAGAAACGGCCTGATGCTGAACCATGACGGGCACTGTGTGGCATCTGGATACTGCTCTCGCACTGAGTATTACCTTGAGAAAACTCAAACCTGCAAACCTTGTCATAAGAAATGTTTCCACTGCTCAGGACCCACTGAACACCAGTGTCTTAGCTGTGCAAAGAACCGCCATCTTCTCAGTAAGTGTCTTGCTCCCTCCTCTAGATTTTATTCTACACTGAAAGCATGAAATAGGCAAGTTTTGTCACATGTGTGCAACATCTATGACTGTTTCAGCCAATCTAAGTATTGCAAAGTTGACCTGACAACTGGATAACTTGTGCAGAGACAATTACTTCTGTGGGGCTGCCTGCAAACTCTTTGTGAGACTGGGCTTGCCACTCACTGAGGCCAAAGCAGTACACCTAAGTCACAACAAACTCCATGGCTAAACAAAGCTTGTCTGTTTCGTTTACTTGGTATGTACTGTTCCTGTTGTTTCCTACAAGGAACTTAAAAACACAGGAGGGTTATCCTTATATATACTTTTTTTAATGTGTGCACAAAGAGTTCACATTTTCACGTTGGCTTGTTTAATCCCCGCAGAGATCCAATAAGCAAAGAAATACTCAAGCAGAGCTGTTAAAAAGTTGTTCAGTATCTAGTGGATGGCTGAGGTGCAAAATTACTTTTCTGACTTTGGAGCAAAAGACTGTATTGTCTCAGAAACAAATTGGGAAAAACTATACAATCCCAGAACTTAAACTTCATTTCTTTGCATATTCTTTAAAAAGCAAACAAAAATTTTAGTAAATCATTGGGAGAAAAAATTATCAAAATGATCTTTCATGCAGGAAAATTCTAAAGAGTTTGAATTAAAACTGAACCTGAGCTTTTTGAGTCTACTTCTGATGCAGATTTTGCATTCTTAAGTTTCTGAGGTCTTGCATCAAACCTGTCTTTTTTATCAGCACATTCAGCTGCTTTGCACCATTATAACTGGAAAAGTTGGTGGAAGTATGAAAATAAACATCCTGGAGTGGAGGAAGAATTGCAAGAAAAATAGAAATACGGGGAAGTATTTTCCTTTGCCCGGTTGCAACCCTAGCAGCAAAACTATAAAGACAAGCTAGATAATGAGTACAAGCTACTAATGAGTAATCACTTCTCTCTTATCTTGATGCGCTTGCTGTAAGTTGCATCAGTCCTAACTTCTCATTCAAGATTCCTATTCTTATGACCCTCTAAAACCTCAGTGAAAAAGTGGTACATACCTGGTACATTTGGCAGTGTTACAGGCATTTATTCCCATAACATAAAGCAGCAGCCACAGACAAGTGTAAATACCAATGGAGAAATGTCATAAAATCTCAAATTTACCATCAAATTCATCATATAGACTAAATGCAATAAGGTTGATGCTTGGAGTGAAACCTAAGGAAAATGGCAATGCAGATAGAAAGTTTCCTAATTACTACTTCTTCTTTTGTATATTCTGAAAGAAATCACAGCTGCTGTTCATTATTATGTATCGTGCATTTATATTTCCCAAACATAAAAAATTATCTGTTCTGAAGAGCCTGGTAATGTACATAAAATGCAGCAATGAGGACTAATGAACTGAGAAGACTTCGAAGAAACAAAAAAATAATTACTATATTTCAACATTTTATTTTCTTGTTCTGGTATGCGCTCTAACATCATCTCCTCAGAGAGTTTGCTCTAGCACAGCTGAATGAGATGTTTTACAGCAGCAAATACAGAATATGATATGTTATCATGCATTGTTGTCTGTGCAGATACAACCTGTGTTGAAACATGCCCAGAGGGGTATTACGTGGACAGCGATGAGGGACAATGTTCCCCATGCCACAGCGCCTGCTTCACTTGCACAGGAAAACACAGCTCACAGTGCCTTTCCTGCAAACCGGGCTGGTACAGACAAGGAAAAGGATGCGTAAACCAATGTCCAGCAGGGTAAGGTCCAAGTTCTTTAGCTAAGGGCTAGATCACAGAGAGACCTTCGAGAAACTAGGTCACTTTGCTCTATTCTACTTCAGAGTGAAATAGAATTGAATTCTACTTTCAGGTCAAAAATTCTTCTGTTATTCCGGTACAGAGGTGGCGGGAAACCTCCCCTCACAATGGAAAACTCTAAAGTAGATGCCCAAATTGGGACCAGTTTGATGTGGTGTGGCCATTCTTACACTCCAAGGATGCTCTTAGGTTGTGTTTATACAGAATAGTGTGAAGCAGATATTATCTGTTAGTCAGCTTCAGCACAGCAAGCAGTGTAGCTTCCTTCAAGCACTCTTGCCGCCTTCGCTTAACCTGAAGTTCAGATTAAGATACTTTTGTTTTGCATTGAGTGAATGCTTATAATGGATCATAATAAAACCAACCATTAAAACACCTTTCAACTGAGGACTCATAATTCTAGACAGCAACTTCATTAATACAACTCCATTTGATTTCAAGATGTGAATTCAGTGTACTTTTGTGAATATGTCTCAAAAATTCAAATTTGGGAAGTGGACCTACAATTTGTGGTTCACGTCCATTTCATTTTGCAGTAGAGTACGATCATGCTGGCTGTTAAAGTGACTTATTATCCCATTAAACTGGAAGTTTACAATAACCATATCTCAACAAAACCACAGTGCAGCAATTCTTCTTTTTCCAAGACAGCACAACTTTAGTGAAAACTGTTCCTCTGCTGGTATCTTTTGGCTAAGCCTATTTGTGCACTGAAAGCAAATACGAAATTTCTCAATTTCCATCTGGCAGCAGGTCATCAGGAGCAGTGAGGAACTCAGTGCTTACCCAGCATCTCCAGGATATCTCTTACAAAGCCAAAACAGTTGAGGTTTTCTGACCTCTGCCTATTTATATACTTTGTGTCTGAATTCACCCTAGATTTTAGAAAGCCTTGCTTTATACACCCTCAATTTACAAGGTCTTCCTTTATAGCTGAATTCCAATGGCCAAAGGGAATTAAAGCAAATTTATTTTATTCTCACTGAGACTGCAAATGTTTACTGTGATCACATCAATATCACTTTTATAAATTGATGTAATCACAGTAAAAGCTAAGGATGAAGGGTGTTTTGCTCTCCTATCACTGCTGGGCTTTGTGCGAAGCCATGACTGTCTGATCTGTTTCAGTTATTTTGCACAAAACTCCACTGGATCATGTCAGAGATGCCACAAGGGCTGTAAGGAGTGTATGGGGCCTCAGCCCATGGACTGCCTCTTCTGTGATACATATTTCTATCTATTGCGCTCCACGAACGAATGTGTTAGCTCTTGTCCTGAGTATTACTATGAAAGCAAGGACAACAACGTCTGTGAAAGATGCCACCCTTCCTGTCGAACTTGTGAAGGTAAAAGCATATGTTCTGCTTTGACCAGAAAAAGTCGTCAAAACACCCGCCAAGGATTATCAAAACACCTGCCATCTCTCCTTTTATTAACTCTGTGCTCCAAGGTTTGGAAACACTTCACAAAGAGACATACCACGTACAGCGCTACCAACATGTCCATGACCTAAGTAGCCGCTGTGCGTGGTGCAGACCTCCCCTGGGGCTGCCAGGCTCTTCCTTGCCCTGGGTGACTTACTGTGCTGGCTGCCCCATGCTGCCACTTTACCTCTAGAGTATTGATTGATCGAGATCAAAGCAAAGATACGAATTCCTGTCAAGCTCCCTGCAGGGCTGCCTCCATCCACAGAGTGCAAGCGTGCAGGTAGCTGCTCACCGGGAGGGCTGGGAGTGAGTCCCGGTGCCAGGTCAGTGAAGGGAAACAAATGGACAATGGTAGTGAATTTTCCATCAGCCAGGCCTCTCACAAAGATGCTTATCAACTTCAAAAAAAACGGCTCTGCTAGTTACAGAGCTGGACCTTGTTTCTCGCACAAACATTGAATAATGACTGAATAATACCTCATTCTTTCATCTGTCCTGCTATGTGTTACTCTGTAAAAGCCAAAGAACATAAATCCAACCACATATCTTTACAGTCTGCAAATGGAAGAGTTGAAACAGCTGTAAAGCATAATTTTAGGGTGAAAAGCAAAAAAAAAAAAAAAAGCAGTGATTTCTGCCTCTTTTAATATCATTAAGTATTTTTCAAAGTTAACTTTGAGAGACCATTTGTTTTGTTCTGTAACACACTTGTATATTCAGTTTCTTCTTTTTCCTAATTCATCCAATTCTGAAGCAAGCAGCATTAACCCCCTTGGACCCACTTTGTGTCCTTTTCTATTTGAATGTCGTCAGATCATAGTTAACAGGCACCACTCTGAAGCTTAGACCACACCATATTGTAACATACAAAATTTGCTTTCCATAGCAGATATACTGGATGGCACAGATTGCTAGCTGCACCTTCAAGAACTATTAAAATGTAATTGTATAACAACATTGTAACAAGTAACAGAAATATTTTGGCTTGGATTTGAAATAAAAAGATAGCCATTTTAATTTACAGACTACTTCCTTTGATTTTTATTTTATTTGGGATAAATACTACAGGACAGATTTTCTACCATAATTACAGAGACACTAAGATAAATACATGATAGTCCTTCTAAACAGCAAATCTGTAGGTGTTCTGAAATGCATCTGCTTTGCTGATGTACGAGAAAAGAAGTGTTGTGGTGTCTCTGTTTTCTCATGAGCAGGAAGGCAAACCCTGCCCTGCTCAGAAACATCACGTAGTAAATTCACTGGGTTATAGAAGGTTGCTAACTTCAGCTGTTTAACTACTGCTAACATGAGCTACTTGCATTTGCATTTCCTTCCTTTCAGACAGTGGCAGAAAATGCCTAGTTGAAGGGAAATGCACAGGTGCATCGTAACATGTAGGGCAAACCCTTCAACATTTCACAGAAATACTGCATGCAGCATCTGTCTTCGGAAAGAGTCTCCAACACACAAAGTACATATGATGCTCTGTTTGTACCTAGTGAAGAATTTTTTCATATGCAACTAAAGAATAAATTTTCCTATACCAACATAAACATAACTTAATTCTTTGTGGCTTGAAAATGGTTAGCAAGCAGGCCTAATAACTATTGATTTTGTGAAGGAAAGCATTTGGCCAAGGTTCCCCACAATTTTACTTCCCTAATTGATTTTGCTGACTGTGTCGGCGCTTCCCTGTACAACTGATTCCCAAATCAGCTTTTCACGAATATCAAAACACATTAAGAAACAGATGTTGTGGATACATAAATCCTCAAGACTAGGCCCAAGCTCTTTCTAATAGCAACCTCCTCATGCTGAACTCCTCACTGCTGATTCTTGCTGCTGGCAAATATCCTTTTCTTTGGTGGCAGTGGTCAATACAATTCTTAAAGGAAGTTAAATGACAATTAGTCGTGTTGTAATATTGTTGTTTTATTTCCCTTTCTAGGGAAGGGAACATTCAGCTGCACATCTTGTGTATGGAGCTACAGTTTATTGGGTGGAATGTGCAACTCAGACTGTTTTGTAGGCGAATACAAAGTCCAGGAGACAGAAGGACAAGAGGTACCTATTTGTAGGCATTTTCTCCTGTGATTTGTATAATGAACTTTTAACTTCTGAACACAATACACACAACACAGAATGCTCTTCTCTCAGTTTTCAAGGCTGCCTACCTTTAAATATGCTTAGTTTTTTTCTTCTCTTGGTTGGGGAAGCACTGCTTCTCTTTCTGGAGTTGTCTACTATAGAACAATCCTCTACCAATAAATATAAAGTCACAACTTTGGCAACAATGATACCAAAGCCATGTGAACAAAATCAGCTACATTAGTAATACAGTGGTTCTTTTCTTCCAGTATAGCTGACATTTCCTCATGGATTTCTGCTGCTTTGTCTGTAATAAATGGCATTGCATTTCTGATTGACAGCTCTGCTGGCAGAAACCTCTAGTGAAGGGACAGGCTGAATTTAACAGAGCTGTGTATTTAGTGGAGTAGGACCACAATTAGGTCTGGGTCTGTGCCACAAGTCTGGGCACTCAAGCTTCCATATTTCCACACCAACTGCCTTCCAAAGATGTTTGTTCAAGAATACAGCAGCAGGGCAAGCCAGCTGGCCTGAGATGCTACACACCCTGGAATATTCCCTTAGCAGTGCCGCTCCATAACTGCAAGCCTGACCAAACAGCCAAAGAGCCGGGGACCAGAGAGGTCCACAGTTCTTTGCAAGAGCTGTGACGCTGAGAAACTGGACCTCCCGATATGACCCTCCCATCTTGCCCAGGTTCCTCAATTCAGGACAAGCAGCCTTGCAGGTCTGACAGCAAGTCTGATGAATGTTTATTGGAGTTTCCAGATCCTCACAGCAGTCATGGAGTCCTGGTCCCATGGTAGAAAAATAGAAATTTTTTTCCCAACAGGCCAGGAACTCTGAACACTAAAAGCCCTGAAATACCTGAGCTCAGAGCATGCTGAAAGGTAGATGTGACAACGATGATATCTGGTAGTCTTTGTACACAGAGACTCCCGGGAGCCTCTCTGGAATTTGAGAAGCGTATTTGAATCTAAGATGTTTCTGTAACCAGAAATAACACTATCTAATAAAAACCTGGTTTGGTAGAAAATGTCCAGTCAGCTTTATTGCTTAATTCTGCTCCTTCCCAGGTTAGAAAGGAAATTCATTCTCTCAGCTGCCTTTCTTTTTTTCCCAGAACATTTCATGTTTCTTCTCCCATGTCAGTTACTTTTAATGATACTCTTGAGTACACTTCTTGAGGGCCACTTTACCATCATTACTGACAGAGAACCATAGATCTGCTAACATGGGACTACCTAAAATACCCCACACTTTCTGGCCAAACAGCTTATAGTCTGAATGAATTTTATCTCACTCTGTAGCTTGGTGAGATCCCTAAGCTCCTACGACACTCTTCCCCATCTCCCTACAAGAAAGGTCTCTGACAACCCAGGAAATATGAACCACACTTTAGTTTTCCTACTCCCTATTGTATTTTGCCATTGACACCCACGGTGCACAGAGATGACCACCCAGTGAAAGGCAGGTCAGAACTGCCAGGCCAGGTCCAAAGAATCCAAAATGAAAGGTGTGTTGCTTCTGTTCTGTGTGTGAAGGAGGACGAACCCAAGTGTGAGAGATGTGACAGCTCGTGCACTGAGTGCAAGGGACCTGGGCCTCTCAACTGCACAGTCTGCCCGGCTGGCATGCAGCTCTACCTGGAGGAAAGCCGCTGCCTGCCCTGCTGCAGTGACTCTGACCTGGCAGGCACGCCAGAGTGCTGCGACTGCAGTGAAACACAAGGTAGGACCATGCTGAAGAGCAGTAATGGTGCTGAAGGGCTTTACAACTGACTAGGTTGTCATTTAAAAATTAAAAGGGGAATAGTGCAAAAATGTGCTGCTGACCTTCAGGCACACAGTGTGTCTCTCCTTCTCCATCGCCAGAACAGGAAAGGCTTTACATAAATCACAGCAGTCATGCTGATGCAGGAGACAGCACCTTCTTTCACTCACAGCTTTTGTGTTAAATGGCCAGGTGTTTCATAAAACAGGTGACTGGGAAGTGCTTTTCTCAATGGATAGCCATCTGAATCATTGCATTTTAAGCTTGTCATGTCAAAACGCGTTTGTGTGCCTGTTAGCTTTTCTGCTTGTTTCCGGTTATTGGTAATCTAATAAAGAAGCGTAGCTATCCCAGCAACCTTGCTTACATCCTTATACAATCACAGCTACAAAAACATTGTGGTACTGGAATAGTAAGGTATTAGGTCAAATACATTTAAAAATGTAAGCAGGCCTAAATGTTTTACCGGGTGTTTTAAGACGAAGACTCCCCTGCCACAGACATGCGCACAAGCTCATTCAAACTTTTTTTAACTGCTGTTGTAGATGACTGTGTATTACGGACCACTCTACCACCCGAGAGCAAAAGCAAAACTACTTTCTTTGTTATTACCTGCATTTTGCTTCTCTTTGTCATTGGAGCCATTGTATTCATCTGGAGAAAATCACGAGCCAAAACCCAGGCTGTGAATAAACATCGGTATGAGAAGCTGACAAATCACTCCAAAACCTTTCCTTCCTACGTGAGCAACTACCACGAGACTCCTAGTTACCAGCAAGATCAAGTGATTGAGTATAGAGATCGAGATAATGAAGATGATGATGAAGAAGATGACATTGTGTATATGGGCCAAGATGGCACAGTCTATCACAAATTTAAATACAGACTTCTGGAGGATGACGAGGAAGATGAGCTGGAATACGATGATGAAAGTTACTCATTTAGATAACTCTTTACTAATTTATGAATTTCCTGCTCTGTTGCTTTGTCCTGTTAAATTACAGCAATTCAGTTAAGTATGTTTAGTTACTTCTTAGCACGCTGAGTTCAAAATTTTAGCTAACAGTTATTGTGAGAACAGAATGGTTTCTAAAAACATTTTTTCCTAACGCCTTACACAAATCCTTGCTAGGCTTTTAAGTAGCACTCCAGATGTAGGCTGGTGAAGAGATTATTTTTCTGTGCATTTGTGTGGAGAGTAAATCCTTTCCCAATATGTATTTGTGTGCATTATAATTAATACAAGCTCCACTTCAAACCATGCACACACACTTATTGAGAACCTTGCCAATCACTACTAGAAATGTGCAGATATAAAACGGATGGGTGTACTTCTCTAGCTGATGAATGCCACTAGGATAGGGTGCCAGTCGTTTACTACTTTGTGATTGCAGTTACTCAGCAATTCATAGTAGAATAGGCAAGTTTGCTGACTTTACCCAGATTTTCTTCATTGGTATCATTTGGTGCATCTATATTCCTCCTTATAACCTTATAGCAAACTTCCCAGTGAAATTGTGCATCTATGACATGATGATTTGATTGTGACTCTACTCCAGGTAACTGTATTTTCTTCACAGCTTGTATGAAGCATAACTGAAATGTTTTATACATCAACCTCTGATTAATCTTTACTGTGGTGTTTGTCACATAATCTTTCATTGTACACACAAACTTCTGGGTTTTCTGCAAAAGGCAATAGAACCTACATGCAGGCCCAGAAAAAAAGTACTCCTTTTGTCTTTATAACTATCTTCTCAGTGATTTAAACACAGAAAACCTATTCAAGCAGCTTTTCCATTTCTGTTGTAAACGGCTCAGGAACGTCAGATAATGGCAAAGGGGATAATTAGTACTTATTTGGTAATGTAACTTATAGGAACATGGCAATGTGATTTTTTTATTATTATTACAGAAACATAATTTAGTATACTAAAGAAAAGGATGCTCTTTATGGCCCTTTGTTGTGAAAGAATAAATTCTTTGCACAAAACTGTCTTGAAAATGCTGTTATTTGTCAAGTTTCATTCGCTCTCAGAGTTCCTTTCGATTTCCAGTAAAAAGCTGCTCTAGAACTATAAATCAGTTAATCCGATTTAGTGTTGACAAAAGGAGTGTGTAAAAATACTTCATTTTTATGGCTCAACGCCTCAGTGGAATTTTATGTATTAAGTATTCCTAAAGACCTCAGGATAGTTCCATCTGTAAGCTTAAAGAAGTTTTATGGAGAGGTTTATTGCTTCCACTTCGAATTTCAACCTTTTAATCATTGCACTTTCAGTAAGAAAGAGGAACTAAATCTCATGTGACTTCACAAAAGCCAAAACAAGGACTTATATTTAATTAAAAGTTATACAATAGCAAGGTACTTCAGACAGATGCATGTTATCTGTCACTTTAATTCAAGTTCTGCTCTGGCAAAGTTCTGAAAAAATGAAGAGGGAAAGAGTAGTGAAAAATCAGTCTGAAAGGTCATACTGAAAGAGACTTCTGAAAAAATGAAGAGGGAAAGAGTAGTGAAAAATCAGTCTGAAAGGTCATACTGAAAGAGACTATGTTATGCGTCTTCCCTGAACATGTTTGGATTAACAATATGATTTATTGTTGTTATTAATGGCTTATAACACAATTGTAAGAATTTGCTTTGATCTGAAATCTCCCCTCACATTTCAAAGGATTAATCCTAGCTATGCCTGAGCAGTCTGAAAGCGCTGTGACAGATGTAATGAGCATTTTGTTCATGGGCTCTCAGACTAACTTCATCATCATTTTATAAAAACAGTTTCTTGCATTTAGAGTTAACCTGAATGGTAAAAGGACACTAAAAAAAATGCAAATAAGCATTCATTTTGGAAAAACTGTTCCTTGAAAGAATTTTGCCTAAATTTGTACTCATCTGCATTTTTAAGTATGCATGAAAAAAAAAACCACCCTCCAAATTTTTCTCAAATGCCAGGTATTTTTCAGAGGTTCTTTGTTGTGGTTTGGATACACCATTTCAATCACACTTTTTGAGAGTCACCAGCTGCATGTTCTTTCACTTCTGATCCTTCCTGCTCTTCAGCCTGACACTTTCCTTCTGGCTTTCAGAGCTTACCAAATGCAGTCCAGGATCCTGGATGTCAAAAGCAGGAGACTTCCTTGTAGATCTAAAGCTGTTAGGAGAGAAGCAGTACTGGTAAATTCCCTCCACCCAAATAAACTGTGTTTTTGGGGACAGATTCAAATGGCTGCTCACATGATAAGCCTTTTCCGAAGAGGTGGCAGCACGCAGGCAGCAGCATGCATGATTTTATGCTGCATGGGTCAGGTGACAAGGCGCGTGTCCTACAAAACGGCAGATAATTGCCAGTCTTCTTAGGAGAGCAGTAAATAACTGATGAATTTAGTTGGAAGGATATGATACAAGGAAGAGAATCATGTTGAAAGTTTTTATTTTTCTTAAAGTGGAAGTTTCAAACCAGTGGCCAAGGAGACCCAAACTTCTACAGCATTCACAATTAAAACTCTCTGCTAAGAGTCCACAGGGAGACCAAGAAAAATAATGTTTAACAGTTAACTGGCATAAGAGGAAATCATTCCTGAGTCAACTCACACTTCTGAAGAAATATGGAAAATGGAGTACAACCAAGGAAGGCAGCAATAAATGCACAGATAACACAGCACACAAAGGAAATACTGCTTTTCTGGATTATTTTACAGACTTGTAGCATCTAAAGCCTTCACACTCTGTCCTGCAAAAAAAAGTAGAGAAATTCAAATCCACAGTTATTAGAACTTCACAAGCCCTTAGTTGCCACAAAGCCAGTTCTCCTTTCTCCTGCCTTCTCTCTCCACCCACTTTCTCCTTTCACTTTCTTTAGTGACAAAGATGTCCCAAACAAGTATCTTTCAAAAACAAAGCTGCTGCAAGACCTCTTCTATTCAGCTGTTCCCTAATCTTCTTTTAATCAGCCTCACATTCTTGTTATCTTTGGCAAATTTCTCTTGCTTCTCAATCTCAGGGCCCTTCCTTGGCCCTGCATATCTTTCTTTGCTACTCTCATTCACCAACAGTTTCCAAAGTCCTTCAGCCTTCACATATCACTTGTATTATCTCTATCCTTCTCCTAGGGAACTCTCTCTCATTACCATTTCAGCAGGAAAGCTCTTTTGAAAAGTTCTCATAAAAATCACAACTCCTACATAGTTTCACTACTCTCTTACCTCTCATGTAACCCAATAATTTGCTTTCAAAGGGAAGGGTTACCAGTGCTCTTTACCCCCTCTTTCCACAGAGTTTATGTAAATACGGAAAAGATTTCTCTCCTGTGACTCTACCCTGAAGTTTGGCTAGAAAGGAGGTGGAGGAAGGTAGATTTGTAGGAGCTACATTTCAAGTTTCTTGAGGCCAAAACTCCATCCTCAACAGGCTATTCCCTGATCAGGCTCCATTCTCACAGTATACCACATATTTTTCTCCGGGTCTTGTGTAACAACTGCAGAACTTCGGGCCGAGTACTCAAGAGTGAAATTTCAAACCAAGGATAAGAATGAAAATACGATAAACTTAATTGCATAGGTTACCACAGAAGCCTTTCAAATGGACATTTTGAGGCATTTGATTTTCTCATGAACAATAACATGTTTCAAGAGAAAGACATATTTTTAAATTAAAAAATGGTTTTTTATCAATCAGATTTCCCACTTTAAAAGTTACCTACTGAAAAATTCTGATTACCCATAGTAAGTTACTGTTTTACCTAGGTTACCTATGTTCATTTGAATCCCTGTTGGGCTGGGGGCGTGACGGGGGCAGAACATCTTTCAGAGTAGACCAGAACATAAATTTTTCATCTCTGAACCTCTTACGTGTACGTGTAGTTTCAAGCCTGGACTTTCAGGAGTAACCAGATAAGGATCCCAATGAGGAAGACAGATACGCTGACTAAGGGTTCAGAAGCACTTTTGAGCAGAAAGACTTTAAGAAGTTTTTCCACTTTTTTTTTCCCCAATTAGTACATACATGTGACAATAATAAGTAAATTCTGACTGTACACAGACATATAATGAAATAGTTATATATATAGGTGTTAAGATGCAAAACTAATAGGAGACATATGCACATGTAACTTCTGTTCTCCTTTCAAGGTAGGTACCATATGTTCCTACTTTATTGTTTGTTTCCGACTGGTCAGAAATATCTAGGTAGTTGCCTAACACATCTGATTTTGCCATATCTCCTGCGATGTTATTAATTGTTAACATGACAAAAGACAATTTTTCCCTTGGAAAAGACATGTTACAAAGTAGTCAGTAATTACGACGTTTTTCCTCCATCATCCCTTTTCAGATTTAGGTTTATGCTGGAGGGAGATGTCCTCTCAGAAATTAACAAACAAAATAGATGCACTAATTATCTCTTTGCATGACTTTGAGGGTTTATATAACACACTTAACTGAATAGTAAAAAGGGAAATAAGTATTCTTTCATACTTCCTCATTTATATTGTCTTTTTATTATGTAGATGAGATTTTCTTTTTCAGGAAGAGTTCAGGTGCTACACTTAACTAACCACCATTGCTCTAAATAGTTCTTGCTCTTCTTGCTCCATTTTTTTTTCTTGTGTTCCTCCATCCTTTGTCACTGCATGTCATGTCTAAAATCCTCATCCAATTATTTTTCTGCATGCTTTCTCCTCCTTCTTGTCACTTAGCATCATCTTCATTTCCCTGATGCAAAAACCTGGTTTTGTATCTCATCATTGGTAAAATTTAAAAAAAAGCCAAATATACATCTTACTGTATTCCTTGCACTGAGTTCTACCTTATTTCACTGACAAATCTTAGCACTATGGAAAAACAAGCTAATCATAATCTCAGAACAAACTTAAAAAGATACTAAGCCCTTTGCTACTCTGAGCCACAAAAAAGAAAGCAAAAATAAATTCTCAGTCATTTCAGAAGATGACCATTATATAAAGTCAGTACCTTAACTTATGTAATTAATTATGTATTAACTGTTATTGTCAGCAATATTTATGACTTTCTAGTCCCCTTAAAAACCTAAATAGGCCATAAATTATCCAAATACTCCCCTGGAGCAATAGATAATGAAAGTTCTCTAACTATCACACTAGCAAGTAGGGCTTTCTCTTTATAATTTCTCTTATGTCTGTCTTCTCCCTTCAGACAAATATAAGAATATTAAGGTACAAAAGGACAGCCCTATATTGACCATATTCATTACAAAATAAATTTGAAGGCAAACTGATTTTTTTTAATCCCATTTGGAATGAAAACTAGTAGAATATCTAAATCCTTAGAAACTACAGCCCTTGAGTGTTCAGAAACCTGAAGAACACGGGTGCTTGAGGATTTAACTTCTAAATCCATGCCCCCAGCGTGGACACTGTGCTGTTAGAACAACAGCATGATCCTTGACAAATACCTGACAAGTACACTGAAGAGCCCACTGCATCTAACACAAAAAGCAATCCTCATGACATACCCACAACACCACATTGTATTACATTCTTTCCTGACACAACTTTAGGGATGCCACACAGAGTTTACATAAATGTCTATGTATAAACAGTGTGAAAGTATGAGCCTGGAGTCCTGAGCCAGATTAATGTGTTTACAGACACAGGTTTGATTCATTTTCAGCTGCAGCAGATGGACCTTTGCCCTGACCCAGATAAATATTTAAAGGACTGAACCAGAACAGAAGAACAAGATGCATTTCTTTCCACCTGACTTCTAAAAGAACCAAGCAGCTTTAAATTTTTAAAGAAAGGGCATAGACAAATCTATTTTCAGGTTATAGAATACTGACTACTATGTCCGAAATAAGGCACAAAAATCCCCAGAGTGAGACTGGTTTTCAGACATACTTTAACTTTAGCCAATTTAAACAACCTTTGAACGCTTTTTTCTGTCAAAGCTTTTAGGCAATCACCCATACAAAGCTTTGCACAGGGCTGAGATGCCTAACTGTGCTACACACAGCAAAGCAAAGCACCCTAGGAACTAAGTCATTGTCAGAAGTCTCCTTAGACACAAAACTTATTGAACCGCAATACTGGCAAAACCCTTTAATATTATCCAACAAAGTGGTGATACTCACAGATTAGAAACTAAGTAATTTATTTTCAAGAATTGCTAGAGGTTTAAGGCGGAATAACAATTAAAAAGGATACCAACTATTATTGCTACATAGCAATTTAGAAATGGCTTTCTAAGAAGAATACCAAAGTTATCAAAATATCAATGTATCAAAGATATCAAAATAGTACCAAGGCTTTTAAAGCAAGCTTTCAAAGTTCACCTACCGCAGGCTTGTGATTGTTATATTCAGCCAGTTATCAGATACATATATGCAAGTATCCAAAGGAGTACGAACTTTCATCTCCTTTGGCTCAGTACAATCTCTCAACAGATGTGGCAAACAAGGTTGCAAAAATCTCAGTAAGCTAGACTTCACACTAGTGTCACTCTTTAGTAGAAATGCTGCTAATGACATTTTCCTTTCCAGCATTTTAATTCACTGTATTCATTTGGAAAACTATGTTTGACAGTCTCCATGTCCACAATATGTAACTGTTACTGAAAATAAATGAAAATATATTCATATCAGTAACAACTTTAACATAACTACCCTAATTTTTTAATTGATTTCCAAGTTTTAGCAAGCTAGATTTCATTTTCAGGCAGATTTCGAGAACGTTATGTTATATACATAGGGAATCTGTTCTAAAGTAAAAAGGATACCAGCTGAATATAGGTTCCATATTTGTTTCTAGGAAGGCTCCAAATTCAAAATGTAGCTAGTCATACAAGAAGCCTGTATGAATAACTATTACAGACTATTTGTCTGTGCACATTATGCCTTTACATTTTCTAAAAGTGAAGGCACATTGCATTTTAACATCTGCTAAGCACAGGCTGTTTAGGCTATTAGAACATCAGATGGTTTAATGCCACAGCTATCCAAATAAGACCATTATCAACTATATGCATTTGAAAAAAATACTTCTACTTTTATTCTCACATTGTCAACAAACTCCATTTCAGAACAGTAACAGACTTCAGAACAAGAGAGTCAATTAAAACATGTCACAAGCTTTGTTTAAAAAGTATTACAAACTGTGGAAATACTTACATTGCTTGAACCGCAACAATTTCAGAGGCATTTATGCCTCCTTTGGTGTTCATATATTACCTTACAAATACAGAACTGCAAACGTCAGGAACATAAATAATGTAGCACCAAGTCTGTAAGCACGAACAACATTTCTCCCTACCTCTGGCAAAACTGAAAGAAGAATGCCGCAAGACCTCTTTCAGTGTATCCTAAGGAATACACACAGATGATCTGCATCACATATAGAATCATGTAATACAATCAATCAGAACACCTGTGATAAGCAGCAGCATTACTATCTCAGCTACATTCTTTTATTAATGGCGCAGTGTCACAACATAAAGTGAAATTGTTATTGGCACGTAATACAAAAATATAACCCTTCATAAATTTATACTGTGCTAGGAATCATATATTGAACTTAAAAATCAACACACAATATTTGATATAAAATAATGCACAGAGATAGACAGACTCAGCCAAATGAATGCAATTACATTTTCTTTAACTCCAAGGCAAACATGCAAAGAGCAGTTTATTACTGTATACACACTTCGCACTTCAGGTGACAGCTCTGAGCAAATGAAGTTTCTAAAGTTTTCCTTTTGCTACTGTTCTCTATCCTCAAGCATAGTAGTTTTAAAACCAAATGTGAAATGAATTCTGGATAGTAGCATTCATCAGCAGTTACAGAATTGTGTTACTAAGACAACCAGCTTAAGGCACTACGAAATCACTGGCAAAAAATAATTTCAAGAGGCAGCTACGAGCTTAGCTATAATACCACAATCAATTAAGACTCATTCTTTAAATACGTTCTTGTCATTGTATTACATGGACAACCATGGCTACTATTTGTTCTTCCAGAAAAGTAAAATATAAAACAAGAGTTGACATAGTCATATACTCAAGAATGATTCCCTACATTGGGGGGGTGGGGGGGGGG
>Ga0065711_1005800_pt1 | contig 24082 bp, 11 predicted proteins | sample Hoacrofraction12_FD_59098 | JGI IMG/M metagenome (GOLD analysis project Ga0065711, IMG submission 59098) | Hoatzin crop microbial communities from Cojedes, Venezuela - Epithelial fraction 12 v2 (version 2) | ecosystem: Host-associated > Birds > Digestive system > Esophagus > Crop | place... | reverse complement strand
CTCCCAGTTTGGTGTCATCAGCAAACTTGCTGAGGGTACATTCTAACTCTTCATCCAGGTCGTTGATGAAGAAGTTAAACAAGGCTGGGCCCAGTACTGACCCCTGAGGGGTTTCAGCCTGTCAGTACCTGAAAGGAGCTTATGAGAAAGATGGATCAAACCTTTTAGCAAGGCCTGTTGTGATAGGACAATGGGTAATTATTTTAAACTAAAAGAGGATAGATTTAGACTAGTTGTAAGGAAGAAATGTTTTGCAATGAGGGTGGTGAAACACTGGAACAGGTTGCCCAGAGAGGTGGTATATGCCTCATCCCTGGAAATATTCAAGGTTCAGGTCAGATGGAGCTCTGAGCAACCTGATCTGGTTGAAGATGTCCCTGCTCGCTTCAGGGGGGTTGGGCTAGATGAACTTTAATAGTCCCTTCCAACCCAAACTATTCTATGATTCTAGGATTCTATAAGCAGAGCTGACTGTATTACCAGCAATGCCAGCTTTGTAGACACATTTAGTCAAATCTCTAGGCTTTAGCTGCTGTCATTGGGAACTTTATGACGCTCATTTGAGGCACACTTTAAACCACGAAAGTCAAAGACAGAATCCCCATTGACTTGAACAGCACTAGGACTGCCCTCAGCCAAAGAAATTAATGGCTGTTCACTCACAGTCTAAATACAGACCAGACTGTATAGCTGTCATTAAAGCAAAAGCCATGGAAGGAAGAATACTGGCGATCTGGAGACCTAAATTTAGTGCAGGTAGAAATATCTTAATTAAAAAATGCAGGAAAAGGCAGAAAACATTTTGAAACGGATATGATGATAACTGGACTATGTAAGTACATAAGAAAAGAAGAAGATAAAAGACAGATTGGGTGTGTATATAAAGTTACCATACCTAAACCGTAGCCTGACTTATGTCCAGAAACAGTGGTAGACACATAAACACAGAGCTGTTTGTCCTGGAGCTGCAGTGCAGAACGCACTCACTCCCTGAAAATGAAGAGCATTGCTACAGTCTATTCAAGGTGTTAAGCATCGCTTATAACCTAGTAAGCATCCATAATGTACAGCTTAAACAGTTTCTCTGTTTTCAAAGCACAGGTTTTTTCCATTAATGACTTGAGCAACATCCGTTGTGGAGGATAGCAGCTAGGCAACAGTCGGCTCTTGCAACAGTACCATCTCCGTAAGTTTGAGAGCATTGCACAAAAGTTTTTTCTTTTTTTTTTTTCCTTGTTGTTCTTTTTCTTATTTTATTTTTTCTTAAGAAAGAACTAGGAAAGGAGAGAAGTGAGTAAAATTTTTAACATTGGCAGATTGTTTTCCTTTATATAAACAGCCCCAGGGGATTTGTTGAGACACAGCATCCAAACAAGCAGATTTTATTTCGTAATAAATGAGCTTTTAAATTATTCTGTGTGTATTCAATCATACAAAGAAGTTTTTCCCAATTCAGAAAAACTTCTCAGAGTCTTTTCAATTCTTTTTTCTCTGCATCAGAAAATAACATCACTTTTCTCCTCCCTTGCCTTTTCCTGAATCTTGTGATCTCATTTTCATTTACATCACCAGCCAATCCTATTGTTAGGATTTAGAGATTTATGAAACATCTCATGGTAATCTTGATAATGTATTTGTGATGTGTTGAATCTAGTCCTAATGAAGGTTTGTTTTAAAGAAATATAAACAAGTGGGACTTGTTCTTATCCAATGCAATTTGGCAGGAGAAACTCCCACAGAGAGGAAATGAGCTGTCCCATGGTTAGCATACTGGTCTGGAACTCAGAAATTCCTGGTTTAGTTCCCTGTTCTGCTGTAGACTTCCTGGATGACCTTAAATAAATCTCTCTCTGCCTCTGATCCCTATGTGCAAAATGAAATAATACCTGTTCCTTGGTTAACATATGAAGGAAAATGAAACACAGCTGAAAGGAGCTCAATGTCTGTCAGCTCAGCTGAGCCGTTCTTATGCAGATTGTGGATTTACTCATGCTCCCATCTCATGCTTCCACCTCGTCCCCACCTGCAGTTTTCTTGTATGAATGGACCTTTAACCATTTAGCAAATGCCTTTCCTGTCTTTTTTTCACCCCAGTAAAGTTTTCCCGTCTTTCCTCTATTCACTATGCATCCTTGACTTCCTGATTCCCACCTGTTGCATGTGTCTTCTTTCACCCCTGAACCAGCACCCATAATTGACACCTGTTCTCAGGTACAAAACCAGGTAATTTTACAGTCTGATCAAGGCAAATTATTCACTCTGTTCTTCTTCATGAGCTTCTGGACACTAGAACTTACATAAGACAAAATTAAACACTTTAAACCACTCTCATAAATTCTACCTAATCTACTGCACATTTCATCCTGGATATTAGGACCAGGATATTCTTTCAAAGACAGCCCAGGACAGAGTGCTTAGAAATCTGCAGCTTGCAATGGCCCATGCTGAATTGTAGACCACAGAACTTTTGCACTTTAGAGTGATTTCTTTTAAACACTATTAACAATATACATGTTATTAATAAATATAGGACTAAAAGAATTCTTACAAAGGGTTACCACTGAGAGAAGATGGAAGAAATATCTGGACTAATTAGCCCTTTTAAAAGTGTTCTGTGAGAGAAATCCAAGGAGCTTTGATAAATGAATATACTGAAAACCAGACAACTGATGTTTAAAATAAATAAATAAATAAAAATAATAAATATCTAGATTGTAACCAAATGTAAGGCTATTCTTTACAAACTTGTCTACTTTCATTCTGAGATTACTGGAGAAATAAAACACAGATTCTCCAAAACCTATTTTGTAAAAAACAAATGGAAATCCAGACTCAAGAAACACATATTTTGTTCTATTCTAGACTTTGATCCACATCCATGTATGACTAGTTTTTGGGGTGTTTTTCACATTTCTAAACACAGCTTCAAAACCGTTGTATCTGTTAGATCCGTTAGCCAATTATCTACCAAAGGCTGCACATATGGCTACTGCCATTGGAGTTCAGAATTATAGTGGAAATGATTATTCAGACCAAAGATTAATATTTCTAACAGTCCTATCATATTAGATGAATATATTCCAAGTCATTTTCTCAGGACGATCAAATTATTTTTACAATATATTCTTGATGAGAAAAATCCAGTGAAAGTGTAAGGATAATGTCTCCCAGAATTTCAAGAGTTACATTTAGAGGTGTGAATATAAATAAACATAGCTTACCAAGAGTCTGCTACAATATTACCATTCTGCATTGTATGTAAGGGCACATGAGTTTTCATGTTATATTTCCATAAGAGGTGCATATTTAATAATTCTGCATTTCCATTTTTAAGTCGTAGGTACTAATCTATTGGACATTATCACTCATCCGTTTTTGTTAAATGTGATTCAGCACGCAACGCCATCCACAGAAAAGCCCTAAGATCCTAGATCAAGATGTTTCATTGAATGAATATGAAAAAGACCAACTTCAGCTGCCTTATCTGGAGTGATTAAACATACAAATGTCTTTGATTATTCCCTCCGCAGAGAGACATAAATTCTAAGATTAATCTCTCATTTTCCTGACCAAAATTCCACTGTGCATATTTTGCACAGCTCCCTGTGGTAGTCAGGAGGCTTATATTTGGTTCCACACTATTCCACTCAAAGCAACATTTATACTCATTTTCTACTTTGGTATAAGATAAAACATTTGCTGCAGAAGGCAAAGTTTTGAAAGGAAACTATCCACATTCAAGTATTAGGCAATTGTTTATATGCTTGCCTTTTATGATATTATCTGTTTCAGACAACAGGTAATTAGACAAACTATAAAGCTACAGATTTATTCGGCTTTCTGTTCTATGCACTAAGAATAAAATCCATTCACAAGATGGAAAAGTTATGACAGAACAGTCAAGTTATTCTCTTGACTTTTTTGTGAATATTATTTTGTGAAAATATTGGAGCACTTAAAGAAAAGATGTTGCAAGGATACTGAAAAAAAAAAAAATCCCATATATTTATTCCCACTGCATCATGTTTGGCCTCCTAGTCATGATTTCACTTTTGTTTAACTGTGAAAATAGGAAACACAGCAGCGCCTGACAGACTTCATTTGAATTACAGTAGCATAACTGTAAGGGGAAAAAAATCAGTCATAAACTAATCATGTAGTTTACTTTGAGAGTAGAAAGTCTGGGACTTAGGACTGAGTAAATCATAACGAAGTAAAAGGTGATGAGTCGGTATTACCGCATTTTCCTGCCGGTGTATTCTAATCCTGATCTGATCACCTGTAGAGAAGGGACCTCACTCACTACTGACTCACGTACTGTTTTCCACAGAACTTGTGTATCAGGTTTTGTTTTCTTTCAACTACGTTCCAAGTCCTCTTTGCTGTTAAAAAAAACTGAACGTGAGCTGACACTCTAGACTTGGAGACGGACATGAGTGGGTCTGACAGGAAGTCTATATTACATCTTGCAGTGCTTCAAAAGTGTAATTCACACTGTTAAATTTTTCAGTGTAGCCTTTTCAAAGATATGCAGCGTCTAGTTATGAGTTTTGGCTGTAATTCCTGTATACTTGAAAAAAAAATAAAATCTACAAAAATAATAATATTGATGATTTATCAAAGATGACCCCTGGACTGACCCTAATGACATATCAAGTCTACCCAAAACATCACCTTCTAACTTTACTTCATAATCTTTTCCACATTCTTCATATGAGCATCATATGTTCCACTTAATCCAACCTGAATTTACCAGGTAACTGTTTTAACATTGTTTCTGTGACTACAATGGAAAATAACAGCATTTGTATGCATTTAATTTCGTTGCCAAGTTGTCAAGTGACAGCTTGACATAGTGGAGGGCTTGAAGAGGAGGAGAAAGGAGGAGGGGTGAGTACATCCATAACCAGTGCCTAAGCAAGCTATTTCCATCTCTCCATTGCCACAGCAGATAGATAGAGCAAATTGCAGTTATTTACTTTGTGCTTGGTCAAAGAAGAAGGACTTTTTAAATTCCTGTTTTCCATCTGAGAATCAACCACTGCAGAAGTCAATGCACTATAAGGGGCAGAAGAAACCACAGCCTCTCCTGGCTCTACAGGAGAGGCGATGGGTTTTCCATCACACGTCTGATTCCTTTCTGCAGCAAGATACAGCCAAAGCTCTCATTCATCTTCCCAAATCATATTTGTGTTGGATAATTTCTAACAGTGCTACTTCCATTCCTATTCTCTACTACATTATTATAAGACAAACATGAAAAATTATTTGTCTGTCTTTCATTCTGTTTCCTTCTCCACATTGTATTTTACCTTCAATTGAGATGTACCTGATCTAGAAATCCCAGCTGAAGACACTGAAGCTCACACTGGCTGGAAATTGTAACTCTGATGCTGACTTATAGTATGAAGCCCTGGTCCAAAAAATTGCTGAATTTCAACAATTTAAAAACCTATCATAATGTTCTGACCTAAACCTCCTGCTCATGTTATTCAATGACAAGTGGATACTATCCTGAACCAGAATGCATACATCACCTTATAACAGATTAGATTTCATATCCAGAACTGATCTTTTAGCTCTATTTCTATATGCAATGAAAGCAAGCCATGAATCCCAAATAATATCAACTTTTAAGAGACTCTGGTATGAATTCAGATTGAATTCAAGTGTACCAGGAAGAAAGACAGACATCTAAACCAGCAAACTGCCCTCTCTTCTTTATCCTGGTTGCTTCTCTGAGCTTGCTTTGATTTTGATCCATAGCTTCACATTTTGCATTTATTTTCAAGTTCAAATAAAGGCATAATCCTACCAAGTTCCTCTGCAGCTGATGTTAAAACAGAAACCATGTAAATAATTGATTTTTTTGGTTCGGTAGCCAACAGAAAAAAAAAAAAAAAGTTAGTGGTTATTCTTTTGGATCCATCCCAAACTGAAATGTTTCCACATACTCAGCCAATTAAGACAGACCTTTTGAGATTAAACATTTCATTCAAGCAGAAACTAATCAGACATACTTAATAGTGCCAGCAAGCCAGAGTCAGAAAGCAATCAAGAAAAAAACACCCACTATGTGTCCCTGATCCTGTGTACCAAAGGTGTGATCCTGTTGCTCTTGGACCACAGATGACTTGCAGGCTGTCCAAGGACCGTTCCCGTGCCAGGCCTGGGTACGTGAGGGAGCAAGGCTGGCTTTTGCGGGAACATGCTGGCTGCCTCTGCTGAACCCGTCTCTAGGAGAAGAAAGGAGACAGCTGTGGCCAACACTGCTTGCCTGGACCAGTGACAAGTGACTTGTTCAGCCTCAGGGAACTGTTGTCAGCTCCTGCCTATGAACGGCTTTCAGGGTTTCCTCTCCTCAGCTTTTGAGTTACAGCATTTTGGTCCTTGATTACATGAAGTAAGGAACTTGCAACAACATTTCACATTTTTCTGTTGGAAAATCATCCAAAATATGGGTTACCTGAACATTAATACTGTCCTGTTCACTCAAAGAAGAAATTTCACCCTAGGTTTTCATCCCACTAGCAGACCAGGGCAGTAGACCAGGGCATCATGGGACCAAACCCTGTTCAGCAGACTTCAGTTCTATGAATGACATCCAAATCTCAAATTCAGATATCAAAAGTTTTTGGGAAATACTAAAATCATTTCCTGGGATGTATTTTCCTTCATCTTGTATTGCCTGAAATAGTATATTTTGAGAAGTATATTGGTCACCAAAAAGTCATAATCAGTCAAAGCCATTAAAAAAAACCCCACACACATCTTTAATTTTGCTGGGGTTTAATGTAAACTAATGTGATAGCCCAGGATTTCTTGAATGTTTTCCAGAAGATATTTAAATTTCTAAATAAACTAGTTATTTTGCTTTTTTTGAAAAAAAATGGAAGATTATGTTGAAAGTCCTCCCCCAAAAAATAAATAAAATTATCTTTAAGCTTAAACATAAGATTGATCCTCTTCTTTCCTCTTCCTGTACAAGTTTTTCTTGAGAAGAAAAACCTTGAAATTTAACATATAAATTAGTGATGACACAGACAAAAAGTAAACACAGTTAGTAAGACTGGTAATGGAACAACCATCCACATGAAGTGTATGCGTGTGAGCCACCAAAAAAAGAAAAAGGTTAGTACATCTATTTTTTCAATACAATAAAAAACATCATTCTTTATTCATCACCCCTTTCACAAGTACTTCTGATGGCCAAGTTTTGTCAAACTGTTGAATTTAATAAAACCAGGGGAACTTGCATTTTCAAAGTTCACTTAACACTCGAGGTGAAATGCAGATGTTTAACTCACCACAAACACCAACATTTTGTTTATTTAACAAAGAGCTCGAGGAGTTCTTGTGCCTCTTCTGGAGTCGTGTTGTACACTCCTTTCTGAGACAACTCCCGCTGATGTCAAACTCTCCTGGCTTGTAAATTTGGCTTGATACTAACTGCGCTGCACTAGTCGGAAGGAGGACTGTGAGGCTGCAGGCCTGTGAGTAAAACAAGGTATGCCTTCACAGCTGCCGATAGCAGTTGCCGAAAAAATAACAGCAGGGAGATGAAGAAAGGAGCTAGAATTTCTGCTGGAGGTTAAACCTTCTTTTGCTGGTACCCAGAATAAATTCATTTTTCCCCTTCTGAAATAAAATTCAGTAACAATTCAGTTGTGTACTTAGAACCATCCAACGCCAGGGTAAGTCAAAAGACACAGAAAAATGTAGCAGTTGTAAAAAAGGCAGGCAAATTTTCCATTGCATTTCACCTATCAGAGTCTTTGCAACCCTTTTCTCCCACAGCATTTCTCTTAAAATCTTATGTAAATAAGCAAGTCCTATTCACCCTGCTTCATTTGGACTATCTGCTTCTGTTCTAAGGCCAAATGTATACAAATCGCACTTGTTTCTTTTATTTATTCCCCATGTCCATCTTCAGCCTGGAAGTCTGAGCTACTAAACTAAATACTTAGTCAAAGGAAAATGCTAATGGGGTTTTCATCATTTAAAATAAATTAATAAATGGTCCCAGATTGGGAAAGTCTTCAACTACCCCAAGTGTTTCTGCACTGGTGTACCACACTGGTTTTGTACCAGGCTTTAGTCCTGCTGAAGTATATGAAAACCATTAACAAGGTGATGATGCCACTTGATAACTGTGAAGATCGGTTACCAGGGTTATGTTCCTAATTCACATTCACGTTACAAAGGAGATGAGAGTAAAGCAGACTAAGAACAGACTCTCAGTTACAGCAGAAAGTGAATGTGTGCTGGAATACTATAAGCTTTTGGTTTTGCTCCGCACATAATGGAAATGTTGCTTAAGAGTTGTTGAGCAACCTCCTGCAAGGAAATTTGTGATTATGAGAAACCTTTTCCTAAGGGATTTACTATGTTTTGGAAGATGTTGTGTGCTTTGACTTGTGAGGTGTTTAAACTTGAAAATGCTGGGGGCTAGGGGCAAAGGCTTTTTTCATTGAGTGCTTGGTTATTTTGGGTTCGTTCGGGAACTTTTTTGCACTGTAAGCCAAATAAACAGTTGTTTCCCTAATTATTTTTTTTCACAGAGAGGTAATTTCTGTTTTGTTATGGCCTCGTTGACTGCACTGATAATCCAACAACCAGCATAAGGTGCATATTTGTACGTCACACAATTTCAGGCACTTGTGGGATGCCATCAGACTGCAGTTGATTTGGAAACACATTAAGTCCCTGAGAACCTTTTCCCTGACCTCACAGGGCTTTGGGAAGGCCTGTGAAGATCATTTCATTAATCTCATAATTTCCGTTGTGAACATCACCAGGAAAGTTGAAGCACACAGGTATTAAGATCACACACTAGAAATAACGGCAGGTTCACTGCTAAAAGGAAAGGAAACATGGTCTCAGTCTTTCTGGTCCCCTGTCTAGTTCCTTGTGTTTTGGGAAGCTAATTGGTTTTGGGGAGTCTAGCTGGGTCTTTTTGTCACTACAGGGAGAAATCGCATCTGGGAATTGTCCAGCATGAAAGCATTTAAACATGCACACTTGTACTTGGTCTGACAAGTGCCTCCTCTCAGTGTGGTTTATTCTCTGCTTATCACATCCTAGAGGCAGCATCCAATTAATAGCGACTTAATAAAAGTAAGTTTACAGTTATGTTTATACAAAAACTGCAAAGCATTTTTTCAGCTCTCAAATTGTTTTAATCACTTCCTTTCCAATAGGAAATAGTATCTGTAGCATTTTTCCTTTCCAGTAACACAGTAGAGCTCATAAAGCAGTAAATAAACTCAGTCTCTTGTCTACTTGGTAGAAAAAAATATTGGAGTGCTGCCATCTTTTGGTTGCACTCTACAATAATTGCCATAAATTAGAGGTTGTTTTCTAAGCCAAACACATGAATAAAGTATTCTCAAGACATTTACGAGTTTGTTGTAATAAAGAGAATTCTCTAAATAAATGCAAATCCAGAAACATTTCCTCTGTAGTCACTAAAGTTTAAGAAGCAACTCTAGTGTATTTGTACAAGGATCTATAGGAAGGCCTGCTTGAGGCAACAGAATTTCAGGACACTCAAAAACAAACTAGATTTTAGATTTTTTTTTTTTAATTGCAGACTCATCACTAGATAACTTGTGATCCTTGTTTTTGCATTTCATTCTTCACTTTGTAAAACCATTTTATATTTCACCACTTCCATGACTGTATAGCTTATTTTCTGAAGTCTTTACCAATCTGTCCTTATTATGTTTGGGACTTAATATGCCCTCACAGACCTGAATTATCAGAAGCCTTGAATGCTGGCTTCTCTGATCCATCCAAGTTAAATGGCTACACATGGGCACAATGAGCGACGAGAGAGAAAGTACATGCTCCCCATTGGTTTTGCCTTTACATCAGCCGATGAGCAATGACTGAAACTGCAAGCTCCTACCACTGGTCCAGATTTCTCGGACTGTAAATACATCCGCAGCTGTTTCATTTAGAAGACCAGAACACAGCTGATGCAAGGAACACTGTTTACAAACAGATTAGCAGCTGAATTAGTATAGCTCGCAAATTATCATGCCAGCTGGATTGTTTCAGAAAGTGTTCCGGAAGACATACACAAAACTGCTTCTCAGTTTCAGTGAGAAATCAAGATGCCTCCTATTCTTTGGCAGTCCTTTGATAAACAGAAGAAGAGATAAAAAAAAGATATTGCAACAAAGCTGCTGTTTCTTGAGATTCTGTGATAATTCCTCTAATCCACACTATCTGTAGCTGGAATTTCACATTATAGGGAAACAATATGTGTTTTCATGCTCAAGGTGCTGAATATTTTCCACTTAGCCTTGAGCAATATATATACCATGCACCCAGCAGTTAGCCCTGATTCACCTAGAAAGATATGTATATATGTGGTACATGTATTCTAGTTAGCTGGCTAAGATAGTGTTGACCCCAGTTAAATGTAGGCACATGTGACCACCTGATACATCTTTTGGACCCAAAATCAACAGGACGACAAGTAACTTAACATCATTCAGTGCATAAAACCATTTATATCATTATGGGGCAGTTCAAAAGAACTGATCATTGCCAAAAGCATTTCAAATTTCATCCCTTTTAGTGTGCCTGGAATATGATGAAATATTAGTTTTATTACTTTATTTATTAACATACTTATTTATTTAAAAAGTATGTTAAATTAGTGCCCAAATGTATTAATCTAATCAACAGTGGAGATGCTTGTCTTTGGTAGTGCATAATCACAGGTTACCTATATCCTGAGAGACTTAGAGTTCATTTGATCAGGACATTTTTGCTTCATTCATGAAGCTATAAAATGCAATATGTTAACTAAACCTTGATGCCACTGATGGGGAACCTGTGGCACAAAGGTCAGAAATGACAAACTGCTACAGTCAATGGTACACAAGCACAAATAAAATAGCCATAGCTGTGGAACAGCCTCTGGACGCCAAAAGGAGCAAAAGTACAGAGAGTGACCTGGAAGAACTAGGGTAAGAGGCAGGGAAATATTTTGAGTGGACATAAAAAGTCTTCTCCATCATCTATTAATACTCTTCCATCTACCTGGAAGCTTTCCCAAAACTGACATTTAATTTCAAGACTCAGAAAATATGTCTAGGTAATTACTTTCTTTAGCAACAAATTTGATAGTAATAAAGTTAAATACAGCGAATCATCTTTAAATATCCCAAAAAGTTAGTAGGAAGCAGGCTTTCATATACTGCTCTAGATACAAAGCACTACCCTATCCCAACCTGTGTGGAGACACAGAACTCACTCAAAGGTAGGTGTTGCACAGAAAAAGGCCAGCATGTCTTTAGGAAAACATACCTTGTAAATATTTGCAGTATGCCATATTACAGCCCTATAACATGTTAGTTGCACTTATTTCAGTGTATATAAAACATACAATCTACTTGACCCCTTTGATGGCTACACCAAATATGCATGCGACACGCCCCAGGCAGACCAAGGCGGTTGTTGATGACACACAGACAGGAGAGAACTCCACATGCAGATGTCCATGCCTGGTAGCAACACCAGATGTTAGAAAATAACATGTTCACCCTTTGAACTGGGCAAAAAATGTTGTATAATGATTAAGGACACGAAACAAAGATATTTGCAGTGGAGTTTCCAGTGTCACTTCTCAGTGTATAACTGTGCTTTATATCGCTGAAAAGAGTTCTACCAGTGAAAGAACAGAAGTTTGATACAGCAGCTTGTGACTCTACAAATAAACAAACAGACAGCACTCACCATCAAGCTGTGATATGTTATTACAGCACATCTCATTCAAAGAGCAGAAATCAGACTTGCTATTGACTTCAAACTTAAAGGAGGACTAGTGGAATATCTCTCCATAAGGAACGAATGCTTTAATGATGATTTTCCTTTTTAATTTCAAGGTTCCGGGAAACACTTCTATTAATTCTCATAGAACTCAGAATAGGACTTTTGATACTGAAGTCGCCCTTAATTTAAAGTATTATTTTATTTAATGTATTACTCAGCTAGCACTGCAGAGATTACATTTGCTTCAATTTAAGAGTGTGTGTGTGAATTTGCCATATTGTTTTGTGGATTTCCACATAGTGCACACCAGCAAGGCTCATGCTGGCCAAAACCGATGCTATGGACTATGCCTTCAGCACGGAAATTAGCTTGATGTATGCTGAATACCAGAAAATAGACAGCTCATAGTACAATTTACACTACTTCAGACTGTTGAAGTGTTGCCTACAACATCTCTTCTCCATAGGTCTATAATTGGTCACTGAGCCGGCAAAACAAAATGCCATTGTCGCACATCTCCGAACATGTCAGGCTTAACCACTTTGTTTCAAGTAACCACAGCTGACGTTGGTGAACTGGCAGCGCTGCTGAGGAAAAGCCGCCCAGATGCACAGCTGCAGGAAATGCTGAACACAGCTGAGGATAAAATGGGGAAAAAAAAGCACCTTTAGCAAACCTCAAACCTTTAATGTGGTCTACAGCCCAGTTTGAAGTACTGGCCCCATTTTTCTTCCTTACCCACAGACCTCAGACTGGGATGAGGAGAGGTATGGTTTAGGGCAAGTTATTTTTGTGGTTGTTGTGTTAACTACCTGTTACCCTGGCTGAGAGGACCTGAGAGGACCTGTCAACTTTCCAGACATCGCTGGTACGAAAGAACTGACTGGGGCTCCCAAGGACTAAGGACTTTATAAAACAAACAAACAAAAGCAAAAGAAACGTACAAATACACATTATCCTCCTCAAGATTTCCCATATTCATATCAGCTTGAAAAAAAAAAAAAGATCTAGACACACATGCACTGCTGCAAGTAGACAGTGCCTTTTCGGTTGACTACTACCCATCGTTTTCCTGTTAATGACTGATCTAATATAATCTGCTTAGCCAGCACATAAGCACTAGTTCAACTCCTTACCCACTTACTTTGCTCCCTCTACATCTAGAATTCACAGATGCCCATGAAGATTTTGGCTCATTTGCCTCTATTTATAACAGAGCAAATACGAGTATGCATCAGTTATACATATTTCATATGAGAAGTTCTCTTGTATAGCGCATTTGAACCTGTAAAGTTTGGGTTCCTGGTGGAAACTCTCTTCTTAGATAAAGGAAGTTCAAAGTAAGAGCAAGGTTTGACTCTCTGTAGATTAGAATACTGGAGACAGTTTTTTTCAGTTTTACTTTTCCCCACTGACCCGAGACAAATAAGAAGCAGCTGCAGAATCTAACCCAACCTGCCACAGTGTACAGATGTGGAGCAGAACTGCTCATATTGGTTGGTGGCCAAGAATCAAAAGGAAAATGGAAATTACTTCACCTACGTCCCTCAGAATACCTAGCTCTTGTGGAAACCTTTTCCTATATAAGATACTTTCTGCTGCTGATTTACTAAGAGTAAACCACAAGCAATACCAAAGTGGCTTGTGCTGTGCTATGAAATCACAGCAATATACAATGGCCTAGGAACAAAAAATTGTCTAGGAACAAAAAGCATTCCAAAAACTTCAGAGCTCTTTCTGACCACAAGAGAAAACTCATGTTTCTTGCTGGTGACAGCAGTGTTATGCATCTGTATTTACAGAAATGTGTAAGAAACAACGGTCAAATTTGGCTGATGCTGAAGCAAACAGCTCTCAATATAGGGGGTGGGAGGGAAAAGAGTGAAGAAACATCAAAACATCTTTACCTGCTGAAAGTGCCAAAAAAACTCAGTTCTACATCCTCCTGAAATATAAGTCTGGTCTCAGTCAATAGAAAAGTGACAGGAAATGGAGCTTGGGAGGACCACTAGCAGTCATCTAGTCTTCACCCTGTGCGCCAGCTCCATGGTGACTCGGAGTGGTGTGTCTCATCTAGCAATGCTTTCCTAGCTCATCCTGGAATGGATAGGTGCTTCTTAAAGATGTCCCAGTCATGACTTAATTAGTTCTGAGCTCGCCAGTTCTATGATATTTTTGACTGAAGTGTTGAACTATAAAGAGCAGAATTTCAGCAGTGAGCTGAATTATACCTTCCTCCACCAAGCAAATATCTTTTTTTCTACCTTTCATCTTTCAAAAGATGTGGGTCTGCCAACTTCTGGAAACCAGTTATGTCAGAAAAAATAGGAATGAAGCCCTGAGAGTGCTATTGAGCCCAGCATGCAGTCCTTTCACAGAGTCAGGGTTGTTTCTTGCACCAACTTGAGTGGATGTGAGGGTTTTTTAACATAATCCTGTAAGCAAACTATACCGACAAATTCAAAGTATCACAGAGAATGTCACTGTATCTAAAGGTTGTCATTAATATGGCACTATAAGAGTATACAAAAAGAATGAAAACAAAGAAATGAAACTGCAGAACAAACAACAAAGGAATATGGAAGAAAATTCCCAGCAGAGGATGAAGCATTTTGTATTAGTAGATCATATTCATGCCCACTTGCTTCTGAGCAAAGCAGTCTTCTGCGCTCTTCTCCAGCAGTGCCTGCAGAACTGCAATGCTTCTGCCAGAGCTGGGCTCCTTAGAGCTGTTCAGTATTTTGGGTGGGAACACAGAGCAGCAGAAGGCAAAGGGGAGGATCACGGGAGCTGACCGAGCATCCCGCACTACAGCAATTCAAGGCCTCTGAGCAACCCAAGGATGAGCCTTCGTCTAACTCAGGCCACAGGCTGCAGCAGCCTCTGGAGCAGAATACAGACAGTCAGAAACACCGTGATTTTATCATTAGAGTAAAGGGTTATCCCATGCCTTCCAAAAGCACATTTGGGGCTACTGCTCCCTCTCGCACACTCTTTCTCAGCACTGTGTGGCAGACCTTACTGGTAACGCACTGAGAAAGGAAACTGCTCCAAACACACAACATTGCACAACAACATTCCGCTTATGTGGTATTGATCACATGCCAATTATGTATCGTTAAGTATTGTGTTTGGATAGTAAATTCGGCAGACTCAGCTAAAATAACACAGCTTGTTTTACTAAGTCTTTATGTAAATAAAACTATTGTACTATTCCTATTCCATACTTTTTGCTTCTCCCTATGGGCCAGATTCTGCCTTCTCTCTACTCGGTAGAAACCAGTTTCATAAGTTTTTCATTAGTTTCACAATGTACATTTCACAACATACCATAGTCACAAATTTGACCTTTCTCCAGCCATTTTCTGCAAAACTTCTCTCATTCTCTGAAAGATACAGCCATTTCTTCATCACTTTCCCTGTAGGCAGAATAAAAAAGACAGAACATATGTCATTTACTTCCGGATATACGAAATGTTTCCCTGACTCCTAAATGCAATGCCATGACACATCAAGGATCCAGAAGGACTAGTGACGCTGTTGTGGGCTATCAAAGTACAATGGAGTCCAAAGTCAGTGTAAGCTGTAGATACTTGGTATACCAACCAACTTTGTAACTGAACAATTAGACATCAATGAAAAATTAAATCCAAATAAATTTAAATTAGGAAGTCACTCACTGGTAACTATTACCAAACCAAGCAGGTTCTCAAACAGAGAAATTAACAGGCATGGATAGCTAATGTCTGTATTAATCACTTTCTCCCTCTTGACTGAAAAATGATCATAGCTGGCTTTTTGGAGGAGCTGCCTTTATTTACACAAGTCAGTAGACTGGATCAGCCAGCCAGCACAGAACATACCTTTTGACCAAGAGACTTGCCTAAGCAGGATTCAGTAAGTACTGCCAACAGCCAATCAAGAAAGTGAGCAATAGCTCACAGAATTATGAAAGTCTTCAAGGAACACAGTATGAAGAAATCTAATATCAACTGACTGCAAACACTGTAACTCAAATCACATAGTTTGCACACCTAATAACTGTGAAGAACTTGCAAGCACAAATATTTCAAAAATATGTGTTGAAGAGACATAGGAGAAATAAATAAACATTGAAGAAAGTGTTTGCCTTTGTGTTACACCATAGAGAGTGTTATTGAACATGTACCTCCCTAGTGACTTTGATAACTGTCCATTTGTGTACACTTTTGTGGCAATCAATAATTAGCTTCTCACCGTGTGGGCACTGCTTTCCAAAGTGAAAATTTGCTTCAAGGAGTTTGATGATGGAAAAGCAGTAGACTGATCACAAAACATACAGCAAAATCCTTCAGCACAAGCATAAACTAAAACAGAGAACCAAGTGACCACTCTAGGAAATAAATGGGACTTGGCAAGAGAGATGTTTACAGCTGTGTTGTAAAATTAGACGTCAGGCAGACTCTGCTTTGTATCAAGAATCATTCGGCCCCTGACAAAAAATTGGAACATAAGCATTGCATTAGGCTCACTCAATCTACTTGTAAATCTCATGATATATGCAAAACTGAAACAATTACATTTAGTTAAAACACTTGCCATTTCAGAGGTACATTGGGGTGTCTGCAATACATCCTTCATACATCAGTTCAGATTGACTGTTACCCAGAAGAAGGGTAGTTACTTTAACACCTATTCCCTTCTGCATGTCTCTGTCTCAAATACTTCCCTCTTTCCTGACCACCAAATCTCCAGTTATTGCACTTTCAAGCTCCCCTATATAATTAATTTTCAATTCATTTTCTATATAATTATTTTTTGTACTGCTATTCACCACTAACCAGCCTTTGATTTCTTTTTTCCATGCTCCTCCTGCGTTTTGTCTTGCATTAGTAAAAAAATGTTACACTGTGCCACTTGTAAGACAGTAAACACCTCATCCAAATGCAACTCGATAAAGAATAAAAAAATTTTGGCATGTTTTAGAATTAACCTTTTAGAGAAAACATTCTTTCCTGAGAATGCTCTGATTATGAGTCAGGTCTTAACACCTCTGTCAAAGACTTTAAACATGTGACTCTCTTCAAGTCAAACTTCTCTCAGGCTAGGATCTGGCATCACTCAGGCGCAATTTGCTACATTTTTTGTATAGACAGCAATATTGACAGAGGAAGTGCAATGATTCTCAATTTCACTCATGCTATGTCCAGTAAAGAAAACGTCTTCTGGACAGCTGCTCACAGTCCTAGAGCAATTACAACAGTTCATAATGAGCAATAATTGATGTATTTCAAGCTGTTCTTAATGCCATTTGGTAGTTAGGAAATATGGAATCCCATCTTTAGAGGTCATTTCAGGGATTTCAGACAGACCCATTTAATTCTGGATTTCTGCTAGAGATTTCAGCGTATCTCATGCTCAGATGTAGTATTTCTAGCAGAGATGATGAAAATGTTCCATTTTAAAATATAATATTTCTGCATTTTGAGTATTGTTGGGTAATCTGAACTACATTAAAGTTCTTTTATACAGAATTTGGTTGACATGCTTGTCTCAAGAAGAATAAATACTCATACATCTTTTGATTCTTTTCATGGACAATGAAGAAAATAGTTGTTCTAAACTTCAGGATGAGAAATGAGAAAAATAAAATAACAGAAAGGTCATATTTAAATTTATCTAAAAAGAAGTTAAAAGAAACTTTTAGCAGCCATTTATGGCTACTGAATGTAAGTGATAAAGATGGAAAAGCATAGGATACATTTGTAGATGCTAGAGAGTAATTTTTCCCTGTAAATACTCACCTGTATGCAACTGGAATTGCACTGATTTCCTGACACAACATCCCAAGCATCATCGCGAATAGATATAGCAAATAGCTTCTATCTAAAGTTTAATCAAAAGCAAGCTACGTATTACCAAGGCTTAAACATCTGGAAACGTCTGCTGTCTCCCATATGCTGTATCAGAAATTTTATTCCAGGGGCCTACAGAGCATTGGATAAGTCCCTTGAGAGCTAAGCCAAAATTTGCTGCAGGCACCTGCAGTATTTCCATGGACCTTAGCGGGCACCACATTTGCTTGCAAAGAAGCCAGCTACTGCTGGCAACATTGCTCAGGAACCTGGTGGCCAAGACTTTCTGGAGGTGGGAGCGGGAGTGAAGGAATGATATTGCTAGCTATATCTATAATTTGGAGCTAATGGTACACACTGAGACTCCCGATGAAGAATCTCGTGAAAACACATTGGCTGATGGTGGTCGAACAGTTGAACTGGAAGGCAGTAAAAAAAGTACTGGGCGTTACTATATTGTGCAACTTCCAGAGTTCTACTGAGCTTCTGCAGTGGTTAAAAACTCTTATTGTAGACCTAGGCAACAAACCCCATCAGTGTTTGGAAAAAATATCTGTCCTTTAAATATGTTTTCATTTTGTTTGACAAATGTAATCCTTCTGCACTGTTTTGTTGTAGTGCACAAGTGAAACTGGTGAAGCAGAAGGAGGCTCTTTTTATTAGGAAACATGGAAAAAAAATCAGCTGAAAAAACAAAGTCATTCAGGCAGCATAGTCAAAACCTGTATTCAAAGGACAAATAAAACCAAGAAACAGAAAAGTTTAAAATGGAGTTAAAATCTAGCAGGAAAATTAAGCATCACTACCTTTAGGACATGTATTAAATATATATGATATTCAAATGCTTTTTATTTTAAAATGGCTTATACCTTTTAAGAGTATGTGGGGAAAACGTTTTCTTTTTTCCAGAGTGGAAGCATTTGTAAACAAAATCCCAGATTCAGCAAAAGCATCCATCTGGATCCCATGCTGCACAAGGCTGAAGCTGGATGTTCACAGCTGTGTAGGTTTGTGTAGAACAGCAGGCAGTGCCAGAGCCAGACATCAATTATATTTGTGAATTTGCCTTCTCAAATTAGACATTCGCTTCCAATCACAATTGTCAAGCTGTAATAAAATAGGAAAAATAAGGGCTTTTAAACAATGCAGAATGTCTATATAAGAATTTTCATTTACTTATAGAACCTTTCCCTCAGATAGTCCCAGGTGAGGAAAAGGAACCAGGACAGCTGGCGTTTTTAGCTGCCTCTCAGAATAACCAGTTGTGTAATTTTTCTACCATGCAAGTCATTTTGTAATTTTTGCCTCTGTTCCCCAGGTTGTAACATTCTCACATAACATTTGTGACAGATTTGATGGGTTTCATTAGCTTTGTGTTCTTACGTGCTGAAAAGTTTGGAAAGTTAGACTTGAACGACAGAGAAAAGGCACAAGACCAAGGAGTTCTATCCATACCCAGCAAGAATTGGATGCAGCGGTAAATGGAACTCTTTCTATGAAGTACAGACCGATTAGAACGAAATGATAACTCCAAACTGAGCTACACTTTTCCTTTGCACATCTCTTGCAAGGAAAAGAAGGAGTGCAGCTTGGGACTTTGCCACTCTGTCATTCTCTATGAAGAAAAAAAAAAGGTACAAAATTATGTAAAGGTAATTTAAGTGTCAGGTGTAGAACTGAGAAAGGGCATGGTGATATTTCCTCAGAAAGGCACCAGTAGCAGAGAAGCAGCCAGATTCCTGGTCATTTGCTTTGCCTTGTGCTGCTCAGTTACGTGGCTTACAGTGGTAACAGAAAGAATTCACTCCACCAGGCACACATCCCAGTACACAAAACTTCTCACAATATCCTCACTGCAGCCACCAGAGGAAGAAGTAACAATTTACTTGAGCATGGAACAATTGTAAATTAACATATAGTAGCCAAGCACAGCAGTAACACACTAATAACTGTTTCCCTGTCCCAGTTACTGAATTCCTGAGGGCAAGCAAAATAGCTTACAGCTGATGGAGATCTGATGGCTGCATATGAATCATTCCCTGTCTCTTGAGCATCCTGAGTCATCTTCATTGTGAATAAAACAATGTTATTTATTTATTGCCCATCACTGTAGCATCTGGGTGCCACGCAGAGTTTAAAATCAATATGTTGGCAGGCAGAGCAGTACAGCAGAGGCTCTAGACTATGTCAGATGGTTGTTAGATGTCATTGTTGTTAGCACCAGCTTTTTTTGCTTTGCTTTGTCTTTTCCTTCTGATGCTGTCACTCTGGCAGCTGCAGTAAGTTGCTGAATTTGTCCTTTCTTTCCCATTGTTTGAGAGTCTGAATGAAGTCAGTGACTAGGTAGAGCTGAGAGCTCAGCCTTGCAGATAAGCGGAAAGCAAGAGCTGGGGAACACGGAATGGGATTTGTTGGTAATATAGCTCCAAATGCTGTCATGTTATCAGCTACCATTTTTACATCATCAAAGCCAGAGTCTAGTTTCTTTTGTTTCTAGGTGTATGATTCACATGTATTTTAATGGGAACAGAGTTTTCAGACAGTGATTTCCAATGCATTTGCCTTTCACCAGATAATCTCGTTATGCATTTAATCACTCACATGATTATATGAGTAGTGCTGTATCTCCAAACAAATCCTTCTGCATTTTCTTTGGCAATGCTTCTCTCCTATGTAAAGAAAGAGAATCATGTAGAGTTACTTACCAATAAAAGGCAACACACCATACCGAGAATGGATTTCAAGGCTTTTTCTCAATTTGACTTCTTATTAATTTCTATTTGCTGGATTTAAGTTTCTCAGCCTTCAGATTTCAAGTCAGTTAAGATATACACTTCAAGGTAGAGATGTCTTTAAAAACATTCTAAGTATGTGCAGAAACCAGGCAGCAAAGAAAATAGGACAGTAACCTTTACAACATTTCTAACAGTTCTTGCTTCTAGCAAGTCTGAAACTTAATAATCTCACCAACTTTCAGTAGCTCACATACTTGGGGTATCTGAATTTTTGGAGCTCTGCATGAATATTTGTGATTTGTTTCCAGAACTGCTCAGTCCTGCTGAGTTTAATGGAAATCTGTAAGTATTACATTCAAACATGTCACCAGATATCCCAGTTAATCACACATACACACATTAAAAAACTCAGTACACTGCAGACTGGAGGATACTCAAAAAATTTGGACATAAAGTCATCCAGTCCTCAGAAGAGACACTGACAACCCACAAATATGAGGACACTGGAAATGCTTAATATGCAAGCAATCATTCCCCACATAGAAAATGCAAGAAGTCTTACTGACTATTCTCTGTGATTTTGAAGCCTGGAAATGAAGCAACTATTCAAAATCATTGAGCTAAACCAAAATTTCAACAACAAAACAAAGAATCCTGTGAGATTCACAATGGGAATTTTTTGCATTTTTTTAATTTTGTTTTCTCCTTACTTCCTTGCTTTAAACAGCATGGCTCCCATTCTCACATGATTTATTACAGAAACCTAAGAGCCAAAGGGTTATCCTGGTTATCTCGGTTAAGAGCTTTAAAAGGGCACCCAGAAAAATCACAGCTGGGGGCGGCCTGAAATTCCTGTGGAGAAATGACAGCAATTTGGAAAGTGACTGCATTGTCAGATAGCTCCACTAAATCTCTAATTTCTGTTTCCCCATGAATACATCATTGTTTAACTTCCCTCACAGAGTGCAGTACAGGGCCCTAGTTGTAGGATTTACTTGTTCTAACAACCGCTTCGCTCTGCATTTAATTATGTTAGCACACAAAATGTACTATCACCTGAAGCAACTGTCACCCTATCTGTTGGTCCTAAAGGCAATATAAGGATAACTGGTTATAGGGATAACTGGTTAGAAATTAATTTTTCTGTAACAAACTGTTAGGCAAGGACATGAGAAGTAGAGAATACTCAAGAATACAATTACATCATGCAGTGTATTCCATCCTTTCATCAACGTGTCTCACATGAAGATAAAACAATATGTAGAGAGCACATCAAATGAATATAATTTCAGAAGAGCCTTCTGACTTATAACCAGCTGTTTCACGCGGCAAGTTCTCATTTACTGTCAGGCATCAAAGCAAGGGATACCACTGTGACCCTAATGCCAGACGAGTAATGTCAGCAGGGAAAGCTTTGTCAGTATGTCAAAATATTAAGATATTCAAACTTCTATCTGTGGAGATAGGGGGGAAAAAATTTCCCTGATCTTTTTACTTGACACAACCAATCCAAAGGTTGTCTAAGGAACTGGGGGAAATGGAACAAGTTAGAAAGCTTGGTAACAGAATATGTATGCATAGAAAGAATAAGCTACATTTTCCTTAACGATTCCTACCAAGTCTATCAGCAGTCCCTTTCTACACACAAGCAAGATACCTGGTATCAGGGATTTGTTCCTCCGCACATATTCATCCACCAGCTCCCTCCTTCTTGTCCAGGTGTTTGCAGCTTGGACCAGCAGTGACCAACACTGTTCAAGGGCTTCTCTACAGCTGAGGATCCAGTTCACACGGTGCTGCATGCATCGGTGCTACCACATTATCCAGTTTCACATTTCGTTAAGGAGCTGTGCGGATGCAAAATCCCTGGGATATTCTCATTTCTGCTGCTGTCTTCTCTGTTATCTATCGGACTTAAGTGGATCTAAACCACTACCCCGGTCCAAAAAAAAAAAAGGAATAAAGATCAAGTATGCTTGGGGTCCCTCTGCAGAATCTGATGTCTTCAAAATGACCGCTTCACCTCCTTCAGCTTCTGTAGCGCTCCAAGGGAACATCACCCTCAAAATCAAAGTACATTAGAGGATTCCAGCAGACGACTGTGCGTAGGCATGCATGGCTCACCATGGCTATGCCTCGGTGCCAGTCATTCACACTGTTAATCCATACAGCACAGCTGTAGTAAGGTTTAAGCTCAGTCCTTAAAACCTACCATGAAGATAAGATCCAAAACATGCCAGACATCCTGAGCAAACTTCAGCTGCTTGCACATGATGGCTGGATCAACAGAGCCAGAAGAAAAGCTCAGGATGAAATTGTAGTATCTGAGGCACAGTAAGGAATTACTTCCTGGACATCCTCGCATCCAGACCTCACTCTGCCAGGGCCACCCTCTGTGCTCCTTCAAAGTCAACCATCACCCACAGTTCAAGCTGGAGGCAAAAATCTACACAGCCAATTTCTTTACAGCCTTTCAGCTATGAATCAATGCCTCCTAACAGACATATGCCCAATCTATGCCTGATACTTTGGACCAACCAGCTGGCCAGGAAGCTTTCTGACCACAATTCACAACTCAATTTAAAGGAAATTTTGCAATGGAAGTTTAACCTATAGCTGTGCTTGGACCTTTTCAGCAGCCATAAGACTGTATTATCTCCCATTCAAGCCACTAGCAAAATTCAGAAGAAATCTGACAGATTATAAATTGTTTGCTGATGTGTTATTTTTCTTCTCTTTAGTACACCTTGAATTTTTTCTCGACTATTTTTACATTGTATTTTGAGTATAAAAACACCACAGTGCACAGAAAGAAATGTACAGACACTGCAATTTAAATTCATCTATTAAGTTACTGTAGTTTCAGAACTATATCACATTCTATTACATACACAGTAGCAGACAAAAATTAAACCCAGTGATGTTGTGTAGTCTACAGACACCTAAAAAAAGCAGCAGGTGACTTGAACCAACAATTTTATTTTCGATTCGGTTTCAAGTTCAGGTTAAGGAAACCTCCTATTAGAGACACCATAAAGTAAATTTTATTCTTTCTGATAAAAGAACTTCCTGTGCATGTTAAAATATGCCATACCTCTAGTAAATCCTATATCCTGTTCCCACAGTTTGGAGAAATTTTTCCTTACTGTCGTCCATAAATATGTTTTCTTTCAATTATTTTATTATATTCAGAGGAACCACATTTTGGCAATTTTAATTCCCTGGTTTCAGAAGTAGTTTTTTATAGGGCATACCAAAGGTGAGGAAAAAACAAAAAATTTTGAAAAATGCAAAACACACCATTACCTGACAGAAGTTAATGCATATTAAGGAGAAGGAATTGCTACCGTGCATGCATACACGTGAACTCAACCAAAGGAACAGACAGGGAAATTAATGCAATGAGACATTATTAAAAAAGGCAGATGGTCCTCAAGAGCTTAAAGACAGTTGGCAGCTCTTACTGATCTGAGGTGAATCTGCAAATGAAGCTTTACTGGGCAATTTCTCAGTGAAAATTTTCCAAGGACCACAGAGGGTATGGCTTTTGTGCCGGTTTATGAAGATAAACCAATGATTGTCCAGAAAAGTATTTTTCCAATCATGTGAAACATGCTGAAGTATCCTAAGAGGAGACAAAGAGGCAAAACAATTGTATGATTTGGCAGAACAATATTTTAATGTTTTGGGTTGATCTAAAATTTTCAGTTTCGTTTTCATCTATTT
>Ga0065711_1034256_pt1 | contig 24083 bp, 17 predicted proteins | sample Hoacrofraction12_FD_59098 | JGI IMG/M metagenome (GOLD analysis project Ga0065711, IMG submission 59098) | Hoatzin crop microbial communities from Cojedes, Venezuela - Epithelial fraction 12 v2 (version 2) | ecosystem: Host-associated > Birds > Digestive system > Esophagus > Crop | place... | reverse complement strand
AGAGGAGAGGAGAGGAGAGGAGAGGAGAGGAGAGGAGGAAGAAAAAACCCCAAACTTAGAAATACCTAGTTGAAAACTTTTTGATCTCTAACTGATACAGGATGATCAGGTAGAAAGTCAGAAACTCTTGAGCATGGTATTAGGCAAAGCTTAACTAGGTATAACAGAGCTTGTTGGTTGATTTCATGGCTGCATTCATCCAGCTCCTTGCTTAAGCAGTATTGCAGTGAACATATAGTGGATAACATTCTCTTAAGAAAAAAAAAAAAACTATAATGAACCACAATGGGCATTGCTTTACATTTTCATATTCCTGCCATGAAGACAGATGTGTTCCTTTTGTACTGCCTGATACATGTATCCCTGAAGCAATAGCCACATGAGGTCACTGTTGTTCACACATGAGTCACAAGCTTGAATCACGGTATTTTCAGATGACTGAAGCCAAAACGTATGACTGCAAAATAGTTTGCATTATACATTAACAAGAGTATGCAAAAACATTCATTAACATGGGATATATTAAACGCAAACATTAGTTGCATAAATTATACAATATAAGTTAATACTTTCTTAGAAAAACTGCTAATAATTATCTCCTAGTGGCTGAAAAAAAAGCAAGGGTATTATCTACTGTGTTTACTGGAACTTCCTCCGTAGTAGTTACTTTCCTCTCTACCTGGTTATAGAACATTTGGTAGGCTGTGCTGGCATAAAAACACCAGAAGAATTTCAAGAAAGGATTAGAAGTTTGCAAGGGTTTAGTTGCTTATCCTTCATGACAGAGATTTCTTTTTTCCTTTTTGCTTGTACATGTGAAGTTTAGTGTCTTCAGAGGTATGGAATTGTAAAAGGCTGAAATATTATGAGCAACGTGAGATGCTCTGGCATTAGAGAAACAAGCAATTAGAGAAGCAGCATTACTGCAAACCTGTGTACTGAAATGTGATGTGAAGCTATTTTGACAGCAAATTTGCCTACTTTTTTTTTGTCAAATCTTGTAATATATCTATTATGCTGATACAGTTTCTCTGAATGATTCATCCATTCACGCAATAATATCAACCTACATTTTCATCACAGCTTTTCTTAAAAGATTACATAGTGTATATGATTAATTCGGTGTTATGTGATTTCTGAGGTGCATTTATATTTTTGCTAAATTCTTCTAATTAAAGAATAAGGTGCCATATTCGCCAATGCTGCATAGTCATGAAATTAAAAGCCTTATCGCGATGAAAATCATCAAGAGTTTAGAATTTAAATAGCAATCAAAAATGTCAGCTGAATTTTTAGACCTGCATAATTAAAATATTACTCCCCAAGCTGAATCAAATTCACATTCATATGCAGAGATTCTTTCAGTAAGGCATGTTTTTATGGTGGTGTATTTATCAATGTGCATTTAGATGCAAAAACATGACTTGTTCTACTAATGAAATAAAACATAGCTTTAAAAGTTGATCAGTTTTTGCAACATCCTTTATCAAAGTACCATGCATATTAACTTGTACATTTGAGCATAAAAAAACCCTTTCTACATAATGTACAAAAAGACTGCTTTAATGGGACATTAACATAGCAAAAAACCCAGTCATTTGCTCAACAGTTCTTTCATTTATTTCTTCATCTTTAAGCAGGTGAGTAATTAAAATTTCCCATATTATATAAATATTTGCTAACTTTGGATTCCCATTTGGGATTTAAGAGACCATGAAGAAAACATAAAAAAGTAACACATTCATCTTTGGTAAAAGAGAAACAAAATAATGAATCTTAAAGGACAGAGCCTGTATAAAAAACGGATGAAAAAGTGGGTCAATACAGGACTTCATCCCAAATTTCTATTGACAGTATATTGCCTTAAAACTGCAAAAACTAAATTGTCCTCATAATTAAATAACCATTAGTTCAAACTCTACAGTAGATCTGACTATACATAATGTGACCTCCATGTTTATAGAAATAAAACCTAGTATAGTTAGAAAATATAATTAACTGTATTAACTAAGCTATAAAATAGCAGTAACTCTTAGTAAGTAGCTCACGACAGTTTCCTGCTTAGCTGAATTTATGACTGTAAAGGAAGGCTAAAAGGACTAGATGCAGGAGTGAATGCAAGAGCTCCTCCTGCCCCAGATGCCAACCAGATTTAGAAAATCTGTCAGAATAGTTGGTGAAAATCAGTAGCAACAGCATGTGCAGCAGATGGTTGGTCAACAGTGGAAATGAGTTTGAGTGTGCAAGGCTGCAACGACTCTTTCGGTAGCTGGTAGCCCTATTATGATCTGAAAGGACAAGAAGAGGTTTACACCAAGATTTGTTACCTGGGTCCTCAAAACAGCAGCTCAGCCAGCACTGCTCTCAAAGAGGAGCCAAACCATTACCCAGAGAAATGGTTGACTGATGGGGTAGCAGTAATGGGGTGTCTTCACTTGCAGAGCACAATATATAACATCACTTGATAGTGCCATCATGCAGGAAGAGAGAAACCATTTGCACCCCCAAACTCAGATTACTACAATGGAACAACAGAATAGGTTTGTTTTGGCTCTTATGTCCAAATAGATCTTGATTTATTGTGTTAGCAATTGTCCTAACGTATCTGACCTTTTAAACAATACCAGCTGACAAATGTTGTACAAGATAAACATGAGAGGTATTTTCAGGAACAAGCCATATGAGGAACAATTTAAATTTAATGTGGCTTAGGTGTTTATCAAGTAGTGAGTTTCTTCTTTCTTTTGCTGTTTTCTAATAAAGTACTTCTGCCTAAGCAAGTAAATAAGCTAACATACCTCCCACCACCTTGCCTTTACTCTCTGTAATAAAAATCCTTACCGAAAGAATTTATCACAAGGTAAGGAACGTATTTTTAGAGTGGAATCCCTTCAAGATATTGGCAACACATCACTGGATTCCCCAGGAAATAAAAAAAAATCTTCTTTAGTAGAAAATACAAGTTTTAGTGCCAGCTACTATTCCACCTAAAAGATCAACAGCCCAGGAGACTACTTTTGATCACTGAGTGTTATTGCCCAATGTGTCACTCCAGCAGACAATGACGGGGCAGGTGGAGGGCACTTTTATTCATTTCTTTCAAGTGAGTTTTGATTTATTCTTCACCTTTTTTTTTTCTCTGAGAACTTCTCTCACTTGCCTTAGTAACCTGCTTCGTTCAGTGTGTCTGCCAAACCAGTGAAGAGGAGATAGGATAAGGTATTATTGTGTAAGTTGTATGCTGGTAATGGCCTGAGCTATTTTACTGTCTGAAGTAGCGCAGCTCTTTCATCTCATTGGTAGTTTTACCACTACTGGTTAAAGGTTTAAAGGAAGGTACGGCTGGTCTATCTCAGGGGCAGCTGACACACAGTCAGAAAATACGTTGGGGAAATTTTAGATCAGTGAGGTTCAAACATCATTCAGAAGAAGCAAGCAAAAAAAGCCTTTCATCACAGCCCTGTGATCTCGAATGTAGCTTTTGTATTGTATCTCTATAGCTTGTAACATATAAGGATGAAATTTACAGCCCCCTTTAGAGAAAATTTTGAATTTCATCATTTTATTTGTTCTAGATTACATTTATAAGAAAAAACTAGCACAGCTGGTGTCAAGCCACCCATAAATCTTTTATAAGAATCCACATAATTTAAACAAATCTATTATAAATTTTGCCTTTCTTTTTTGACAGGTTCTTCCCCCATCCACAGAGACATAGAGATTCCTACTGACACAAGCATATCAGGACTTGAAGTCATTCAGAAATCTAACAGGATATAATAATAATAATAATAATACCACCATAATTATCATTCTAATTAAACTTGTGTATAATATTAATATGAAGTAAAACAGTTTGTTCCAACTATTGCACAGATGTTTGGAACACCTTACTCTCTGTACAAAAAAGTTTCTTGTCCAAACCATGGAAGCCAAGGCTCAGAGCCACAAAAGGCACCATCCCTCCGATCACTGGAAAGTTTGACCCTGTTCCTGTGGTACATGTACCACTCGCATACACCTTCACTTTGAGTGAGTGCGGTTTTTAATCTCTACCTTATAAAGACACCTGGGACATGTAAATATGCATTTAGCTATCATCAAGGCATTTTTTGTAATCCATTTTTTCTTGGGAAATGTGCGTGTGTGTGTACACACTTTTTTGTGTGTGTAAACAGGGTCACAGTACAATTTAGATCGGACGAGACCTCTGCAGGTCATCTTGCCCAACCCCCTGCTCAAAACAGACATACATTCACTAATTGGGCTAGAAATACTGAATTATTTATTTCTATTAGCATCAGGACAGCTACGAGAGACACACATGCTTGATAAAAAAATCTAGTAGCTTGCAATTATGTACATAAAGCAACACAGTTTTTCAGTTACCTTCCTACCATATAAACATTTCTCTTCACGTGTACACATACATACACACACCAAATATAAAGATACAAACACTTCAGTTGGAAAGACGTATGAAAGGATGTGTAAATACAGATATGAGGCAGATATGGCATCTCTAAAAAGGAATGTGCTTACATGTAATGTTCTAAAATAATATTCTTTTCCTCCTGAAACAAAGGCAAAGCCACAGAGCCTACTATGAGAGCTAAAATAAGTCAGAAGATAAGACCACCCGTCTTTTACTTAGACCAACCTTTTTAAACAAAAGTATCGTTCAATGGACTCTGGATACAGGACGTGACATTTTGAGAGCACATCAGTTGCCCTTCAGTGCATTCCGCATGAGCTTAACAAGTCAATGCTAACCTGGGTGACAATTAATTAAGACACTACTAATGAGGCTGTAAAAATTGGGGTCCTTAGAGATTTCTGATTACTGACATCTATTGCTCTTTGGTCATTATTTGGGAAGAAATGTCCCTGAGTGAAAGTCTGAATGTTTCAAACAGGTTTTCCAGAGCACAGCTCTCTATGGTAAATAGAAAACAAATGTAGTTAATCATGCAGATATCAGCAAAACATGGAACATAATGCCTTTGTGTTCATGCAGAAAGAAAATGTGTCTGATGTAGATGTTTAGCTTTATAATAGCTTAATAGAACCAATATTTGGCATATTCAAATACTGAACTACAAACAAATGTGCTGTCACTCTGAAAGCTTTCATATGGTTGCAATTTTCAAATTAGCAAACTGAAAGTTATCTAAAAGGCAACATATTGTTATACTCTGATGGGCCATTATGGCATAACTTATTTACTTATTTAGTTATCTGTTCCAGCTTTAATTCAATTTCTCCAGCTTTTGGACTCAGAAACCCCACAGGGCTTTTACAATTTGGCTTCTGCAAAGCCTACTCCTTTCTCAAGCAGCAGACATTTTCTGCTGGACTATATTACAGGAGCAAGAACACTACAGGGCTTGGTAATACATCCAAGTAAATGTGACCTGTATAGGCATTCTTTTCTTGCACTTACCACCCTTATTACAAGAATAGTGTAATGCAAAGACTCCCTTATCATAGTATATTCTTGCATACAGTAAAGCAACAAGACTGATCTGAAATTATGCAAAGAGAAAATATCTGATCTCCGCACACAGGAAGAAGTTGAGTGGAGGCAGATTGCAGCCAATTGACCTGAAAGGAAAACATCCAAACTCCTGTGTTAGTTCCATTGATGCTCTACTGACTGAAAGGCATTTATGTACATGACAATTTCCCTGTAACCGCTCTCCTAACATTTTATTTTCCTAGTTTTAAAGCACAGAATGTGAATAAGGTTACCTTCTTTATCTCATATACATAACCCTAACTCAGTAATGCTCTTTCCTCAGATTCAGCATATTTCCCTGACCCAAACTTTAACTGCCCACAATGTAGACATCAATGTATGAAATACTCGCTCCAAACAAACTTGCTTTATAATCAGTGGAAAACTAGTCTGTGTAGTCAACACGGAGTCTGCTTGAGGAGGAAGTGCGCCTATAGCTTCTTTTCATCGTAATTACCAGGTCTCTGTTGACTGGAAAGATAGTGCATGATGATTTTTCAGAGATCCATTTTTTGTCAGGTGAGTCCCAGAATTCTCTCAATTTATCTAATAACAACCCATTGCTCAGTGTAGTTACATCTAGAAAAAAATGTTGAAAACATTATCTTGTTCTTTTGAATTTCATCTGAAGGACTGTCTCTTTAAAGCGTCAGAAGATCTTTCACTCTTACATATCAAAGTGACTTTCTGAATTAATTTTGATCTTCATTTACAAAATCAGAGTATGCACAAGTGAGGAGGTAAACTTTTCACCCATGAAACTCAGAGATAACCACAGATAGAATACTAGACTCAAGTCTAATTCAACATTTTTCTTTTCTCTACAAGTATCTGAAACATTCAACTCCATTTTGGAGTTTTATGCAGAATCTGCTGCAGTCTGTTGAAAGATTTGCAGCGATGTCCACACTTACTGAATTAGGTGCCAGATATTTACATTCTTTAAGGATTTTGGGGAGAACAACTTGAATTCTGAGTCAGATTTTCAGTGCTGCTGAATGATCTGAATGTCCTTATTTCTACATGCATACCGTATATGATCTTTGACTTTTCTTTCAATGCTGTCTGAAAACATTTTAAGATTCTTCTCAGACCTGCCTTCATTTTTTTTTTTCAATATATTCCTGATATAGAGATGTCCAGAACTAGTTCTAGTGTTTCAAGTGTAGCCAGGAGAGGAGTAATTATGTCCCTATTAATGCACATTCTTTATGTATGTCACAAAAATATTTCTTTCCCTTCATAGATGCAATATTAAAATTGCATATGTACTTTGCTGCCTACTGACACCCTCGCTCCTTTGAAGAACAATGAACATCTATAGATCATATTGTTGTATACTGTTGCCTAAATTAAACTGTGTATGTCCTCTGTGGTATCTGCAAAATGTAATATATTGTCTCCTATATCATGAATTTGCCATTCATTCACTTCTTCTGAGCTTTTACTTTAGAAAGGAAAAAAGACTGACTTATCACTGATGCAACAGGAGTGATCTTACTAACTTTAGCTGCTGACAATGCAGATAACCTGATTATTCTCTTATAAAATCATTGTATGATGTTATATCTCTTTTCTGTTTTAGAAGTTATTATATCATAACTGTTAAGAAAAAACCCACTGTGATTATGTTCAGGCTATTTTAAAATTATTTAGGTAGGATTTGCAGCTGCTAATGTAAAATTATTATTTAAATCCAGCATAGTCCACAGGATAGAGTTGGAGATTTAGACCTCCCTGCTCCCAAGACTGTATATTTAATAATAATAATAGGATAAAATACAGCAACAGTATTTGGAGCAGGAACAAGAAACGGGAATTATATCCCCTCCCATATAAAGACACTTGTCAATGGTTTGTTACATCTGGTTTTCCCCTTTTTTGCCATCTCTTTGCAGGATGGCCCATTTTTACCATGAACATGAGAAACGTCTTACTGCTATGGTGTAACTGGTGATTAGGACAGTTTCCTTGACAACAGAGTAGTATATAGCTGTTTCTCCAGATTAGTCACACAAGTTCTAGTAGCTACAAGCTACGGTACAAATTACATGATTAACAGAGGGAAAAAAGTTATTTACCCATACTAAGTACGAGAGATATTCAGTCATATTTTCCTCATCAGCTCACACTTTATAAGACAACAATGACCCATTATACCTTTCTAAATGCAATTCATAAAAGCCTAATTGCAGAGGAACAATTTTTGATTCTCTGTTTCCATCTTCATACACATGCCAACTGAAGACTGCAGGGAAGTGGCTATTACCAGGACTTCAGGTAATCTACGCTTTGTAGTATTGCCTGTTGATTTTTATTTACATTAAAGATCTAAGAAACTATTGCTTATAACTATAGTACATGATCTGTACACAGACAACCTCTTTCAGACCCTTTACAGAGGCTCTTTTTGAAGCTATCAGTGCTCTCGGTACTCTTGGAGATAGGGCACAGGAAATCAAAACTCCTGAGTAGCAGCCCAGGTTATTCTGCCTGGTTATCAACATTAACACAAAACAGACCCAGGAAATCTTCAATCACAGCGAAGCAAGGCTTTTCAGTATGCTATGTGACCTACACTTGCAGCTCCCCAAAAGCCCCTGCACAGGCATGACTTAATGACTTCTCTGGGGTGCATCTCTGCTGCCTTCTGCTGCACAGCATGCTGAGCCCTGAGGCCTGCAACTTGCTGGCTGGTATTGCTTGGACTGCATCAAAGATCCCATCTGGAAAGTGCACTCAGATTTCTTCCGCAGGGAAACAGAAGCCTGTGTAGAAGGAGGGGCAAGAGAAGAAAAGCTTAGAGAAGACCTGGTGCATGCCTTTCTCTTGCCCCACCAGGGTAACCTGATGCAGCTATACTTGGGCTTTGCTTTCTGTAAATCAGGGCTCCAAGCATGAGTCATAATGCAGCACTCACAACTTCACCTCATCATTCATTGCTTTCTGCAGATGGAAACCTTTAAGCTTTTTAACTTATATTTCATTTTAAGATTGACCTGAGAATTAAAATCCTGGAGGAAGCCCCAGAGGCATCCTTTGTTATGTTGGTATTCTGTATTGTATCACGATAGGTTTGCTACTGTTTTCCTTTCCTATGTTAAATCTTTCAGTATCTCACCCAACTGTAAGCAATTTATCACCCGAAATGTACTGTTATTCACTATGCCAAAAAATAGAATATAAATATTTCCCAGTTTGGCACATGAAGCATGTGTCACATCTTGTGACCAAACAACAGCAGCACACTACAAATAAACAAGAAGATAAAATTCCTTGACCACGTATCTGTCATCAATTATCATCTCTCCAGCCAGTGTAATACTAAATTGCTTAATAACCATCTGCTTTTTCTTTTTTTTTTTGGAATGAATACTTAGAAGTATTCTCATTTAAGATAAAATGTACTCCTAAGCTATTTTCTCATCAGGTCTTTTCCTCAAGGAAACATCTAGGAATCTTGTGAAAAGAGGTTTTGGTCTATTTGAACGAGCGTTTGTTTCACTAATATATTGCTCAGCATCGCAGTAATGAGGGAAATTTACAGAAGTTACCAAAATAAGTTTTCAAGGCCTGTTTGTTCTGTGACTGACCCAGTCTGTTAGATTAAAAATCCCTGTTCAGGACTGCAGTTTTTGGAAAAAGCAAGGAACCGGGTATACCACAGGGCGATTTTCTGAGATGTTACAAATCTTCCCATTACTTTTATTAGGATGTGAATAGAAGGAACCTTCTTAAAGATAAATATAATGTTTGTAGACATTGATATGTCAGGTCAAATGGAAAAATTATTCTGTTTTATTAGAACATAATTATTACTTCTTACAGCTAAATCTTCTAGTGCTGCATTATTTACAAAGCATTGGGCAAGCATTAAAATAATCATTACCAAGGGGAGGATTCTCCTTTCATTCTGTCTCTGTTCTTTCACATAAAAGAACATATTGCAAATGTAAACACACTCTGAGCTGAATATATACAATATTTTTAACTGGCATCTTGCTGGCAGATGACTAGCTGTGAAATAAAAAAAATGTTTTTGTGACAATTGTTTTACGCACTTTTTCCTGAAACTTTCTTCTGATGTATGTGCTGTTAGAATGCACATGCACAAAGCATTTATGCTCTTCTGACCATCCATATTTAAAATATACCAGCTGGATATAGGACAATGAATGCAGTCAATTTCAAATGTCTATGCATCTCAGCTCTGCAAACTGAAAAAAATCCAAGTACCTTTTTAAAACTTACACACTTCAACTTCTCTGCATTTGTATTTTCTTGCCTGTGTCTATTTACTCCATTTATACAAACACAAAAAGAAAAAAAAAAAGACACTTGTACATGTTATTACTACAGGTGGGATTAGGATTTTCAACATAGACACAGCTTAGGTACCCCCTTTTAGCCCAGACACCCCCTGAAGAGCCTCCGAAGACAGCGTGCTTCTCTGAGACCCAGTTTTTTACTCATTTCTCTGTGCAGCCTTAGAATCCAGACGTGGTACAGGCTAACAGCAAATGCCAGCCTATACCACCAAGCAGTCACTTCTCCCCTCTGCTGGTTGTTCATCTGAGCTAATCGAAAAGCCCGTGAACCAAGCAAAAGCAGGTGCTAACTGTTATCTCCGTGCAGCTGCGGACAGGTTCACTCAGAAAGCAAAGTCATGCCTGTCGCAAGTGCAGAGCCGCTCTCTGTTTCCCAGCACACGCAGGCGTGACTGTTAATCAGAAGTTTCAGCTGGCTGCAATGTTTATAAAAACTGTGTGGGCCTGCGTGAAAGGAATAATCAAGACAGAAAAGGGGTGGGAGGCTGAGTTCCATTTACATCTGTAAAATGTAAAACGAAGGTCTCTCTCCTTTGCGAAAGCCACGGCCCGCAGGGCAGCGGATTATTGCTGTGCGATGGATGTATCTGTAAGCCGATTGCATGGCGTGTGGGGTGGATGTGCAGAGATACAAGGGGGAGAAAGGAAGCCTGCAGTCTTATGGACTGACTACACTTCTGATTAGGTAACAGTTCTTAAAACAGTCCCGCCGTGCTGACCGAGACGGCGGCTGCCATATGTTTGCTGTAAAAAGATCACCTTGAGTAAATCATGCAAAATAAGCACATCAAGGAGAGATAAAGCAGGCAAATAAGGAGAGAAATGAATTCGACTCATACAAGCTGGTATTAAAAAAAAAAAAGTAACACTGATCACCCTCTTTTATTTGTGATGATTTGCATTATCCCAGTCAGCTCTATCCACTCCTAGAATCTTGTTTGATGAAACGAAAGTCACTTTAGTAATATAGTTTGCAGAGGGCACAGAGAACAAGATTGTTTATTCTTATAACTTTATTACTCTGAATATTTGCAGGAGAAGTTCCTTACTATAAGGAGAAAAATGAAGGTTTATAGCTTGGGCATTCACTTCTTATATTTGTATTTTTCACTTACATTTCATTACCCATCTCATTTTTAGAGAATTAAAAAGAAAGCTACAAACAGCATGAAGTCATAGACTCATTCATAATAGGGAACTCTGTCAGTGTCAAAACCTAAATGACTGAGGTATCTTCATTTCTTCATCCTATTTTCAACATTTTTTGATCAAGCTCATATAAAGGGAAAATAGCAGAAGTGGGAAGAACTTCAAATATCTGAGTCTTCTCCTGTTTTACCCTGTAGCCACATGTTGAACACACAGCTGCAGTGATTTTTTCCCCCAGTGCTGTCCAAGCTACGATCAGAATGCTCTGACTAATGTTTTGAGAGTCAAGAATAAACAAAGAACTGGGAAAGAAAGCCCCAGGACTAGCAAAAAGATCACCTTGAGAGTTTCCTGCAGGAATTATCTGCAAATGACCAAAGAGTTCTGAAGAAAATTTGGGAAATGGGATTTTAGCAAGTGAAGAAAGAACTTCAGTGAAATGAAGAAAGCACAGTGACAGAAGCAACACCTACAGGCAGTGAGAGCAAAAAGAAAGTGAGTCAATATGTGTGAAGTGTCAGGGAGTAAAACAGCTGAAGAAAAAGTGATAAAGAAAAAAGGAATAACAGGAACAGGAATAAAATGTGGTTGGAGAATATAGTTCTACTATGGATGATTTATTTATGTGAAATTTTCCTAACAAGTAGTGGAAGATTACCCCAGGCTGGTTAAACCTTCTTAGACAAAATAATCCTGAGAAACAGACTGAAAAGGAGATTAATGTTGGACTTTTACTGAATATAATGGTAGAAATAATACTGAACTCTTATCTGAAAAAATAAATGGTCTTTTCTTTTACATTATTTACCACCTTTATACACTGTCATATACCACACTGTTTTTTGAGGTTCAGTGAAGAGGAGAAAGTTTTTGGGGTGATTCCCAGGGTGTTGTAGGAAAACTCCAGTAAAATACATGTTTGCTGAGAAGTCTTTAAGTGAAAGTTAGTCTACCTTGGTTTGTGGTGCTTCTAGCATGAGTGCATGGCATAGTAGTAGTCAGCAGCTGGCTGAAGGGATGGATGGGGAACACATGGGAAGTATATATGTATTCTTAGCTGAGGGCATGAGGGATTGAAATGTACCTCAAGAACTCCTATACTGAACAAGAAATAACAAACGTAATTTCCTAAACGCAAAAACAGAGATAGGTGAGAGAATGAAACAGGTCTCTCAAGGAGGATGGCTCTCTCCAGAGAGGAACATAAAGAAATACCCTGGACCATCAGTAAAAGGCATAGGGAGAAGGTAGCAATATCAAATCTTAAAGAAAAATTGCAAAATGTAGGAACAGCTACAATAAAGCCCCAGATCTGGTGGCTGCAGGAATTGACAAACCTTTCTCATTCAAATCTAACCACAAGGCAGAACAGAAAAAATTGGAAAAAGCATTAATTGTAAGAAACCTGCAAGAGCTGACATCTGCCACAGCTAAAGAAAAAAATGAAATTACATCACTTTTTTAAATACTCAGTGACTTTAAGAGCAACTGAAAAAATCTGTAATAAATCTTAACAGGATACACAACATAGGAGCTTAAAGAACACAGTTCTTTAATGTTCTAGCAGCTTTAATGTTCATTGTTCAAATGCCCAAATGTATGAAACATTTTATAATACAGTTAAAGGCCCAATCTCTGTCCTGAAGAATTCAATTTAGAATTAAAGCATAGCTTAGAACAAAAGTATTTCATAAAAAGATCTGGAATTGACAGTATCAGGCTACAGTGTTCAGGTGGTTGCTTGTTAAGCTTACATGTGTCTCAGTGGTTTGTGAAATCCATGTTTCATGTTGGAAACAGCATGTCAGAGATTAATTTTAGAGAATGGTTTAAAGAAGAAGCTAATGGGATGAGCGACAGAGAACAAAAGAGACCTTAAATTTCTAAAAATAATGCGAGACTGTTACTTCTAAATAATCAGCTTGCTGGAAAATTCAGGACTCCATTGCTACAATAAAAAAAAAAATCATGATTAAAGGTTAAAGCTTAATCTATCTTCGTAGCTCTCTGGCAGTTTGGTGATAGCAGGAAAGAGGTTTACTTCACAGTGTTTGTGATGAGATGATAGTTTTTTTACAGCTTTGTTATACCTACCTTCCACCAAAAGATCTAATTCCTGTCCTGAGGAATTATTTGACCTACACTTTCATTTTTTTGTCTGAAAGAAAAAGAAAATAAATCTGAAAGCAATAAATACTCTTTGGGGTTTATTATTGTAACTGAAATAATATACATTCAGTGGTTTGAACAGTTAATATTTTTCCAACATGTATCTTCTTTTATCACAATAACATCTTGCTACTATCATCTCCACGTATTAAATCTACCTCATATCTCTGTGTCAGCTATATGGTTGAAGAAAATCACCATTCAAGAAAGATAAATGGAAAGGATCTTCTTCAAGTAATACGTATAGACCACAGCATAGTTTGCTGTTATCTGAATGTCGAGACACAAAATGCGACATCGCTGTTCGACAAACTTTTTAAGCCAGTGAGCAAAACCTGATCCACTAAAGCCCTTTCCCTACTCTCTATGGACTGAATCCATCACACAGCTGGAAGCTGTTCCTGTGCTCTTTGTACCAGCTTTCCAGGCACAGGAGAGGACCATCATCACAAAACAGACCTCTTTGCCTATGCCTTCCCCATCATGTAGTGCCCAGGACACCTGCCTAAGAGCCAGGAGGATCTGCAAATTCAGACGACGATGCTGAGCGCTGCTTTCCCCCAACTCAGAAGGGCCCTGCAGTCACTGCGCAGAAGGGAAGGCATGGCTCCTGCCTCCTTGGCTCTGGCCAGGGACCATGCTCCCGTCTGCATGCTTGCTGTCCCACTCTCCCGCACACTTTCCCAGCTTCCCAGCCTGCAAAAGAAGAGGGCTTTTGGAAAGCTGGATCTCCTCACAGGTCTGATTTACATCCTGATTCCATGTGGAGTTGTAGGGCATCTTTGGGGAGGTGGTAAATCGTGGGAGAGGCCTTGGTGAGAGGGAAGAGTATGAATTTCTTCAACTGGTTTCACTACTAGCAGAAACTTAAAGGGAAAATATATCCTGAAGGATGTTTAATGGATGTGAATTATGGCAGAAGATGATGCCTGATTCTGGAGAAACTCTTACCACGTATCTTTGGCAGCACTTGTTCTTGCCTTTAGGAATCTGCTTTCAGTCTCTTGACATGTGTTGCATTGGGAACATCTAATCTCCACTGCACATTTTGCCAGGCAGCAAGGCACCAGGGTTCTTTTGCAAATATGCATAACAGAGGGGGAGAATGGAGGGGGGAGGGGAACATAGAAGTCATTTAGCACAAAACCAAGACACTAAGAACAAAATTAATCAAAGCTCCACGGGATGTGAAGAAGAAAAAAAATCTTTAATTGCCTATACTCCAAAGCTAGGAATCTTGTTAGTAAACAAGAATTGGAATGGCTCCTTTATGAGCATGAACTTGTCTTCATTGGTATTACTGAGACTTGATAGGGTGATCGCATGACTGGAATGTTGAAATGGCTGGTTTTAATCTATTTAGGAAAGATGAAGTGGGGAGAAAGAGTGGAAAATGACACTTCATGTCAAAAATGGCACTACTTCTTTCAGAGCGCTGACAGTGTAGAAGCGATCAATATTGAAGGTTTATGGGCGAATATTTAACTGGCAAAGTGCAAAGTACCAGCTGGGATTTGCCGCAGGTTACCATATCGCAGCAGGAAGCCAGGCTGTCAGCTAAGTACCTGTCTATAATGCAGGAGGAATAAGTGGCTGTGTTATCAGAGGGACTTCAGCCTGAGTGACATATGCTGAGGAACTTCTGATGCCAATGGTAAAACTTTTCTAGAACTACAAAAAGTTATAGGAGAAAATTTGTAACATTTTACTAGGTAAAAAATCATGGCTGCTTTCACACAAATCCCTAGATTTGCTGTTTGCACAGCGAACAAAGCGCAGCCAGCACTGTTTATGTATTGCTTTAAATGGGTTGAGTTCAGAGAGTTGATAGCGATTAAGAACCATATTAAATGAAAGAATTAAAAAAAAAAATAGAGTACTACAATATAATGAGCATACTTTGAAGCAGGAACTGGAGAAAACAGATAAAGGAAACAAATGTAAAAGAATACACAATCATTTTATAATGGACCTCACCAGATCCAAGTAAATCAAGATGAATCAATTACAAAAGTGAAAAGGCAGTAAGACCTGCCATGGCTGTTAAGGTCAATAGGAAGAGAGACTATCTGGGCTTTTTAAAAGGATATTAAAAGCAAATAAAAGAGAAGAACAATATTGGCTTTGTACTAGCAGATGGGATTCACAGAAAAAAGAATAATAACACAGGCAAGCCACATGTGCTCAATACATAGCTCCATTCTGTGTTTAGCAGTGGAAAACATAGAAATTTTATCATAAGGTAACACTGAAGTACTTTCCATTACAGTGGTCACTCCAGAGAATTAATTACTAACAGCCCACATTTCCAAATAAAAAAGTCCAGATAATTTTCATTGAGGAGTTTTAGAAAAACCTGGCAAAGAAATTCTCTGGACCATTAATGTTGATTTTCAATAAGAGTTGGAGCACCAGAAAAGCCCCAGAGAAAAGGAGGAAAGCTAATGTTGTGCCAATATTTTAAAGAGGTAAATGAGATGACCTGGACAATTATATATCTGTCAGTCTAACATTGATCCAAAGCAAAATGATGAAACAGCTGATATAAGACTCAATGAATAAAGAATTAAAGGAGGATAATATAATTAGTGTTGATCAACATGAGTTTATGGAAAACAGATCTTGTCAAGCTAATTTGATGGCTTTTATTGATGAGATTACAAGTTTGGATGATAATGGTAATTGTGTTGGTTTAAAAAGTTTAGACTTTTGAGCCTCGTTTTGATGACCACTTAATTAAGAAAACCAGAATAACGAAAACTCAACACAGAGCATATTCAGTTAGTCAAAAAGGTAGCGAAATGACACAAAACTGGAAGGAGTGGCTGATACACGGGAAGGTTGCGCTGCCATTCAGCTAGACCCAGACAGGCTGGAGAGCTGGGCAGAAAGGAACCTGATGAAGTTCAACAATGGCAAGTGTGGGGTCCTGCACCTGGGTAGGAACAACCCCATGCACCAGTACAGGCTTGGGGCTGACCTTCTGGAAACCAGCATTGAGGAGAGGGACCTGGGTGTCCTGGTGGATGGTAAGTTGACCATGAGCCAGCAGTGAGCTCTGGATGCCAAGAAGGCCAATGGTATCTTGGGGTGCATTAAGAAGAGTGTGGCCAGTAGGTCGAGGGAGGTTCTCCCCTCCCTCTGCTCAGCCCTAGTGAGGTCCCATCCAGAGTACTGTGTCCAGTTCTGGGCTCCCCAGTTCAAGAAAGATGAGGAGCTACTGGAGAGAGTCCAGCAAAAGGCTACAAAGATGACGAGGGGACTGGAGCATCTCTCCTATGAGGAAAGGCTGAGGGGAGCTGGGCTTGTTTAGCCTGAAGAAGAGAAGGCTGCAAGAGGATCTTATAAGTGCTTATAAATGTCTTAAGGGCGGGTGTCAGGATCATGGGGCCAAACTCTTTTCAGTGGTGCCCAGCGACAGGACAAGGGGCAATGGGCACAAATTGAAGCACAGGAAGTTCCAGCTGAACAAGAGGAAGAACTTCCCTCTGAGGGTGACGGAACACTGGAACAGGCTGCCCAGGGAGGTTATGCAGCCTCCTTCTCTGGAGATATTCAAGACCCACCTGGATGAGTTCCTGTGCAGCCTGCTGTAGGTGACCCTGCCTCGGCAGGGAGGTTAGATTAGATGACCCACAGAGGTCTCTTCCAACCCCGAACATTCTGTGATTCTATGATAGCCAATAACAGTCAAGGTCATTCAGCGGGAACTCCTGGAGGAACCTGTCCCAGGAAACAGAACCAGGGAAGGGGTCTTCAAGGTCATGGGAGATGTACAAGATGGACAGGATCTCTCATCAGGATGACATAAGAAAAACACTACGAGACTTTATCCATTTGATAATGCCACATTCACTACTAATATACTGCATTCACTTCTGCTGCCCACATTTCTGGAGAACATTGAACAGCTACAGAGGATTTCAAGAAATGTTGTGAGAATGATAAAAGGATTGGAAAACCTACCTGGTAGTACAAGACCCAAGGAGACCAAGGTCTGTAGCTTATCAGAAGAAAGATGACGTATTGAAATGGTAACAATCTAGATGAGCTTACAGAGAGAACAAAACTTCTAACTTTTTTAATTTCCTGAGGGAACGCTTCATTGTTGCAGACAGAAGTTGAGCAAGAACCAGTTCTTGAAAATAAGCTTTAGACTAAAATTAAAATGCAAATTTTTAAGATTATAACTTCTACTGAATTCCTAAGGTATATTATATAATGCTTTATGCATTCCTCTTTTCTAGAAAACTTTAAATCGTGTCTGGATCAGCAATTCCCCAAAGTTTAGTTCAAACATAAGTCTGTTCAAGGAAGACTTACGACGTCTTGCAGGAGGCCAGTCTGGGTAAACAAAGGGACTCCATTTCACCTAGAAAGCCATAAAAATATTATGAACAAACAAAAATAGGGTTATTCTTCTCTCTGATCAATTGTGTGAGTTACAAGCCCACCCATGCTCTCGGGACTACAGAAGGGTTTTTCCAAGAGCGAAGTCCAGAAGAGACGGTCAGATCTTCCATGTTTCGTTCGCGTTTACTTCTCACATCTCGCTCTTCAGTGAGTCCATTGCTCTGCTTCTGTGACAGAGCGGGACCCAGTTAGACACCAGCTACCTTCCACTGCAGGGAGTGAGGCTGGGAGAACCCGGGGGAGGCTGGGGGAGGCCCTCGCTGCCAGGAAACCTCTGCGTCCCCTGGCACCGGCGAGAACGGGCACCGCGAGCCCAGGTGTCACATCTTCGCATGAGCACAGTGCCCTCACTTGACGGGTTGGACTTCATGAAGAGTAATAGAAGATCTTCAAGATGCTCGAACGGTGATGAGATCTCTCCACAAAGGCGACGCGAAGGTTCCTTCTATTTTTTATTTGCCCATTGAGTTTCCTCTTTGAAGATGAGCCTTCCCCCCCGCTGCCTTTTCCCACAGGACTTTTTCTTCTCCATTTCTAAGACTGTAATCACACTTCTGTCACAGCTTCATCACAGAAGATGCTATCCCTGTGTTTTTTTCAAATGTCAGGATTTTAGTTTCACTGGTAATCAAAAAATTTGCTGAAAACAGAACCTATTTATTTAGGAATTAAAATACAATAAAATATTTTGTTAAATAGATCATATTAAATAAAAACTTAATAAATGAAAATCAGATCTGACAGTGGCTTATAGAAAAGGCAGCTTTCAAGCATATTAATTATAGAATGCTTAAAAATACAGTGTTAATGGAAATGCATCCATGATTCCATGACAATGAACAAAATAATAGAATATAAAAGAATAATTTGACCTCCACATTGCCCAATTTTAAAAGTGAAAGTAAATTCCAATGCTAGGAAAATTATTCCCCCCTTGTGTTACCTTGCCCCAGGCAAAATGAGAACACATTTATTTTCCAGATGAGACATATAAGAGGTAGAATATTTAAGCGACTTGTTAAAGGTTACACAAGTTTATAGGAGACAGACAACAAAAATCTACTATGTGAATGTCCAAACTACCTAACATTTAAAGTGTTTCAAATCTCTGCACTCAGATCTCTTGAAACGTGGGATCAATAATATTAATTTACCTATACAATGCTTTAAAATCCACAAGTGAGAAAGCATCGACTAAAAATAAAGTGGTGATAGCAGTATTTGACTCTTTTTTTTACCCAGAAAGGCACAGAAAATTACGGTGTTAGTTAAGGAAAACATTGTACAAATTATGTCCACAGAGAGCAGTGGTAAGCCTCCGGGATGACAATTTTGTTCACCGTGCCCCTGTGTGAAGCAACACAACATGGCGAGATGTCCCACCTCTCCTCCGACTCCTCCTTTTTCCCATTCATCCACAGGCAGAGGAGCTGTCGGGGAATTCCCAGAGCCATTACATCCTCTGTCTCTCCAGCCTGGGCAGAACACAAACTCGGCAGCGAGCATGCAGTGACTTGGCTGCTACTGTCGTGTGGCCCTGGAGGAGGTTTTCTTGCCACTTGTGGTGTGCTGCTGTTGGTGGTCCAGGAAGGACAAAGACACCCTTGGCCATGGCTCTGCTGAGCTCTGCCCGTATCTAACGGGGGCCTTGTGCTGCATCCCAGAGCAGGAGGTCAGCTAAGCACCTGGCTACAGCACCCCTCAAGATAGGATCAGCATTCAGCCTCATGTATAATTTAACATTATTTTCTACCAGCATTCATAATGGCAGGTATCTGATGGCTACATTGACTACAAAGTCAGTGTATGACAGAGCACCAGGGACACATCATTCTCTTCTTCAGCCTAACAGCTTGCTGAGCTTCCCTATCCTTTTCCTTTCACATTTTGAAAACGGCTTGTCCTTTGCCTATGTGCAAGAAGTTAGAATGCTGCTACTGCTTCTTCATCCACTCATTAGCAATAATAAAATGCCCGGAAAATTCCCTTACTGGTTGGCATTGCTAGGTAGAAATGATACATCACATTCGAAAAATGATACATTACATTCAAGAAACTGAATATGTTAAATGAATGGATTATCTTTATTACTTTTATTACTTATACCTCATCTAAGGTATGGATATTATTGAATAAGGAAGTTAAATCTTATTCTTCTCTTGACACCAGTTCCAGTGACCCAATATTTCTGCACAGAGGGGAAAAGGTGCTTGTTTATTCTCTCCAGTAGCCAGAGTGTATGACATGACACCTCAGATCTCCAGTGTAAGTTGGTAGGAATAACAGCTTTTCCAAACAGGAGCCAAGCACTTTTTCCTCTTTGCAGCAGCTGGGCTGTATCACTAGGCTTCCTATTTCTGTCCTTCATTTCATTCATCAAATGATGCCCCTCCTAATTTGCCTCACCCTCTGGCTAGTTGTTGTGTGGTGACTTTTACAAGTCTTAAATTAATGCCTGAAACTCAGACTTGATACTAATTTGCGCCTGAAATTCAGACCTGATACTGGTCTTCTCATTCAGTAAAAACAAAAGCTTGCTTAGAAAATGTACACATTTAAACCCACCTTAATGTTTCAAATATCATTATTTTCAGTAGAAACTCCTTCTTAGTTAAATGGCTTTCAGGCATCAGACTATTATACGACAGACGATTTTGTCACTATGCAAAACGTGAAACCTGTAATCAACTTGTTATGGCATTTCACAAAAGTATGTGACAGTAAAATAAGTAAACTGTCATTTGGGCAATCAAGTCTTGAAATCCTGCAGGAGGAAAAAAAAGTACCTGACACTCAATCTTCGTGGTGGGGATGAGGTTCAAAAAATAATGTAATACTGCTACAGTCTTACAGGTTTGAATAGAATTCTTACTGCAGTGTGCTTAAACCTGCAATAATTTAGTATTATGTTTTAATCATCTATTTTCACCCCTAGTTGATTTTTTTCCCCCAGATAATGTATATGCACGTCACACAGCAAGGTCTGCTCTGTTAACAAGGTGTTGGTTAAACTGAAACAGTATTTTCCCTTTATTATTGATGGCAACGTTATCAATTACCAAGCACTCTCAGACTGGTTTGATATCAGAACAGATACAGCAGGCAGGAGCCCGCGGTGATTTACCAGTGCCTGCGACAGCCTGGGCAGACAGGGTGCTGGTGGCGGGGAAGGGCAAGCTCCCACACGGCTGGAATGCTTGGGATGAAGCGCTGCCGAACCCGTGCTGTGCTGGCTTTGGCGGAGTTCACATAACAGTTTTATTAAAGGGATACACAAGCTACTGTTCATAAGCTGCTCGTGGCCCTTCAAGCCGGTTCGTGTGGCCTGCAGCTTGCTCTCGGAAGTCCTTGTTCTCCCCTGTGGCTGCAGGTTTGATGCAGCGGGCTGGCAGCCGCGGTCCTCCCTGGGCTCTTCTCTCCCCCAGGCACTCCCCCAGGCCCGGGGAAGGAACAGGCTAGGGACAGGCTTACAACCGATTGTTAAGCCCTGTCAAATCACAGGGAAGGCACCATGGGGGACACAAGCTTTCTGCCATTATGCCACTGAAAGGCCTGTTGCCCACTCCCCCCAAAAGAGCATACACCATGGGCACACAGGCACTAGCAATAAGCTCTTGTAACTGGGACCGTAAAATGAATCTGCAGCCTCCGGTTTCCAGTCATTGGTGATGGTCACAAATTTTGGAACTGATCTCTTCCCAGAGATTAGTTACAGAAATAAGAATAAAGTACACTTGATTATGAGAAGAGTGAAGGGAAACAGGGAAACTATTTTTTTTTTCTACTTGTGGTCTCTTTGCGATTACAAATCAGCTGGTGAAACCACTGAAATCTGCAAGTTAATATTTTGCATGGAATAACCTTCAGTGAGGAGCACTGCACAGCCCGGCTTCGCAGAAAATTGGTTTTGTTTTGACAAAGCTATGAATGTTTGGAAATAACTCACTGAGCACACACAACAGGCCTTCTGTTAAGTCTAACTGGGAACCTACAAAACAACATCACTGTATGTACACAGCTGATCTCGCCGCACGCTGAAGCTGCGGACCCCAAGAACAGGCTTAGGCTGGCCTGGGAAAGGCCCTACGCGTTTGACCTAACGAGAGCTGAATCTGGTTTTCCCGTGGCTCACTTCGAGTGCTCAGGGAGCAGTCTCATTCAGGGGCAGTGCTTAGTCATCCTTCCCCGCCTGCTCTGCATAATCATACCACAATCTTTATTTTTCCCTCCCAATATATAATTTGTAGCTTCTTTAATAGCGCAGAGCAAGCAAAGGCAAGCCCGCAGCCAGCCTGACTGCAATGAGTCTGTTGGCTACAGGGAGGAGGAATCCGCTTTGACACCTCGACGGTGGGTTATGGCTGGGAACTCTCACAGAGGATCTTAATGTCACTGCTGTCGACAAGATTTAACAGAGATGGAGGAATACCTTTCTCTCCAAACCTCGTCTTTTGGGAAGGTTCATGCTCAGAAAAGGAGAAAGACTGGAGACAGCAGCAGATGGAAACAGCGACAGAGGCAGCACCAGAGCTCAGACAAAGGTCAGGGAACAGGGCAGTTCGCACAGCTGACTTCTTGGACTTCATCTGCCTCTGCTGGGGCCTTTTTCTGCTCCTAAGAGGGCCCTCACCAAGCAGCTCTGGCCAAAAGCAGAGACAGGACAAAACACAGCCCACACGCCAGGTATGGAGCAGCATCTGGTGTTGTGGGACAGCGTAAAAAAGGCTGGTGGAAAATGGGGCACAGGCAACCAGAGAAGCACAAAGGAAGGAGAGGTTGAATGGATATGAGTGACATGGAGAAAGGCAGCTTGCGTGGAAAGGTAAGCCGTAGACCAGGGGGAAGGGGAGAACAGTAGCAGAAAGAAACACATTTGCTTTGAAGCTCAGGAGAAGACATTCTCACCAAAAAGCAAAGCTATGGGAGGAGGTGCTGAGAAAAGGAAAGGATCAGGGAGCTCTGGGAAGCTATAGGAGTCCATGGAGATCACCCTTTTGGACTCTGTCACTAATGCCTGCGTCTTCCTTAGGAAACCTCCCACTGTAATAAACAACCAGTTCAGTTATGAACGCCCAGACAGCACTGGTGTTAGCTTCCTCTCAAGAGTCTAAATAAGCTGCACCTTCTCATGTTAGCTTCCCAGCTCCCAGTCTCAGGTTATCAGGCACACCCACTTTTTGCCAGTTTTACCAGGAGACAGTCGCTGCGAGTAAATAAAAAAGTGCTTTCCATTGCCTTTCGGCCACTCAGACTGCTCAGTCGGGCAGGATTCCCTGTACGACGAGCGATCCGTACACACAGGATAACACTCCTGGAAAGAGGCAGAAGTAATTATACAGCCACTGCAGGCGCTGCGGCTACGTCTTGTCTAGTTCCAGTCTCAATCTCAAGCGGCCATAATGCCAGCTAATATCTACCTGCACACGAGTTTCCTTTCTGCAAAATGCTTGGATGGCGTGCTGAAGAAGTCAGCAAAGACCATTTGAACCCAGAGGTACCTGAGCTGTTCTCTGCCACTTGCTGGACGTCTCTGCCGTCTCTGAGCCTCAGCGTCTCCACAGCTTTTTGTTGTCAGATACGGCTCTCCCCAGCTGTTGCCTCCTTAGGCCCTGAAGTGAATAGGTCTGTGGTGTTCGGTTCTCTGCACGACCAGTGATTTGGCAGGTCAATACTGTTTCTGGTAGCACAGACGCTGACAATCAGAAGGATGTCCTTATGGAGTAGAGGACAACCAGTGTCACCTTTGTGTGTGCTTTGCTCCCCTGTGGAGCCCTTGTTGTGTTACACGGCATTTGAGGAATCATAGCTGTTCGTTTGACAGCCTGCCACCCATTTTGACAAACCCGCTTGGAAAGTGAGAGACAAGCTACATGGGGTTCTAAGAGCCCAGAGAGCTTCCAGTTTCACAGAATATTTGTGCTGAAAAAAAAACCATCCACACGCACTCAGAAAACCTAGTAATGATCCTCCAGCACATAATTGTTGATGTCACTGCTAAAACTGCTGCTGTTAATGGGCATAATGGGCGGCTCAGCAGAAAAGTGACCTGGTCCGAATGCAATGTCAAGACCGTTGCTGATGACACAGCAAGTAAGAGCCTTGGGAAGCAGACTGACACACCAGAACTTGACACACCATTTCCCACCAACTTTATGTATTCTGGATGCTTTTGATAGCAGAGAAAGGCTGGACCATGCCACCAAGTGCAAACATTCCTCATCGCAATGGCGAGCAAATCAGTTCCTTGAAGCCAATTAATATTTTTTCGACGTTTGCTCGGTCTTGTCCTTCTTTTCCTGCCCTCGCCCAGCAGCTCCCGGCCTCTGCTCCGCATCCCTCCCCGTCCTCCGAGTCATCCCCTCCTGATCTGCCCCGCGCCCCTGCCCTCTGGTTTGCGAGGGACGGAGACCGGTGCGGCGGGCAGGGTGGGGGCCGCCGGGTCCCCGGAGGTCTCCGGGAGCTCTCCCCGGTGCCGGCCGCAGCGGCGGCAGCAGCCGCGGAGGCCG
>Ga0065711_1034255_pt1 | contig 24083 bp, 12 predicted proteins | sample Hoacrofraction12_FD_59098 | JGI IMG/M metagenome (GOLD analysis project Ga0065711, IMG submission 59098) | Hoatzin crop microbial communities from Cojedes, Venezuela - Epithelial fraction 12 v2 (version 2) | ecosystem: Host-associated > Birds > Digestive system > Esophagus > Crop | place... | reverse complement strand
GAATTTCAATTAAGTCTTTTTTTTTTTTTTTTTTACTTTTTTCATGGAGTTCGCACCTGGCATCACCTTGACCAGTCTCCACATTTTGCAAGGCATTCTTGCATTTTGTGATGTGTCATGATGATACAGATCAGGCACAAAGACCAATACCTCATTCACCAAAGCACTTACGTAATATTAGGTCTTGCACACATGAGTAAGCCTATCCCTTTTCAGCAAAGAAATTGTGTGCTCAGATCTTGCTGAAGTTGACAGAATGTACATTGACATTCTGAGTAGGAATGTTATTCCTCATATACAACAGGAGGCCTTTATTTGGAAAGAAGAAATATACTAGCATAGAATGTGGAATTTGATTCAATTGTGCGTTTCATTTTGATAAGCAGTGAACAACATAATGGAAGATCAGATTTTTACCTCTTAATTCACCCCACTCTATGATGAATACCTCCTCTTTTTTAGCTAGAGTAGTTCTGGATCATTTAGGCAGCTGTTAAAACACAGCTTAACGTATTTCTCCCACATCATGAATTATGTAATCCTTTGCTCAAGTACTGTTTAATCTTGGGGAGTATAAATGCTAAATGTCTTGTGCTGTTGTAGACCGGTTCTTCTGTAAAGGAAAAGCTACATAAGCAAACTATTCCAGGAGCCTTCATAGAAAAGGCTTTACTTCAAATCACTACAAGAAAAATGTAAGAGCAAAGAGGTAATCTGTTAAAAAGTTGTTACATGCTATAACCTCTTTCAGGGATTTGGGATTTACAGCACTTTTTTCCTTCTTTTGAAACAGTTTGAGGCTGTAAGCATACAGTAAACCATAGTTTTGATGACAATAAGAATCATTTGAGATATGATTCCTTAGGATTATCAGTTACTAATTCACTTTCCAGGCCTGTGTCACATTTATGTTGCCTCTGTTTCTGTGGAGTGCAAGCAGTGTTAGCTTTTTTCCCTTTTGCTTCAGACAAATTTGTTTTCAGCAAGCAATAGGCTTATTCCCATGAAAAAAAATGGACACAGATTAATAGCATAAATTTAGTGTAAATTAACCTGACTTTTAGTGCATACACTTCCAAGTTCAGGAAGTGCTGCAAAACTGCAAACTGGAAGAGAGCTCATGTGATATTTGTTGCCCCTCCTAGATAAAAAAAATTCATGTTTCTCTGGTAAAAGAACGGACTTGAGCCAATTATGTGAGGAGTTGAAATAAAGAACAAAGTCAAACTCTTGAAGCATGAGACGATTCCTCTTGAACTTTTCAAATTTTATGTAATGTAATTTTTCAGTTCAATAGGACAAATATGAGTATCATGCTAATCTTTAACAAAGGAGAAGTTAAAGTATCAGGTTATTTGCCTTGCTAATCTGGCAGAAGATTGCATAACTAATACTAGAATTTTGTGCACTAGAAGTCTTGAAAAAGTAACCTTCTCTAGGGCTCCCCTCTTTGGTATATTAAGTTCCTTTTAAAGGGGATCATCTTTGTAGCAATTGTACATTAATGGACATATTCAATACAGAATAAGTTGTGTGAAAGATGTCATATTTGGAAACCTAAGTCTTTAGCAATTAGTACCCTGTACTAGCATCTACAGGATACCCTTCCATGACAGCATGCCTTCATCCTGAGTCACAGAAACCATCTGCATGAGGGGATTATCTATGAACATAAATACTTGACCCCCTTGTTGAAAAACTTGTATCTTCTCCTGAAATGATTGTTCTGATTTTATTGCTTGTTTCTGTGCAAATAGTTTGGGTTATTTTTCTTCTTAAGGACTTTGAGTCCATAGAGATGGACAGTTTGTCTCTTCTATAGATTACACTGGTTGTGCTACACAGAAATACTTGTAGTCAATTATAGCAGTGACTAACATTTCAGTAACAATGTAGGTTGAAAACAGTAAAGCAAAACAGCATGAGGTTTGTAAATATTCTGTAGCTTTTTAGCTAAACACAATTTTGTCAGGGTTTGTTTTTTTTTTTAAATCGGCTTTCATAGGCTTTTCTGACCCTAATATAGTTAATGTCATATTGTAAATATCGTATTGTAAAACAGAAGGTGCCTCCACAGTAGGATGAGTTTTCTATGGCTGGAAAAACTTTCCCTATTAAGATTGAACTATGCTAGCATAGTTAGTGCTACATAGTCACAGTGACTAGCCTTTGTAGTTACTCCCTCCCATGTGTGTGCTAGTGGGTTCTGATTTTGTTTCAAACAGAATGAAAACAGAAGACAACAATTACCTAAGGGGAGGTGATTCTGTTACTAGAATTTTGTTATTTGCTGGTGTTACTTGTATCTCCAATTATTTGCATAAAGGGTTAGACTTAATATCATGAACTGTACTTGTGGCTACTCCTGTTACTTAAATGACAGAAATGTTACAGTCTTGACGTATATCTAGTTGAAATACCTTCATGGTTTTTGCCAAACAAAGATATTCTTGTTAATGTTTATCACAGTGGCTGCACTGATCTTGTTTTATTCTTTTGGTTTCATTTTTCTTCTAGTAATGAAGCCTGGAGATATATGGGTGGCTTTGCAAAACCTGTCACCTTAACAGAAGTTTTTGCTAGGGGACTCAAGTGGGGATTTGCAGCTTTCGTCATAGCTCTTGGCATTGAATATACACTGTTTCCTCCAAAGAAGAATGGAGGCCATCACTGAAGATCAAATATGACAACTTATTAATTACTAAACTGAAACATACATAAGCCTGCTGCTCACTATGTACTTATAAAATGCATATTAAAGTCTATCACAGGCAAAAACATGTTTCTTTGATTTTATCATACTTTTGTGGAAGGATCAAAAAACGTAGCCAAGAGTGATTTACCTGACTTCAATCTGGGGGTGGATGACCAATTCTCTTGGGTTTGCTGTACCATCCTATAAAGAACAGGGGAAACTATCATCCCAGCTCTTTCAAGCCTACATGCTATTAAATGAATTTGAGGAAGTGTGTTGCTTTTAAGAGAAAAATTGTACTGTATTATAATTACAGGTTTAATAGGTATTATTTGCTAGTAAGTGGTAATGAATGACTTGTCATTTCTTAAAAGTATCATTTGTTACTATTCACTCTTACGTCTCTAAATAAAAAGAACTATATCTAAGCTTTGAAAAGTACCCAAAACTGCCTCTCAAAGTATATGAAAATACCAAAGCTTATACTTAATCCTACTGAAGAGTTAAATTAATTTGGCAGACGCTATGCACTAATCTGCTGTGTAATATCCAGAAATTAAAAATTACATTGCTGTCACATGTACTAAGCAATGTAGAAGGTTTCACTCGGCATAACTGTACCTCATCCTAATATGACTTCCAATATACTTGAGTGTAATGTGAAAAAACAGAACAATTGCTTTTTTACTTCGTATTGAGTTGTAGATTTGTAGTAGTACAGACAAATTTATTTATTTTTACACTTATTCTGTTTTAAATTGTTTTAAATTTCCTATTTTTTCCTCAAACTATCCAACAGCTTCTGGAGTGCTTTAAGAATGCCTGGAGTGAGGACTATAGTAGAAAAGGGCCTGTTGGCAGTTTATGTCTTCTGCAGCACTAGGAATTAGAATTGGCTGAATATCTTATTGTAAATTCTGTTATGCCATTAGTAACATAAGCTAAGGAGGGTATACTATCTAATTTTTCAATCCAAACAACAGGATATCTGTATCACTAAACAGAAGAGCAAAATTAAACAAACAAGTGAGAAACTATAAATGCCACTAGACAATTACATAGTGTATTTCCATGGTGAAGAAACTGGAAAGTTTAAGTAACCGTGTCAAAAATTGCAGGTTTACAAAAAACTTGAAGGTCCTACCAAAACATGGCTATATTTTTTTTTAATATGTATTTTCACACACAACCTTTCTGAGTACGATTATAATAACAGCTTTTTAGAGCCAATGAACATTTTCTGTTGTGGGAGTGCAGCTGTACTGTTCAGTGGAGTTTGTCATCTCTGTATGACGTTGCTCAAGGCACTGTTCATAGGGCAAACATCTGTTTTAATAAGCTTTTCTTGCCTAATTCTTTCTCAAGTATCCCTATCCAATTCCATCATTTCCTGAAAAGCAAATCAAGAACCTACTGCGTAAGGTCTGTTGCACAACATATTTCTATGTTGTCCCTTAGACAGTCCCACCCAGAATACACATTTTCAAAGACTGGTGTTCACTGCTTGTTTTCTATCTGTGTCCAAGACTAAACTTCTTAAGGTAACTGAATTTTAGATGGGTTGTTCAGAAAAAGACAATTAACAGAGCTAGCATTACATGCAGTATTGGTGAATCTTGCACTTAAGTCACTTCAGCTGCTCGTTGTACAATTTTCATTTGGTGTGCAGTACTTGTGTGCTAAGTGGCTATTTGCTCCCCACCCTGCCCCAACTCTTTGCAGCTCTTCCAGAAGCATAAGCCTTAAAAAAACTTCAAGCAGCAGTTCCTGTCCCATTTAGTTTCTTGTGGGAAAGTTTGTTTCCATGTTCTTCTGTACATATGCTTTTCATTGTTTTTTTTTGTTTGTTCTACATCGAATGCTTCAGAGTCTGAGGTAAAGTTGCTGCAAGTTCCTGTAGAATTTCTCTTTTAAAATGTTATAAGGCTGCCAATTCACTGATACCACAGACAGTTCTGTTAAAAATCAAGAGCTTTATTTACACTTGCTAAAGAGATATTCATACGTTATTTTCAAGTACTAGCAGATGAAAGATTTAAAAGTTACTGTATTCATATTTTCAGCATACATAACCTTGGTATGTTGCTTAGTTTATTAAGACCAAAAGATGTAAAATACGTACAAATGCAGTTTGGCTGCTATATAAATTAATGCATTCCTCGACAATTTTTTTAAAACAGATAATTTTGTTTATCAAGACTTTATTGTACATGATGAAAGTTAAGACAATCAAAATCTTGTCTTTAATTTCAGCCACTGTTTCCAAAAAACTGACATGCAAGCAAGTAATCTCATGTTAATTTCCACAGATGCTCTACTTTAAAGATTTAAAAATTAAATTCATGCATAAATGCTGTCTTATATAGGGAAGTTCGTAAGAATCAGCCTTACTAACATTCTACATAAGCAAATACATTGGGCATATTCACTGTTACACTAGACTAGTTTAGGTAAAATTCATTAATTTATCAATTAAGGTGGTATCATTCAATGGTTTAATAGCCAGATGGCAGCCACTGCCCTAAACAACTACCTTAATTTATGATGGACATATTTTGTCAATATTGTGGAATATAAAAATGTCTCGTTATTATACATACAATCTCATAAAGATTTTTATTTCACAGGTAGTATAATATTAATCCTACCTGGGGATGGAGTATTTCCTGTGTATTAAAATAATGGTACCAAATCTGCATTCACTGTAACCATAGCAATGGCTGTCCTTACATTAAAACAGCCTTTCTACCAGCACAGATATTCTACAGTGCAAAGAACAGGGTGACAAGCAGCAGTAGCACTTGCAGGTGAGGAACACACATGATTGTAATGCCACAGTCATGAAGCTCTTTCTGTATCTTACATTCTGAAAAATAGAACTGATGATGCTCCATTTTCTGAAACGCAGGTGGAAATCCCATCTCCATCAGTAGTCAAAGAGCTATTTCTGCTCATTTGGAAAGATACTTATGATTTATCTATTGTTTTTCCTAATGCTACCTATAATATTTTCATCATTCACATCATCTTCCAAATTTGTATGTTACAGAGAAGTTAAAGCAAGCTAAATGATTCCAATACAATAGCGACTACATTGTAGTATAAATTGGATGTCTCTGAAATTCCTGTTTCAGAGCATAATAGAATAACTGTTCTCATGATGTGAGGCAGTTGCATTTTGAATAGCAGACTATAGCTGTGTGTTTGTATTGTTAACCTGCCTTGAAATCTCCCCTGAAAACCTTCCTACAAATACCTTCTTTGTTGAGCTCTCAAACTATGAGCTTCTATCCTGCAATTAGATCTTTGCCAGATCAGCATTTATTAGATAGACTTTTTACATCAATGCAAGTGCATTTTCTATATGCAGCTAATTGAGGTTAGGAGTGTTTCTTTCAAGGGGTTTTACAAGGAATGTACTCAGGACCCATGCTTGTCTTCCAATTAAGTGTACTGATTTCATCATGGGTATAAAAACATTCAGGGATTCATCCAAGCTGTTTTACATGTATGGCAGGGAACTGATTTTACAGATGCTCTATACATTCTCTGTCCTCAGCTGAAGCCCAAATAATAGAAATCTGAAACTTAGATAATCCTTTTACCATTGTTCCAATGGAGGAGAAAAAACCCTGAAAATAATCTCTTCCCTTAGCACTTACCCTTTTAATAATAATAATCATAATAGCAACACCAACACAGAACAAATGAAACTAGTGACACCATTTATACATACAAATATAATGCACTCACCCTGATCACAGCAAATCAGATTTTGAAATATATAGCATAAAAACAAGGTTCATAGTATTTTAGGAGGCATAAATTTGTAAAGATTTTTTGTTTTACATAACTAGGAGAATTTACAACATGAAATAGATCAAACCTGTTATGAAAGCAAATCAAGAGAAATATGTCCAAGCCAGAGATTTACATCCGAAGCCCTCTAAATTGAAACATATAGGACCATTTCTTCTCAATCACATCCAAACTTACTGGTATGCTCTATATTCTACATTTATACTGACTTACAGTTCCAGTTTACATGAGAACCTATCAACGAAGACAATGTAGTATTTCAACTTAGAAAGGGGGGAGGAAGAATGAAAAAAACCTTTGCATACAACTCGTAAATGCTGTGATGTGAGAAATTGGCTTTTAGTACGATTTCGCTATAGCTTTAGTTTTAGTTTGTTACACAGCTCTGCAGCCATGTCGAGGCAAGGGTTAACCACTGCCAAATGGTCTGCTAACAAGGACTTCTGAGAGCTCAGATGTAAATCACAAGGACTGCTGCAAGCCAGATGAAGTGAAACAGGGATGGATAAGGACTGATAACTGGGAATTTATGGCCTATAGGGAGCATCCCTCTAGCTGAAACTGGTTCTGCAGTTTGGGACTCAGCCAACACAGACAACTCAGGAATTTTGAGCCAAGGTAAAAAGTACACAGCGAGCAAGACTACGAGCCTTCATCCAGAAGACCCCCACAGACGACCACCAGACAACACTGTGCAGGCGCTAAAGAGGGGTGGAGTATGATAATAAATCCTTAGAAATAATTATAATAATCACGCCTATTCCCAAGACTAATTGTAATAATCCCACCTACTTATATAAACTTTGTAATAAATAGGTGCACACTTTGTGACTCAGTGTACAAGTTAGGAGGAGCGATCCCCCTTGCCCCCGGCGCCATAATAAACATACCTGCTTTATAACTCTTTGTGAGTTGTGGAGTTTGTTTCTGCACATCAGCTGCATATGAAAATGTGAAAACTGTTTAATAAGCAGATAAAAATTAGGTAAATTAAGGAAAAATTGGAGTAAGTAAATGGAAGAGTATATTGGTCGCTTAAGTAATAGCTGTGTTAAATTGGAAAATCATTCATTCAACCATTTCTGGGGGGAAAAAAAAAAATCTTCTTTTTCCTGCAGCCATACAATGTCCTTAAACCTCTTCTATTAGCCTGTACAAGTCTTTATGTGTTTGTTATGAGGTAGATCCAAGGAGGAAGTCTGCATATTGATTCACAGCAGGTAGCTGGTTTCCTCCTGAATCACCACGGATCCAATGCTATGTCTCAGATACCCTTGCATGACTGACATTAAAGTGAGAGTCTGACCATACAATTTCAGTAAGAATCCAGGTATTTTTTCATAGCACAGAGCAGTCGCTTGGTACCTGACCAAATTATAGTGTGGATGAGTGCTTTCTGCCTCCCTTTTCCCTGTAGTTCCAAAGAGGGCATGACTTTTTGCACAACAGCATGCTATCCCAGAGTACTGTGCTGTATTTTAAAATACTGCTGTATTTTTAGCAGCACAAAAAAATGACTCACTGTTTTGTAAATGCTTTAAAATCCTTTGAGCTAGGAGTTATATATGATGTGTCTAATTGCATCACATACAGAGATGGCTTTTGTCTAGTTCAGCTAATAGTCCAGAAATTCACATTCTAGGCCTTGAAGAGAGCAGCTCCAGCTACAATACTGGCACCTGAGAGTAAGCCCATTCATGGAAGTTGCTGGTTTACACGAAGGGAATCACAACACCCAGTTTACAAGGTCAAGGCATTATTTAAATTTATTAAAGATTATAACAATGGGAGGCATACAACTGTCACACACCTGTACAATATTATTCTAATAACGAAGCCAGAGTGATAGAGCAAGCGATGAACCAAGTAAGGGCTGGCTCCTGTATACACTTCCACCAAAACACATGCCCACACTTGACCCCAAGTCTGTAATTGCTCATTGAAAAACAGCCTGTTACCACCGAATGGCGACTGGGGCCAAAGCTGTTTTCTCTGTCCTCATACCAGCAGCAGTATAAAAAGCATAATCCCATAAACGTCTATACACACGCTAAACTCAAGACCACCCTCCTGCCAAGCTCCCCTCCTCACAACCCTCTCAACAACCCCACGCCCCAGCTACCCGGAAGCCATTTTGTGCGTGACCGACACCTAAAGGCGGCGGCGGGAGGTTACGTGCGGAACGAGACGCCCCTTCCGCCCTAGCCCCGCCGCCATATTATGTGACCTGGGCAGGTCTGTTTGCGCAGCTCTACGTTTCATCTCCTGAGGTAGGACTGTAAAGTAAAAGCATAATCTTTTCCTTGCCTCGCCGCAAAATACTCAGTGGCCGGACTCCCGATAAAACCGTAAAGTTTAGCGAACGTGGTTTGGTAGATGTATAATGATGGTAAGGTGGCTAAAGCCAGTTCTCTCGTTCCTCAGCGAGAGATCTCTGTTTTCAAGGCAGCGTTGCCGTCTACGCGCAGAGGTAGCTGAGATCTCTCCAACAGCCATAAGAGGCACTAGCGAAAAGCGCTCTACCTCTCACTCATGTGAAAGAGAAGCGATACTCGAAACCACACCCCGTGCGGAGCAGCCAGTTGCTAGCCCGGTACCGCCCCCTACTCCCCATGCCGGACCTGGCCCCGCTGCTGTAGATGGGACTTCTCGGCGCGTTTGGGTGCGTTATACCTTTCCCTCTTCCTTTCACCCACACCTCCCTTCCTGCCCTGCGCCTTCAGTATAGGTGCGCCAACACAGGGTGTTCCGGGATCGGGTCCTCTTCCCTGTCTCGGCGCGGTCCTCACTGGAGCGTCTAGCCCACGGCCTGAGCCTGACTTCGCTCGTGAGGGGAAACGAAACCTGACGCTGCCCATCCACCTGCAACCTTTTTTATCTTGCAGATTGGAGTTTCCTCTCGCTTAATTTTCTAAGTGTGAATTAAAATGATGTAGTTAGAAAGTTGCGTGGAAATGTGCATGAACTCCTTACGGTAAAACCAGTTTTAGTTTGTTTTTTTGATTAGGATGACTGGGGTGCTATTCTAGTGTATCTCTAAATGGAAATCACTGTAATCACTACTATTTTACACTGAGAACAAACTAAGCGTAATACAGTAATGAAAAATGTGAACGTTTGTGTGGCATTTCCCTGTATCTTGTACCAAATCCTCTTTCTTTTATAGGGAAATGGGAAAATTGTGGAGCATGCTTGAAACAATCCAATGCTTTGAAAAATGGCAGATGATACAGACTCTTGTGTGGTTTCACCACTTCTGCCTCTTCAAACAAAGTAGAGCAGAGAAAGCACAAAATGCAGCTAGTGCCTCCTGTAGCAAAGTAACCTCCTACACTCTCCGTCTAGCATAGGGGCTTCCACATGAGCTCATCTTGTGAAACAAAGATCATTTTTGGAATCAGAACTACGCCCACTGATGTTATATCCTGTTTTTGGTTGCTGCAGGGATGGTTGTGAAACATTAAACACATCTTGTCAGAAATGACACTCCAATCGTAGACCATGTTTAGAGTGTGAAATGTTTCCCTTCATGTTTCCCTTTCTTAATATGAGGCCTGATATGCTGACTTACCATCATTAATACAGGACATTTCTCTCTGCCTTGATAATCACATTGGTATTTGTATATTGTACAGTATTTGTGTTACAGTCATGGGAACAAGGGATTCATGCATGGTGTTAAACAGCAAAGAGTAAAATTGTTTGAGCCTTGTACACAGATACCAGCTTGTTAATGCTAGCCTGGAGCCTTGTGTGTCTTTGTGAAGTTTTAGCATGTTGATTTCCTGCTCCTTGGGGGCAGGGGGTAAATGTCCCTGATTCTGGTTATGTTCTGTATGGACTGCGGGTATTGTGAAATAGTTAAAAAATAAGAGTATAATTAAAATAAGAGTATAATTCACTTCATTAGCTTCAGAAGCTAATGAACATACAGATGGTTTTCTGCCTGTTTTAGTATGGAATGGAAATTATTTGTGGTCTGAGGAGTAAATATGCTTGCTGATATTCTCGGATGTTTACCTTAAAAATTTTCTTCATGTGAACCTTGTTTACAGTGCAATACCCAGAGTAAAAAGTCAGTATAGACTTAGACAAATACGCCTGTGACAAAAGTGGTTTCCTGTGCAGTGTGTGAGAAATTCATCAGCTTTAAAACCTTACACTTAGTTCAGGGAAGTCTGAAAGTTAACTAAGCTTAGCAACTTGTATTTAAGTGCACTTTAGTACAATCTCCTTGAGATGTATTTGCTCTCTGACCTCTTTTGGTGATAAGAGGACAGATGAGTCATGCTAGAATCAGTGATTTTCTTTCCAGAGACCCTAAGACTGTTCCCAGAAGATCCCTTCCTCTGTGAAAATTTGGGGTGATAGTGAACTAAACCAGCCAGAATTACAGAAAACTCTCCCCTGTCATTTTCTCTCAGCGTGCTAGGGGTTTTCCTGGTTCTTTCAATACAGGAGCAAAAGAGATTTTGTTGTTCTGTGTGTAGGCCTACCCCTTTCACTCACTCTGCCACTATCGTTACTGATGTGATCTTGCAGTATCCTTTTGTCTGTCAGTGGTGGTGGTTGTGTTAGACTTCAGCTATTTGGAATAATTCTGGATTTCTTATAAATCGGGAATGTAAATAAGAGTATGTAGTATTTTGTTTCTTTTTTCAATCATCTTCCTGCTCCATGAGCTTTGCATTGAAATCTTTAGTCAATACATGAAACATTGAACTGAAGAGAAAAATCTTGAGAGTTTTCTTGCAGCAATATTGGCAAATTACACATGCATATGAACCCACAGACTATTGGGGAAACTTTATACCTGGTGACTACGAACTCTTGTCTTCTCTCTTGAGAAGATAAGCTGTTTTTCCTCTCCTCTGTGTAAAGAATCTCACATTCAATAACTCTTCCCATTCCAGGGCCCAGGTAATCTAAATTGAAAGCCAGGCTGCTGGGTTTTACGTTGTCACCGCTTTTCTCTTTTTCTTTAATAGTCACAGCTACGATAGTTGTATCTGATATTTACAAAAGTGGTCGTATCAGATAGAAAGGTGAAGCATGATGCCCTTCACCTCTCATGGTGACATGAATCTGGCTCAGATGTATGCAAATGGAATGTATCAGGCTTGCACCAGTAGTGTGACATTCTTGCTGTCAAAATATGGTGACATGATTTTTGGTGCAAAGTTATAAACTATTTTAGTTTGCACTAAACACTTACTTCATGTTGCTCTTACTCATTCCCCACCCAGAACCCTGCAGGAATGAATGTTATTGACAAATTACTGTGTGTGCGCAGTTGTTTTTCGTTTTACTTGGAGCATCATTCTTGGTTCACTGGACCAGTGGAATCATACAGAAGAGTGCACAATGCAAGGTCATTTTCATTGTTTTTCCTCCAACTAAAATTAGGAAGTAATTTGTGTGATTTCCCTCCAGCAGTAGTTTGTGATATTGATATTTGTCCAAAATGAGCTGATGTAATAAACTTTGTGGACCATCATTGGAAAATACTGAATGGATACCAATGGGTGCTGGATCTGGATCAGTGGTTTGGCAATGGTCAAATGCCAGTCTGTCAGTGTTCTTGTGGACAGACTTGTGTACAGGTAAGAGAGTTTCAGCACTGAAAGTGTTGGTCAGCATTTTTTTATAATGAGCATACGATTTATTTTATATAAAGGAAGTTCACAAAAATAAATAATTTGTATGTGGTTTTCAAAGGCAAATTATGTTTTAAAATAACATACAAATAGTAATTTTACATGTCTGAAATTTTAACTCTGTAGGGAATTCCTCCCCACCACACACATATGCACACCTCTTTTTTTAACTCGTTTTAAAAGATTAGATAAGAATCTAGAGTTCTCTGAGATTTCTGAAAATGGCCATAACTTGTTAAATTCCCATCTCTGTTTAGAGTGAGTCATAAACATGACTTCCTCAAGCTCGTTTGAAAGTCCCAGCTGAATGTGCCTGTGAGATGCTTTCATGAGTGTTTTGTGCCTCCCCCTTCTTGACTGCGTTATGTCATGTAAACAGTCTTTTTCTTTCTGTAGAATTCTCACAGATGTTTGATGCTGGATTGAAAATAAGAAGCTAGCAATAAATATGCTTTTCCTTTGATAGAAAACACACTTTGTAGTGCATGAGGGGTTCCTCTGCTTATCAGAGGCCTGAAAATTTTCCCACCCTGCCCTTCCACCCCAGCTGTACAAGTGTTAGGGTTGCAGGTCCATGTGTGAAATAGAACAGGTTCACAAGTACAGATATTTTGTCTACCCAGTTTGGATTTTTGTTTGGAAACAAAACTTTTCAGATTGATATATTAAAAATACTGTGGTCCTGAGTATTTGAAAGGGGCAGCTTCTACTTATGTTTCATTTCTGTTTGTGAGGTTTTTTTCTGTTTGCACTGTTTACATTAGGGTTAAATGTTGTTGCACTTAAGCAAACTGCATTTAATTCTTACAAGTTCCTAAATGGTGTGGTGTGAAGTGATGAGGGAAAACGTTGTGTTTGTGCCTGTCCCTTTTGGATTCTGAAGAACAGAACTGTGTCAGAGAGGACAGGTGTTGCTTTTTTGTGGTTGTGTGCTGTAGCAGGAGTACTATAGTTGTGCATTTTCTCTAGCTATTTAGCAGTCTGTGTAGAACACACATAGGAGGCTGTGATGGGCCAAGCCTTATTATTGTCAGCTGCAGTTGAATGCTCTGTGCTTCTGAAAATGAGACAAAGGGCCGTTTTGAGGACCCTGTTGTGTATATATTAAATCTCATTTACACTGGTAATGTGTGGTATGCGAGTGCAGGAGTACTTAAGCTGGGTAATGCTTGGGTCTTCTAATGTGGTAGGTTTATGATATTTTACCACTTGTCTGTGCTGCGCTTTCTTACCTCCCTCTTCGGTTTTGCTTCCTGAAGGTGGGATCTTGAGGTCATAGCAGCTACTTGTGTTATAATCCCCTAGTGATTCAGACATGCTATCAACAAGATTAACAGTGCCTTTTTGGTTTTTTTTTTTTAATACTGATGGCTTGCTATTGTGAGTGTCATCAACAGTGCTGGAGAAGGCCACTGCAGTCTTTGACTCTATAGAAAATATGGCTCACTGGGATAGATGCAGATAAAGGAGACTTTGCCCTAGGAGCTTGATTTTGATATGCTCTTTTAGTGGGCACTGCAACCCAGTCCATGGGTTTAATCAAATCCAATGCTTACTCCCTTTCTGAGGAAAGTCAGGTGACAGTTATTTTTCATTTAAACAGCATTATAATAAAGGGAAAAAAAAAAAAGCTTGTAGATGAGTTTATCTCATCACCTTAATGCATGGACACAATATGTGGCATTGTTGATTGTGACTCCCAGAATGTGTAAAAAAAGGCTGAAAATGCATTAAAAAATGTTATCCAGGTGCTAGAATCTTTCAGTGTGTTAGGCTTTGAAGTCAGATTGGCATTTACTTTTTAGAGGGGTTTAAACAAAACTGTGCAGTATACTGACTGAACTGCTTGTAAGGGCGAAGATTTGTCTTCAGATTGCTCATTTCAGCTTTCTCCATATAGGTAATGGGGATCAGAGAAGGTTAGCTAGAATTTCCATAGTTGATGGCGGTGGAAATTGAGCACAGCACCCTACTTATTTTGTTAATCACAAGAGTGGGGTTTTGTCTAGGTTTGAATTTTTATTTCAGTTTTCAGTATGGTGAAACATGAATGTCACATGAAGAAAAAGGCAGTTTATGGCTTATCTATACCTTCAGACTTAACCAATTTGCATACTTAAAGTTGGAATTTTTTTCTTTGTGTGGTTCTTTGATCTTTTTGAGCGTGGAGGGTGTGTATGGGGAATCCTTAAAACCCCAGTAACTCATTCAGATTGGAATCACTTTAAAGGATACTAACAAGTAAGAAATCCACACGTTCCTGAATTTATAGATAATTAATGGTTAAAAATATTACATATTATATTGTGAATATATGCTTTATGTAGACTTCATTTAAGGCAAAGTTCATGCCTGATAGCAGTGGTAGTCGTGGTGGGGTATTAATTCTTTTGTTTACAATGTGTGGTTACACTACTTCTTAGCTCCCAAAACTCTTCCTGAAAAATGCCTGGAGACTTTAGGGGAGAAAAGGTGGTGGTGAGTAGGAGGGTGTAGAGGTTAGAGCTTTAGACTTAAATTGCTGTGGAACTTAACTCTTATTTCCAGAAACGCTTGAAATATCACTCATCAACAAGCTGATGACTTTTGTTTCACTTCCTGTGGAATTTACAGACTTGTGTTAAGGTAATTTTACTTTAAAAAGAAATTCCTTTTTTTTTTTTTTCTGGTTAGTATGATCTACCAAGTAATTTTTGTTCTGTAATGAATAACTAGGAGAACCCCATTTGAGAATAGGAGGCCTGTGTAGACTACATTGGTGTTTTAGTTGTAAGTGATGTCAGATAAGAGAGTTAACTGTAAACTTGTGCAGCAGATCACTGATTTGGTACATTTTACTTCTCTCCCACAGAACTGCTTATGTAAAAATGCATCTACTTAAGAATGAACACCAGAGAAGTGCTGTGGTAGACATGGACTTCATATCATGTTGGCTTCCGGTTCAAAAAACAGCAGGCTGGCAAATTTAAAGGGACAGTAACAAAGTGATGACCAGGTGCCAAGTGCCAGCTGTCCTTATTCACCAGATTGAACAAGAATTGGATAAAGAAGAAGAAGAGATTATGGTTTTCCTATGTCGAGACCTTGCTCCCGACTTGGCCACTGCCAACCTTAGAGAGCTCTTGGTGGCTCTGAATGAGAGGGAGAAATTGTCTTTTTTTGGCTTATCTGAGCTGTTGTACAGAGTTAAGAGGTTTGACTTGCTCAGGAGGATCTTGAAGACTGAGAAAGGAACAGTGGAAACTAACCTTGCCAGGAGTCTCAGACTTGTCCCTGCTTATAGGTAATGTATTTATTTCAGATTTCAAGGCTACTCTATTTTGTTTAAAATGTGTGGGAGTTGTTTTGGGGGGTGGGAGGGTTTGTGTTTTATTTCTTTTTTAAGTAGGTCTTGAAGGTAAAAGAAAAGCAGAAGAGGACATTATATCTAGAGTTACAGTGAAAAGAATATGTCAAGTTTAGTCCTTAAAATAAGCCTCAGTAGCTTCTTACAAGTCATGGCATTGGAAGCATCTGTCTTTAAGGAGTTTGTGGGTGTTAATAAAACCAGTAGTGTTTGTACAGTTCTAGATTAGCACATAGAAATGACACTTTATGGGAACATGATTAGTTAGAGATTTTGTGTTTTTCTAGTTTACTTTGGGCACATAGCCTTGTGGTGTACCTTTTCTCAGGAGACCTGTCACTTAAAACTACAGAGTAAAAAGTAGTTAAGAGGCTTAAATTAAGAAACTCCAGTTATTTCCCTCAAGAGACTTCAGAAGAAAATAAATGTACTCATAAGGAAGCTTTTGCTGTGTTAACTTCTCACTGAAATAAAAGCTCTGTAACTTCTAGGTAAAAAAAGTTAAAGATGTGTTCGGTTGTCTTATTCTCTCATTTCACCTCTATTGAAATATTGAGGAGATTTCGGTTTTGGTAGCAGTGGCTATTACACAGTCAGAGTAACGCAGGTGCTGATTAGCAAGAGGGAGGTGTTTTGTAATTGGATCTTGGAGCAGGGTAGGCTTTTTCTGGTTGTTTAATTGGGAATGGTACGTTAAGACTGGAACTTGGGATAAGTTGGGTAGTTGGGCAAGGGTGGGAAGCTAATACTTTAGAAATGTCTCAACTTTATTTCAGGGTACTAATGGTAGAGGTTAATGAGAATCTGGAAAAAGAAGAAGTGGGTTCTCTTGTTTTTCTACTCAGAGATTATGCACCTCATATGAAAATGGCAAAAGATAAGGTATGTCTTTCTGCTGCTCTTCTGCTCTGGAGCAATGAGAGATTAAAGTAGAAAGGGAAGTAGCTAGACAGCAAAGGAGACAGTGCTGCAAGGGGTAGTGAGGCAGGAGTAGACTGAAGTCAGGAAGTAAAGAAGGAGTAATGGTTTCTATTTGATTTTTTTGTTTTTTAGTTCCAGGAAACAAGCATGAGAAACAGTAAGAGGGAGCAGCGAAGACATGCAGTAGTGAATGGTGTTAGCATGAACCTCACAAATGTAGAAGGCATTAAAAAAAATATTTCAGTATTACTGATCTTGAAAGTTCATATATGAAGGATCTCAAACCAATATGAAACACATCTTGAATTACAGGGTCCCTTTTTGTGTTTGTGCTCTGCTCCACTTAACAAAAGAACAGTTTTATTTTAATTAAGTCTTGGACGTTTTCATTCTGAATAATTAAGTGCTCTGAGAAAGCAGAGATTCAGTAGAGAGGGTTCAGAAGACTTGACCACTGTGCACAGAAGACTGAATATTTCCATCTTCTTCCTTTGAGGTTTTTTCTTTTTCTCTCTTTAACCAAAGGAGAGAGGCCCTGCAAATTCCCCAAAGCTTTTCTTACCTCTTGCGTTGTGGCATGTGAGGTGACGTTCCAGGTGGCTGGCTTTGTAACAACAAGGAAGTGCAAAACTATTTCCTCAAAAACTTTGATTTAAGAGTATCACTTTCTAGTTTCCATTACTCCTATGATAATACCAAGAATTCTTATATCTTCCAGATAATTTTCTTAGTGGTTCAGTGTTACAACCTTTATGACCTCTGTATGTTATTTTCTGGGTTGCTTTTGTTACTTACTGATAGGAACAAATTACTGATATGACAGCTTGGTTTTCTGTCACTATTCTAGAGTTTTCTAGCTCTTGTGATTGACCTGGAGAAACTAAATTTGGTGGCTCCTAATCAACTGGATTTGATAGAAAATTGTTTTCGGAATATTCACAGGATAGACCTGATTAGGAAGATTCAGAAGTACAAACACGAAGGTAAGATGCTATTTTTGCTCTCGTTACTCTTGATATCAAGGATCAGATGTGCTCTTACTGAAGATAAAATTATGAGTTACAAGTCAGAGTATTTGCATGCTTCACGGATTTAGGCTTTTTAAACAGCTGATATATTATGTATTTCTCTGTGTGTTTCTGTTAAATTTTCAGCTTTAATGTCCTCCGTTCATTCTCAGCCGGTATATGTAAATGCACTTCAGGCATCTCTCCCTAATCTCAGTCTGATTGATCCTCCTTATAATTCAGGGGTAAGTAGACAATAGATCAGACAGATCCCTTTATTTCTAAATATCGCCAGACATTGAAACGGGATTCATTTTTGCAGAGGCGAAGGAATGAGAGATTGCTAGTAACTAAAATATTACTTGGTTTATTTCCTTATTCCTGTTATTTGGTGCATTTAGGGTCTGATTTAAATCTTCTGACTGAGAAAGATCCCCTTTAAAGCTGGTGTGAATTTTTTCTGATTAGTTGGACATACAAAATCTGTATCTTCAAAGTTTTTTCTACTAGCAAAAGTTGAAGGGGAGTGAAAAGTTTTGCTTTGACTGTGCTTTGCAAAGCATGTTATTCTTCTCTGTACTTCTGGACTTTGCAGGGAAAGTAGCTTTTTAACTTTGGAAGCTGAAGGTGACAGCTTGTTGAGGACAGCTTTTCGGATTTATTTTTGTGTTTTGTTTTAATCTCACTTTAACAAAGATATCTCAGTATGTGAAAAGTTGTCAAATCCTATTCATGCAGAATTCTTTGTATTTGGGTTAGGTCATGTTACAGTATCAGACCTTACTTAAAGTCCTTTAGCCTTACTAAATGATTTGATGAGATTATTTCTGTTGTGTTCAGTAAATATGTATGTATAAAGCTTACATACAAGACACCAGTGACACAATTTGTCTTTACTAACAAAGCCACAACAGCTTTTTTTTTCCAGAAGACTGATAGGAAAGAATTTGCATTGACTTTCCATGTTATAATTTACTTTCTAATTCAGTGAAAGTTCCTCCCTGCTGCTCTGTAGGAAACAAAATTCACATCTTCAGAATTTTTTTTGTTTGTTTTACTAATTTAGAGAGTAAGCTTTTCTTTGCTGTTCATGGCAAGCTGGTAAATTTTTCTGAGGAGGAATGGTTTGGGGTTTTAGTTTGTGGTTTTGGTAGGGGTTTTTTTACTTGTTATTTTGTAATTAGCTGATAGATGTGAATCTAAAATGTGTAATCCTTTTACTGAGGAAGAAAAATACTATTATGTTGTATTTTGGAACTAGTGATTATTAATTCTTGAAGGAGAAAGGGAAAATATACTCTTTTCTTCATTTTTAGATCCAGAATGTGAACAAAGAAAAATCACAAAATGGGCAAGGTCTTATTCTGGGTAAGAGCATTTTATCTGAGTTTTGATAACGTAAAAGAGCCAAACGATAAACTTCATTGTACCAAAAATGGTTTTTGATAGTTGTGTTTGTGGCTAATCCAGTTGATAACACGAGGAGCAGAGAGTATTTGGTACCTCTGAAAACTGAGCCTTGCCTTATTATTTGCTCTTGTATTGGCTTTTCTTGTGCTGCCAGATCTTAAAACTTTATTGAAATTGTTGTGGGCTTCCACTGTCACAACTTTTTAACAGAATAAATAGCTTATTAATGAAATTACATAAAAGGTTGACTAACCAGCTCTGGAGGCCTATATAGTGCAGCAGTGCCCATTAAGTCTTGAGCAGGAAGTTTTGTGTCAGTTCAGTGGTGGACTCTCCACCAGGCCAGCCAGGAATTTGTCCAGTGAGTACCAAGTTGTTACCATGTGTATTGTGTTCTTTCTGGAAACCCAAAATGCCTCTCAAATATGCTGATTTTTAAAAGAAGGGATGGCTAATTTCTCTCAGTGTAGGAGAGATTGTTTGTTTATTTTAGTCACAAGCAATGTGGAATGCAATCCATATAACATTTTAGAGGTGAAAATTTTGGTGTTTTTTTAACATCAGTAGCATATATAGAAACTAAGAGGTCCAGGTGAGTGAGAACTTGGCTGAACTAGATAGGTTCCTCTTTAACTGATTTAGTGTCAAAGAAATATGGCTGGTACCTACATACTGAGATTACTTCTGTGTTTTAAATCCAGCAGAACCAGTCCACATGTCCATTCAGGAATCAGGACCCGAGTCACATAAGGTATGTGCTTGTGCCTATGTATGCATGTAAATAGAATAAAAACCTCTGCAAGTATTTACCTTGGTTTTCTTTGTGTTTCGTTGTGAGATTTCCTCTAATTGCATGCAAACAGCACAATGTGTACTTCCATATCTTCCTCGGCCATAAAAAGGTTCTATGAATTGCTTTTGCAGCATATATTTTTAGTACAAAATATTTGCTGCTACTTTGGAACCAACAGTGTGTAAAGTACATGTACATATGATGAGCACACAGAATTTGTATATTAGGGGAGGCTAAGTCAAAACCTGTTGCAAGTCAGACCTCTTGCCATCTGCATTAGAATCGCAGGGCTTCTTTGCATGCAGTAAATTTTGTTCTTTGTTCTTTCCCTGGCCCTTGCTCTCTGGGTAGAAGACAGACATGCTTTGGGTATTAATGATAAGACTGGACTACTGCTATTTTCGTTAGCTCTCATATAGGCCAGGAACCAGACAGTTACCTATAGCAAATTGATTGTAATCTTTTTAAAGAGGAGAGGAGTTGTGATAGAGTCATTAAAGATTGTTTAGGAGCAAGGAGGTTGTTCCACTAAATAAATAAATGTTGTTCTGATGAGCAGTACCTGCTTGCACACCTGAAGAACACAAAAGTTCTCTGCACTTACTGTATTGGCAATATGAAGTCTATAGCTCCTGAAACATCTCAATAGCAGTTACACTTAATTAATGAAATTACTTAATTAAAGGAAATTAATTTGGAAGTACTACAGAAGTATCATTGCTGTCATAGTCCAGGTCTTTAAAAAGCCCCTCCACCCCATACAGCTTTTTTTTTAAACAGTTGAAGAGCTGTCCAGACTTAAGGGTCAGTCTTAAACTTGCTTCTCTCATTTCTATTACCGTCTTAGTCTTTGTTTAAGGATCATTATGGTAGTATGATTGCATAGCACAAGACACAAAAATTAAGCCTCTACTAGAAATAGGGAAAAAAAATCATTTCCATGTGTCCTGATTTTTTTGTTTTTTTTGTGTAGGTAAGACATACTACATTTGAGCAGATAGACTCCTAGCTACTCTATGAAAAAACAACAGAATGTAATTTAATAGATTGGAGGTTTCTCTGAGAAAAGAATCGAGTCTGTAAGTCGAGAGAGTAACTTATTAACTTAGTATTTGTTCTTTATGCTCCTCAGGTGTTTGATGATCAGTACAGAATGCAAAGTCAGCCTTTAGGAATATGCCTGATAATAGACTGTATTGGCAATGACACAGGTAAGTCTCTGGAATTTGAAGTTCCTTATCTTGTTAACCTTGGATAGTTAGAAGAATTTAGTGTAAAGAATGTGATGTACATTTAGCAGCCAGACTAGGGTAATGTCCTAGTCAGCTAGTCTGTCAATTCTATTAAGTTTTCTAAAGCAGAGAGTTGGAAGGCCCAACCTGAGATTAAAGCCAGCTGTCCTGACTACTGCAAACAATGTATTTTGGCACAGAATCTCTGAATAAAAGAACTTATAAGGGGATAGAGTGACTTTTTGGAAGAAGAAAAAGGACGTTCAAAGACCAACAGAATAGTTAAGCTACAGTTGTACAGAAGGTTATTGGCAGAGATAGTAGTGTTTCCCACCAGTTAACAAAACCAAAACCAAAGCTGTTGCAGATTTGAAGCAGAGTCATAGTGAACACCGCGGATTTTGAACAGCTGAAAGCAAGTGGTCCTTTATTAATAATGCACCTAGGCATCTGTTGCATCTTGCACAGTTTAACTGAAACCGTCACCATAGCTTTATAGGGAAAGGAAATTTCTTCCTTCCCTCTTGGTTTAGTTTAAAAAAAAATAAAAAAACACAACCAACATAATTCAGAGTAGTCAGTGCCATGGTTAAAATGTGGGGGTTTCCTGATTGCCTGTGTAGAATTCAAGAATTAGATTCTTGCATGAGCAAAAAACCCCCCACTCTCTAGTCATTGCAACACATGAGGCTGACAGAGTAACAAAATTTTAATAAAAATAAGAGTACTTGCAGTCAGTTCTGTAAGAGGCTAGGAGATGCAAGGGAAGAGGGTTTGTGGGCATATCTTTTCTCTTTCTTGTAGTTCATGGTCTAGCAGATGGACCAACTTATAATTATTGATGTAGTTAAAGAGCAGTGGAGGCAGAGCACAGACATAGAAAGTAAAATTTTGGTGTTTGCTTGAAAATAGTGTTTTAGGTAAATGATATAAAACAAGACACTTAGTTTGCCATTAGGGTAAGAGGAACTAGAACTGATTCACAATCCTGCCATGCATGGAGAAGAGGAACAAGGAAAGCACTTAACTCAGTTACATGCAACTGGGAAGCATCCTTGGGATTTGATTTTGGTCTGTCCTACCAAGTTCTTCAATGACTTCTGGTTAAAAAAAACAAGGATGCAATTGCTGGATGTAGAAATCAAATTATTCAATCTAAAGTACTTCTTCAATATTACTCTCAAAAACAAAAAAATGCTGACTTTGCCCTAAGAGGAAAATAAAACAAAGACAGCATGTCAAGGACTGAAAGAGTTAGGTGGGCACAGCGCTTGGGATCAAACACTCTGCTCTGTCCTCTTGCCTGCTTCTTTACTTTCCTGTTCTTCTCTCTTTCATGGTAGTTCTAGAGAGCAAATAACCCTTTTGATGCAAAAAACTTACTATACAGCCCTAATCTGGAGGCTAGTATGGTAGTCTGCTCCAGTACCAAAATAATAACTTACTACTTGAAGTTCTGTATCTTAAAAGCAAATGCAAAAAGAATTGCTAGAGAAATTTCCGTGTGGAGAGCTAAAGAAAACATGAGGTGTGAAAATAGCCTTCTTAAAAAAAAAAAAAAAAATCTTCAATTTTCATTGTCTGTAGTCGGATATGAGGATTTATGGAACAAGAGTGTTTTACTATGCCAGGTCTTACTTTTTTTAAGTGAAATAGTAAGTATAAAAGCAGATAAGGCATGTACACTGGAGAAAACAGGAAGTAAAGAAGGAGCTGCTGTGTCAGTTCCTAGTCACAGCTACATAAATTTAGATCTACTCTTCCTTAGAAGGTATGGGTCTTTTGCACAGGCAATATACTGTGCGGACCCCCTTGTCATAGTAATTGCTACTAAATACAAAAATATGCACAGAATTAAAAAAAAAAATCAATGCATGTGGTCTTCATGAGCTCGTGGTAATTTCAGTAGTTGTACAAGAACAGAAAGTGTAGATGTGATAGAGGAAATCTGCTGACTGGAAAGGACAAAAACATGTTACATGTGTAGCATCTGGCATGTCAGATGCACCTGCAAATCATGGCTCTGCTGCTGTTGTGCCAAAACTACCCAAAGCAAATCTTGGGGTACCTCAGTCCCCATACATCTCTGCATTGGATGCAGAAGCAATTAAATAATGTGTGTGTCTCAGATGTTTAATGTCACCAGTGCATCATCAGTATTTTAACATGGTAGAAAGCAAGACTTTCACAGAAATATATTACTGTGCTAGTGAGATTCAGGAGGGGCAGGACGTATGGTGTTGCTTAAAAGCAGTTTATTGGAAAGGCATTTGCTACTCCATAGAGTTGTTGTGCCACACTCCTACTGAAGTTTGAAAATGCCAAAGAAAGAAAAGAGGGCAGGGAGAATGTTAGGAATTGTATCTGTGGCATGCATTAGAGTCTGTAGCTATCCCAAGATTTAATCTGAGGAAGCTGACCAATAATAGATACTGTAGGATCAAGGATTATAACAGTTGAAAATGTCCAGTGTAAACCATGTGAAATCATCAGATGCTGATAAAATTCAAACTGAAATGCACCTTGCTGTTGTGTAAATAGAGTCTTGCTGTTTTGTAAATGGCTGCTTTTGACTTTTCCATTTGGAAGCCAGTTTTTACCCTTACGTTGTAAACAGTCAAGGGGAGAAAAGGGTAATTTTCATGTGGAGTGGAAATGCTTAAAAGTCAGTGGAGGGTTGTTGAGAGATAATTGCTGTTGAAGAAACAGATGTTTTCTGATCTCAGGTTGCAGCATGTAGTGCTGTGTTTTGTCTTGCCTGAAAGTAAAATTGCTGTATCCAAAGCTTACGATGTATAATTTTTGATTCATTGTTAAACTAAGTTATCAGCTCTAAGTTTGTTGGGTTAAACTTTTTTTAGTTGTGACACTTAGGGTGTGTGTAGGGTATAAGGTGATGCCAAGTTTTGTATCTGTGTGTGTGCTTCTGTACATGCTAGCGAGGTAAGTAAATTATAGGAAAAGCACTCTCGGTGCTGTTAACTCCCGTTTTGCCTATGTACTATGCCGGGTCTCACCATCCGTGAAAGGACAGGAACGACTCTCACACACTGATACAATGCACAGCTGATTCCCTTTATTGGTCTGCTTGCGTGGTTATATACATTTTCCATAGCTGCACATGCGATCACGCTTATTTGGATAGGCTACAGACATAAATCACGCGCTGTTCACGCACCCCATATTCCCTTATGATTGGTAAC
>Ga0065711_1034254_pt1 | contig 24084 bp, 17 predicted proteins | sample Hoacrofraction12_FD_59098 | JGI IMG/M metagenome (GOLD analysis project Ga0065711, IMG submission 59098) | Hoatzin crop microbial communities from Cojedes, Venezuela - Epithelial fraction 12 v2 (version 2) | ecosystem: Host-associated > Birds > Digestive system > Esophagus > Crop | place... | reverse complement strand
CGCCCGTGAACCTGAGCGAAGCAGAGGCGGGGAGAGGGGCAGGGGCCGGCGGTGACATCAGAGCCGCCCGGGCGGATAAGGTGGGAGCGCAGCGGGAGCGGAGCGGGGCAGCCAGGCTTCAGCGGTCGGCGGCTGCCGCCGGTCCCCCGCGCACCGCCCCGCCCCGCAGCGTGGCGCGGCTCCGGCCACCATGCAGAGGTCCCCCCTGGAGAAGGCGAACGTCTTCTCCAAACTTTTCTTCAGGTGGGAGCCCCGGCGCGGCGGGACGCGGGCTGGGCGGGGGGGCGCGGCGGGGAGGGGGCCGGCTGGCTCCGGAAGGTCCGCGGGGAGGGCGGTGGGAGCCTCGCTGGCTGCCGAATGAGGAGATCTCGCCTTTTTTTTGCTGTTGTCGTTGTTGCGGGGGGTTTTAGCGCCAGGAACGGGCTCTGTTTGTTAGGTGTCATAAACCCTCGCTGGACCCGGACAGATGAATTTATGACATAATTCGAGCAACCTTTGGTAAATTGCTTAACTACTTAATCTGTTGCTTCACTCCAAACTGTGAGAACACGGTGGGGTAGGGGGGAGCTCTCAGAGCAAGGGTTCCTCCTGTTTGGCTTTTTGGGTGTTTAGCATTTGCTCAGTGTGCGAGTGTAATAGAAGATCTTGCTGGAACAGTTCCCTGTAAGCCTTCAAAGTGTTCTCTGGCAAGCAGAGTCCCTGGTGCCTTTTCTTTCTCGCAACTTCAAATAAAAAGGGAAGAAGGAGCCAATACCAACGCCTGAGCACAACGTACTTTATAAGACAATATAGAAGCCTGAACATGTTTTACACCAGAAATGACACTGCCAACTGGAAAGAGCAAATAAGCCTTCTGGCTTTGGCCCACGTGCCACCGCTTTTGCCACAGTGCTGGTTCCCCCTTTTGTTACTTGAGGGTCCTCTGCACGGCGGGGAGGGGAGGGAGGAAATCTTGTGTAAGACGTGAACATGGTGACTGAAATGGGAACGTGTGATGTAGAACCATAGCATTGGCATGAGGTCTCTGCCTGAGCAACTGAGGGCTTTTAGCTCACTTTTTAACCCTTTTAGTGTAGCTTTCCTTTTCAGCAGGTTGGCCTGGACCTTTTTATTCAAAGGTTCTTAAGGTAGGTGGGTCTGTATGAATCACTCTGCTTGCCTACCTCACCCGCTTTGGCTCATTTTAGCCAGCTGTGATAGTGGGGAAGAATCCCAAATGTAACCTATTCCTAAAGTTTTACAAATGCCCAGGGAAAGGTGAGGATCCTAGAGGTGTCCTCCAGAGGTGCTGCAGTGGGAAAGAAGCCGTGCCTGCTCTCAAATGCTGTTAGAGCCAGGGAGTGTGGATGATGGGAGTAGAAGCATTTATAGACTCTCTGTAGAAGAAGCTTCAGTCAGTGCTCCTGTCAAGTATAAGATACAAATCCGTAGGAAATCAGGCTCAAGGAGCCACTTGTTCTATTTCATTTTATTTATTTGTAAAACTTCCATCAGAGTAGTGCTCTCCTAGAACCTGTGATGCTGAAGGTGTCGAGAAAAAGCTCCGACAAGATAAAGAGAATATCATTCTGATTCCTGCCTTAGTTAAAGTTCCCATGGCTGAAACCAGGTGCAGTTTATGCCTATTAAGTGCATAATTAACCATTCTTGGGTCTGACCTGGTCTTTTAAAATCAAAGTCTTTAAGTCAATTAAATTGAATCACACTTATCATGCATGATATTTTGTATTGTACCAGCTATTTGACTGTAACTGAAGTGATGATAATTAAGTATATAAAGTTGGAGATGTTATAATGAATATTGGCTAGACCAGAGAAATTTCTCTACAAAACTTTATAATAACATTGCTTCATAGAAATCAGGCTATTAAAGTAAACATTCAGTGGGTAAGAACAGCCAAATTGTATGTGTACATCTCTAAAGTATGTAATATGGTTCTTATACTTTCAGAAAGATGTTTCTGTGAATGACAATGTCTCTGATTACTTGTGTTTTACACAAGTCTCTGATTACTTGTGTTTTACCACATACACTGTGAATATTTTTGCTTCTTCACAAATATTGTATGAAATAATTGAAAAGGTCACAAAAGTGAAAACCACAAGATGAGAAAATGCATTGCATCCAAATAGGATGCAAGGATGTCTTTCTCCTGAAAATAAATAAATAAATAAGCATTTTAAAAGTATATATTATTTATAGCAATGAAGTGTGTTACCTTGTTTTAAAATGTATCCCTTCAGTCTTCAAGAACTCCATCAGTTTCTGACTCATCAAAAGTAGATCAGGTTCAATGCTAAAGATTATTAAAAGGTAAGTTATTGCAGAGCAAATATTCCTCAAAGTGTAAGAATTTCACAACACTTTGAAGAATGCTATTTGTGATGAGCTTTACAAAGTCAGAAGCACTTGCTACATATCAGTAACAAGAGACCTGTCCACTCAACTGGAAACATCCACAAAGTAGTGATTAATGAGCGAGATTGGAACAAGGTTTTCTAACATGTCAGAATATTCTGTTAGTGTTTTAACTGAGTCTACACACATCATTGGTTTCTGGTGCTGATCATCTTTAGTAAAGCGCTCCAGGACATGCCTACATTTTAGTACATGCTTTAATTCCATGAAAACGTGTGAGACAGAACTCAAGGGCATTACATCTGAAATAAGAAGTCAATTCTTTCTTTTTTAAAAACATACAAAACAAAAAGGTGTGTATGGAAAAAGATTGCTTTTTCCAATGATGATGAAATACTTGCTTTCAAGTACAACATTGCAGAATGCTTCAGTGAAGTAGCTTTTATAGGAGGCTCCTGTGCAGTTATGTGTGAAGTACCAATCTGAATATAATGCAGCAAGTTGGGGGTCGCGTTAGCCGAAGTGACGCTAAAGTATTAGTTGTTATTATTCAGAAAATCTTGCTGATAAATGTAATATTATTATTTAGTATTCTGTGAGCTGTTATCAGTGTCTTTGTGCCGATATCTTTAAACCTATTGGCAAGGTTTTATTGCTTCTTAATGTGTCCTGTTTGGGTTGCAGGGATAGGTTTAAATGTTTTAAAGTCAGAATGGAGCTCCTTGCTTGTAAGTGAATAATTTAGACATGTTTCAGTATTGTTTGAACATTTTTTCTTAATTCTTTGTGCCAAAAAGTGAGAAACTGTCATGTGTGTACAAGGAGTAGTAGCTCAGGGAAAATGTTCACTTGTTGTTAAATTTCCAAGATTAGCACCACTGGTGGGACAAAAAAAGGGAATTGTTTGGGGTGGTCATGACAACAAAAGTATTTAGACATTAGAAATCAACTTTCGTTCTAAAATTTGAACAGTTTTTGTTTAGGAACTGGGTTTTGGTGGTTAAGAAAAGAGGTGTGAAGACAAGTGGTTTGAGATCTGCCATTAGGATGACACTGAACAAAACATGAGATACAAAGTGTTTGGGGTTTTGGGTTTTGTTTGGTGCTTTGTTTTCTTTTCCTTGTTACATTTTCAGAGTTGATCCGTTTTGTCCCCAACCACATGCAAGACATATATCTGTGCACCGGCAACGTTTTATCTTGTGTAAAGAAAATAGAGCTTTATGCAGAAGTCATCAGATGGTCATATGCTTAACTTCATACTCAGTGTGAAGCTTCACTTTTGTCTTTGTAACAATTACTTACGTTCTTGGAGTTTTGCGGGGTCAAGGCCATACCTTCTGTAGAAAACAACATCAGGGTACTTTGCAATCGCTTGGTTTTTTTATTGTAGATTAACTGAGATCAGGAAGTATTGTTATGGTTTTATTAAGACAAGTCAATAAATTAATTAATTTTTACCGGGGTACCGGAACACAGAGTTATTGCTGGAGTTTCAGAAATGGCTGCAACTTTGGGACAATTCTGGGGGTTTTAAAAATTTTTTTTCGTGCACTTTCAGATATTAAAATGTAAGTTCACAACAAGCAATCCTTGTGCTCCTGTCCAACTCTCTAAGCATATACTTTTGCTTTTGTATGTACCAAACATGGCAACTGTCTTGGCAGGACCAGGTAGTTCAGTGCCTGATTCATTATTAAATCCAAATGAGAAATACAGAATAAGCGAGCTTTTGTGCCATGTCCTCTTGTGGGCTCAGTACGTCAGATCTGTTTTAGTTGCCTCTTTTCTTGCTAAACCAGAGAAAAAGTAACCTACTGCCTTTTTATACAGCTGTCCAGCGGTTCCAAGAACAATTTAGCATGTAGGGGATAAATATTGGATTCCTTCTTCTGCTGTTTGTGTGCTGGGAGGGATAGGAAAAGCGATTCAGCTCCATACCTCACCTCGGGAGTAGGACCAGTGTTACCAGTGTATGGTAGTGAAGGTGTTTTAGTTCTCTATCTCTGGCTCAGCTACTCTTTTTAAAGCATAAGAGCAAGAGTGTCTCTGTAGTCTACCACGTAAGAAACTTGTTTGCAAGTCCCATTTTCTCTTCCAGGGCACTTTTTATCAAGGCTGGTAATAGCCTTTAGGGTGAATAACAGAACCCAGGACTTAAGTTTTGAAAGTACCTAGCCTGCGAGCTACAGTCATGGTTATTCTTTCACTCTTTCCAGCTTAATTCAGTTGTAATTGCAAGTTGGGAGTGCCTTGACCAAGACAGTTTCTGGTTTGAAGGCATTCTCATGAGAGTTAGTTTGAATCACTTCAGAGAAAGGAACTAAAGCCAGACCTGCCCTAGGCAGTCACTGCTCAATCCTTGAACTATATATTTTAGAATTGAATACCAAGAGGGTACTTAGGATTTTGATTCCTGAACAGAGAAGGATTTAAGTGCCTATTGTCCTAGAGAAGTTTGGGGTTTAATGTGCACCTTGATACTTGAAACTTCCCCTGAAACTGTCTTGAATTCCTAAGAATCCAAGGTATTGTAAAGAATACTTAAAGACCTAATTCACATTTCTAAATTTCACTCAGGAGGGCAGATGTCTTTAAATTGTCATATCCAATGTATACTTGGAGCATCGCCTATCAATACATAGCTGTAGCATCTTGCTCATCTTTCCTCTTTGAGTAGGGAGCCTCTGTGTATGTTGGCAGTTATGAGCAGGTAGATTGAATTGCACAGTGTGATGGCTCAGTTGCTGGGACAGCTGGATTAGATGGTTACACGAGGCAAATTTCTTAGGGTATATTCTTAAGGCCCTTTATGGGTCTAGTCCCGAGGACGTGCCTTTCACTGATCCTGGGTACTCATAAATCCTGGCTGTTAGTGATAACCAAGCACAGATGCAGCTGCAGCACAGATTATGGCCCCGTGAGGCTGCCTGGTCATTTGTCTGTTGCCATAAGTGGTCCTCGGAGACCTGCTGGTCTGCCAGCCCTTCAGACCCCTTTGAAATGGCAAGATTTCCACACCTCTGAAAGTAAGCCCCCAGACGGTTCAAAGATGTGCATGCAAGTTTTGGACTCCTTTTGAAAATGTGACTTCTATTAATATTTCCAAGGTACAATACGAAACTTCAAGTGAACTGGAGAGAGGATGCTGAGTCTCCTACTCTGAAATAATTTCAGCCACGGGAATACCTTCTCTGATAATAAGGCTGAATTGTGTCCTTGGCTCAGCCTGATACTGTATCTCTGGTCTAATGAGCAGAAGTGCAAACTGTGCGTAGAGCAGTGACCTTCTCTGGCTGCATTTTACCCCTAAAGCACAGTGGCCCATATCAAGCTGGACCTGAGTTTCTGAAATATATGTAAAGCTTCTTTTCTTCCTGCAGAAGGAAGACTTACCATCTTGGTATTCAAAATGAAATGATCAAGCATTTGAAAGATCTGCAGACGTGTCTGTACCTTTTCATTCTCTTCCATGCTAATTTGATTTTGGGGGGATAGAAAATAATCCATCCGAATCCTTGAATTCCTTTTTAATACTGTAGGCTATGACATGGAAAGTAGTTTTATTATCTGTGTTATAGCAGCTTCTAAATGCACTAACAGAAATTTGAAGTCTACTGTACTAAACACTGGAAAATACTTGATAATGGAAGTCTGTTTTGAAGATCTTAAAGTCTAAGTAGATAGCACAAAGGATGGACTGAAAAGAAGTTTCCTTATTAGTTCTGTAGAGAAGAAAGTGAGGTGTACAAGGATTGTAATTTGTCCTGGTAGCATGTGGTGGAATCAGTGCAGACTGCCTGAGATCTCCTGTCCAGGACTTTAATTGCACAAGGGTATTTCTGGTGTGATAAAGTTACTTCAGAATATTTCTACAGTGAGCAGTTACCACCTCTTTCAAACAAAAGAGTCTCGGTCTCCGAATATCTGGGCACGTGGGAGGAGTACAGGAATGTTGTCAAAGCATGCAGGGATGCAATGAGGAAGGCTAAGGTCCACCTGGAATTGAATCTGGCAAGGGATGTCAAGGACAACAAGAAAAACTTCTTCAAGTACATCAGCAGCAAACGGAAGACTAGGGATAATGTGGGGCTGCTGCTGAACAAGGTGGGTGCCCTGGTGATGGAGGATGCAGAGCAGGCAGAGTTACTGAATGCCTTCTTTGCTTCAGTCTTCCCTGCTAAGGCTGGGCCTCAGGCATCCCAGTCCCTGGAGGTAAGAGAGGAAGCCTGCAGAAAGGACGACCTTCCCTTGGTGGAGGAGGACTGTGTGAGAGATGACTTAAGCAATCTGGACGTCCACAAATCCATGGGCCCTGATGGAATGCACCCCCGAGTGCTGAGGGAGCTGGCGGATGTCATTGCTGAGCCACTCTCCATCATCTTTGAGAGGTCCTGGAGAACAGGAGAGGTGCCTGAGGAGTGCAGGAAAGCCAATGTCACTCCAGTCTTCAAAAAGGGCAAGAAGGAGGAAAAAATTCCATTTTCCCTGTTTTGACTGCCACAAATGTTTTCACCAGTTTGTGAAGGTTTATACCTGATCACATATCCATCACTGGGCTTGGAACAAATTACAGATTTGGAAAGGGCTATTGCACCTGATATGCAGCCGTATGCTGATTTATTATGAAGTGTGTCTATAAATGCGTGGCTAAGACAGTGGAGTGCTAAATTGGGTGAAATTTGTTGCTGTCATATTAGTGACACATCTGGGAGGTTTTAAAATTTAGTTCAATCATGAATGGGACAGCTCTGCAGTAGTTTTGCTGATGCAAACTTTCTGCAATGTTCCCTGGTCTTTCAAAGGACTAGGAGAAAGAAATCTCCTTCACTTGTTATTGCTATGGGATATATAACTGAGAAAAAGAGCGAAGATGAAAAAACATCATCTCCCAGCCAGTCTCGGTGTAGGTATATGCTGAAACAGCCTTGCAAACCCTGTTCATAGCACATCATCACCACTATGTTATTTTGATAGCTTTGTTAAAGAAAGATTTGAGGCATATATTACACTTGACTTTGGTATCTGAATAATTGACAGATTGTAATACATTGAGTGTGTTCTGTCCTTGCATCTTATACAACTTAAGTATCATTGTAACCCTAATGTGCTTCATTTTCACTCAAAAATAGCTCTCAGTACTTCTGCAAACCGAAATACTTTGACTATTTACTAACTGTAAAGAAAAGGTATTTAATTTCTGATAAAAATCTGGATCTCAAAAAGCATTTAGAGGTTAGATAATAATCTGAAGAAGTATCACTTCACAAAAACTGGGCATAAAAAGGTAAATATTCCCCAAGAATGGCTATGCAGTAATCCTAATTAAGATTTGCTATTGAAATCCTGGGGTTTCAGCAGAATATTGATTATTCTTAAAATGTTGCGGCTCACAGCTTGTGGCAGAGTTAATGATATTGCAGCTAAATGTTTTCCACATCAGATAACGCTCATGGGGAAGAATTGTTTATTAGTGAAGAAATTTAAATCTTAATTTTTGTGATCTGGGGGGAAAACAAAAACAAGCAGAAATTAGCAGGGTCTGTGTTTACCTTCTGTTGTTGAAGCCCTGCAATAATTACATGTAAATATTAAGCTGTGTTTCATATGTTTGTTTCTAAAGAGGAAAATGCTAAAGGTTTATAAATATAGTTTTCAGAATATATAACATGCTATTTCAGCAGATTACCATTTGAAACAAAATAACTGCAGCATCATTCTGTTGGGGGTAACAAAGGTGCAGGAATTAGGCTGTGGAGCCTGGCAGTTGCGCTCTGTGGGCGTGCTGACTTGTCCCATCTGTCAGCAAGGATTGTGTAGAGCTCGGGTCACCCTTTACGGCTGCATCGCAGGATGCTCAGAGAAGAGGGCTGGTGGTGTAGACACTCTTCTGGAGAACCAGTTTCAAGTGTAGTAGAGCTGCCATCTCCAGTATAAAGTAAGCAACCATTTACAATTTGTTCTGCCACCAGAGTGATGGATATCTTTTGGGAGAGGGTGGGAGTGCAGAGCCTTTGACAGAGTCTGGTCTGGTTTGACCCTTTGGGAATGTGTGAGACGTACGTAGTACCTCAGTCTTTTCCTGCAGTCAGCAGGAATTCGTGGCTCTACAAACACCATGTAAAACTTGGGCTCCAAAGCCTCATAATAATGACTTGATTCTGTTTGCCTACTCCTTCCCCGTAACTGTTAAAAGAAGGGATAAGATAAAGCCAGAAGCACTTTTCTTGCTCTGTCTCCATCAAGGTTTAGGTGCCATTCCTTAGGAGCCGTGAGCGCTATGCCTAACTACATTGCGCCCAGGTGTCCATGCTTTGTAAGAGGAGGAAGTGAAGCCACGGGCACCTTTGCACTGCTCATTAGATGTTGCTGTGCTGTGCACAGGACACTTGTTGAAATGGGACCAGCCTGACCAGGGACCTTTGCAGGAGAGCTGCTCTGTTTTGCAGCTCTGTGATAGCCCAGCCCCACTGCTCTACCTCTGTCCCAGCGCCCTGTGCTGCTTGATCTGAAGGGCCAGAGGGAGCCAGGACATCCCTGCGCCCCAGAGGAGGATCTGGGCAGTTGGCTTAGCAACACGAGGCTCCTGCTGTCTGCAGTGACATGCAAAGCAGCCTTAAGGGAGAGTCAAATCCTATTGACAAGTTAACAGTCTGTGTTAATTCTCTCTGGAAAGCCAAAGACATCTGCCCTATCGGTACAATTTGCTCGAGTGGGATGAGGCTGAACATGCTGGAGAAAAAAGTAGCTGTAGTAAGAAATCTATTATATATTGCTAAAGTGAATGACAAAGAAATGGCTGTTAGAAGTCTATCGAAAGAGAAGTTAAAACAGTAGGTTATATATATGATATTTACATATCAAGCTCATAAACTATTTTTTGCTACAGGCAGTCAATAATAGAGGTGGAACTTGTTTTGCTTCTTTTCTTCTTCTCTACTGTACACCCTTGAAACTTGTCCCCTGCTGGGTTTCATGTGTGTGTACCCATAATAACATTCCTAGTTAGTGGCAAAACTCTGACAGCACTACAGGTTTCTCTGTGAAAGAATTCATTAAATGCCAGCCAGTAATCCGGTGGCATTTGCTAACATAATGCCATAAAACCAATCTGTTTCTCTTCCTTGTTGCTCTCTTCCTTTCAAAAGAAATTTCTCATTCTCAGCAACCACAAGAAGAAAAACTTAGAATTAATGCTGGCAAATCATTTCTATTAAGCCAAAAAGCAGAAGAGCCATATTCATTGACAAACTCTGACTCAGCTGCATTACCTGGTGATAAAGAAACATTGGTAACTATAGAGTATATTTCCAGTTAAAATAGATTTATAGCCATTTTACATTGCAAAACTTTGCAAAGAATCCAGAGCATAATGGTAAACTGGATGCTATTGGAATCTGGCAAAAGGTTGATTTTAGGAGGTATTTATGTAATCTATGTCTAGTATATTCCTTTTGATAGAACACATACTGTCTCCCACAAGTCTTGACAGCACAACCCAAGCAGCTGTTGAAAATCTGCTTTGAGACAAACAGCACATGACAAGTCAACTCCTCCCGCGATTGCCACTCCAACCGGAAGGCGCTTGGCACAGCTCGCAAACTGGCCAGATCTCGTTAGGGTGGGCCTTCCAAGCAGGGCCATGGGCAGCTGGCCGGTGAGCATCTCCATGCAAGCACTGCCAGCAGCTGGCGGTGGGGACCTGGCTGCGGGCTCAGAGGTCCCCGGGGAAGGTGTCAGAACCACTCTTTCAGCTGTCTGCAGGGGTTCGTCTACCCTAGCTGCAGCTACCTCGATGAGCAGAGAGATGAGGACGAGGGCTGCACTAAGTCTGTGCCAAGGTTTTTGACTTGGGTGAGGAGGGTGGTTTAGGGACCACATGATTTAGGCGGTGCTGGTAAGTTCACCCGGTTAAAAGCCGAGTAGAAGAGCTGTTCCTAGGAGTACAGGAGATCTGCTGAGCACACGGCCTGCCCCAAATGATAGAACAGCCTCTCTGCTCGCTTTCTAAATGCTGTCAGGTTTTGTTACTTCAGGCAGTGGCAAAATGCCAGGGTAGCTGCTAATCAAAAGTATAAATAAAATCAAATGTGTGGAGGGAGGGAAACAGTGCAGTGAAAAATGTTCTCCCAAGACATACAAGGCCTGACATGGAAGTGTTTCTCTTTTGTCAAGACAAGTTGGGAATTGCTTATTGCAGTCTCAAAGCATTATTAAGGGGCTCAGCTACGGTTGGGAATTAAAGAGGTTACTTATGAAGTACTGTTACTTACTTGCATTAGCTGCAGTAGTGGTTTAGTGTCCCATAACTTGTATTCATTTTATCATTGCCAAAATATCTGCATGTACAGAACTTTCGGTGAAGCCAGTCCATGCGAGTTTCTGTTCCCAAAGGACAAGGATTAGCCATTTCTGTACAAGATGTGCACAAAGCCAATAGCAAGTAGTGCTTTCTGCCACCAGGAGATGGCAAAATACAAATCAATACCTGATTTATTGTTTGCAGTGGCCATGAAAGACTTTCACATAATGGTATTATTTTAAATTCAAAAGTTTTCTTCTAATCCGTTTTGTTACATCTCTGAAAACATTGGATGATGTTTCCAGTAGTAGTAAAGTTTATGGATGTTTCACCAATGACTCTCCAAAGTGGACTCTTCTAGCTGCCTTGCTGTAACATATCACGAATTGTGTGCTGTTTCTCAGCTACAGGGGTGTCAAAGACTGAGCTAAACCTCATATGATTTGTCTGAAACCATAGTATGATTACAGAAATGAAGGATAATCCTCTAATTTCATAGAACACATTCTCTTTGCAGTGAGTGTGATATAACTGTTTACTTGGGAAATATCTTTGTGCTTTACTGAATTATGAGGATTGTAGACTTGAGTCTCATATGATTCATAACTTCATTAAAGTAAATGTTAGAGTGTGCATGTGTGTGCACACAGTTGCACACAAATAGGCTTTGACTGTTGTGCTAGAGTATTTTTGCACTTATGTAGTGTCAAATGATGTTCTTTTACCTTTGCATCAATCTCTGCACCACCAAAGGCTGCAGCTGGGAGTGTGGGTTACTCTGTGTGTATGATACATGTTTTTACAGGCATACTGGTTAGCATCTCCAATAAGCTGTTTGTATTTTCTAAGTGGCCATGGGGCACATTATTGCATTTCTTTTGCAATTAGTTAACTGCTGTTTCTAGAGACAATTTAAAACTAAAAATTCTGAAATGATTGAGGTTTTGCAGATCAGAACTTTTATCATAATCGTCACTCATGCATTTTTTTTTTTTTACAAACTGTGTTTACATATGGAAGTGTGACAGCCATCAACCACAAGCTACTTCTTTTGGAGGCATTTCATTTTTTTAAGGAAATAGTTTTTAACAATGGCAGTAAAGCAGAAAATCAAATAATTTCAAAATACACCATTAGTTCTTATGGTTGCTTATTTATGTTTTGTTTTAATCCTGTGCTTTTAAAAAGAGTTCTGAACAGAGCCTGCTGCAAAATTTTGAACAATTTGACATTTAGGGATTCATAGGCCTTTCAGGAGCCAAATCGTTTGATAAAATTAGTAGTGGCTTATAAAGATTTTCACTACAGAGTAGCCATTCTACAGTTCTTTTCATGCTTTGGTTTAATTTAGCGTGCCCTTTAAATTGGTATTAAATTTTTAAACATGACATCTGAAAGAAGAAATGGAGAACGTTTACATATGATTGATGCAATGAAGATCTTACGAGGAGTCCTGTGAAAGATCTCCTGTGTTGTTTAGTGCATACCACAATGTAAGCTGTCAAAGGAACACTCAAGCTATATGAAGATTTTCTGTCTTATGGGAATGAAACTTATACATCCAATTTACTACAGTTCTGGCTTATTATTCATTTATATGGACATAGCACATTTTTGGAAATACAGTACAAAGGTCTCAATCCTGTGTTCATTTGTCTGATATGGACTGAATAGGAAGTTTGGGGCATGATCCCACTCCAAAACTGATAAGATGCAACAGTTTTGCAGTAACTCTTTTAATGTTATGTTTGTCAATATAGTTTTGTAAATATAATGCAGAGCTGCACTATATTATGTCATATTGTGTGTGTGTGTGTATGTGTGTGCATATGTACATAGACATATTTGGGTGCTGTGGACAAAATATTCAGGGTATGACAATGCAACTCCAGAATTAACCTCAGAAATTGGTGGTTTTTTAATTATTCATTTTTTTTCTGCTTAGATGGACAAAACCAATTTTGCAAAAGGGTTACAGACGACGGTTGGAGCTGTCAGATATTTATCAAATCCCTTCTGCAGACTCTGCTGATAATCTTTCTGAAAAACTAGAAAGGTATGAAAGATTCATGAAATAGCTTTGTTTCAGGAATCACACTGCAATTTTCATTAAAAAGCTGTTGGATGAAATGTTTAAATAGCATTGGGTGCAAGCTGGTTGAACCCTTTGACTGGGTCAAGCATGTCCCCCTTCAGGACGCAGTTGTCCTTTGGAGCTGATTGGCATCCCTGGTGCAGATGTATCACCTAGATGATCTAAATTACTACATACAGGTACCTGTGACATCTGTCCATTGACTAGTGAGGCTAGACTCACAGTTTCAATATTAGTTCCCTATTCTTCTGTTCTTTCTTCCCAAAATAACCTTATAAAACCTTGTTTCATTTTTCTTCAGCTAAATATTCTTAATTTCCTTTGATACCACTGTTGGAAGACTAATTGCTTCTGCAGAAATTATGCCCTGTTTTTCCTCATTTATCTCAGTGGATCCTAATTCAGAAACTGTGCTATACTTGAGACTAACTTCCAGGTGCAAGTGCCTAAATCCAGTCCCTCTCCCCCAGCCTCTGGTGTAGCTTTCCCTGACATGCTGGGGCAGCTTATGTCTGCATTGTTGTGCCAGTCCAATTAAACTTATCTGCAGTGTGACATATGTATTCAAAACTGGTGGAAAGTATTGAGAACATTGGTATGCTTCATGATTTTTAATGCTTTATAAATGGAATATTCCGATTATTTAATATTCTGTTGAAAAATGGAGAAAAGAGTTAGCTGAGGAAATTGTTAGGAGTGCTTTAATCGGTGAGTTAAATTTTGACTAAACATATGTTTTCTGTATACAGCATTGCTTATGATCTTTGATCTTTGATTTGCTTCTGATATTTGATTTATTATCAAGTAGAAAATTACAGTCCCAGCAACACAGGTTAAAAATAATGCTGTGCAGTACAAAAGTGACATTTTTGATGCTTTGTTGGTGTTTTCTTTTTTGCAGACTGGAAGAGCTCCAGAACATTTATTTGCCTATTATTGTGCTTTGGTGTTAAGTACTGCAGGTTTCTTTAAAACATACAATGTGACCTTTTCAAGAATTAATTCCCTGCAGGGTGATGTATGGCTGAGTATTTAAAACTGCCAAATATGTGGCTGAACTAGGTTTGAACTTTTATTGATCTATCAAGTCAACGAAGGCCAGGTCTTTGGGGTCTCTGTAAAGCTTTCTTTCACCTTAGCTAAATCTCCTTGGATATACTTGAGTGAATTGAAGTATGTCAGAGCCATAGACCCATGTATTTGCTCACACAGCTTAATGGTCTTGTTTTTCGGTTCCTTTTCAGAGAGTGGGACAGAGAGCTGGCAACTTCAAAGAAGAAACCCAAACTTATTAATGCTCTTCGACGATGCTTTTTCTGGAAATTTATGTTCTATGGAATTATATTATATGTAGGGGTAAGAATTGTTCTTCTTTTCAGTAAACTTTTAGTGTTCCATAAATAGATTCACGTCTTAGGGACTGCTAAATTAATACAGAATCCTATAAATAGCTACGGATTTTTCTCTGTATATTGCTTATAAAGATGATAAATACAGAGAGATACTCAGAGACCTTCATAAAAAAATTATTTTCTGATAATGTCCTAATATCTTTAAAACATACTTATTAATAATTCTGAAATATACGTAGTGCCAGGGACTGGCATGTGCTTCTCCAAGTACAGATAGAGCACCTGAATTTTTGTGTCGCTGTAATTATTTTCTCATGTTATCAAGAACATGTATTTAAGAAGTTTCTAAAGTATTTTCTACTCTTACGTTAAAACAAAGGACAGTGCAATTTCACACGATTCGGTCAATTTTGTCCAAGTGACTATCAGCCAGCTTCATAGTTAAATGCTTTATTCAGGTTTACACATACAATAAACAAGTTGTCGTCATTAGTGATAGCAATTCTGTATGAATAACTGTGTGAAATATGCTTGGATCTTGGTGCTTAGTGCTCCAAAGTGTATGATCAGGAACTTGATGTGAAAGTCTGAATTGATTATGTTTATCACCTTTCCAATGTGTTAGTTAGGATTATCCTGACTTACCAAATGCTACCTTTTTGACAATCCTACCACTGGGGTTAGGAGCTGGGAAAATAGTTTATTATTAATCACTAGTTGTGTTGGATGACCAGACTGTAAATCTGAAAATTGCTGTTAACCAATATACACATTAAACGTCCATGTTATTGTCAAGTTTCTGCAATTCAGTAGTGAAAGTGAGATATGAAACTCCATGCTTCTCTGTTCAAAGAGAACTGCTGTGGTGTCAGAAACTGCAGCTATATTACCCCAAAATGGCCTGAAGTGGTCCGGTGTGCTGAGATAGTCAGTGTTTTTAGATGTAAGATGGATTTCTAGGCCAGATTCTCATTTTTGGAAGGTTGATACATAAAGAAACTTATTCAAAACTAATTCCACTGGCATTAGAGTTGAATGTGTCTAGTTTAGCTGCACTTTCAAGATCATGGATTGGGCAGAAGAGTGTAAGGGGAATTTGTGTAAAATAGCCCACAAATGTCTCTGAAGTTCATATTGCTTGCTATAAAACCAAAGTTCTCTTTTCTTCTGGCTTTCTATTGAGTATCCCAAAGAACTATGTGAAGATAATAGTTCAGTTACAGAAATATAAACCTTCCTGCCCATTAGAATGACCTCTCTCCCAGGCAATAAGAGGAGGGGAGGGTGGTGACTTGTCATCGTGCCCATGAACTTGCTACTGACTCCTCTGCAGAAGGGAAATTTCAAGCTAGGTGGATCTTCTAGTAAGTAGTTGAAGAAAGATCGTCATCTGCTCTGTGGCAGCCATGCCAGATGTATGCTTAGTGAAACCACACCAACACCTATACCCTCAAGTTTTAGTAAATGTGTATAAAACACCTGAAGCATAAATAACAATATCCTGAAAACTAAACCACAAGTCCTTAGCTACATGCAGACTTTTCAGCATTAAACAGGAACTTTTTGAGGATGAAAAGTTTTAATGCATCAAGCAGCATTTCAGCTCCAAGTGCATTTTTGAGGTTAAACATTGAATTTGGAGCCTAACTTCTGATAGTTTTATGCTGGAATGGTTCCACCCCAGAAAACTTCTGTGGAGTCCCTCCTGTTTAGACGGCTGCATGAAACACAGGCTGATCTTGCAGATTACAAAGTATGTAAATTTATTTAGGGTCCTGGGATGAAAGTCTTGTAAAATATTCCTGAGTATATTAATTTGGACTGAAAATGATGCGAGTTTTCTGGTTTAGAACACGGTTAATTTGAATTGGATAATTAATAACGGGACTACAATTTCACTTCAGATTGTATTTTCCCCCGAAGAATTATGGAAAAAGTGGCTGCTTCTTTCTCTTGTAATACCATGTCCAGGGAAAAAGAGTATCAGTTATAGAATCAGAAAGTCACAAAGTAAAATGCTCTAAAGAAAAGGGAAGAAGTACTCTGACAACAATGGAAATTGCTTCCCTTAAAATGCAGCATGCACGTTCTTTCTAGTCCATAAAAAATTTAGGATGTAACTCAGTCTGTCATGCTGCTTCATGGATTAAAAATAAAAAAAATTTATAGGCCTTGATTTTTGCAATCACATGTAGACTGCTGCCTAGATGTAGCTCGTAAAGAACAATTCTGAAATTTCTCAGCACCATGGATTTTAAAAATAAAACCTAGAGTGAAAAAGTTCATTACGTTTCATCTTTTTGCTTCTTTCTTGTGGATAGATACACTCACATGCACATATACACAAATTCTGATTAAAATAGGGGAATCAAGAAATTAGCTCCCGAGTCAACTTTGTTCTCTCTCAGTTTAAGTCTCCCTAACTTGTCGGGCTCTTGTCACTGACGAAGAGCCTCGTCTCTCCTCTCACTGCCTCTCACCTCAGTCCGAAGTTGCCGCTGCTGTAGATCTGGTCTGAAGCAATGTGCCGTGCTTGCCTTCTGCTACGCAGGGGCTGTGCAAGGAGAAAGGAGTGGAGATGGTGGCTACAGTGCTGCCTGTGCTCACTGTGGTTTGTATTTAAAAAAAACCCCATCAGTTCTACAAATTTAGCCTGCCTTACACTATAATAGGTATTCCTGCAGAGTCTGTCAGCTGAAACTATTGGAGTAATGCATTCCTGTTAAAAGTTAAGCAATGTCGGAGGGCTTTTGCAGGCAATTTTGAGGATAACATCCTTTCCCAGAGCACAGGCAAGTGAAACTTGTGTGGGCATGCACGTGTGGCACTGGGGTTGCAGGGTTGGTTTCTCTGTGTGGACTTTTTTAATGGAGTACAATCTCAGACTAGGTGAGGACAGAACAGGACTGCAGGATTTCTGAGTGATCAAATTAAAAAAATACTGGATTTTTTTTTCTAATTTCTTTAAGAAACCGCAGACGTGCAATTCAGCATGTAGGAAACAAAATCTACACTTTTCACAATAAACATGGAAAGATTAAATCTTAGTTTAAATTCTTGATTGCATTATCATTAGTCTTCGTTTTACTGAAAGCTGTAAGAGGAAAAACTCACTGCTAAAGCTACTGGTGTTCTTTTCAGGCTCTGCTCACGGAAATTAATGGGAGCTTTGCCATTAATTTTAATGGGGACAGGATGTTGTGCCGTATTGGCATAGGTGCAACCAAGTCGTGTGTTCGTCTGAACTTCGCTTTCCTTTCGGCTCTTCCCCTGTCTGATCCTTGAGCGGTTTTCATGGCACCTCTCTTGGAGCGTGGTTAAAACTCTGCTGACATCCCTGCTGTTTGTGTAGTTGTTGTTGCAGCTGGCACCAGAGCTTTGCTCTCATTAGGTCTAGCAGTTGCCGATCTCTCCCTTTCCCCTCACGTGCCGTAGGTAGTGATGTTATTGCAGGGTGGACACTTGCGCTCTGGCTCCCTGGAATACTGCGACTTGCCCTCATAAATAGTGTTGTGTTCGGCACGTTGAGTTATGTCTCTGCTGCCCTGCTGTTTGAAACAGCTTCCACGCTTCCCCTCATCAGCAGATGTGTCTTGCAATCTAAAGAAAAGGTGGTATGGTGGTGAAACAAAAAGCTTGCTTTTCAGCACGATACTGGCTAACAAACTGGGTACTTTGCTGTGAGGATCAGTTTGATTCTACTTACATTTTTCTCCTATATTCATTCCCATGAAATGTATGTTTCCACTCAGCACAGCAGCTGGTAACATCAACTCAGAAATGATTTTAGTATCGTATCCCAAAGGACTCTAATGAGGATTTCCTGAAGTTCTCGCATGTAGGTCACGGGTGTGAGTGAGGAGGCAGGGAGGGATATGAAAGTCCCGAAACACTTCTTGGGCGTATGCCAAAACAGAGATGTGCATTATTGTCTTCAAATGCAGAGTGATTGAGCATATGGGGGATACATGTAACACAGAAGTTCTCATTGCGTAAGAATAGCCTTACCAGGTCAGGTTAGCATGATATCCTGTGTCATACTCTCATTTCTCCTCAGATCTTTGCTGTTTTAATTAAGATTTCTGTGAGGGGGACATTTCTGAGTTTCTCAATGGCCTATGATGAATGCAGTGAGAAGAGCAAGGACAGGAGAAGGAAAAACACGACTCTTGAGAACTGGATTTTCTGTTAGGTGCTCAAATCCCGTTCCTTTTTTTAGGCAGGTCATTCTAATCGGTTTATTTATCCACGTTTATATCAGTGAGTAATTTCAAGGCTACAACAGGAAAAATAAAAAACAGGTAGTTCTGCTTTCATTTGCATGTAGACTAGATAATAATATATTTGGCAAGTAAGCTGATAAATCTCCACTAGCAAATGGTTTGGCTTATTACCAGCCATTATTCTACCTTTAGTCTGTAAGTCACCTTTTTTCCCAGCGAACTAGGCACATGTGCAATACCTTTATAGTCACAACAAACACAGCAGCAGAGCATGCCATTTTCACTGGAACAAGACTAAATGAAAAAAAAAAAATCTTGCTATTTTTAAGCCTATATATAAATGCTTATCTTGGAATCTCTGAGACTATGAAAGCACCACGTTGTCCTTGAGAGGTGAGTGTTTTGTATTTTGGGAGTTTTGGGGAGTTTTGGTTTGCTGCTTCGGGATGCCTATGGTCTAAGCACAGCTGCCTTAGGTCATGTGTGTTTTAATAAACACTCTTCCCTTTACCTGCTAATAACACTGAAGTCTTTGTCAAAGCTGCCTCCAGGTTTACAGGATTTGTGTTGAGGCAGAGTTGTGTTTAATTTGGGAAATGTAGTGCGTAGCACAGTAGGCTATTTGAGATGTAAAATTTCAGCTCTTCTGTGGAGAAAGTGAATGATGAATATCAGCTCCACCAACAGTGATGTTCAAAAGGGGTTACAGTACAGGTTGTAGAAGTACTTGGGATTGCTCTTGTGTAAGAGACCAAAAGGAACCCAAAGGAGAAGGAAAATATTAAGGGGGATTTTCCCAATCTGCTTATCACTGTAAAACATTAATTAGAGCTGAACTTCACGAGTTCACTTCTCTCTGAGTCTCTGTGTGATAGTCTGTGAGGCTTTCAGCTGGAAGGCTGTACTAATAACTTTTTGGCAGAATTTAACACATATGTACAAAGAAGAATTGCTATTTTTGAAGTATCAGATGCTTTCTGCTGAGACACAACAGGAAGAAGGATAGGAGACATGCATAAAAATTCTTAGCACTAAATATTTTTGCAGTGAATATAACAGTGAAGCGAAGGAGCATGTACATGCTTCACACCCTTCAGAAGCTCGTGCAGAAGATGAAGCAAATTTTTAGACCGCAGCACACCGAGGATTTTTTGCAGCTCTTGGGGAAGGACTGGGGAAGGAAAGAGGGGGCAAGAGGCAGAGATGGAAAAGGATGGGGTTGTAGGAGTGAAAGTGTGAGAACGATGAGGCTGTGAAGGGAAATGGAAGGCAAAGGTGAGATAACGCTAGTGGGGTTTAATTACAATGGGAAAGGAGGATGAGGATAAATGTAATAGTAGGCTAAGGTAAAGTCAGGGCTATAGCGGATCATTTGCGTGCCATGCAGTTTAGCAGTTGATACCCCCTCTTTTTCCTCTCCTACTGTGGTTCTCTAGCACGTTGTTCAGCCCAGGGTGGGAAGTGCTGGGGCTGCCAGTGCAGGAGGGACTGGTTTCTTTCTGAGACTTTTATTAAACTTGCCTCCCCTGCCATTTACGCCCTCTCATCCTGCTTCTGTTACCACCCTAGATACCATGTCTAGAAGTGTTTGGTACCATGATCTAAACTGTTTATACTTTTATTCTATTGCTATTTCCATTTACTTTATGTTTTAGCTATATCTTCACTATGTTGTTCTGTTGGTGTTAATTTCAGGAGCTCTGAGTCCTTCTGTGTCCTGCAAGTCCAATAAAGTGCAGTCAGAACTGTTCCCTAGGGCCCAAAACAAGAGATCCAGCCTGCTAAACTGGATTCAGTTGTATGATGTGGCTAATCCATTACAACTCTGGAAAGTAAATGTGGAAGATAATCTCAGTTGTCACTTCTGTAGAAAATGATCAAACAAAATTTACAAACTGGATTTGCTTTGGTGGAGTTGCAGGAGCATCATAGGTTAAGACAGAAGTGAGTTGTCTGTTCTTCTGTGTAGTTACTGCAACTTTCTGTGGTTTGCAGAGCAAACAGACGTGGCTTCCTTGTTTAAGCTATAAAACTGTAAATCTCTGTTGGTAGGACTTGAAATTAAAATGTTAATTGTTTTGAAAAACATGAACCAACTACTGACCAAAATTATTTTTCTCTTGTTTCCATCTGCAGGAAGTCACCAAATCTGTGCAGCCCCTTCTGCTGGGAAGAATAATAGCTTCCTATGATCCAGACAACTCCAGTGAAAGATCCATAGCGTACTACCTGGGCATTGGCTTGTGCCTGCTCTTCATTGTGCGAACACTACTTATACACCCTGCTATATTTGGTCTTCAACATATAGGAATGCAAATGAGGATAGCTATGTTTAGCTTGATTTATAAGAAGGTAATTGTTTTATTTATGCTCAAAGCCAAACCTCTGTCTGTAGCCTACGTAACTTGTAGGCCAGTTTGTTGAAAGATTGATAGTTTTGTTAGTCAAGGTACACAAAGTACACAAAAGAATAATGTGGCTAACATCAGTTTCTGACAGCTCTCCTTTTACTAAGTCCGAAGAATTAAATACTCACCTACAGCTGGTTTGACTGAAGACAGCCTCTGTGTGGGTTCAGACTTGCTGGATATGTGGTGAGATGCCTTAACTGTTCTACCAGTGTGCTCCTGTTATACACGTGTATTGCAAAGGAAGAATAACATATGCTGGTGGCCAAAGAATATTTTCAAAAGAGTATTAGAGGTGGAAATCTAAACAAGAAATATAACAGAGAAGGGATTGAGTTTGAATGGTACTGTGTGAGATCTCTATAGCATGAAGAGTCAACAGAAACTGATGCATTGCATCTTCACAGATCCAAAGATCTAAAAAGGTGTTTGTTTTTACCAGTACCAAACCCAGCTAATTTAAACAAACATATTGGTTACTTTAGTATAAAGCTCACTGTGAAAATATCTTTCAAAAATATTTGTGAAGATAGGCACGGTAGGAGGTTTTTGAGGATGCACAGCAGCACACAGCATGCATGCCTAATTAAGAGTTGTATTTGCATATATATCTATATACATAAAATATGCAACAGAAAGCAAGGACTAAGTCGATAAATCAATGTCTGTAAAGCAATTTAATGGCTGTATTAAATTCAAGTGACATAAATAACAAGTTTAATGAGACTTGCTTTATAGCGTAATGTTATTTATACTACTGTACCATTGCCTATATTTTTTATCTGTATTTATTCTGTTTTATGGGTTTTTTATTCTGTTTATGGCTGTTTTTCTATGGTTTTGTTTTCTTTTACAGATCTTAAAACTGTCAAGCAGAGTTCTAGATAAAATAAGTACTGGACAACTGGTCAGTCTTCTTTCCAACAATCTGAACAAATTTGATGAGGTATGTCATCAGTTGTTTAATCCACTTGGTGATCCATCAAATACAAATGCAATACTTCAAATTGTTCATGACATATTAAGGAAGGAGGGAGCATAAATGATGGACTGCACTGAGTGCTTATTGTAGATATAAAATGAATCACTGCCTCAAAGAAAACGTGTTGGCACATGGTCATGGAGATGCTTGTTCTGATACTTATGACATGCTTTACCTCCTATGCTGATTAGTAGAGGAAACCTAAAAAACAGGTATCCCATAAAAAACATCCTTGTTCTACAGTCCAGTGAGAACCTGCCAGGAAACTTTTGGGGTACTCAGTTGGTTTCACAGAGGTCAGAACTTGCTGTCTCAGTCCTTCTGTCCTCTTTTCTTGACCACCACATTTTTTTACTAAGGTGATCCAGTCCATTCCTGCCATTGAACAAGCAATGATGTTCAGCATCCTGTTGCCACTATTACCCACTCTCCTAAAAGTTGATGTTGATTACCCACTCTCCTAAGTGTTGATGTAAGACCTTGTTAGGAATCAATCATTCCCAACACATCTGTCTTATAGACAATACTTCCAGAGTCTCCTGTAAAACTTCTCTTTCGTTAAAGACACAGAGGTAAATCGCACCTAATGGCTTTGGGGACTGGAAACTCTGTGAACTTCTGTTCAGTATGTATATTTAACTGGCCCATTGGTAGCACGAGGTTTGCTTCCTATGAACGAAGCAAGAGCAGAGAGACTGTAGACACATGGCTGGAGCTGTAGGGTGTATTTGCTTTAAGCACTACATTACTATATAGAGCAATGTCAGCAAGCACTGAACAAGCTAGGACAAGTGCCCTGTCATTCCAGCAGTGTAGCTGCAGCTACACAGACCCCTGTGCAGCCTGATCACAGGATTCAGTCCAAAATCTCCCCAGTGTGAAGGAACACAACTGAAGTAGGCAGCAATCTGTTTTAATTAGTTGTGTCCACACAACAGTCATCTCTTCACCAAAGTAATGTTAGCCTCCTATATCAGATTAAATCACTCTCAGAAGACTCTTCTGTGTATTTTTCTCATCTTGCAGTGGTTGAAAAAGCCAGTGTTGATGGCAAATTCTGTTTGCTTTTACAATGCTGTGATTTTTCATCGTGCATATACATAGAGAAGGAACAATTGCAGAGTGAACTTTGCCTTACAAAAACCAAGTTTAGGCATGGAATGTATATGTATTTCTGTGCTGTCATGATAATTAACACCCAGAATGCTATGTGCTCAGGATCACAAATCCTCCTTTATAAACTTGTTTTACTACTGGAAATATTTGTACCTTTCTTCATTACATTTTTCAAAGTGTCACTTTAATGACTTCTTCCTTTTCATGTAGTTTTCAGAGCACATCTTTAACTTGTAATATTATTATTTTTTGCTGTGGGCTTCCACAGGGTCTTGCTCTGGCTCATTTTGTATGGATTGCACCTTTACAAGTGGCATTGCTGATGGGACTGCTCTGGGATATGTTAGAAGCTTCTGCATTTTCTGGACTTGGTCTTCTAATAGTCCTGGCCTTTTTCCAAGCCTGGCTGGGACAAATGATGATGAAATACAGGTGACGAGACTGTTTTAAAATATCTCAGCGTATTTTCCTGAAACACATTGGTTGAAGAAGTTTATACCACTTGATTAAGGGTGTCTAGTTATGACAGTGTTACAAAAGAGGAGCGCAAAGAGTGTTGGCTGTGTCGGGAGAGTCATGGACGAGCCTTTACTTCCTTATCAGCAGCTGTCTAAACTTAACAAAATGAAAGTTCTGATGTGCAGTAAATAGTGATAATGCTTTATAGAATTGAGACTGCTTTGTTAGTGACTTGATTTATTCTTTTTAGAGCTTGTATTTTCTCCTTAGTAAAACAATTACTAGATTTAGAATAATTGCTTTCACATTCTTCATAATAATTCTGTTAAAATAAACATTTTAAGAATAGGCATATAGGAAAATTGTTTTCATAAGTCATAATCAGATACAAACTAACTATACAGGATGAAAAAGATGAAGCTTGACCCACTGCCTTTTTACTTTGTAGGAATAAGAGGGCAGGAAAGATCAATGAGAGACTTGTCATCACCTCAGAAATAATTGAAAATATCCAGTCAGTTAAAGCCTATTGTTGGGAAGATGCAATGGAAAAAATGATTGAAAGCATCCGTGAGTAAGTGTTCACATTTGTTAGTCAAATTTTTTATGTGCTCAAAAAAAAAATTAGGTGGCTATGAACACCATCTGTCATCTTGTTAGTTAAGAAGTAAAGCACACAAATATTTATCCTCCATGAACTAACCACACATTCCCACACTGCAGCTTGGGTTTTTTCCCAATTTGTCAAATTCACTATGGAGGTGAGATTTTTTTTTTTTTTTTTTTTT
>Ga0065711_1034253_pt1 | contig 24084 bp, 15 predicted proteins | sample Hoacrofraction12_FD_59098 | JGI IMG/M metagenome (GOLD analysis project Ga0065711, IMG submission 59098) | Hoatzin crop microbial communities from Cojedes, Venezuela - Epithelial fraction 12 v2 (version 2) | ecosystem: Host-associated > Birds > Digestive system > Esophagus > Crop | place... | reverse complement strand
GGGGGGGGGTTGTCTTTGGTTTGGTTTGGTTTTTTTAGAATTGCCACAACATTATATGAAGCCCAAGCCCATGCCGGGCTGTGCTCTGCGGTGGGATTCCTCAAGGCCTGACTTCAGCACAGGTGGTTCAGAGCATTTGGCACTGCCCAAACAGAAAGTGGGCTCCTATGTTCAAGGCAAGATGACTGTTTTAGCCAGACTATGACAGAAGGTGAATGGGACTGTTGTCCATTTCTGGCAGCTGTTGATGGACAAGCCCACGTATGATAAAAAGGCCATTGTTCATGGCCACTCTGATGAAGAAATGTGTGCTGCTAACAACAGGCCACTTTCATCAGCTGAGCTGACAAATTGGTTTTCTTCTGCTGCAACTTCAAACCAGCTGTTGCTTTACAGCAAATGCTCTGGACAAAAACACAAGGCATCACGTTTCCTATTTGGGTACTATCTCTTTGGACATTACTTGCACTTTCTGGTAAGAAACTAATGCTGAAGACAGCCAGTGTCCCACTGACTGGGAAGCAGTCTGTCTCATTTTAAAGCTGAAAGCGAATGGTACATTGTGCTGAAAAACACTACATCCGCAGCATGCTCTACCCTTTGCACAAATGCCTTGGGTAGATAAAGCTACCTGCTGCTACTACTTTTCATGCTCTTAACAGTCATCTTGTATTGAATAAGCAAATGCTCAAAATAAATATGCTAAAAATAAAATGTGATGACCTACACACTCACAACTGCCAGAAACTTACAGGCTTCATCCAAGACACATAGGGCTGCCCGGTGGTGAAGAAGCTGGGAAATATGAATATTTGCCATCTCACAGATTTTTCTGTGATCTTAGAAAAGTCACGTACTCTATTCTTCCTTGGTTTCTTGTCTGAAAAATGACATTAAAAGCACTGTATGAAGACACTGAAAGATACACTGGAGACAGAGTATTCAGATACAGGTGATGTCTGCCTGATGGAGAGAAACACAGACGCTGTTTTGGGTGTGCCTACCTGGGGATAAGCTCAGGAGCACACTGACCTGCTGTGAAGACTCAGCAGCCAGCAGAGCTGTTTGTTTGGTGTCACTGTGTGCACAGCTGGATTTTTCCCTGAGCTAATGTGTCGCACAAATCATTAGCCTGGGATGCTCTGAACCAGCAGAGTCCAGCTCTCCAGTCTGGGTGGACATGGGCACAGCGAGCTGGAATCCAGAGCTTCAGAAGTACCGCAGCCCACACTGCTCTTCAGCATATCGCTGCCGCTGCTGATACCACTGGGCACTTACTCCCCCTCTTTGTGCTGATGCTACCAAGAGGTCTGGCTTCATGAGGCTCTTGGGGCTGGGGGCGGGGATTAAAGGAAAATAAGCAATTTTTTTTTTTTTACCCAGGTGAGAAATAATTAGCCTTTCCCATGTGCATCTGAAGTCCTCAGATAAATTAGGTAGCAGGCAGGGAGTCACGAGTTTTATATCAAGATGGTTGATGAAAAATGCAAATCAAAAATTTTCTCTGCAGCTTCTGACAGAGTTCACAGAATGCCAGTGGAAAAAATAACTTTTTTCACATAGGGATGTTCATAAAGTCCAAGTAATGAACATTAACAATGCCCTGTAAGAACTTCAGGGGCGAAGATGGTGAAGAAACTTACCACAGTATTATTATTATTATTATCTATTTCTTTACTGCACTGAATATAGGAGACACAGGCTGCAAACATTTAATAATACTCTGAAACAAATGCTCTGAGAAATGTTGTTTAATGTGAATGAAGCTGTGGACTTAAATTACAATGAAATTAAGGCAGAGATAAACACCAAACCAGAAACTAATTACTATTTTTGTTGGTGTAATAGAGCACTGCCCAGGTTTTTTCTCTCTCCAGAATACCTTGGCAAAGGCGCTATACGACAACAAAGCAGAGTGCTCGGATGAGCTGGCCTTCCGCAAAGGAGACATCCTGACGGTTCTGGACCAGAACGTCATCGGCAGCGAGGGCTGGTGGAAGTGCTCCCTCCACGGCAGGCAGGGCCTGGCCCCTGCTAACCGCCTCCAGCTCCTCGCCGCCTCTCAGGCTCTCCTGCTGCCTCTGTCCACCCGGAGCGGCTCCGCAGAGTCGCCAGTGGGCCAACAAAATATCTACCAGGTTCCCTCCATCCCCAAGCCTACCGTGTTGTCGTCTGCCTATGAGAAGATGGAGGGGTGGGTTAAATCTCCAGCTCGGGTCTCTGCTCTACCCGCCCAAGGGATATACCAGGTACCAGCCTTGGCTGCACAGCTGCTCAGTGAAAGGACCCAAAGCTCAACAAACCAGGTAAGAATATAAGCAGCTATAAAAGTAACAAATGTTATTATTAAAGCCATTGTATGGAGTGGGAAAATAAAAAGGCTGTTGGCCTGAACATTTCAGTGGAATTTGCAGCAAAGCTATTCAAATAAATAGTGTTTAGGAAACTCCTATCAATTCTACTACAGTTTATAGCATTATGTGATAAATGCTGCTCTGGGCAACAGATGAGAGTCTCTATATTCTGTAGTCCCTCACATTTTTGACAGTTTAAAGCAGCTGTAAAATAGGGCAAGAAGAAAAGAATATACCATTTGTTTGGAAGAATCTAGAAATTATTTACAAACCTCCCCCAAAGTTAAAATAACAAGACACAGAACTTTCTCCTCTGGTCTACAGCATGCATCCATCCAGAGTCCTCTGCTCATGTGGGGTCTTTGCATCCATCTGCACAGGAAGAGGATTCATAATAAAATTATAAAATCACTCTTTGCTGAGTGGTTGCTGCCTTTGGTCTAGTTCTTCTGTTTCCAGTGCCTCAGCACGCTCAGAGCACCGCTGCCTCTCTCTTCTGCTACTCCAGGTTGTCACTACACTTGCGCAGAGGAGCAGCACCTAGTTTAGACGTGCTAGAGGGCACAAGGTTTGGTTGTGTGGCCTCAATCCATTTCTCTCCTAGCCTGTTTCTGCTGCTGCTGAGACAGTGCCCAGGGTGTATGGGGTGAGAACAGCCACCAGTCCCCCCAGTAACGGAGGGGGACTGCAAACCTGGCTTGCCAGGGGTTCATTGCAGCTGCCTGGCCTGGCCCTTCCTTCTCCCTGCTCCTTGCGTTGGGCATTCAAATAGAATATGTGCATGGAACATGCAATTTGACTAAATGTTGCATCAAGTGTCTTAACATCAAAAACTTGTGCTTTCTTCAGCCTAAGATGGTTGGGGAATCTTTTATAATAAAACATAAATGGATCAGGTGGAGAGGGAGTTCAACTGCAAGCTGTTGTTCAGTCCCACGAGCTCTTCAGCCCTGAGTGGCTCTTTATTGAAAATCACATTAGAAATGTTAATCGGAAAAGGAAAGAATTTCAGCCCTGAACTATATAGCCTTTTGGGCTGGTTTAATGATCATGTGGTTTATGGGACTCAGTCGGCCAGCTTTCATCCCACTGTGCTGAATGTCATGGTATGGAATCCGAGGGGCTGGTTCCTTCTGTCTGGCAAATGGGTGCTGGAAAACAAACAAACTCAGTGCACCTCTGGTGCCTGAAACCTAATTTTCAGCAGTGCAGCTGCATATTCATCCTTTGTGTACAGTTACCATAACTGCAAGCTCAAATTGAGTAATAGCTACAAAAGACCCTTTTGCACTCGTGGTGATCTGAGTTCTCCACATACCTAACCCCAAAGAAGGCATTTGCAAATTGAATGTGAGTTTGATACAAATTTTTCCATGTTGTGCCGCCAAATCAGGCTGAATTTTTATCTGTATGAATGGTCCAACAGCAGAGCTCCTCGGCTATTCCCGTCTCTGTCACTTCATGAGTTTATATACCTAAGCCTTGTTTACTCTAACAGAATAAGGAAAAAAAAAAGTCTAAGCCTGCTTTTATTATTTGGACGTTGAGATTTGCCCAAGCTGCCTCTTGCACAACATCGCAGCTGTCGCCACACCAACTGCACCGCGGCGGTCGCAAGCCGTACGCACACGCACGGGGAGGCTCGGCGTGAAATAGCCCGTGCTGGGGCAGAACGAGCTGCAGCACTCCGGGCCGCCCCGCGCAGATCCTGTGGGACAACTGGCAAAGTTCCTGGCATGCTCAGCTGTCCTCTGAGCAGCTGGGTAAAGCCACTGTAAGCCTTTGAGGGAGCTGATTGAAAGCAATAGAACAAAACAAAATACCTCAAAGCCTGTGTGCTTTCACCCTGTAGAAAAGCCTTGTCATTTCTTTATTTGTTGCCTAATACACAGGGGCATCTTCTTGCTTTATTGTAACTGAGATTAATTTGTTCTCTAACCGGTAGCACAATATGATATTCAGTGAGTTTCCTTTTTGCTCTATACTGAGTAAGATTTGTCCATCTGAAAACAGACCAGGGCTAAGGATGGCTTTGATACCACTTATCTTTTACCCTTTCTACTCAGGGAAGTCTCCTCTTTTCTGCCTCTGTTTGCAAGCAAGGTGGCTTGTATCTCAGGGCCCAAAGGGATTTGTGTTTGCTCACCATTCTCTTTCTTCAGATGAGAGCTAAGAGCTTCCACAAAGACAAAGCAAGCAGTTGTAAAGTTGGAGTTTGTTCCTCTACCATATTTCTCCTAAATTTAGTCACTACAGCACTCACTCACATGATGGAGAACACTACCTCAATTTTAAATAATTTATTGTAACACAGTGGTGTTTCTGTGGCTCAGTAGTTTACATTACTCCATTTGTAAACCAGCTGCAGAGAGCCAGGCTAAACCCATGCTAAATGAACACACCAAGTTTCTGGGGTTGATTTAAAAAAAAAGTTATTTCCCAACATTCATATTTATCTTAACTAATTGTCCCACAGATCTGGTCGTAGCTCTTAAAATGATGTTTTAAGCAAACAGGAGAATTAGTCTGTAATTGACCTAAATAATGTCATTCCTGTATCAGCCTTCGCTGCTTATGGAGCTGGACTGGACACCAAGGTAACTATGCTTACTCCTTCCAGATGAGCCAGTGTTTCATAACTGCACCATAATGCACCTCAGCCTGCACATTTCTGCTGCTCTTACTCCCACTAAATATGGCTTGACCTCCTGGCTCTGTGAGACTGGAGAAGTAGAAATTCCCCTGCTTGCTTTTTTCAGTGGTTCTGCTTTTGGGCCGTCTAAAGATTTAAGCGATAACTGAAGCTGGATTTTCTCCAAATCCTTTCTCTCCCTTGGTTAGTAAAGGTCTGTTCCTGTCTATCACCAGCAGTGAAAAGCTGAGAGGTTTTTAATCACTTAAGAGTGATTACTCTAACAGTGGCCTGTTCAACTAATTGAGTTTTTAAAGATGTCCTGAGCTTACTGCTCACTGCAGCTTTCTCATTATTGTTTTTTCTGCCCCTCTAAGCACCTGCTTACTCTCCCGAGGGCATGTTGGGCGTCAGTCCCAAACATCAGGAGCGAGGTGTACGATGTTCCATCCACACAGCGCCGGGAGTCCTTGCTCACGCAGGTGAGTCCTGCCACGGTGCCCCCCTGCAGCTGGGACCCTGTAGGATCTCAGAATAGATTTTAAGGTAAATTCTAGTGTTTGCTTTTTGTAAAATTTGGCAGAAGACCATCTATTTTTAGGGAAGTTCAAAACCTAAAGCGGTTCTTTTGTGAATTTGTTAGACATCTAGAGAAAAGCATCTTGAATCAAGGTCCTGTGCAGCCTGCTCTAGGTGAACCTGCTTTAGCGGGGGGGTTGGACTAGCTGATCCCCAGACGTCCCTTCCAACCGCTACCATTCTGTGATCCTGTGAAATCTGGTACGTTTCTAATAAGGACTTTCAATTTTACCATTACTGAGTTCTGGGGCACAGATGACTTCTTAGTATCAGAGTGTCCACCTCTCTGCCTTGGTTTATCCATCAGGAAATGTGCTTTGTCATTTGATTGGGAAGATTTCAAGATGTTTACAGGAAGGTCACTAGTGCCTGTAGAAAAGGAAACTGAATGTCACCCACACCGCCCACCTCCTGGGCAAGAAAATGCAAGGGCTTAGATCATGTAACCATGATGCACTCAGGGTAAGGGCAACACAGCGATTGCATCTACCACTGCAGTGTCTTGGGACATGATCTTGCTCTTGATACCATGCTTCCCTGGGGAGAATGAATGTCACCACATCTCCTCTACTTCTCGCTGCAGCCTATGCAGGTCACCAGGATGGGACAGAGGCCAGGCCCCAGCCCATCACCTACCACGCGAAGGTGTTTGTGGGACTGGAGCACATCCATGGAGCCTCCCTGAGCATCCTTCCCTCGTTGGCAGCACCTGGTAGTGCAGGGTTGAGCCCACTTTGATTTACCTGCTATCACGTTACCCACAAACTTCTTTTCCATGAGGAAAAATTTCTTTACTTTGAGAGTGACTGAGTACCGGAACAGCCTGCCCAGAGGGGTTGTGGAGTCTCCTTCTCTGGAGATATTTAAAGCCTACCTGGACGCAGTCCTGTGCACCCTGCTTTAGGTGACCCTGCTTTGGCAGGGGGGTTGGACTAGATGATCGCCAGAGGTCCCTTCCAACCCCTACCACTCTGTGATTCTGTGTGTTACCCACTTTGTGTGAGTGGGGTGCTCCCTGCTCAGACCCAAAGCCAGGCGTGTAGCTGGCGGCTGCCCGGTGCCACCTAGTGCCTCCCACCCTTCCCACCAGCTGCTTCAGCACCTCTCCGGCAGGCTGAGTTTGACCCATGCTGTCCAGACTAGGAGCTACCCAGTATATGGCCTGAAAGCCTTTGACTCCACTGAAGTCTTCAGTGGGCTCTAAAAAGGATTGAAGTCACTCTGGGTTTTTTTTCTCTTTGATAAGAGTGGTGCCACTCCGCCCACCGCACGGAAGGGCTCTGTGCTGGTTGGATCCACCGAGTGTTTCCAGGAAGAGCAGAAGCAGCTTTACAACATCCCGTCCAGCCCAGAAAAGGCAGGAGCTGTTATCCAGAAAAACTCACCAACGGGCAACGTAAGTAAGATTCCTTGGACACAAGAGAATAATCTCTCACTGCTATGATGCTGGGCATGTGTGCTGAACCTCCCTTGGGCTGTGCTTGCAGGTGAGGATTGCGGGGATGAGACCAGCACATCTTCAGTGCAGTATTTTGTCCTTCACGTTAAAGGGACAACTACCACCTGGCCCCTGGATAGCCAGGGTACCTGTCAGGATGAGGACTACCACTGCCTTTGCGTTTGCTAATTAGACTGCAGGCAACAAGATCGCTTGCCTTTTCTTTTTATGACAGTGTGAAAAGCAAATTCAATACCCTACATTTCTGAATGTCTGGTTGTTTGTAATATTTAAGCAGATAGAAACTAACTGTTCCAATCCACGCAGCACTTTCCTGCCACCTATTCTGGGAACGAAGCACACCTGGCTTTGCGGGCAGCCTTGAGGGGGGCAGGCTTCCCATCTCTCCCCCACCATTTGACAAGGACCATCCTTGAAGAAAGGGCTGATAGGAAACTCATGACAAATAAAATGCCTCGATGGAAACTCTTTATTAGTGGAGTGCCAGATACTTCAGGTTTCCTGAGCCGTTTCAGGATCCAAGAGAATTTTGACAGGCTCCTTAGCACCCAGCCCCAGGGCTGACAGTAGGACTGGTGCTGCCCAGAACTGGGATGCTGGCATATGAGCCACTGCTCATCGAAGCTGGCATTTCTGGCATCTTCATGGCTGTTAGCAATTGTGCCGACCAGCTGCAGCAGCCTGGGAGCAGATTTCCTTTTGGAGACATGGTTTATCGTTGTTTCCAAAAGCAAATTTTCTTAGAATTGTTTGTTCATGGGCTTTGGTCTGAGACCCTTGTCTCAGCTGCCCCGCTCAAGCACATTTTCTGCAAATGGGGAAGCCTGACCTGGCCGGTTCTTTCTAAAATTTTCATTACATAGCAGTACCTTCAGTTGTTTGTTGTTGCTGCACACTCCTCTAGCTCCTTGCACTCCCTCATGTTTGTGTTTCGTGCTTGTGAGGCATCCAGGTATGATCTCTCCTGAAGTGCCCGTTAGTATTAGTCTGGATTTTCTTACACAAGAAGTGGTCTTGCATTCGTGTTTTTCAGCTTATACACTTCAGCTGTGCACACGTATATTTTTAAGGCATTGGGCAAGATCTATATCCATCTGAGCAAACCTGTATCAAGTAAAAAATGTAAACTCATTGCAGTTATTTCAGAATGGACAGTTGGTCTGTTGGTGGGGGTATTTTTTGTCAGGTATGCCTATAAATGTGGATGGGGATACTAGAATATCAAGTCTTTTCTTACACAGGGACTAATAAAATCTTATCTCCTTCATTCTGTAAAACTGAGTGTTTAACGTTGCCTACTAATAATCTGGCATTTCACTTTTCATGTAGCCATTCCAGAAAACCATGAGTTTCCCACCCCAAAGGAGCCAGGGAAAAGCCTCCAGTTTTCACTGGCTGGGGAAGCTGCTTATCATTTAATCACCTGTGCTCAAAATATTTTAACCTTTGGATGTGCAGCTTGTGCATTTTAGAAAGAAAATAAAAATTATGGGCTAGCCTTTTTGTAGTGCAGTTCCATTGACATTACTGGATCTGCATACATTTACATGCTCTGAGAATTCAGTTTTGTTTCTCATTTCTTGTGTGGAAACATGGTTTGTAAATCCTGTGTGCTCTGTTGCAGTTATATGATGTCCCTCCCAAAAGAGAAAGTGATGTTTCAGAAAATGCACCTCAGAAAAAGTGCTGGGGCCATTACAATACCTTGCCAAATCCTCGAAAGTCAGAATGGATTTATGATATTCCAGTATCACCTGAAAAAACAGGATTAAAACAAAACCCTTCTGGCCATTCCTTGGAGAACCAGGTGCTGTACGATATACCACCAGCCAGGTACAATGCGCTAACAACAAATACTGAAGCCAAAGTTGTAAATCCACAATTATATGATGTTCCACCAGCACAACGGAAATTAACATTTCCGGATATCCATCTTTACGATGTTCCATCCTCACGGGACGTGCTCCTTTTGCCACAAAACGGTAGCTGTGATGTAGCCCCAAGTGTCCTGGCTCCAAAGGCTGAGAACCAGATCTCTGAAGAGAATGTTTATGATATTCCAAAAGGTTTGCCCACTGTTGTGCAGTCCAAGAAAGAGATGGAAGAAAGCAGCAGTTGTTCTGGAGACCAACCACACAGTGCTCCTCCACAGCTCTCAAGAGATGCAAAATTAGAACAAGACAGATTATCTGTTTCTAGTGTGGACAGCAGAAGCAGCACACTCTCTACTTCCTCAGACTCTTCTGCTGAGCCTTCTTCTATGTCATCATCAGAAGAGCCTGCCAAAGAAATTAAACTGGACCTTGACGTAGCCACAGAGACACTGACTAGGTTGCAGCATGGTGTATCCAGCTCAGTTGCAAGTTTAATGATCTTTGTGAGTAGTAAATGGAGATTACAGGAACACCTAGAGAAAAGCATTGAAGAAATCCATAGAGCAGTCGATCACATAAAAGTGTCACTGGGAGAATTCTTGGCCTTTGCTCAAGTCATAAAGGTGAATGCCTCTCACCTCACTGATAACAACCTTCAGGCCAGAATTAAAAAACAGCTAGAAATTCTTATGAACTCATCCAAAATTTTAACAGAAACAAGAGAAGCTTTAAACAACTGCAAATGGTCACTAGAGGCTTTGGTCCTCAGGAAACCTCAGAACAACCCAGATGACCTTGATCGCTTTGTTATGGTAGCCCGCACAATTCCAGATGATATCAAGAGGTTTGTATCTATCATCATTGCCAATGGAAAGCTCCTCTTCAGAAAGAATGAGAAGGAGAAAGAAAGGAAGCAATCAGAAGTGAACCCAGAATACAAAATGGCAAAACAAATCATAGTGCCAAGAAGAGAAATAGACTCACTTCAGAGAAATACTCCTGGGAAACCCAACCAAAGTCAGGTCTCTTCTGACAAACCAAAAGAAAATGCCACTGAGAACTGTGATTATGTTCAGTTACAGGTTAGTATAACTGGATTTTAATACATATACTCTCAATTGTCTGCAGATACTAAGCTATTAGCAGTATTTTGTCTTTGCATTAGTGCCAAGTTCAGTTTGCACTACTTCCTATTTTCCAGACTTTATGTGAATTCAGGATTTTGTTAGAGTGCTAGACGGCACATGTAGAATCATCAGTAATTTTAAGCAATAAAGAGAACTGGCATCTGAGAATCTACCCAGGCAGGCAGGCAGGCAGCCAGCCAGCCAGCACTGAGAAAAGATTTTTAGCTTGCCCGTTTAAATTAATTTGCGAGACAGCTTTTAGCGGGGGGTTAGCAATTTGTTTCTTCTCTTTTAACTAGTAGTTCTCTCCTTGCCCTAGTACATTTTTTTTGTTTGTTTGACTTTGGCATGACTATACAAGAGATGTTAACTTTCTAACTTGAGGTGTACTGGAAAGCATGCTTTCGTATAAAATTTTGATTTAACAAATTAAACTCTTACTGTGAATTATCAAATTCATTTGTTAGAATAATTTTGGATGTTTGTTAGAATCATTCTCCTTAGAATTACTGAAATGCCTACTAAGAATATAACTCTCTTGCTTTCCCAAATAAATGCTGGCTTGTCCTTAGAATTTAGGAGATGTTTTGTTGATGCTGATTTCAGTCTTGGATCTTGCAGGATCAGGCACTAAATTTTTAGTAGGAAAAAACCTACAGCTGCTTCTAATAAATGTACCACTGTTATCCATAACATGAAGGCTGTATAGGAAGTAGTTGTTTCCCCCTGAAATAAAAGAAAAACACCTTTATATTTAAATATTTTATGTAAACAATTTCAACTTTGCTTTCATTTTGATTTGTAATAGGCACAGAAAATCATTTCAGGTAAAGAAGTAGCAAAGAAGAGTACAGATTCAAAACCAAAGGTATTTCTGATTTTGAAAACTATTACTTACAAGGACTTCTAGTTCCTGATTTCTGTGCTTGCTAAAATTCAAAATAATTCACATTTGGACACATGTATCTATACATTGAGATCTATTTGTTTTCTCATAGTTCATTTTCCTGAACTAGTTCTTAGAATTACTGCTGAAAACCTGTGCAAAACATTTATGTTCCTCAAATGTAACAAACCACTCCAATTTAAAGTCATACTATTTATCTGCTTGCCTTTGTGTATCATTTGGTATAAGGCTGTGAGAGTTAGTATTTCAAAATATCTTACAATGCAGTGGTAGAAGGATTGACTCTCTTGTTATTGTACAGTTTTAATCATTCATAACCCTCGCGAAGTCAGCACCATTAAAGACCAAGTCTGAACGTTCTGTACTATCTGAAAGCCTGAAGTCCAGACTGTAGAAAGGATTGATGTTCAGCTACAGCACTTTGTGGGCTATCCATTATTAAAATCGTGTCCAGTGAAATGTGTTGAGGGAAAAAAGGCAATTGGGAGAAAATACCACTTTGAAGTCCAGTACTTTACGGAAAGAGAAATGATTATAAAAGACTCGTGGGCTGGGGAAATTTGGAGACTATTAACTAACAAAACTCCCTGTAAGTGAAGAAACACATGAAGAATATAGGGTAGAGCAAGTGAAGAAACAGTCAGTGTGCCACCAAGCTGAGTCTATTTTTTTTTTTAACCCTTTTCCAGGTTTTGCCATCTGCAAAAAAGACTGTAATTCAAAGCAAGCAGGACTCTGCAAAGAAAATCACTCTCCCAGAACACTGTAAGCTGTATTTCAGTGCAATTCACAAGGCAATTGGTGTATTTACTAATAGTCTGAGCAACAACCAGCCACCCGAAGTCTTCATATCCCACAGCAAATTGATCATTATGGTGGGACAAAAGCTAGTGGATTCTCTCTGCCAGGAAACTCAAGAAAGGGATGCTCGGAACGACATTCTCCACAGCAGCAGCTGGTTTTGCAGCCTCTTGAAGAATCTGGCTCTCGCCACCAAAAATGCTGCAATACAATATCCAAACGCAGATGCCATGAGGGAACTTCAGGAGCAAACCGAGGAGCTGTCGAAGTACACCCAGCAGTTTAGAGCAATGATGGAATGAAAGACAAATTGGCTGCTTTTACAAATTCTCCATTGTTCTGATTCTCTCTTCGCTCCTTGGTTGTGTGGCAGCCAAGGGGAGCAAACGCAGCTCAGCAACACCAGCTCTCAGTCACCCCTCAGAGCTCCTGCCAGGCAGTTCCCTGCATGCTGCTGCGCTTTTAGCAGGTGAAGAAGACCCACACAACAGCAGATGCAGAAGAGGAGTTGTAGAATTAAATCTGTACTTTCTTCTCCCTTGTTCAGATCCTGCCTGGAAATATAATCATCTTAGTGGCTGGGCAGGAATGTTTGCTGTGTATTAGAGCAAAATTATTTTATTATCTGATTGATTTCTTATTTTTTAATTTCTGTATAGGTCAGATAAATATATTTCCCCCATTTTTTTTTTATATTCAGGTATGTAAAATCTCTCTTTAAATTCTGCCACACAATGTTCTGTAAGTTGTTATGATATCCCATCATCAATTGTTTCTTGAGGACTTTACTTAAAAATTTGTAATTACAATTTTTTTTTTTTGTTTAAACAGATGCAAAGCTAATTTTTGTTTTTAATGTACAACTGTGATGAATGTATTACAGGACAAAATCTAGCAGGTACTACACCTAGCCTAGATGTTAATGGGAAATGCTCCAGCTGGTACCTGAGCACAGAAGAAAAACTGACTTGGAGGAGTCCTGGTTCCCGATAAATCAGTGGGCAGCGCACCTCAGCCATCGTCCTCCGTCACAGCGTGAAGCTGGCCAGAGCACTGCTCCAACTGAAACAGAATTGGGTTCAGCCACTAAATGTGCCGAGGCTTTGGAGAAGCTCTTCCCACAAACTGAAAACGCGAGGGGATTTCTTGCTGGGCACCCAGAGCACCGGCGCTGGCTCTGGGACTGGCCCGTGCCGCCTCCCATTAAATTTAATTCCAAATTGGCTGGAGTTGAAATACAATGATGAAGGCCCTGTAATCCCCCAGGCAGCCTGTTTGTACGCTGGCGTTATTTGTATTTTTCCTAATTAATTTATTTTAAAGTTTTTATCTGAAATTTCAAAGTCTGGCCTTTCTCGGCAGCATTATACCTGTGTCTTTGCCCCAAAAACGGACAGTTAATTGGGTGAGTACTGTGAGCATGTGAAGGACAACCAGGGGATCAGGCCCAGCCAGCATGGGTTCATGAAAGGCAGGTCCTGCTTGACCAACCTGATCTACTTCTATGACCAGGTGACCCGTCTGGTGGATGAAGGTAAGGCTGTGGACGTCATCTACCTGGACTTTAGTAAAGGCCTTTGACAATGTTCCCCACAGCATCCTCCTGCAGAAACTAGCTGCCCGTGGTCTGGATGGGTTTACTCTTCACTGGACAAAGAACTGGCTGAATGGCTGAGCGCAGAGAGTGGTGGTGAATGGACTTCAATCCAGCTGGTGGCTGATCACGAGTGGTGTTTCCCAGGGCTCAGTTTTGGGTCCGGTCTTATCTAACATCTTTATCAATGATCTGGATGAGGGGATTGAGTGCTCCCTCAGTAAGTTCACAGATGACACCAAGCTGGGTGGGAGTGTCGATCTGCTCGAGGGTAGGAAGGCTCTGCAGAGGGATCTGGACAGGCTGGATCGATAGGCCAAGGCCAGCTGTATGAGGTTCAACAAGGTCAAAGGCCGGGTCCTGCCCTTGGGTCACAACAACCCCACGCAACGCTACAGGCTTGGGGAGGAGTGGCTGGAAAGCTACCCAGCAGAAAAGGACCTGGGGGTGCTGGTCGACAGCTGGCTGAACATGAGCCAGCAGTGTGCCCAGGTGGCCAAGAAGGCCAAGGGCATCCTGGCTTGGATCAGGAATGGTGTGGCCAGCAAGAGCAGGGAGGTGATCGTGCCTCTGTACTCGGCACTGGTGAGGCCGCACCTAGAATCCTGTGTTCAGCTTTGGGCCCCTCAGTACAAGGAGGTCATCAAGTTGCTGGAGCGTGTCCAGAGAAGGGCAGCGAGGCTGGTGAGGGGTCTGGAGAACAAGTCTGATGAGGAGTGGCTGAGAGAGCTGGGGCTGTTCACTCTGGAGGAGACTGAGGGGAGACCTTATCGCTTTCTACACCTACCGGAAAGGAGGGTGTAGTGAGGCAGGCGTTGGTCTCTCCTCCCAACTATCTAGCGATAGGACGAGAGGCAATGGCCTCAAGTTGTGTCAGGGGCGGTTTAGGTTGGATATTAGGAAAAATTTCTTTACAGAAAGAGCGGTCAGGCATTGGCACAGGCTGCCCAGGGAGATGGTGGTGTCACCATCCCTGGAGGGGCTCAAAAAACGTGCAGATATGGCACTTCAGGACATGGTTTAGCAGGTGTGGTGGTGTGGGGTTGACGTTTGGACTCGATGATCTCAGAGCTCTTTTCCAACTTAATGATTCTGCGATTCTATCAGTAGTTACGGGCCGTCCACGCTGCGACCGCGCTCGCCATGCCTGCGGACACTGCCAGCTCCGCCACCTGCCCCTGTCCGACCGCCGCTTGCCACTTTGTTACCGTTATTTAAACACCGACAGCTGTAAATATTGCTGTTTGCACACTGAAATGCCTCATTTCACGTTGGCTTTGTACGTTTTGTATTAAATTCACTCCTGGCACCACCAAGCGTCCCTAACCCGCCCCGGCCCCCCTGCCGCGCAGGGCGGGCAGAGGGAAGGGCGAGGGCCGCCTCCCCAGCGGGGAGCAGCCGCGGCCCGGCCCCGGCCCAGCCCGGGAACACCGTAACGGCCATAAATCGGCCGAAATGGGTGTCGGGGGTGGGGGCTCCTCACATAAACGGAGGCAACCTGCTCCACCGCCGCGGGGCGGCTGCAAGGGAGGGATGCCGGCTGTGCCGCTCCGCCGCCTGGCGGGGGCGCTGCGGAACCCCCTGCGCGCGGTGGCACGTTCCGCGCCCCTCCGGCCCCGGCCCGATGGACCGCCCCGCCCCGCCCCGCCCCTCCCGCCGTTGCGCCTGTAGCCTCGCCCCCAGCCGGCTGGTTGCTATGGAGCTGCTATGACGCACTCAGGGCACGCCGGAAGCGCTTTACTCCTCCGGAAGTGCTGTAGCCAGTCGGGAGGGAAGCGGACCCGGAAGCGTGGCGGTGCGAGGAGCGCGATGGGTTGCGATGGCGGCACCATTCCCAAGCGGCACGAGCTGGTCAAGGGACCCCGCAAAGCCGTGAAGGTTGGAGAGGGCTGCTTGAGGGCAGCGGGGAGCGCGGCCGGGCGCTGTCGGGCTGGCTGCGTGCGCCTGGTTCCCTCGGGCCAGCGGCCTGGCCGGGGAGAGGCCCCGCTGAGAGGCCTCGCCGAGGCCGGGTCGGTCCTGGCCGTCTCGCGGTGCCTGCGGGCCGGGCCTGGCTCTGCTGGTGCTGGCTGCGTGGAGAGCGCTCTTCTGCGCGGCACCGGGCAGGGTGCAGATCCCGCTGCCTCCTGGGGCGAAGGGGGGGGGGTGCGGGGCGTGAGGCCTTCCGCGGGACGGGAGGGGCTTTGGGGCCTCCTTCTCCTGGGGGTGCGGTGTCTACTGGCAGTGCTTTTGGTAGATCGTTTAGCAGTGCGGCCACACTGTTGGTGGTGTTGGATGCGGCCGTTTCTGCGTTCCGCCTGCTTGCGTTCTCAGTGTTGCTTGGGTGTTCTTTTTAGGGTGCGTCAGGGTATTGCGATGCACAGTGGCATCATATGCGTGGGTAGGTGAGTGAAAATCATGAAAAATCTTATAGCAAGTGGCAGAAAACTTAGACAAATTACACTTGATAATGTAAAATAAGTAAATAAATTCTGTTTCCTCCTCACACCTTACTATCAGAGTAGCTGTGAACCTCCCCCTTTCTTTACAGCCTAATGTGTCATAAAGTTAATGTTTTTAGACTGGAGGTTTAGGTGGCATCTTGACATTCCCATGTTTGTTTTTCTTGTTATCCTGTTCCTTACAGGGAGTGGAACTGGTATTTGACCCAAGCAGGGGTGAGATGTAGAACTACAGCAAAGAGGGTAGTAGAGAATATGTGAAGAACAAAAAAGAGTAAAGAGGGAGGGGGGCAGATGGAAGTGGGAGAAAGTAAGAAAACAGAGTTGGAGTTAGGAAGATAGGTCCCAAGGCCCAAGATGTAGAAATGTGTTCAATAGATAGAGGTAGACCCTTGAAACTGGTCAAGAATTTTGCTAAAAGGTTTTGCTAAAATTATTTTACAGACTAACTTGAATGCAGAAAGTAGGTTTGGTAAGATACCTGGGTATTTGATTAATGCTTCAAGTATTACCTGATTTGCTGTTTAATTAATTTGCAAATATAAAATATATTCTAAAATCATGAATAATTTTTTTTTTCTTCAGGTTGACAAAAATGCTGAGATGGTGGCAAGATGGAACTACTGTGCCCTGAGTCAAGAGAAGTTACGTCAGCCAATTGTAGCCTGCGAGCTAGGCAGGTATGAATGTTTCCATATAAAACACTATATTAAAAGCTACTGATTTGTAAATAAAAGCATATTATGAGAATCACATATGATTACTGAAAATCTTATGTTACAGGCTGTATAACAAAGCTGCCATCATTGAATTTTTATTGGACAAGTCAGCTGATAAAACTGCTATGGAAGCTGCATCACATATCAAGAGCATTAAGGTAAACAAGTTTTGTCTAATAATACAAAGTGCTATGAAAGTTAAAACATGCTGCAAACCTCCATTTGCTTGTGTTCTCAATGTGTACTAAAAGTGCTAAAAATAGTAAACCACAATGAAAAAAATTTTGGGAAATGTTATCATGGCTCAAAAATCATTAGTAAACCGCTCAAGACTTGCATTTTTTTGTTTTTCAGAATGTGACAGAACTAAACCTTGCAGATAATCCAGCTTGGGGTGGTGATAAAGAGAGTATAAAAGGTGACAAATACGATGAGTTCCAGTCTGCACGCTTTATATGCCCTGTGGTGGGACTGGAAATGAATGGAAGACACAGGTCAGTAAGTTTCTGGATTTTGTTTTTAGAAGCGAGTACTATGCTAAACTGAATATAGAGCAGGTGAAAATGTTTGAATCTATAATGTTGCAAATTGTGTACTTACTCTCCCCACAAGCCTTTGTGGGGAATATTTGTCCTCCTTTCAGAAGGAGGGAGTTCAGGAGACTGCTGAGTGTCCTTTGATTTTATGCTCAAGAGGAAAGGTAAAAAGTTAACCTTTTCCTCAATTAATTTGCATGTATAATAATGAGTAGAGGGCAATGTTTGCAGAGAAAAGAAGTTGTCTGGGGGCTAAACCATGGGAGATTGGTACGGGCAAGCAGAGGGACATTGGATGACACCTCCATTTGCATCCCATCAAGGCAATTCTGCCTCTCCTTGTGGCAGTATCAGAATGGAGATGTATGTCTGTTCTAATCCTGCAATAGTATCTATTTTTTATTGGGCTGAGGAAGGACATTCCTTTGCATCCTGGTCTGGGCAAATTAGCGATTTGTTTTTCTATGCATGTTAATCCTGATGAGTGAGAAGAGGCCAGGTTCACAGCTTGGTAGTTGTGAAGTATTTCTTCCTACAGAGGGTGATTAGCTGGGACATATTCAGGTGGAATTAGAGAGAACGTGGAAAGTAAACTGATTTTTACCAGAGCTACCTTAGTAGTTTTTTAATTAAGTTGAAGGTGATAGAGAACAAACGATTAAAAGTAGCTCTCAGGAAAGGGAGATCACATGAACCGTGTGTAATTGCTTCACGTAGCCTTGCAAGAATCTTCTAAGTGGACAGGCGAGACATGGGAGAAGAGATGCTGGCTAGGGTCGCTTGTTACAGCTCTGCTGGAAAGCTGGAGTCAGAGTGAGTGAAACCAGTAAGCTTGGTGGAAGGCGGAACCATTCAAGCAGTACAACTTTGTAGTAAAGCAGGTTGTGGTGATGATTCTAGAAAAGCCTCTGTAAAGCTATAGCAAATGTACAAAAATATCTCGAGAGCTTCTGTTTTGCCAAGATCCCTGTGAGAGATTGTCATAAACCTATGTTAAAATATACAGAGAATGAAATAACAAAATATGTGTTGTGGTTTAATGTGCCCAGTATTTTTCATTCGATTCTTACATTGTGCAAATTAGTAAGTGCCTGCTTAAAGATGCTGATACCTTGATTGCCTGCAGGAATTAGTAAAGAGAAAGTTGGCTTTGTCCTGCTAGCTCACTGCTGTGTTGTTTCTGTGTTAAATCAGAACTGCACATGCATGTGTCTTAGACACAGAGTTTCTTAAAAATGGTTGTATGTCTTTTCTTTGAAGGTTTTGCTACTTGAGAAACTGTGGCTGTGTGTTCTCTGAACGTGCTCTCAAAGAAATTAAATCAGAAGTTTGTCACAAGGTGAGTTTTTCTTCAGCTTTAGTAGTAGTGGGGTCACATATAACCTCCACAGATAGATATATAGATATGGGTACATACCTATGTGTAATATATATACAATTGCGTTCACATCCACTATCGTAAAGTGTTTTTTTTTTAATCTGAATATGCAAGGTGAAATGGAACTTGTAAAAGTTCTGTTTTATGATGGCCTGAAGTAATTCTATATGGCCTTTTAAGAAAAAGGTGTTGTAAAAATGAGTATTTTTGTTCTCAGAGATGGTTTGATTTTTTAGTAACTACTTTAGATATTTCATTTTTTCAAATTTTTTTTTATCATTTCAGTTTAAAAAATGTGACTGATTTGGGGTTTTGGGTATTTGTGGTTTTTTGTTTGTTTGTTTCCCTGAATGCATGTGGTTTGTGTTTTATCAGCATGTTTAAATACATTTTCTATCACTTTTATTATCAGTGAGATTTGTGGTAATAGTTGCCATATTTAGGTGGAGTTATTTTTCAGCAAACACCCTGATATTTGATAAAACGTACAGTATATTTGTATTGAACAAGACCTGTGAAGCAAAAACTTTCTTGGTAGGTTTTTGCGGGTGATGTGTAATGTTGTTAGTTACATTTAGCCTCGTATTGCTGCACTCAGTGCTAATTTTGTTCTATAGAATACTGGTTTTGACCTAATGGCTCTGCTCTTCTGTTGGCAGATACTAATTTATTTTTAATGAGGATTTTTGTTTGTGTCTAAATTTTTGTTGATAGATGGATGTAACTTGATTATTAAATGCAGGAATGGGATGTTTTGTGCATGGTTTGGCCAATCTGATAATCTTGAAGCTAAATGAATCTCCCACTTCTCTGGCTTTTTTAATGATCAATATTGATCATAGTCTCATATTTGCATGCAACTGTTTTCATACATGTGCATTCTTCACAGTATTCAGAATGATGCTTCTAGAAATAATTCGATGGATATGATATAATCTAGTCTGTCATCTTTCCAGTATTGGATTTTGGTGCACAAAGAAACCAGCTGAGAGAATGTGTTTTAGTCCACATTTCCTTTGATTAAGGTTGAAGAGTGATTTGGTAGATTGTTTTGGATTTATACTGAGAATGTTCCCAATCTGCATGAAGAATCAAGAAGGGGACCGGAACTCTTCTAAACAGGATCATGGGGAATTGGTTGCCATGCTTTCTGGTAGCTAACAGTTTTCTTTATACTCAAAGCATTAATTAGCAGCATTCCCCCAGCACGTTCTATCTTTCTGCAGCAATGGGGCATACAGTAAAATTAACTAGAATAATGAAGAAGGAAGAAAATGAAGTGTTGTGTATTGCACATATGCTTGCATTAGAAATTGGTTTTATAATAAATTAAACCCTCTCGTGGTACATGTTCTTTCAAAACGCAAACAATTTCCGATGTACAGTGTTTGAGTGTTGCGGATTGCCATACATACGTTTCTACTGTTGCCAACTGCTTATTTTAAGAATTACAATATGTTTGTTAAGCCAAAATCCAGACTATGAGATCCATGAGGCCCACAGCATTTTTTATTTTTCACGGCCTTGCCACCTTCTGTCTGCCAATATGTGCCCAGATGCCCGGCCCTGTGCACCTGTGCCATGTCTGTCTGTGCAGAGGCATTGTTACATGACTTTCGCAGGGTGAGGTGACGAGAGTAGTTCAAAAAGAATAATCCTGTACTTGCTTGTTTACGCTGTGTATTCAGTCTCTCTCTTCAGCTGGCAGAATCTGTGTTTTCACTTCATCCCAGGGGCTGAGGTTTATAGCACGGATGTAAACTGGAGAAGTGTCAGTCTAGGAGCTGTGTGGCAGTTCTCTTCCCCACTGCTGTGAAACTCAAGAAAACTCTTTCAAAACAAGCTATTCTTGTGCATTGATTTCACCTATGAGCCTACAGAGCAGTACTGATAGTCTGCAAAACTGTAAACAGCAATGGTTTCCCAAAGGACTTTGTCAAACAGATACTGTAATGATGCAGTAAGCATTCACTAGAGAATACAGCTATCCAGCAACCCAAACAACAGTTCTGCAGTCCTTGTCTTCATACTCATATGCTTTAAACTAGATCATCTGAACTAGATAACGAATGCATATTTACATGCTACCAGATGCATATTACAAAATGTTGTGCTTCGTGAAACTGTAGGAAATTACCTTCTTGTTCTCAGAGCAGAGGGTCACTTCCTTTCTGGGCCTTCTGGCTTGGCTCATGGGAACGCTCACCACTTGGTGGGAAGTCCCACAGACAGTTGCCTCACTGCTCAGTTTTCTTCTCTTTTGGTTGCAGCTCATACAGGAAATAAAGCAATCTGTTTGCACGGTGATATGCAGATGTGAAAAAAGTGTTTAGGAAAAGGTTGAATGTGTATGCAGATTTTGTCTAATTCAAGGAAATAGAAAACACCAAGATGAAGAATTCGACATTCCTTGTTTTATCTCAACAGTACTTGCTGTACTATTGGATTTGAAAGGCTTGATGGAGGCTAGGTACAGGGAGGATGAAGCAGTCTTTCTATCAGAGTTCTCTTTCAAAAAAACATATTTTACCTCAATAGAAACTTTATGTGAAGAGCTGACAATATTAAATAGAAGTATTTATCTGTTTTTACTGGAATTGTTAAAAAGACTGTATGGGTACTAGGGAAAGGGGTGAGAACGTGAGAGGAAGCTGTCATGGATGGAGGACATTTAGTAAGGCAACTGGAATTAATGTGTGAGGACTTTTTCTATGTGACTTACCTCCCTTGGAAGTAAGCTGTTCTTTATTGCTTCACATCTTAAGTAGCAGTATACTGAATAATTCAAGTTAAAAAATAACATTAAAATGTGAAACCTCTAAGGCTAATAAATAATCAAATGCTGCAGCAGTGTTTAGAGAGAAAGAAATTGTCTCTCATTGCCTGAATGGTAAATGCTTTGGACTGTCTTGCTAGAATATAAAAGTCCCTGGCCACAGATTTTTGAAGGAGCAATGAGAAATTTTTAGTGGTTGTTTACATTGGAGAGCGAGCTTGTTAGATGAGGTGCTTGGGACAAATTTTGAAGCTTCTAACTATTTAGACTGAAAAGAAATGAAAAAGAGCCTTGTCTAAAACAGCAACTTAGGAATACAAATAAAACTTTGAGTACCTTTTTACGCAGACTTGTATTTTGAGCTGTATTTTTGAGGTTTTATATGGTAAGAAGAAAAAATTTAAACTGTCAATACTAAGTCACATGCTAAAATGTGCAGGACAAGACTCAATCAGCAGGAAGAGAAGCAACTTTGCTTTCAGATAATGGAGTTTGGTGATGAGTATTCTGTAGCAGAAGCCCTGAAGATAGGGAATTTTCTGCTGTCTCCTGCTTCCTGTTCTTCAGGAAGAATTATGTGTGATGTGGAAATTCTTAGTTTAAAACTTGCACTTTTGAATAGGATGTTCTCGCTGATTGTTGTGTTTAATTCTCCAACAGACTACTAAAATTAAAAGACCAAGTGAGACTGTTTCTACTCTTTCTGTATTTGCTGGCGTCTTGAAGATTGTAAGTGTAGTGCTAATCTGTGTTGGTCTGTAGATTTTGGTGGGGGCCAAAGTTATTAAATGTTTTGGAACTTCTAACTGGCTTCCTGATTCTTGCATGGGCAATCTTTGGTCCCTGCTTGTTTGGAAGTCTGCTATTTGACAAAAATTATGCTTTTAGAAATGATGGAATAAAAGGGTTACCTAGCAGTGTATAGCATCTATTCAACCCCACTTCTGGGGTGTTGAAAAAGGCACCATTAGCAATTTTTGATGTTGACTCTCTTATATAAGAAGTTACTATTGGTGTAATAGTACCCTAGAGGTAGTTTGGGGACAGGATAGTGGTTGTTGAATCTGTGGTGGAAGTCCTTCTGGGAGTTGAAGTAGTCACTCTGGAAGTCAAGGACAAGATTACATTTTAAAACGTAATTCCTTTTATCAGTTTAAAACTTGTTTTGCAATTGTTTTCAGAGTCAACAGAGACTAATACACACTTGAAACAGTACCCGAACTATTAAAGTCTGTGCCATATGAAGCACTTAATCAGATGTTTAACTTAGATACAGAGCTATTGAACATGTGCCTCGGGCTTTTTGAAACAGAAATTACGCATACATCTTTCAGGTAGAGTGAATGTGTGTGCACTATGTTGTAGAGCATAGCGTTTCCTTGAACAAGGTCACACGGACGCTATATGCGCTTAGATCAGCAGTCACCAAAAGTTAGTAAACATTGGTTGCTGAGATCTAAGAGTTCTGATCGATCTACTCATAACATGATAACGCATATAGAACTTAGTGAATGCTTTCTATGTATGTTTAAATGCTCTCAGCTTTCAGTTTTATTACTTAATTTTTTACTGTTAGAAGTAAAAAAAACCTTCAAGAATATAATGTGGTTATGGTCACTCAGAATACTGAGTAGAATACTGTTTCTTAATGATTGAGAATGCAGTGGTTCGATTATGATTTTCCTGGGGGCTTTATATGTGTGAAACTTTGTTTAAAATACAAAATCCCGTAAGGAAGGAGGATCACACTCGATTGCTTTTCCTGGATTGACATGGTTAAAGTCATACCTAAGTTAAGAAGCGAGATGCAACAATTGTTCTGTGTAATGGTGATGAAAGGTGAAAGCTAGATACTGGATACTGCAATGACGGTAACAAGGAACGTTCCATTCACGTTTTAAAAGACAACATGGAGTGGGTAAATGCTGGCAGTTCCCTGCAGTGGGTTGGGTGTGGTTTGGAGAGAAATCACCTATGAATGTTGCTATGATTAATACATGCCAGAGACCCATTAGCTTCAGTAATGGATTTCAGAGGGACTTTCAACAAGCTCAGTGTGAACAAGCTGCAGGGCTTTTTTTTTTCCTCTTTATTTCCCTCCAGAAAAAAGCATCTCCAGCAATATTTAGCTGCAAGTCCTGGGTTATACAAGAAACTGAGTACAGGCCTTTGGGTTGCGTTTGTAGGTTTCTGTAAATAAATAGGGACCAGATGGTCTTTCTTTAGGTTAAAGTTCATTTGCAAGAAATTACGTTTCCAAGAAACTTGTGTGGGAAAATGAGCATTACAGTTCCAGGAACCTGGGAATAAATTTGTAATAAACTTTCATGTTCTGTTATTGGGTCACTTGTTGATTTATTTGATTTTTGGTTTGTTTGAAAAAATGGTTAATCTGTCAGTCAGTCTTCCTGTAAAAACTGAGTAGTATTTTGGATGCCTATTGAAGCTGACATCTAAATTGCTCCTAGACATTTATTTATAACTTGTAGTTTCTGATCAAGTGAGCTTGTAAGTAACAGGATGTATTTTATTAGTTCCCGTCAGAGTTCATGGAAAATAATTGGGAGTTTATTTGGATTTACTCAAATGAAACTTTAATCTGCATTCTTGCCAAAATACTTCCAGAGGAGGATGAAACGATTGGAAATGAATTCTCACAGTTCAGGTTTCTCCTAGTCTCTTTCTGTCAGTAGCACCTAACTAAAGACCTTTGGAGACAGGGTGTAGAGGTTTAATCGTGTGGAAGAATTGTCCTATTGTATGAAAGACCACTACCTATCTGTCCTGGGTTTGGCCAGAACAGGGTTAATTTTCACCGGACTCCAGGAAGGGGCACAGCCGGGGGGTGGGGGCTGACCCCACCTGGCCAAACGGAGCCCGGTATTCCGTACCATGTGACGTCACGCTGGG